>OHCX01000618.1_pt1 | contig 12463 bp, 8 predicted proteins | sample 1566841 | NCBI WGS metagenome assembly OHCX01 (sample SAMEA3879513, study PRJEB24766) | human gut metagenome | biome: human-associated habitat; feature: feces | place: USA | collected 1985/1987 | reverse complement strand
TTTTAACATAGCGTGGGCTTGCCTGTTTCGTCATTTAGGTATGCCAGTACCTCGTAGTGGAGCAGTGTGAGTTCACGCTTCTTTTTTGAGATACTTGCGGACAGTTTGAATAAAGATTATAAACGGGTCACCCGTAATATAAACTGTTTAATGCCTAACAATATGAAACAAATTAAAGCGCATATCGCTGTGTCTCTCGATGGTTTTATCGCAACATCGGACAATGAACTGGACTGGATTACTTTAAATGTAAAATCGCTTATTGGAAAAGAATACGAAGCAGCTACTTGCTTGCTGATGGGAGCTAATACTTATACCTATTTATTTGAGCATTGGGGTGGATGGTTATATAAAAGTAAACGTACTTTTGTAGTTTCCCACCACGATGCAAATGTTACGCCGGATTGTGGAGTGGAATTTCTTATAGATACTCCACTTCGGAAAGTACATGAAATGAAAAGTGATAATGATATGCTGTTAGTCGGTGGTGGTAAACTTTTGACTACACTTATTCAAGCGGGACCGTCCTTTTTATCTCTTTCTTCTACCAACTTTTCCAATGCTTCGAAAAATTGTTGAAGCAACCGCATAATGTAATCTCTTTGCAGCATGTTAATTGTCCTCTTCGTTTTTATGGGTTAGTGTTACTAATACTTTATCTATCCGGGCTCCGTCCATGTCGACTATTTCCAGTGTGAAGTCATTCCATTCCATGGATTCACCGGTCTTGGGAATGTGGCCTAGTTGTTGCAGGATGAGGCCGCTCAACGTGTTGTAATTATAATCGGGGTATAAATCCTCCATTTCGAAATGACTCAGAAAGTCATAGAAAGAACATTGGCCGTCTATCAACCAGCTTCCGTCCTTGCGGGGAACGATATCGGGGTCTTCCGAGTCACTGGGCAAGGTGCCTACCAGGGCTTCCAGAATGTCCTTCATGGTGATGATGCCTTGCAGACTGCCGAATTCATCACAGATTAATCCGTATTTGATGTTGTGCTGGCGTATTTGTTCCAATACTTTATATACATCCATGTTTTCGTGGAAGTATTGTGCCGGACGGATCACATCACGCAGATTGAATTCGCAACTGTTCAGCTTCCCGAAGAGGTCTTTCAGGTAAACTACTCCGATGATGTTGTCCAGGGTGTTTCCTTGAGTTACAGGGTAAACTTGGTACAGGTGTTGGCATACGATGTCATACAGCTGCTTGTTGTTCATGTCTATGTCAATGGATACGATATCGCTGCGATAGGTCATGATGGTGTTGATACTGCGGTCGCCCAGAGAGAAAACACGGTCCACAATATCCTGTTCCACTTCCTGCACTTCACCGTTCTCGGTTCCTTCGTCTATCATGGATTTGATTTCCTCTTCAGTCACTTTTTCTTCCGCTGTGTTGATATGCAGCAGGTTGAAGATAAGTGAAGTGCTTTTGGCAAGTATCCATACAAAAGGAGAGGCGATGACGGACAGCCAGTACATGGGACGTGCCAATAGCTTGGCAGCACGGGTGGAGGCACTCATGCCAATGCGTTTGGGCACCAGCTCGCCAAAGATAATAGTGAGGTAAGTGACCAGGATGACAATCAGGGTTTGAGCCAATAAATAGGCATATGTGGCGGGTACGCCGGCGTCAGTCAGTATGTTCCCAAAGTCGGTGGCCAGCACGTCACCGGAGTAAATACCGGTCAATATACCAATCAGGGTGATTCCGATTTGGATGGTGGATAAAAACTTGTCCGGGTCATTGGCAAGCTTTAAAGCGATACGCGCTGTAGAGCTTCCATGACGGATATCATTGGACAAACTACTTTTACGCGCTGAGATCAGGGCGATTTCGGACATGGCGAATACCCCGTTTAATAAGATAAGTGCGATAATAATGGCAATTTCCATGTAAGAATTTACGTTTTGTTTTGCTAACAAATGTACTAAGAATTGTGTTTTCTCTTTCTTCTTTTAGATTTAATTAATGAATTATCTGTCATTTGCGCTATCTTTGCGGTGTCTATACTTAGAAAGGAGTAATTATGCATCCGTTGGAACTATTCAAATATTGTCCGAAGTGTGGTTCGCCGCACTTTGAAGTGAACAATGAGAAATCAAAGCGTTGCGCTGATTGTGGCTTTGTGTATTATTTCAATTCCAGTGCCGCTACTGTAGCTTTTATCTTGAATGATAAGAATGAGTTGTTGGTGTGCCGCAGGGGAAAAGAACCGGCGAAGGGAACATTGGACCTGTCCGGCGGGTTTATTGATATGTATGAAACCGGCGAGGAAGGTGTGGCACGCGAGGTGTTGGAAGAAACCGGCTTGCAGGTGGAGGAGGCTGTTTATCAGTTTTCATTGCCCAACACTTATCTTTATTCAGGATTTCTGGTACATACATTGGATCTGTTCTTTCTTTGTAAAGTGAAAGATACCAGCCGGATAAAGGCGATGGATGATGTGGCGGAGTCTTTCTGGCTTCCGTTGGATGAAGTGAATCCCGAAGAATTCGGGCTGGATTCTGTGCGTGAAGGAGTCCGGCGTTTTTTGAAAGAACATAAACTTTAATGATAAGATATGAAAAGAAAAACCTTATTGATGGCCGCATTGATGGGAGGCTGTTCCTTGCAGGGAATGGCGCAGCAGATCACTCCCAAGGATGTGGCAGGTGACAAGGAATATAACCGGGTATGCCGGGAATATGAGTTGAAAGGCGGGGACAGCATGGAGCTGTTACAGGCTTATCTGGACAAATATCCTGATTCCCGCCATAAAAACAGGGTGCTGTCACTGATTGCCTCTGCTTATTTTATGGAGGGAAAATACAAGGAGGCCATTGCCCTGTTCCGGTCGTGTGATCTGGAGGCTTTGCCTGATAAGGAAAGAGATGATTGTGCCATGCGTCTGGCCACCTCTTATCTGAAAGAAGACAACCTGCGTGAAGCGGCTGTATGGTTTACCTTGCTGAAAGAGGTAAGCCCATTGTATCAGGATGACGCTGTTTATAATCTGGCTTATATTGATTATGTGGAGAAACGCTATGACAAGGCGCTGAAAAGTTTCCAGTCTTTGCAGAATGATGCCGTATATGCAGCATTGGTTCCTTATTATATAGGAGAGATTTATTTGGTGAAAGGAAATTATCAGCAGGCCCGTACTGTGGCAAAAGCGTATCTGGAGCAATATCCGGCTAAAAAGGATGTTCCTCAGATGGAACGGATTTGGGGAGAGGCTTGTTTCGGATTGAATGATTACCAAGCGGCGATACCTCCTTTGGAAAGATACCGTGAAAGTGTTTCCCACCCGCAGCGTAAACCTTTGTATGAACTCGGTATGAGTTATTATTATACTGGTGTTTATTCCAAGGCTGCCGCTACTTTGGGGGAAATGGCTTCGGTACATGATGCCTTGTCACAGAATGCTTATCTACACATGGGGCTGGCTTATTTGAACTTGAAGGAGAGGAACAGGGCACGCATGGCATTCGAGCAGGCTGCCAATTTCAGTTTTGATCCGAAAGTAAAGGAACAGGCTCTTTATAATTATGCTTTGTGTATTCATGAAACCTCTTATTCTCCATTTGCCGAATCGGTAACCGTGTTTGAGCGTTTTCTGAATGAGTTCCCGAATTCACCTTATACGGAGCGTGTCAATGATTATTTGATAGAGGTGTATATGAATACCCGCAGTTATGAAGCTGCTTTAAAATCTATAGCAAAGATTGAGCATCCGGGCACACGCATTATGGAGGCCAAGCAGAAGATTTTGTTCCGGCTGGGCACACAGGCATTTGCGAATGCCCGTTTCCAGGAGGCTCTGGAGCTCTTCAACCAATCGCTTGCTGTGGGGCAATACAATCAGGCGACAAAGGCGGACGCTTATTTCTGGAGGGGGGAATCCAATTATCGTCTGGACCGTTTTCCGCAGGCGGGTAACGATTACCGCTTGTATCTGGAATTTGCCACCAGTAAGAACGGACAGGAATATGGTTTGGCGCTCTATAACTTGGGATATACTTATTTCAAACAGAAAAATTATGGAAATGCGGGCACTTGGTTTACCCGTTTTGTGGACAGGGGAAGTATCAATGAACGCACCATGCAGGCAGATGCCTATAACCGCATAGGTGACTGCAACTTCTATGACCGCCGTTTTGAACAGGCTCGTCAGGATTATGCCCGTGCGGTGGAGATTGATCCGTCACTGGGGGATTACTCTTTGTATCAGGAGGCGTTTGTGCGTGGTTTGCAACGTGATTACAATGGAAAAGTGCAGACGTTGAACCGCTTGATTTCGGATTATCCGGAATCACAATACATGGATGATGCCCTTTACGAGCAGGGACGTGCTTTTGTGCAGATGGAGGATAATGCCAATGCCATTGCCCGTTTCAATATTCTGGTGAAGAAATTTCCGGAGAGCAATGTCGCACGGCGGGCGGCTAACGAGATCGGTTTGCTATACTATCAGGATGACAAGTATCCTGAAGCCATCCAGGCTTATAAGCAGGTCATAGCCGGTTATCCGGGCAGTGAGGAGGCGCGTTTGGCGCAGCGTGACTTGAAATCGATCTATATTGATTTGAATAAGGTGGATGAGTATGCCAATTTTGCTTCAACTATCCCCGGCGGTGCCAACTTTGATGTGAATGAGCGTGACTCATTGACCTATGTGGCTGCCGAAAGGGTATATATGCGGGGTGAGGTCGCCGAGGCCCGCAACAGCTTTACCCGTTATTTACAGACTTTCCCCGAAGGTGCTTTCAGTCTGAATGCCAACTATTATATCGGTTTGATAGACTATAATCAGAAAGCTTATGAAAGTGCAGCCCGGCATTTGGATAAAGTATTGGAATATCCCAACAACAAATATTCTGAAGATGCCATGTTGATGGGGGCCGAAATGGCTTATACGGCGAAGGATTATGAAAAAGCCTTGCATATTTACAAGCAATTGAAAGATAAAGCCGCTTCTATGGAGCGTCGCCGGCTTGCAAAAACCGGAATGTTACGCAGTGCGCATATGCTGGGAAATGAGGAAGAGATTATCTTTGCCGCAACAGATTTGCTGGCCGATACTAAACTGGCGCCGGAATTGTCTAACGAGGCACATTATTACCGTGCAAAAGCTTATTTGGATGCCGGCAAGACGGATGGAGCTATGGAAGATTTGAAGGTCTTGGCGAAAGACACCCGTAATGTATATGGAGCGGAGGCCAAATATAAAGTCGCCCAGATTTACTTTGACGGCGGACAAACGGATAAGGCGGAGCAGGAGGTGCTGAATTACATTGAGGTAAGTACACCGCATACCTATTGGCTGGCACGCAGCTTTGTGTTATTGGCTGATGTGTATATGAAGTTGGGGCGTAACTTGGATGCTAAACAATATTTGCTTTCATTGAAGCAGAACTATCAGGCCGATGATGATATTGCCGGAATGATTGAAAGCAGACTGGAGAAATTGAAAACAGAGAATTAAAAATTAAAAAATAAGTGCTGAATATGATAAGTAAGAAATTGTCAATTGTCCATTGTCAATTGTCCATTATATTGGCTTTTTTGCCTCTGTCTGTTGCATATGCGCAGCAAGATAGTACGTTGAACCGCACTGTGGTGGTAGAGAATGAGTATAATCCCAATATCATGGATGCCTCAAAGATTAATGTCCTGCCTAGGGTGGAGGAGCCGGCTGTAATGAAGAAAGGCATAGAATATGCTACAGCCTTGCGCCCTGTTTCGGCCTGGACGTATGAAAGTATGTCTCCTATAACTCGTGAATGGGCTATGAACCGCGCGAAACGTGGATATGTCCGTGCCGGATATGGAAATTATGGGAATGTGGATTTTAAGGCTGGGTATCTGTGGAATATCACCGGAAAGGACCGTCTGAAAGTCGGGGTATCTCTGGATGGCATGAACGGAAAGCTGAAGCATTGGAATGCTGAGGATTGGAAATCACGTTTTTATTCTACTGAGTTCCGTTTGGACTATTCTCATGATTTCAGTAAGGTAACTTTGAATTTAGGTGGCGGCCTGCAATCACAAGTGTTTAACTATATGCCTGATTCCGAAATGCATACGGCTTCTGCCAGAGCTACTGATAAACAGCATCATACTTTAGGCGATTTTCACATAGGTGTTTCTTCCAGAGATGAATCGCTTCCTTTGCAATTCACTTTGCAGACCGGATTGAAGTATTTTGGTATCAAATATCCGCTGGATTATTCAGGCAATGCATCTACAGGTAAGGAGAAGATTGTCCACACTGAAGGAGATGTATGGGGCAAGCTGGATAATGAGCAACGGGTAGGTATCCGTTTCGAGATGGATAACCTGTTTTATTCTTCGGACAGTTTAATGGGCAACTATACTTCACTGGGTTTGAATCCTTATTATATGTTGGAAAGTGATGACTGGCGGGTCCGTGTCGGTGCTCATGTGGATTGGCAGTCGGGAGAGGACAGTGGTATTGATGTGTCTCCTGACGTGAAAGCCGAATACTTGTTCTCGGAGAGTTATGTGCTTTATTTACATGCGCTGGGAGGGCGTGAACTGAATGATTATCGCCGGTTGAATGCTTTTTCACCTTATTGGTCTTTAAACGCCCGGATGCCTTCTACCTATGTGCCACTGAATGCTACATTGGGTTTTAAAGCATCTCCGGTAAATGGTTTGTGGTTTAATGTCTTTGGTGGATATCGGATCAGTAAAGATGAGTTGTTTTGCAATCTGGTGGATGCGGACGGGTATTATTTTACTCATTTCTTGCAGGATAAAGCGAAAACCGCGTATGGAGGTGCTGAATTGAAATACGGTTATAAGGACTGGTTTGACGCTTCATTGAAAGGTACATTTTATAGCTGGAAGACAGACAATGAAAATGAAGAGCTGTATTTAGTGACCAAGCCCAAGTTTGAATTGAATTTCTATGCTGAGGCTAAGGTTTTTGAAGGATTGAAGGTTAATTTGGGCTATGAATATGTACAGCGGAAAGAATATGTGATAGAAGAAGGGAATAGCAGCAGGGATTTTGGTTTGGGCAATATCAGCAATTTGAGTGTGGGAGCCAGTTATACTTTCCTGAAAGATCTGTCTGTTTTTGGGCGTGTGAGTAATCTGTTGAATAAACAATATTATTATGAGTACGGCTATCCTGCTGAAAAACTGAATGTTCTAGCCGGGCTTTCTTTGGCTTTTTAGTTAAATAGGCACTCGGAAAGGATTTTTTTAAGAAAAAAAAGCAGAAACATACCTTATTATATAGGTGTGCTTCTGCTTTTTTTCTACTTTTGCCCCAAAATAAAATGGAATACATAGTATTATGCAAAAAAATCTAGTAATAGTTGAGTCACCCGCCAAGGCTAAAACCATTGAGAAATTCTTGGGCAATGATTATAAAGTCCTTTCCAGTTACGGGCATATCCGGGATTTGAAAAAGAAGGAGTTTAGTATCGATGTAGAGAATGGGTTTGAGCCGACTTACGAGATACCGGCAGATAAAAAGAAATTGGTAGCCGAATTGAAAGCGGAGGCAAAGAAAGCTGATATGGTATGGCTTGCATCCGATGAGGACCGTGAAGGAGAAGCTATTTCATGGCACTTGTTTGAAGTCTTGGGGCTGGACCCTGAGAAGACCAAGCGCATTGTATTCCACGAGATAACCAAAACAGCGATACTAAAGGCCATCGAAAATCCGCGTGACATTGATGTGAATCTGGTAAATGCCCAGCAGGCACGCCGTATTCTGGATAGAATTGTAGGTTTTGAACTCTCACCGGTATTGTGGAAGAAGGTAAAGCCTGCTCTTTCTGCCGGACGTGTGCAATCTGTTGCCGTTCGTTTGATTGTGGAACGTGAACGTGAGGTGCATGCTTTTGTCAGTGAGCCGTCTTATCGCGTTACAGCAGTGTTTGAAGTACCTGATGTCGATGGAAATGAAGTTGAAGTGAAAGCGGAATTGTCCAACCGTTTCAAAACCAAGGAAGAAGCACAGGCTTTCCTTGAAACTTGTAAGGATGCGCAGTTCTCTATTGAAGATATAACAACCCGCCCTGTGAAGAAATCGCCGGCGGCACCGTTTACTACTTCTACGTTGCAGCAGGAAGCTGCCCGTAAGTTGGGATTTACAGTAGCGCAGACCATGATGGTGGCACAGCGTCTGTATGAAAACGGACAAATTACCTATATGCGTACGGATTCGGTGAACCTTTCGGATCTGGCTTTGAATACCAGCAAGCAGACTATCTTGTCCCTGATGGGAGAAAGATACGTCAAAGTCCGTAAGTTTGCCACCAAGACTAAAGGAGCACAGGAAGCGCATGAGGCTATCCGTCCTACCTATATGGAGAATGAAACGGTGAACGGAACCGGTCAGGAGCAGAAATTGTATGAACTGATCTGGAAACGTACCATCGCTTCACAGATGGCAGATGCGGAGCTGGAGAAAACAACGGCTACTATTGTAATCAGCAACAGTAGCGAGAAATTTATCGCTACCGGCGAGGTGATTACTTTTGACGGTTTCCTGCGTGTATACAAGGAATCATACGATGATGACAATGAGCAGGAAGACGAGGGCCGTCTGTTGCCGCCTCTGAGCAAAGGGGAAAAACTGATAAGAAAAGAAATCCTGGCGACTCAGCGCTTTACCCAATGTCCGCCCCGTTATACGGAAGCCAGCCTGGTACGCAAACTGGAAGAGTTGGGCATCGGTCGTCCATCTACATATGCACCTACCATTTCTACTGTGCAGCAACGCGGTTATGTAGAAAAAGGAAACAGTGAAGGTGTGAAACGCCCGTATGATATCTTGAAACTGAAAGGCGGCAAGATTACGGAAACTACCAAGACAGAGATGACGGGAAATGAAAAGGCCAAGTTGTTGCCTACTGATACCGGTATCGTGGTAAACGATTTCCTGATGGAATACTTTCCTGAAATCATGGACTTTAACTTTACAGCGAATGTGGAGAAAGAGTTCGATGAAGTGGCGGAAGGAGAAAAGGAATGGACTGGCATGATGGACAGTTTCTATAAAGGCTTCCATCCGTTGGTAGATAAGACCATTCACTCTAAGACTGAGCATAAGGTGGGTGAAAGGGTATTGGGAACAGATCCTGTAAGCGGTAAGCCGGTATCGGTTAAGATCGGTCGTTTCGGTCCGGTTATTCAGATTGGTACTGCCGATGATGAGGAAAAACCGCGTTTTGCGCAGTTGGCAAAGGGATTGTCGATGGAAACCATTACGTTGGAAGAAGCATTGGATGCGTTCAAGCTTCCCCGTACGTTGGGGGATTATGACGGCCATACGGTAACGGTAGGAGTAGGGCGTTTCGGACCATACGTGCGCTATGACAAACTGTTTGTTTCTATTCCTAAAGGAACGGATCCGATGGAGATTTCTTTGGATGAGGCGGTAGAGTTGATCAAGAATAAGATAGAAGCGCAGGAGAAGAAGTTTATTAAAGTATTCGATGCTGACCCTGATATGCAGGTCTTGAACGGACGTTACGGCCCATACATCAGTTATCAGAAAAAGAATTATAAGATTCCTGAGAATGTAGAACCGGCAGATTTAAGTCTGGAGGCTTGTTTTAAGGTGATTGAATTGCAGAAAAGCAAGGCGGAAACGCGTAAAACGAAAGCGGCTTCAAGAAACAGGGGAACCGTGAATATGGAAGAGGAGTCCGAAAAGCCCGAAGAATCCGCAAAAAGTAAGGCGGCTTCCAAGGTAAAGGGCACTGCAAAAGCAAAAAAATGACACGTATATTTTTAATAGGATATATGGGCGCGGGCAAAACGACTCTAGGTAAGGCGTTTGCCCGTGAAATGAGTCTGAATTTCATTGATTTGGACTGGTTTATCGAGGAACGTTTCCATAAAACCGTTCAACAGCTGTTCTTGGAACGCGGAGAAGACGGATTCCGGGAACTGGAACGGAAAATGTTGCACGAAGTGGCCGAGTTTGAAGATGTGGTTGTTTCGACCGGTGGAGGAACACCTTGTTTTTTTGATAACATGGAGTATATGAATGATTGCGGTGATACGGTGTTTCTGGATGTGGAACCTGCCGTATTGTTCCGCCGTCTGAGAGTGGCCAAGCAGCAACGTCCATTGTTAGCAAATAAAAGTGATGAGGAACTGATGGATTTTATCTGTGAGGCGTTACAGAAAAGACATCCGTTTTATTCAAAGGCGAAACATCTGTTTAAGGCTGATGAGCTGGAGGATAAAAGACAAATTCAAGCCTCTGTTGACAGCTTGAGAAAGAAATTGAATAAATAATTATATATAGTAAAATACACACTCTTTGTACAGAAGAAGAAATGAGAAAATGGCGTATTGAAGATTCGGAAGAACTCTACAACATAACAGGGTGGGGAACTTCGTACTTTGGTATCAATGACAAAGGTCATGTAGTGGTAACTCCTCGTAAGGACGGCGTTGAGGTCGATTTGAAAGAGTTGGTCGATGAGTTGCAATTGCGGGATGTGGCAGCTCCTATGCTGGTCCGTTTTCCGGATATTCTGGATAATCGTATTGAAAAAATCGCGAACTGCTTTAAGCAGGCATCTGATGAGTATGGGTATAAGGCCCAGAATTTTATCATTTATCCTATCAAGGTAAATCAGATGCGTCCTGTAGTGGAAGAAATCATCAGTCATGGAAAGAAATTCAATTTGGGACTGGAAGCCGGTTCCAAACCTGAACTTCATGCGGTGATAGCTGTGAATACAGATTCGGATTCATTGATTATCTGTAACGGATATAAGGACGAAAGTTATATCGAGCTGGCTCTGCTGGCACAGAAGATGGGGAAACGCATTTTCTTGGTAGTGGAGAAAATGAATGAATTACGCCTGATAGCCAAAATGGCAAAGCAGCTGAATGTGCGTCCTAACATAGGTATCCGCATTAAGCTGGCTTCTTCGGGAAGTGGTAAATGGGAAGATAGCGGAGGAGATGCCAGTAAGTTTGGCTTGACATCCAGTGAATTGCTGGAAGCGCTTGATTTTCTGGAAAAGAAAGACATGAAGGACTGTCTGAAACTGATTCATTTTCATATAGGCAGCCAGGTGACTAAAATACGCCGTATCAAGACAGCTCTGCGTGAGGCATCGCAATTCTATGTGCAGTTGCATGTGATGGGATTTAATGTGGAATTTGTGGATATCGGCGGCGGTTTGGGTGTGGATTACGACGGAACTCGTTCTGCCAATAGTGAAAGCAGTGTGAACTACTCTATTCAGGAGTATGTGAATGACTCTATCTCTACACTGGTGGATGCCAGTGACAAGAATGGAATTCCTCATCCGAATATTATTACCGAAAGCGGACGTTCACTGACCGCCCATCACTCCGTGCTGATTTTCGAGGTGCTGGAAACGGCGACTCTGCCCGAAATGGATGAGGATTTCGAAGTGGGTGAAAATGATCATGAACTGGTACATGAACTTTATGAGATATGGGATAATCTGAATCAGAGCCGTATGGTGGAGGCTTGGCACGATGCACAGCAGATACGTGAGGAAGCACTTGATTTATTCAGCCACGGTATTGTGGATTTGAAGACCCGTGCCCAGATAGAGCGTCTGTACTGGTCGGTGACCCGTGAGATCAATCAGATTGCTTCGGGGCTGAAACATGCGCCCGATGAGTTCCGCAAACTGGACAAACTGCTGGCTGATAAATATTTTTGTAATTTCTCGTTGTTCCAGTCGTTGCCGGACTCGTGGGCGATAGATCAGATATTCCCTATCATGCCTATCCAGCGTCTGGATGAGAAGCCCGACAGAAATGCTACCTTGCAGGATATCACTTGTGATTCGGATGGAAAGATTGCCAATTTTATCTCTACCCGTTATGTATCGCATGACCTGCCGGTACATTCGTTGAAGGGAAAAGACGCTTATTATATAGGTGTATTTTTGGTTGGTGCTTATCAGGAGATTCTGGGTGATATGCACAATTTGTTTGGAGATACCAATGCGGTGCATGTTACGGTGGATGACAAAGGGTATTCTATTGATCAGGTAATTGATGGTGAAACGGTGGCCGAGGTTTTGGATTATGTACAATATAACCCGAAGAAATTGGTGCGTACACTGGAAACCTGGGTGACCAAATCAGTGAAGGAAGGAAGAATTTCTGTAGAGGAAGGAAAAGAATTCCTCTCTAATTATCGTTCCGGGTTGTACGGATATACTTATTTGGAATAAAATGGAGAAACTGACTGTAATAAAGGTGGGTGGCAAGATTGTAGAAGAGGAAGCCACCCTCTATAAGTTATTGGATGACTTTGCAGCCATCGAAGGCTACAAGGTCTTGGTACACGGAGGCGGACGCTCGGCCACGAAGCTCGCTGCCCAACTGGGTATTGAAAGTAAAATGGTGAATGGCCGCCGCATCACTGATACCGAAACGCTGAAGGTGGTGACCATGGTGTATGGCGGACTGGTGAACAAGAACATA
>OHCX01000617.1_pt1 | contig 12482 bp, 10 predicted proteins | sample 1566841 | NCBI WGS metagenome assembly OHCX01 (sample SAMEA3879513, study PRJEB24766) | human gut metagenome | biome: human-associated habitat; feature: feces | place: USA | collected 1985/1987 | reverse complement strand
CTCCCGAAGGTTCTGCGGACAGTCAAACATTCTGTCCCTGTTTGTAATGCATTCCCTGCTAAACTCATAGTTGCCGTAATATACCTTTTCTCCCTGCATATCCGTAAATTCAAAATAATAACGGAGGCATATTAAATGCATCTGAAGCTGTGCCTCATAATAATCATGAAACTGTGATGTGGCAACCTTCTTCATCGAAATCGTCTTTCGTGTATCCTTCCATCCCAATGGTATGTACTTGTCCTCATAATGAAGAATGATCTCTTTTATATCATCTTTTTTTACCTGCACACGTATCACAAATAAATCCTTATCGATTGCATAGCAGAATCTTTTATCCATATCATGAAGAATTGCCGAATATTCCATATTTTTTCCTTTCTATCGCTCGAAAAAAGCGTTTTTTCCTTCTTGATTATAATTCCTTTTTATTATGCTGCACAAGTCACAAAACGATAAAAAGGTCACCGTTTCTGCCTGTTCCGTTGGGGCAACGGAGGATTTCATTGCGCATTCTCCTCTGGAAATTTGTGTTCGTAACTGTCGAAATTTACAGAAATATTGATTTTATCAGTTATATCTTATAATTTTGGGAATATGTTATTGAGTTTCAGCTGTATGCGTTACACTATGTTCAGCCACAGGCAAAGGATTTTTGCAACCTGACACAGTTTTCTGTCCCTGAATCTCCATCAACATAAAAATATCTCCATCATTTCAAAAGAGAATGACGGAGATATTTCGCCTTGTTTATTCTTGTAGCAACCAATCGGCTATATCGTGAATTTCGATTCCTTCATAGCTATATTGGGGATGTTTGGTTCTGGCAATAATCATTTTCGGATAAGCATCTCGAATCTGAAGCAGAGGAGAGCATTCTCTCTCAAATGTTTCCTGCCCGGAAATGTTGTCGCTGACCTGAATATAAATCTTCTCGCTGCCTCTCTGAGCAACAAAGTCGATCTCCTTTTGATAGAGCTTGCCGACATAGACATCGTATCCACGGCGAAGAAATTCAATGCAAACAATATTTTCATATACTCTGCCGTAATCCATATTTCTGCTTCCCAGTATTGCATATCGAATACCGCTGTCACACAAATAGAACTTTTCAGAGCTTTCAAGGTATTTCTTGCCTCGGATGTCGTATCTCTTAATATCATAAAATACAAAAGCATTGCACAAATACTTAATGTACTTGCCGACGGTTACATGATTGGTTGGAGTCTCATTTGCTGTCAGCAGCTGACTGACCTTATTAGGAGAAGTCAGGTTGCTGATATTATCCATAAGGAATTCGCTCAGACGTTGTAAAACCAAAGTGTCCGGGAGCGCATATTTCTGCACCAAATCCCTTGTAACAATCGTTTCGTAGACCTCTTTGATATAGTTTGTTCTGTCTTTTTCAGTTCTGTAAGCGTAAGAACCTGCTAAACCGCCCTTGATAGCGTAATCATCAAAGAGCTTATCTTTATCACTAACATTATCATAATATTGGCAATATTCCCGGAAGCTGAAAGGAAACACATGAATTTCAATATAGCGTCCGGTAAACAGAGTTGCCAGATCCGCACTCAACAGGAAAGCATTGGAGCCTGTTACATAGATGTCGTATTTTCCCTTAGAGTACAGGCTGTTGATTGCCAACTCAAACTTGGGGCACATCTGCACCTCGTCTACAAACAGGTAGTTCGTTTTACCTTCCTGATAATGTTCTTCCACATAGGCGTGTAAGGCATGGTATTCCTTGATTTCTTCATACGCCAAATCCATGAAGTCAATGAAGATAATATTGATATTTTCAAAATGGCTTTTCAGATACTCAATATACGCCTGCATCAGCTTGGACTTACCGGATCGACGAATGCCCGTGATAATCTTGATGTCAGGAGTACCATTCAGTTCAATGATTCTGTCGAGATACTTTGCTCTTGTAATTGTTTTCATATCGTCACCCGCTTTCAAAAGTCGAATATTTTTCATTTTTTGAAACTGCTTCGATGTATTTATTATACTGTCTGCTAATAGTATGTGCAAGACGTCGCTTTCAAAAACTCAATCAGAGTACTCAGACATTCTTTGCCATTGTTTTCTCCTTCTCTGTTCTGAATTGCCATGCGTATCATCCTCTCAAATGACTCGCTGAAATGTTCATCATCTTCTGGCGTCCGTTTCTTTGGCCCTTTTATATGATTTTTTCCAGAAGCCACAATTTTAAATTTTTTCTTAATTTGTGGCGTTATGATAAATTAATATCCTTCTTACCCAAAAGAAAATCAACAATATTGATATGTGCAATTCCATTTCTTGAATAATCAAATCTATCTAATGAAAACACATATTTCGGTGATGCATCACTAATTGGCTTAAAAGCACCAAACTCTCTTTCAATCGTTTCCTTGCCAGCCAAATAATATGCCACCTGAATAAAACATTTCTTTCTTCCATTTATTGCAACAAAATCAATTTCACCCTTATATGTTTTTCCTGTAAATACTTCATAATCTCTTGCTTTTAGCTCGTTATAAATTATATTTTCAAGAAAAAAGGTATCCTCAAAATTTACTAAGTTTGTATTTATCATGCGAAAACCAGTATCTACCGCATACTGCTTTTCTATATACGACATTGCCTGTTTTCCTACAATATTAAATCTTTTTACACGATCAATTAGACAAGCCTTTTCCATTTTATCAAGATATCTGTATATCGTCTTTTTATCCAAAGTATCTGCATTTTGATGTATAAAATAGTTCTCTATGTTTTTACTGGAAAATTCCTTTCCTGCATTTGCCATAATATATGTTGCTACTCTTTCAAAGTTTTGTCTATTAACCTTTGATCTGTCAGTAATAATATCCTTATCTAAGATACCTTCATATGTCTGCTCCAAATATCTCTTAATATCACTTTCTTTTGTAAACGAAAAACGCAAAGGGAAGCCACCCCAATTGATATAATCAATCATAAACTCATCCGGAGATATATTTCTTCCTATAGCTGTAGCATATTCGTAGCTTTCGGCAAAGGAAAATGGCATTATTCTAAATTCAACACATCTTCCAACCAACAATGTTGCCATCTTGCCGGATAGCAATTTCGAATTACTTCCAGTAATAAAAATTGAGCAATTTAATGTTGCCCGAAAGGAAGCTAAAACCTTTTCAAAGCTCCTGACATGCTGAATCTCATCTAAAAAAATCAAGTATTTGTCATGATCCTTGATTTGCTCATTCACATAGGAATTAAGTTTTTCTGCAGTTCTTATTTTTTCAAATTGCAAATCTTCAAAATTAATGGTAATAATATGCGCTCTATCAAACCCATTTTCAATAAATTCTTCTTTAATCTGCTCTAACAATATAGATTTTCCACATCTTCTAACACCTGTCAGAACCTTAATTAAATCCACATCATAAAATGGTCTTATTTTGCTTAGATATCTTTCACGCTTTATATACATAACATCATCTCCAAATCAAAATATATATTTATTATGCCACAAATCAAGATTTTTTCAAGATTTGTGGCACATATTTAGAAAATTTCCATTTCAATTTCTACCACTTTTTCATCCGTAACTCGTTCGTCTGTTTTTTTCTGCCATAGGCATTCTCTCCTTTTCCCTGAACTCACTCGCGTTACACGCTCGTTGTCGCGGCATTCGGTGCTCGTAAGCACCTATAAATAAAAAAAAGCAACAATGAATTGTGGTCATCATTGTTGCAAAATTTGACTGTTCCCAGGGGGAATCGAACCCTCAACTAGTGCTTAGGAGCTCGAGTCCACACTGGGAACAGCGATTATTTTAAGTAAATATGAGTCAAGGAAAGCCTTGATTTTCCTGACTATTTTGTAAATCTCTGTCAAAATAAGAAAACGGAAAATCACCTGAGAAAAATAGTTTTCGCTGTCAAATCGCTGACATTGTCACCCTGAGGGTTCAGCCATTCCGTTCCAATGATTTTTTCATAAATATGGCTACCATTCCATCTGTAGCAGTAATGATAACACTGTTTTCTTATTAGATTACTTACATTATAACGTGTGTGGGGTCGGATGTCGATGATTTTTTGACCATCGATTAACTGCTTATTTGTGTCACCACTGGTGTCACAAAATTGGCTTATTATAATTTCATTATTATATTGCCATAAATGCATCAATTTTAGCTAATATCTCTTCATTGTTTTGATACCCAAAATCCGTTGCATTTATTCGCATCACTTCTCCGGGTATTTCTATTCTTTTCATATAATCGGAACACTTTTTAAAATCTTCGAATTTATCTATTGTTGTGCTTAAATGAACCGGATGCCTGTTTTCATTTGTCATTCTATTCAAATATCTCTCATGCAGCACTTCCACAGCTCCAAAAAGAGCAATTGTAAGTACATCATAACCATTATCTTCCGCTATTTTATGTAACCTTTCCAGTTCCGATTTATGAAAATTTGATTCTAAAATTAAGTCTTTTTCCAATGATGCAAACTCAGAAAATATATAAAACATTTTTATTTTCCTCTCTATTGGAAAAACCTATGGTATCTCCCAAAACTTCTTTAATAGAATCCTTAAAAAACATATTCGTATGATATCTTTTTGAAAGAATGTTAGCAAAAGTAGATTTTCCTGTCGCAATATCTCCTGTAATCAGCAATAATTTTTTCATTGTATTTTCTCCTTTGATTCCCTACTTAAAATAATATTTATAGTCTTACCACTTTATCTGCCATTGCAATCGTAGATGGCCGATGGGCAATTATAATCGTGGTACGGTTCCTGCACATTCTATTTATTGCTTCGTTGACTAGTCTCTCCGATTCATTGTCCAGTGCGGAAGTTGCCTCATCCAGCAGGAGAATCGGTGCGTTTTTCAGCACTGCCCTGGCAATGGCGATCCGCTGGCGTTCCCCACCGGATAAGGTGTTTCCACGCTCCCCGGGAATGGTATCATACCCTTTTGGCAGACGCATGATAAACTCATGTGCGTTGGCAATCTTTGCAGCATTCACAATATCTTCTCTGGCGACTTTCTGCGTCTTTTTCCCTCTTCCATATGCGATATTTTCTGCAATACTGACCTCATATAAATATGGCTCCTGCGGAACATAAGCGATCAGATCACGCATTTCTTCTATTGTACTGTTTCTTCCATTCTTTCCACAAATATTTATCGTTCCTTTTTGCAACGGATAAAATCCCAACAACAATTTTGCCAGAGTGCTTTTCCCGCTTCCGGATTCTCCTACGATTGCCACACACTGCCCTCTGGCTATCTGCATATGAAAATCCGAAAGCACTTCCTTCCCTTCCGTATATCCAAAGGAGACATTGTTTACATCCACCTCTGTTTCCGCTGCCACTTCCTCATAATTACTTTGCGTAATATAATGACCGGGTTCTTCTTCCAGTTGCAGAAAATCGTACAGATTTTCCACATTTGCCAGACAGTTCATCAGCTCCGGAAAATATCTTCCTATATCCATAAATGCATAATGAAACGGTCCGTACAATGTATAGATAGCAGATAACATCCCCAGCGTGATTTTGTTCCGGGACACAAACCAGACTCCCAATCCCAGAAATGCCAGTGTTCCCAGCAGATCAAATAGATTATTCAAACCGGATAACGCCGCACTGATTCGATTTACTTTCTTTTGCGTCGTAAAATATTGTTGATTTTCCTTTCCAAAGCTTTGCAGCAATTTCTCACCGACCGCATAAGTTTTGACCAGCTCCACCCCTGATAGAATATTGGTCATCGCTTCCATCATACCCACATTATTCTGTGCCAGTTCTTTTCCTGCCTGTTTCATAGGATGTGCAAAATAATGATTTACCAGAAAGGTTGCCACACTTATCAATAACAGACACAATATCAACTGTGGACTGTAATACATCATGGGAAGCAGATAAACTACCGCTCCGATTATCGCTGCCAGCAGTCTGCGCAGACGGGAAGAATAAATATCGCTGGCGCGTTCCGTATCGTAGATTAGTTTCGAAATAAAATCGCCGCTGTGATGTTGCTCATAATAGGAATACGGCAGGCGCATTGCCTTTGCAAACACTCTTTTCTCCAATTTGGCAGTGCCTATTCTTCCTTCTATGTTGTAATGCATAATGCCCATTCTCCATAAGCACCAGCCGGACACAAATGCCAGAAATTGTATCAGGATCCTGATTAGTAAGCCGTCCGGATTTCTGCTTTGTGCTGCAGAAACAACGCTTTCCACAATCCATGCGTTGGCAATTTTGGAAAATGCAGTTCCCATAGACGATATCAAAATGCAAAACAAATAAATCGGAAGTCTGTCTTCCATTAGCCCCAGAAACCAACGTAGTAAGTGCTTTTTCTCTTTATCTTTCATCTACCCCCACCTCCTTTCCATAGAGTCCGGCATAGATTCCGTTCCGAGCGAGAAGCTCCCTGTGTGTCCCCGATTCCGCAATCGCACCGTTTTCTACCACATAAATACAATCTGCATTTTGAATCGTGGATAACCTGTGTGCTATAACGATTACCGTTTTATCCCTTGCAACTCTTGTTATAGCCTTTTGAATTTCCGCTTCTGTCTCTGTGTCTATCGCCGAAGTAGGTTCATCCAGCAGGAGAATTGGTGCATTTTTCAGAAATGCTCTGGCTATGGAGATCCGTTGTCTCTGCCCTCCAGACAATTTCACTCCCCGTTCCCCTACCTGCGTATCATATCCCTGCGGAAGACTCATAATAAAATCATGAATATCTGCTGCTCTGCAGGCTTCCTCAATTTCTTCTCTCGCAGCTCCTTCCTTTCCGCACGCCACATTCTCTGCAACACTCTGCGGTAAAAGAAACACATTCTGGGATACCACGGAAAAGCAGTCTCTCCATTCCCGCAGCGACCATTGCTCCACGTCTTTTCCAAAAAGCTGATAGGAACCGCTTTCTTTGCGATACAGACCATACAGTAACCTGGCAATGGTACTTTTTCCTTCTCCTGAACCACCTGCAAAAGCCACCATTTGCCCTTTTTTTATCTGAAAAGAGATACCTTTCAGTACTTCTCTTTCAGCGGAATAAGAAAAATGTACATCCTTCCATAGGATTGCATCCTTACACTCTGCACCAAGCAACTCCACTTCATCTCCCGTGTATTTTCCTTTTAAAGATTCTTCCTCCGTTTCCGCCTGATACAGAGTCTCCAGTCTGTCCATAGCAACCTTGGAGGCACGGATATCATTCATGCAAAACATCACATTACCCAGCGGTCTATTTACTCTGCTCAATAAAATCGTGAAAGCCAGCAGTTCTCCCACACTGATGCGATTCGAAATCACCTCAAAAAGGGCAAAAAAATAACAGACCACTACAGGAATCGTGGTAATCACTCCCTTTAACAACCAACCCATGGAACTGATTCTTGTACTCTTGCAACCGTGATCTGCTATTTTATCTATCGCCGCATTGATGTGCGCACACATCACATGATATAGATTATAACTTTTTCCAATGGCGATTCCCTGAATGGCATCATAAGCGATCTGGGTTCTATCATCCATTGTAGTTCGGAACTTCCGCAGAATCACCGCCAGCTTTTTGGACAATCTGTCTGCCACCAGCAGCATCACCGGATAGCTTGCAAATAATATCACGATCAGCCTTACGTCCATCTGTATAAAATAAGCAGTTATTGTCCCCACTGTCACAATATCTACCAGTAAATCGGGAAGAATGTCTGAGAAAAAATTTCCTGCTTCTCCTATATCTGAAGAAAATCGTGTCAGAATACTGCCGGAACCTTTTTCATCAAAATATGAATATGGCAGATGCAGCAGGTGCTCCGCTAATCGTCCCCTCACTTCTCGCTGTACCAAAGAACTATAATACTTTCGGCTAAGATCTGCAAAGTACGCTGCAACCGTGCCGACTATGATCATCCCTGACATCTGTATTAAAATATTTTGCAGAACTACCGGCTTTCCCGTCAGCATACTGTCCGTCACCTGTGCAATATAATCATTTCCCCGAACAACGATCTCATTCAGGGAAATAGACATAACAACATAGATGCAGAGAATCCATACATATCGTATTCCGATGTCATAAAATAACTTCTTTTTCTTTATTACCATTGCAGTTTTCCTGTCGTCCTTATTTTTTCTTCTTTGTGTTCTTTATCTGCCCTGATTTCTCCAATATTCCAACATTCTGTATATTGTCCGATCACCTGCATCGCCTCCTGGCATTTGTCTGCCGGTACGACTACCACCATACCGATTCCCATATGAAACCGATGAGGAAATACATCGGCACCAATCATATCCTGTTCATAAAGGAAACGAAATAATGGTAAAACAGGAATCTTTGTCATATCCACACATGCATACAGTCCATCCGGCAGTTCTCTCCATCCTTTATTCCGAAACAAACTGTTATGCACACGGAATGCTCCATGCAGATATCCGCATTCCTGTAACGACATAATCTCCCTGGTATATGCCACATTGGCTTTCATCATTTCTTCCAGCAGAAAATGTTCTTCATCTATCTTGGCATGCAACAGATCCGGTCGCCTGTCCAGCATTACTTTGATAATAGGATAATGCGTCCCGTCGATTCCCTGCGTCCGCATACCGATCAGGGCGTCTCCTTCCTTTATTTTCTCATAATTCAACAATTTATCTCTGTCCTGTACTCCAACTACAGTTGCATTTATATTGTATTCCTGACTGGAAAAATTAACGGGCTGTGCAGCGATTTCCATCCCCGTAAAAAGCATATCATTCTGTTTACAGACCTCCTGAAAAGTCTGTGCCATCATATACAACTGCTCGTAATCATAGTTGCCACATAAAACGAATGCTTTTAACACACTGGGTCTAATACCATGCTGTAATGTAAAATTGATCGCACTTGCCGCAACATCCGCACATATTTCTTTGTTATAATGGTATTCTTTTGCCATTTTTTCCTTAGACCCGGGGATGCAGGTAACACAGGAATACACCGGATCTTTCATCTGTGAGGTATCCATTTGGAACAGGCAGGCATCCGCATACCAGGAGGACACGATTCTCTTATCATCTGAAACAAGTTTCTGCACATCATTCTTTAATTCATACAGTTTTCTGGTATCCAGTCCTGTATCCATATAAGTAATCTGACGCTTCGCCCAGGCTTCCTCATTCAACAATCCATCCACTGTCATATTCAATATTTTTGCAATATCATACAACATCTCTACCGTAGGCAGACTGATTCCCGCTTCCCACTTGGAGACCGCCTGATAGGAAATATTCAGAAGCGCTGCAAGGTCTTTTTGCGTCATTCCATGCTCTTTTCTGTAATAAGCAATCCGTTTTCCAACTCCTTTTTTATCCAGCATTCTATTATCCTTCTCCCTGTGATTTTCTACTTCTTCAGTATACTATAACTGTATATGTGCAACAATAACCACTTGGTGGAGTTGGAGGTTTAGGATTCAACCGCAAGTTGAATGAAATTTTGCATAAAAAAGCAGCAATGATTTTTACTAACCATTACTGCTTAACTAACGTTCCCTGCGGGAATCGAACCCACAATTGAGTCTTAGGAACTCAAGTCCCTACAGAAAATCTATGTTTTTCTTGGTCAACATAAGTCAAGCAACAACTTGATTTTACTGACTTTCCTGTAAATCCATGTCAAAATAAGAAAACTGAAAATCATCCAAGTTAAGCACCTCTCGCTGACAAATGAGTGACACTGTCACCCTGAGGGTTCAACCATTCCGTTCCTGCGAATTCATATTTATGGCTACCATTCTCACTGAATATGCGGTAATGATAACACTGTTTTCTTATTAGATTATCTATATTATAACGTGTGTGAGGTCGGATGTCGATTGTTTTTTGACCATTATTTACTCCGCATTACACGTACTCTCTTCTATGTTATAAAATCAAGCATCTTCTGCATATACACCATCTCCATAATATAGAAAAGAGGAGTCCCCGCAGGTTCTCCCCCGGTCGCAGGCCTCACAGGTTTCTGCAACGCGATCACTGTATTTGCAGTTTATTCCGCAATGGGAATGGGTTTTCGGTCTCCATCCCGACCACTGGAACAGGTTTAAGGTCTCTGTTCCGACCTTATATACATCTTTTATATTTTAATTATGCAAGATAACTTTAGAATCTGCAACAAGTTGTTGCTAAATTAACTGCTTATTTATGAACTCAATTCCGTTACCAGTGAAGAATATCTTTTTGTCCGGTTCTTTATATCCTCCTCACTGACACCATAATAACAATATAAATCTCTGGCTATTTTCTTAAACCTTTTTATGACCGACTTATTTCCAGAGTAAGATATTCCAAATATATTCCAGGTATAATCTACCTCTATTTCCATTAAATCCTCACCAATTTTTATTTCATATAAATGAAAATCCATGGGAATTACATTATCAGGCATTTGGTCAATCAATTTATTTCTAATTTCCATTTCATTCAAAAAATTTTTAACAGATTCTTCATTATGAAAATCTGGTTTTGGAATATCCTTCCTTTGGCCCAAAAGTTCTGGTTTATGCTGCATAATCAAACTAGCTTTTAGATTTTTCTGTCGTTCTATCCAATTTGTTGCGGCAGGATTGATTTCCACTAAATCATAATGATCCTTTGCGTATTGCACCACTTCCGCAAGGGTATGCGGGTTGGCCGCTATTCTCTTTTCTATCCTTTTTCGTCTGGATTGATAGATAGCATTTCGGATTCTAATCTTTAGAGATTGCTTTTGAGCTTCTCCAAATATAAAAACACTTGTGGGACCATCTTCACCATTTATTATGGAAACTTGATTGATACTTTTATTTTTCATAAGTGCCCTCTTGATTATACAGGTGGTTGTTGCGTGTTCTTCGTTCCTCTTTGGATAACTTTTGACGCAACCTCTTTTCCAAGTTCTCAAACTGGCGGATTTTCTTCTTTCCATCCTCAATCTCGGCTGTCCCTTGTGGGTGTCAATCAAAATTATTTTTCTTGGTCTGCGTCAACCGTTCCAACACCGTCATCAGTATATAGCTCGGCTGGAATTGAATTGACAGCAAGTTGTTTTTCTGGCGGTATCGAATTATACCACTCAAGCCATTCAAGGGTTTCTTCGGATAAGTCCGATTTGTTAAATAACTGTCCTTCAAATTCAACCGTTTCATTTTCAGCATCTTCCATATGACTATATAAGAAATATTTACCATCAATTAAAACCACAATATTATTTTCATATTGATATACTTTAGCACCTACAATATCGTCATTGGCTTGGAAATTCTCTTTTGGCTCTTGCGATGAGCTAACTTTGCTTTCGATTTCCCCTAAATAAGTGAACTGGCTTTCTTTATCTGTAAAATCGAGTTGACTATCCGTATATTGATACAACTTGTTATTTACATAAACCATAGGAGCCAAATCTCCAGAAATAGGGGGATTAGAGCCATTAAGTAAACGCGGAATTGCAACTACGCAAATTATAAGGCAAAGACAGGCTGCCATAATTCCCCACTTTATCCATATAGGCTTTTTCATTTTCGTTTTGTAGTTGAGTGCTTCATCAACATATTTTGTATCAAGTTCGCTCATAGCGTCAGAAAATTTCTTTGCGTTCATACGAATACCTCTCTTTCAATCAAGTATTGCTTCATTTTCTCGCGGATACGGGTCAGCCGGACAGAAATATTTTTTTCTGAAAGTCCTACAAACTCGGCTATGTCCTTGTAGCTGTCGGAAAACCAATAGCGGCGCATAAAGATAACGCGGTTTTCGATAGTCAGCGTGTCTAAAAAAGACTCAATGATACAGGCTAACTCTCTGACCTCGATTTCTTCTTCAATGTTTTTCTGGTCTGCAATACAGGCTTCAATTTCCTCCAAAGCAATCGTGTAATGACTGCTTCGTTTGGCTGCTTCCTTTCTCCAATAGATTTTGAGCGAAATATTCCGAACGATTTTCAAAAGATACGACAACAATGGGTTAGGTCGTGCTGGGGGAATGGCGTTCCATGCACCTAAATAAGCGTCGTTTACACATTCCTCCGCGTCCTGTCTGCTCCCTACTATATGGTAGGAAAGATTGTGACAGGCTTTTCCGTATTTTATGTCCAGTTCCCGTATGCCCTGTTCCGAACGCTCAAAAAACATTTCTATGATTTTTTCATCGTCTATCATCACACTGCCTCCTTTCCGGCTTCACTCATATACTACGGTTTCAGCGGCAAACACTACATCTAATCCGAAACTTTTTTCAAAAAATTACCATTTTGCTTTATTATAAAATACATAATCGCAGAACATGCAACTCCTACAGGATATGTTATTGTCATAGATGCCATTCATATAATTGTTCACACTAGACATTTTATAATACCTCCATTCTTTCATTAGGCTTTCGCATTAAAAACCGTCTCAAATGATATGTTTATAACTGTTTCTGTTCTCATCCGTTACAGCAAGTCCTGTTAA
>OHCX01000612.1_pt1 | contig 12557 bp, 8 predicted proteins | sample 1566841 | NCBI WGS metagenome assembly OHCX01 (sample SAMEA3879513, study PRJEB24766) | human gut metagenome | biome: human-associated habitat; feature: feces | place: USA | collected 1985/1987 | reverse complement strand
CGGCACAGCTAGTCAAAAACACGGCAGGACAGATCGTTAAAATTATAAATACTCCCGCAGCCTTCGTCTTCTTCGCCATGGTTTCCATGTGGCTGATGCTCCCGATCGTCGGGGTGAATCCCTGGGTCGGCATCATTCCGTCGCTCATGTACGGCCTTTCGACCTACTTTTTCCTCATCATCGGCGCGGGTCACGTGACCAAAATGTGGGCACTGGTATATGCCCCCCTGATGATGGGCGGCGCATGGCTTACGCTGCGGGGTAACATGTGGCTCGGCGGGGCGCTCACGGCCCTTTTCGCCTCGCTCGAAATCGGCGCCAACCATCCGCAGATCACCTACTATTTCCTGCTGGCCATGGCCGCGCTGTGGATCAGCGAAGGAATCGTCGCCTTCCGAAAAAAGCACCTGCCTTCGTTCGTCCGCCGCACGGCGGTACTGCTGGCCGCAGGCATTCTGGCCGTCGGCTCGAACTTCGCTCCTCTGTGGTACACGATGCACCACTCGAAACAGACCATCCGCGGCGGTTCGGAACTCGCCGCCGGCGAGGAAACCTCCCAGGAAGGGTTGGCACTCGATTACGCTACGGCCTGGAGCTACGGACGCGCCGAAAGCTGGAACCTGTTGATTCCCGACTTCATGGGCGGCGATTCGGGTCGGGCGTTCACACGCGACGGCAAGGTAGCCGAGGCCTTGAAACCGTACGGGCTGGAGGGTATCGCGGAGCAACTGCCCGCCTACTGGGGGCAGCAGCCCTACACTGCCGGACCGACCTACCTGGGCGCCGCCGCCCTGTTCCTGGCTCTGCTGGGACTCCTGCTGGCATCGGGACGCAACAAGTGGTGGATCGCAGCCGTCAGTCTGCTGACGCTTTTGCTGGCCTGGGGACATAATTTCATGGGATTCACCGAATTCGCCTTCAAATACCTGCCCGGCTACAACAAGTTCCGCACCGTATCGATGGCCCTCGTGGTGGTCGAATGGACGGTTCCCCTGCTCGCGGCGTTGGCTCTGATGCCCCTCTGGCGGGGAGAGGTGCCGCGTCGAAAACTCCTGCGGGCCCTCGCCTGGGCCGGAGGCATCACGGGCGGTTTCTGCCTGCTCTTCGCCGTGGCCGGCAGCGCGATCTTCGACTTCGGCCGGACGGAAGCCGCCGATTTCATGAGCCGCCAATACTACCAGATGTTCCAAGCCGCAGGTATGCAGGAAGCCATCGCACAGGGCGCTCCCGAAGAGTTGGGAGAGGTGACGGCCGACGCCATGGCCGCCGACCGGGCCGCGATCATGCGCTCCGATGCCTGGCGCTCGCTCGTAATGATCGCCCTCGCGGCGGGCAGCGTGCTGCTCTTCGCCCTGGGACGGATCAGACGGGGCTGGCTCATAGCGCTGCTCGGCGTGATCGTTCTGATCGACCTGGTGCCGGTCAACCTGCGCTACCTGCCTCAAAGCCGCTTCGTCGCCGCACGGCGCCAGCAGATACAGCCCACGGAAGCCGACCGCGCGATCCTGCGCGACCCGGAACCCGGATTCCGGGTGCTGAACCTCACGGTCAGCCCCTTCAACGATGCTACGACCTCCTACTTCCATCGCTCGGTGGGCGGCTACCACGGCGCCAAACTGGCCCGCTACCAGGACTTGATCGAGCGTTATCTCACGTCGATGGACGAGGGCGTACTCGACATGCTCAACACGCGTTACCTCATCCGCTTCGACCCGACGGGACAGCCCGTCGCCGAATTGCGGGCCACAGCCAACGGCCCGGCCTGGTTCGTCCAGGAGGTCGTCGATGCGGACACTCCGCAGAAAGAAATCGACGCACTGGGGCGCATCGACACCAAAACGGCGGCTGTCATCAACACCCGTGAGTTCGATATCCGCCCCCTGATCGGCGGCGAAGGGGAAATCCGTCTGGAGGAGTACCGGCCCAATTATCTCCGGTACGAATACACGGCCACTGCGCCCGGTACGGCGATCTTCTCGGAGATCTACTACAAGGACGGCTGGACAGCCTATATCGACGGCATCGAAACTCCCTATTTCCGAGCCGACTACCTGCTGCGGGGAATGGAGCTCCCGGCCGGTACGCACACGGTCGAATGGCGGTTCCGCGCCCCCGGCTGGAACGTCGCCGAAGGCGTGACGCTCGCCTCGTCGCTCGCGATTCTCGCAGGCATCATTGCAACCGTTATACTCGTTTTACGCCATGAAAGACGACAAAAGACTCAAGCGTAAGGTACGCAATTCCTACATCGTTTCGAACATCAGCATCGCCCTGGTGCTCTTCCTGCTGGGATCGGTGGGATACCTCATGACGGCCGCCATGCAGGTGGCCCGCACGTTGCAGGAGAGCGTCACCGTCACCGTCGAGCTCCGCAACGGAGCGGACGAAAAACAAAAAGAATCGCTCCGCAAACGGTTCGAAGCCAACGAGCTGGTGAGCCATGTGGAATACAGCTCCAAAGACGATAAACTGAACGACACCGATTTCCGGCAGATGTTCGAACAGGAGTTCGAGGCGATCCTCGAAGAGAATCCGCTGCTCGACTCGTTCGAATTGACCCTGTCAGCCGATTCGGCGGACCCGGACAAGCTCGAAACCTTCATCGCCCAAATTGCCGAACTCGACGGCGTGGACCGGGTTTCCTATCCGGCACAGACCGTCGAGCGGCTGCATGCCACGATCGCGAAGATCCGGCTGGTGCTGCTACTCTTCGGCGGAGCCCTGCTCGTCATCTCGCTCATCCTGCTGAACAACACGATCCGGCTGGCGATCTTCTCGAAACGCTACCTGATTAACACGATGAAGCTCGTAGGGGCAACCAAATGGTTCATCATGCGACCGTTCCTGGGCAGCAGCATCACACAAGGCATTCTGTCGGGAATCATCGCATCGGCACTCTTCCTGACGGCCGTTTACGGACTGAACGAGGCGGTTCCGGAACTGATGTCGCTGGCCGAAACCATGAAAATCGGAATCATCGTGGGCGGCATGGTGTTGGGCGGCATCCTGATCTCGCTCTGCTTCACGTTCTTCGCCGTCAACAAGTTCGTCAACATGAAATCCAACAAGATCTATCTCTACTAAAAATCCCCGTACCATGAAAAAATTCAAGGAGATCAACGATAAAAACGATCCGAAGATGCCGCTCTCGCTCAAAAATTACATCCTGTTGCTCGCCGGACTGATCGTCATCATTCTGGGCTTCGTCCTGATGGCCGGCGGCGGCAGCGACTCGCCCGACGAGTTCAACTACGCCATGTTTTCCTGGCGCCGCATCACGCTCGCCCCGATCCTGGTGATCGGCGGCTTCATCTTCGAAATTTACGCCATTCTCAAACGATTCTGAATCCGGACTTCTCCGACCGCCGGAAGCCGGGTTGCAACCCGCGCTTCCCCGACACCGAAATATCCCCGAGAACTGTAAAATGGAAACCATTCAAGCTATCATCCTGGGCATCGTCCAGGGTCTGACCGAATTCCTGCCCGTATCGAGCAGCGGCCATCTGCAACTGGCCAAAGAACTGCTGGGCGTCGATCCCGAAGTGGGAGGACTCACCTTCGATCTCACGCTGCACGCCGCGACGGTCCTGAGCACGATCGTCGTGCTCTGGAGCGAAATCAAACGCTTGGTCGTGGGACTCTTCTCCAAACGATTCAACGCGGAACAGGCCTACGTGCTGAAGATCATCCTTTCGATGATCCCGGTAGTCATCGTGGGCTTCACGCTGGAACCTTTTCTCCAGTCGCTCGTCGAAGACCTGCCGAATCACGGCATCCTGCTGCTGGTCGGAACCATGCTGCTGGTCACGGCCGTACTGCTGACCTTCGCCTATTACGCCAAACCCCGCCACAAGGCGACCATCTCCTACCGCGACGCCTTCATCATCGGTCTGGCGCAGGCAGTCGCCACACTGCCGGGTCTGTCGCGCTCGGGCACGACGATCGCCACGGGACTGATCCTGGGCAACCGCAAGGAGAGCGTGGCCCAATTCTCCTTCCTGATGGTGCTGGCACCGATCCTGGGCAAAATGGTTCTCGATCTGATGAGCGGAGAACTGGCCGCCCAGAGCATCGGGACCGCCCCCCTGCTCGCCGGATTCGCTGCTGCGTTCGTAGTCGGCTGTCTGGCCTGCAAATTCATGATAAACATCGTTAAACGGGGAAAGCTCAACTGGTTCGCCATCTACTGTACGCTGGTCGGAGGGCTGGCCATCATCCGCTATTTCGTGATCCAATAATCCGCACATGACGCAACAATCCGAACTGAACCTACAGGGAATCGACTTCGAAGAGGGCTACATCGCCGTCATCGACAAACCGCTGGAGTGGACCTCCTCGGACGTAGTCCGCAAAATCAAGTTCGCCCTGCGCAGGGCCGGTTACCCGAAAATCAAGGTCGGCCATGCCGGAACACTCGATCCGCTCGCAACGGGCATCCTGCTGGTCTGCATCGGCAAGGCGACCAAAATGGCGGACGCCCTGCAAGCCGAGGAGAAAGAGTACGTCGCCGACCTGATGCTGGGCGCTACGACCCCCAGCTTCGACCTCGAACACCCCATCGACAGGACCTATCCCTTCGAACATATCACGCGCGAAGCGGTCGAGGAGGTACTCCGCTCGCTCACCGGCGAACGGCTGCAAACCCCGCCCCTCTATTCGGCCAAGAAGGTCGAAGGCGTCCGGGCCTACGAGCTGGCCCGCGCGGGCGAAGAGGTGGAACTGCGCAAAGCGCTCATCAACATCTACGAAATGGAGCTCATGGAATACGACCTGCCCCGCATCCGCATCCGGGTCCGGTGCAGCAAGGGGACCTACATCCGTTCGCTGGCCGGAGAGATCGGCCAGGCGCTCGGCAGCGGTGCGCACCTCACCTCGCTCTGCCGCACCCGCAGCGGAGGTTTTCGGCTCGATGCGGCGCACGAATTGAACTTTTTTCTCGAAAAACTGCAAAAAGCTGAAACAAAATAACTTATTTTTCGTATAGATAAATTGACGGTTTATCTTGCTCCGTACCCGCAAAACTGCCTGCAGCGCTGCCCACGGACCGAAAAAATGTTCGCAAATACTTTTAGCCATGAAACTATCGCAATACGGTTACGACTTCTCCGCCGACCTGCTGGCGAAATACCCGGCCGAAAACCGGGACGAATCCCGCCTGATGGTGGTCAATCGTGCCAAGGGCACCATCGAACACCGCATTTTCAAGGAGATCATCGAATACTTCGACGAAAAGGACCTCTTCATCTTCAACGACACGAAGGTTTTCCCCGCCCGTCTGTACGGCAACAAGGAGAAAACGGGCGCCGAGATCGAAATCTTCCTGCTGCGCGAACTCAACCGCGAGTTGCGCCTGTGGGACGTACTGGTGGATCCGGCCCGCAAAATCCGCATCGGCAACAAGCTCTACTTCGGCGACGACGACCTGCTGGTAGCCGAGGTGATCGACAATACCACTTCGCGGGGCCGCACGCTCCGGTTCCTGTTCGACGGGTCCTACGAAGAGTTCAAAGAAACCCTCTTCAAACTGGGCGAAACCCCGCTGCCCAAGTGGGTGCGCGAAAAGGTCGAGCCGGAAGACGCCGAGCGCTATCAGACCATTTTCGCCAGCAAAGAGGGTGCCGTAGCCGCTCCGACGGCCGGCATGCATTTCTCCAAGCACCTGTTCAAACGTATGGAGATCAAGGGGATCGAAAAGGCGTTCATCACGCTCCACGTCGGCCTGGGCAACTTCCGCACGGTCGATGTCGAAGACCTCTCGAAGCACAAGATGGACTCCGAACAGTTCTTCGTGGACGAACCCACGGCCGAAACGGTAAACAAGACCAAACGCGAAGGACATAAGATCGTTTCGATCGGCACGACGGTCATGCGAACGCTCGAAACGGCCGTTTCGACCGGCGGCATGATCAAGCCGATGGAGGGCTGGACCAACAAGTTCATCTTCGCCCCGTACGAATTTTCGGTGGCCGACGCCATGGTGACCAACTTCCAGCTTCCCTACTCGACCCAACTGATGATGGTTTCGGCATTCGGAGGTTACGACCTGATAATGAATGCCTACAAAATAGCCAAAGAGGAGGGCTACCGCTTCGGAACTTATGGCGACGCGATGCTGATTCTTTAAGAAAAATCACTATCTTTGCAGAAGATAGGAGGCGGTTCGGCAATCTTTTGCGTGCAAGCCCGCGCGATTGCTCTCATCTTTCACTATCTTTGCGAAAGATAAACTTTCGTGAAGTGAGGTACGGCAGCACGACAAGGCAACTTTTCGCATTGCATCCGGCCCGTGCCTTCTTCGCCGAGCAAGCTAAAAAATCATCGTTTCCGACCGGCGGGCACTCCGAGCACACCGCACCAGGAGATGAAGAAAAAATTTCAACCAATGGCATCGAACAGGATACTATACGTCTGTCAGGAAGTGGCTCCGTATGTCCCGGATACGGAAGGGGCGCTTCTGTGCCGGCGGCTCTCGCAGGCGATGCAGGAGCGCGGCAATGAAATCCGCACATTCATGCCCCGGTACGGCTGCATCAACGAACGGCGTCATCAACTGCATGAGGTGATCCGGCTCTCGGGTATGAACCTCATCATCGACGACAACGATCATCAACTGATTATCAAGGTCGCTTCGATTCCGTCAGCCCGAGTGCAGATCTATTTCATCGACAACGACGACTATTTCGCCCGCAAAGCCATTCTCCGGGATGCCGACGAAAACTATTTCGAAGACAACGACGAACGGGCCATCTTCTTCGCCCGGGGCGTACTCGAAACGGTCAAGAAACTGCGTTGGACGCCAACGGTCGTCCACTGCCACGGCTGGTTCTCGAGTATCGTGCCGATCTATCTGAAAAAGGTCTTCGCCGACGACCCGATTTTCAAGGAGGTCAAAATCGTCGTTTCGCTCTACGGCGACGGTTTCGACAAACCGCTGGATGCAGGAATGAAGGAGAAAATCGCCAACGAAGGCGTCAAAGACAAAAAACTGTCGATCCTCGACACCCCTTCATACGAAAACCTCTGCCGTTACGTTATGGAGTATGCCGACGGCATCATTCTGGCTTCCGATGCGGTAACCCCCGAAATTATCGAGTTGGTCCGCAACAGCGGCAAACCGCTCCTGGAATACCAGTCGCCCGACGCAGAGGACTTTTTCGACAACTACAACCGATTCTATGATTCGATCCAGTAAAATACGCCGGGCCGCCGAATTGGCCGCCGTTCTCACCGCAGCGGGCATGGTCTTCTTTACAGGTTGCACGAAAGTGGACGACCGGCTGGGCGCAGGCTACCAACCGGGGGATCAGCAGATGAAGATCGGTCTGAAAGTTTTCGCGCTCGCACCCGACGCCGAGCGGCCCTATTTCGAAACTCGACTCTACAAAACCGACTCTCTCAAGGCTTCCAACCTGGGAGAGGGGTATTTCGGTGTGATGCACGACGAAACTTTCGGGCGTCGCACGGCAGGTTTCCTGACCCAATACCGCGCCGTAGCCCTCTCCGATACGACCGGCTTCGGTTACCAGCCCATTTTCGACTCGATCGAACTCAAAATCAAAATCTCGAACTACGGAGGCGACACCCTCAAGCCGATGACGTACAACGTCTATGAGGTGATTTCGAACGATTACCTCAATCCCTCGCTGACAGCCCCGGCCGGAGCAGGCAGCGTCGCCGACACCCTTTTCTACCCGACCTTCGATCCGACCCCCTACCTCAACCCCAATCCGGTATTCACCTTCACCTTCCCCAACGGCACGACGACCGGACCGGCCACGGAGTACGTCACCCTGCAGCCTACGCCCGAAGGACGGGGGCTCATCAAGCGTCTGATGCTGCTCGAAGGCAAGTACAAGGGCGATATGACGATCTACCGCAATCCGGAGCTTTGGGTGGACTATTTCAACGGTATTTACATCAAGCCGGCCCAGGAAAATCCGTCGGGAGAAGGGAACCTGTTCGCTACGAACCTCGCGGAGTCGGGTCTTCTGATGTACACCCGCAGCCGGAACAGAACCGACCCGACGCTGATCCAGGATACGATCACGGCCAGCTACCTCTTCTACCGCGAAGACGATCCCTACGGCAATGTTTCGATCAATACCATCCGGCATGATTACACCGGCTCCAAGATCAATCCGGCCGACATCGACGAGCGGAACGAACAGCGGCCCCTGAACCCCAACGTATATGTCGAAGGGATGGACGGCGTAATCACGGAGCTGACCCTCACGGACGCCCTGTTCGAAGGAATCGAAGCCCTCTACAAGGAGGTTACGGACGAATCGGGCATGCCTTACACCTCGATCGCCATCAACCAGGCGGAACTGATGATCTACCTCGAAAAGAGCGATTACGATTGGGAAAAGATCGACGTGGGAGCCATCACTCCCCTGCTGGACGCATCATTCGAGCGCTTGGGCCTCTATGCCGATTACAAGCACGTACTGGGCATTTCGGATTACTATTACACCTACGAAAGGCTCTATTCAAGCCAGAACTTCCAGTTGCCGTACGGAGGTTACCTCAACCGCAGCCAAGGCTGTTATGTCATGGACATCACCAGTCACCTGCAGGAGGTATGGAACGGCTACCTGAAATCCCAGGGAATCGAAACCGGCGGCAGCCAAACGGAGAATCCCGCCCCCCGGACGATCTACATCGGACCCGAAGCCTACGGGCTCTTCACGATGCCCTATACATCGGCACAAGGCATGGAAAATACCGCAAACAACGCGCCGATCAAGCTGCGCCTGATTTACACGATGATAAAATAGCGAAGCACCTGCGGATAACCTAAGTACGAACTTAGGTTATCTTGCGTTAGTGAAAAGATACTGAATGTTATGCAGGAAAATTTAGTAATAGTCGAGTCCCCGGCCAAAGCCAAGACCATCGAAAAATTCCTGGGCAAGGATTTCGTCGTCAAGTCGAGCTTCGGGCATATCCGGGACCTCTCGAAAAAAGATCTCGGCGTCAATCTGGACAAGGACTACGAACCGGTCTATGAAATTCCGAGCGACAAACGCAAGGTTGTCGAGGAACTTTCGTCGCTGGCCAAGAAGACCAAGACCGTCTGGCTCGCGTCCGATGAAGACCGCGAAGGAGAGGCGATCGCCTGGCACCTCGCAGAGGTTCTCGGCCTGCCGATCGACCAAACCAAGCGAATCGTTTTCCACGAAATTACCAAACCGGCAATTCTGGCAGCCATCGAATCGCCCCGCACGATCGATATGAATCTGGTAAATGCCCAGCAGGCACGCCGCGTGCTGGACCGCCTGGTCGGATTCGAGCTATCGCCCCTGCTTTGGAAAAAGGTGCGGCCCCAACTCTCGGCCGGACGCGTACAGAGCGTCGCCGTACGGCTGCTGGTAGAGCGGGAGCGGGAGATCATCGCATTCCGCTCGACGCCCTACTACCGTGTCGTAGCACAGTTCTACGCCGCCGCCGATCCCGATAAAACCCTTTTCAAGGCGGAACTGTCCACCCGCTTCGATACCCGCGAGGAAGCAGAGACTTTCCTGCGCAGCTGCATCGACGCCCGGTTCACCGTCGCCAAAGCCGAGGAAAAACCGGCACAGCGCTACCCCGCGCCTCCGTTCACGACCTCGACGCTCCAGCAGGAGGCGGGCCGCAAACTCGGAATGTCGGTATCGCAGACGATGTCCGTGGCGCAGCACCTCTACGAGCAGGGTTTGATTACCTACATGCGTACCGACTCGGTAAATCTCTCGAAGCAGGCGATCGGCCAGTGCAAGGAGGAGATCATCAAACTTTTCGGTGAGAAATATTCGTCGGCACATAATTACAAGACAAAAACCAAAGGCGCACAGGAAGCCCACGAGGCGATCCGCCCGTCGTATATCGAGCGGCAGACGATCGAAGGCACTCCCGCCGAAAAGAAGTTGTACGACCTGATCTGGAAGCGGACGGTCGCCTCGCAGATGGTTCCTGCGGAGCTCGACCGCACCACGATCGTCATCGATATCTCCGGTTCGGACGCCCAGTTCGTCGCCACGGGCGAAGTGATCCGTTTCGACGGATTCCTGAAACTCTACTCGGAATCCACGGACGAGGAGCCGGGCGAAGAGGGATCGGGCATCCTCCCCAAAATGGCCCAAGGCGAGAGCGTCAATCCCGCGCAAATTACGGCCACGGAACGCTTCACCGCACCGCCGGCCCGCTATAACGAGGCTTCGCTCGTAAAACGGCTCGAAGAGCTCGGCATCGGACGTCCTTCGACCTATGCGCCGACCATCACGACGATCATCAACCGCGGGTACGTGGTCAAACAGAACAAGGAGGGCCAGAAACGCAGCTACGTGCAACTTACGCTGACCGGCAGCAAGATCGCCGAAAAAAGGCTTACCGAAACCTACGGCAAGGAGAAAAACCGACTCCAGCCGACCGATATCGGCATGGTGGTCAATGACTACCTCGAATCGCAATTCGAGCCGATCATGGACTACAACTTCACGGCCAACGTCGAAAAGGAGTTCGACCGCATCGCCGACGGAGAGATCACCTGGAACAGCATGATCGACGATTTTTACGGTCCTTTTCATAAAATGGTCGATCATGCGACCACGACCCAGACGACCAAAAACAACCAGATACGCATCCTGGGCACCGACCCCACTACGGGGCATACGGTAAAAGCCCGCATCGGCCGCTACGGTCCGATGGTCGAAATCGAAGGCAACGAAGGGGAAAAGAGCCGTTTCGCATCACTCAAGAAGGGGCAGTTGATCGAATCGCTCACCCTCGAAGAGGCTTTGGCGCTCTTCAGCCTGCCCCGCAACCTGGGGCCCTACGAAGGGGAAGATCTGGTCATCGGCATCGGAAAGTTCGGGCCCTACGTGCGGCACGGCAAATCGTTCGCATCGCTCGCCCGCACGGACGATCCCTATACGATCGGCTACGACCGCGCTGCGGAGCTCGTGCGCGAACAGCAGGCCCGCGCCGCTGCAGCGAACACTCCGCTCAAAACCTTCGCCGAAGAGCCCGAACTACTGATTAAAAACGGCCGTTACGGTCCTTATATCGCCTACAAAGGCAAGAACTACCGTATTCCCAAAGGGACCAAACCCGAGGAGATCACTCTCGAAGCGTGCATGAAAATCATTCAAACTTCTAAAAAATAACAAACCCCAAAATTACGATGAAAAAACTGCTGTTACTCGCAGGCCTGGCACTTATGGTGTGCTCCGCATCGGCCAAGAAACCTGCACAGAAGACCCAGGAGGAAGGCTACAAGTTCACCGACTTGACCACCGTACCGACCACTTCGGTCAAAGACCAGCACCGCAGCGGCACCTGCTGGTGTTATTCGGCTCTTTCGTTCCTGGAAAACGAAATTCTGCGGGCCGGCGGGCCGGAGATGGACCTGTCCGAAATGTGGATCGTCCGCAACATGTATTTCGATAAAGGCGTTAAATACGTCCGCCTGCACGGACATCTGAACTTTGCGGAAGGCGGTGCCGCCCACGACGTAATCGAAGGCATCAAGAAATACGGCATCGTACCCCAGGAGGTCTATCCGGGTCTGAACTACGGCACGGAGAAACCGGTCTTCGGCGAGCTCGACGCAGCACTGAAAGCCTACCTGGACGCAGTTATCAAGGCAAGAAACAACGGGGTGCTGACCACGGCCTGGCAAGACGGTCTGAATGCGCTGCTGGACACTTATTTCGGCGTGCGCCCTGAAAAATTCACCTACGAAGGCAAGGAATATACCCCCGAATCGTTCGCAGCGTCGCTGCCGATCAAGATGGACGACTATGTAGACGTAGGTTCCTTCACGCACCATCCGTTCTACACGGAGTTCATCATCGAAGTCCCCGACAACTGGATGTGGGGCACGGTCTACAACCTGCCGCTCGACGAGATGATGACCGTCATCGACAACGCGCTGGCCAACGGCTACCCCGTATCGTGGGGCACCGACGTGAGCGAGAAGGGTTTCAGCCGTACCAAAGCCATCGGCATCATCCCCGAAGCCGACCTTGCGAACATGGACGGCACCGAAGCCGAGCGCTGGGGCAAACTGACCCAGAAGGAGAAGGACGATGCGCTCTATAAGTTCGACAAGCCCGGCAAGGAGCTGAGAATCACGCAGGAGATGCGCCAGCAGGCGTTCGACAACTACGAGACCACCGACGACCACGGCATGCAGATCGTGGGCACGGCCACCGACCAGAACGGAACGCCCTACTACAAGGTCAAGAACTCGTGGAACACGACAGGTCCCTACGACGGCTACTGGTATTTCTCGCGCCCGTTCGTCGCCTACAAGACGATGACCGTGCTGGTCAACAAAAACGCCGTTCCGAAGGCGATTCTCAAGAAAATCGGCGTCAAATAGACCGACGATCCCCGCAACGACAAAACAGCCCGGCTTGCAAAAGCCGGGCTGTTCGTTTATCGAAGTTTAAGTTTTTAAGTCTACTGAAAGGGAGATTTTACATCTCGCGCAGTTTGATGCTCTCTCCCAACATAATCAGGGCGGTGCGTAACCACTCATTGATCCTTGCTTTCATACTAAATAATTTTAATTA
>OHCX01000599.1_pt1 | contig 12962 bp, 10 predicted proteins | sample 1566841 | NCBI WGS metagenome assembly OHCX01 (sample SAMEA3879513, study PRJEB24766) | human gut metagenome | biome: human-associated habitat; feature: feces | place: USA | collected 1985/1987 | reverse complement strand
AGCAAGGCAGTCTTGATACCATGCCTGAGATCGCAGGTATAGGACTGTTTGACGGCAGTCAGCATGGGATATATGTCGGTGACGGCGAGGTGATTTACTGTTCCGAATCAGCAGGATATGTGACAAAAGACCTCGTTTCAAACGGCGGTTGGACAAGCTGGTGTACCTATGAGGGCGTGGATTATCCGCAAGAAGTTTTGGATTTGATTGACGGAACGGAGGTTGATTCGGAAAATGACAGCGGTGAAAATTCCGCAGAAAACTAATTTGAATGGAGTGTGATATGATGAAAAAATTGGTTTCGGTATCGGTAAGCGATGAAAAATTTTCGGCAATTGAAATGTATTTAGAGCAGAAAAATACAACGCTTTCGGCTGAGCTTGAAAAGTATGTTGAGCAGATTTACAGCAAAAATGTACCTCAAAACGTCCGTGATTTTATTGACATGATGTCGGCAAAAAAGCCTGCAAGAAAGCCGAAAAGCTCCTCGCCTGCCGAAACGGAAAAGCTGTCTGAGCAGTAACAAGCCACAGTTCGCACCGTGTCGCCCCGTGTGGCGAGGTTCGGCGGTCGGTGGGGTAAGTTTACCATAGGAGTGGTTAAACGGCTTTGTGGGCATTTGTCGCAGAGTTTGAGAATGGTGGGAATCAGGAGATTTCGGGTGGGTTTATGAGGGCAAAGCCAATAGGATTGGCTTAAATATTATATTGCAGGTTAAAGTTTGGTCGCTTGAAGCGACCAAACAGACACATCGTCGAGCAAAGCTCGCCGAATTTGCGGAGTTTTGAAAACTTTGACGTGCAGTCGCATAGAATGGAGGTTTTGCAAATTGCAGTCGGATAAAATTAAAAATACAGAAGAAAAAGCCGAAAAAACAGAGGTTTGCGAGGTCACATCTGAGTATAAAAAGCAAAGATTTGGACTTAAGATTTTTCCCGAAACTTTGGAAATAGTGGACACTCTTTTTAAGCACGATAATTGTAAATCACGCTCGGAATTTATTGAAAAGGCTGTGCGTTTTTATTGCGGGTATCTTTTGAACAAGGAGCATACGGCAACGGAATTTATTGCCCCGCAGCTAACGGCAATGGCGGAAGGAATAGTCAAAGGCACGGAACAGAGGTTGTCCCGTGCCTTATTTAAAATTGCAGTTGAACTTGGTGCAGTTACTCATATGCTTGCGGCGGTACATGAGATTGATGATGATACGATGATTAAACTGAGGGCTATGTGTATAGATGAGGTTAAACGCATTAACGGTGTTATTAATTTTGAGAAGGCTGTGAGGTATCAACGGTTAGATTAAATCACATAAAAATGGGGGTGATATGTTATGACTTTATCTCAAATTATCGTAACAAGCCGCTACCTAAAAAGCGGTACACAGAAAAGTAAAAACAAGCGCAGAAACTACACAAAGTACATCGCAACCCGTGAAACAGTTGAAGTCCGTGACCAAAACATTATGGATAGAAATGATAACGCTACAAAGAATCAAGAACAGCTTTTAAACGATCTGCTTTCAGATTTTCCCGAAGCTAAAAAATATTTGGAATATGAGGACTACACTGTGAACCCTACTGTAGAAAACGCTTCGGAACTAATCAGTACGATCATTGAGCGTAACGCTGACGTCATTGGTAATCGTCAGAATTTTGTCGGTTACATGGCTATGCGTCCGGGAGTTCAGAAAAGAGGTTCTCATGGTCTTTTCAATGAAAAAGATGAACCGATAATTCTTGACAGGGTAGCTAACGAAATAGCAAATCACAAGGGTAACGTCTGGTCGCACGTCATTTCTCTGCGCAGAGAAGATGCAATTCGTTTGGGGTATGATAACTCTGAAGCATGGCGGCAGCTTGTTATGCGTCACATTTCAGATATTGCAAAAAATCAGAAAATTTCATTATGCAATTTAAAATGGTACGCCGCATTTCATGACACTACTCATCATCCGCATATTCATCTGCTTGTTTATTCCGAAAATACAAAGGAAGGATTCTTAACAAACGAGGGAATTAATAAGATTCGTTCAGCTTTTGCAAACGATATATTTAAGGACGATTTGCAGTCCATATATCAGGAGCAGACGTTAAGCCGTGACGAATTGAAAGCTGTATCAAAAACGGAGTTTAAAAGTATTGTCAGAAAAGTTCAGCAAGGCGGTTTTGAGAATCCGCAGCTTGAAAATTTTATCCGCAAACTATATTCTCAGTTACAGAATGTTAAAGGCAAAAAAGTCTATGGATATCTTCCTCAGGAGGTCAAAGAAACGGTCAACAGTATTTTTTCAGAACTTGCAAAAGACGATAATATCCGTCAGCTTTATGAAAAATGGTGCAGCTTGGAACGTTTGAAATACAAGAGCTATACGCAAAAGGAAAAAGAACTGCCTGCACTTACCGACAATAAAGTCTTTCAGCCAGTGCGGAATATGATAATCAGAACTGTACTGGATATGAATAGTCCTGTTGTTGATATTGAGATTGAAGAACCGGAACTGACAGAAAAAACTGATGATGACATAACAGATATTCCTCCGCTGATCGATGAATCGGAACAGTTAGAAAATGATAATGTGATATTTTCAGATAACGAGGAGCTGACAGCCGAAGATTTCATTTGGAGTGGTGAAAATGCGGTAACAGTCGATGTTGATGACGCTCCGAAAAGCAAATATTACCTCAAGTGGAGTAGTTCCTACAAAGAAGCCTGCAAGCTGATTTATAACAAGCGATCAAAGCTTGAAGATTTTCAAAAAGCGGAGCAGCTTTTGCTTAACGAATCAGGGGCAGGTAATGTTCTTGCTATTCAAGATCTGGGCAAACTCTATTCTACTGATAAACTCGGCGAAAAAGATGAAAAAAAGTCTTTTTCATTCTACGAAGAAGCATTTCAGGGTTTTATGGAGATCGAGCCGGACTCAGATTTTATGTTTCCATATGAACCAAAATACAAAGGGCAGGTCATGAAACCCGTGGATATGCGTTCTTACGTTTGGTATAGAATCGGAAAAATGCATTGCTATGGTCTGGGAACGGAACAAGATTATGAAAAGGCATTTGAATGGTTTTTGAAGTCAGCTCAGGAGGGCAACAAATTCGCACAATACAGTCTCGCCAATTTATATTACTACGGCAACGGTGTGGAAAAAGACTTGTCGCAGGCGTTTTTGTGGTATCGCAAATCATCTGAACAGGGACAGCCTTATGCCCCATACGCTGTTGCTCAAATGTACGATAAAGGCGAATATGTAAGTCAAAGTGAAGAAACCGCACAAAGATATTACAAGGTCGCATTATCCGGTTTTCTTGAACTTGAAAGCAAGGGTCAGGCGGACGATAATCTATATTACAAACTGGGTGCTATGTACAAAAAGGGACTTGGAACGGAGATTGATATTCCTAAAGCCATCGAATATTTTGAAAAATCCGCTGAAAATATGTGGTCAACTTATCAGCTCGGCAGGCTTTATCTTTTCGGGGCAGAGGGAGTTGAAAAAGATAAGGAAAAGGCTGCCCAATGGCTTACAAAGTCCGCAAACGACGGTAATGAGTACGCTCAGAATATGCTTGACGATATGGGGCATTTTGAAAATATGCTACTTAGAAATACTGTTATGGGATTGTTTGTGAATTTAAGTAGGTGCATTGAAGATGATTATACACAGAAGTATAAATCGGTCAGACGAACAGTCGACAGCAGGCTGCGGAGGATGATAAGGTTGAAAAAGCAGGATATGGGAATTAAAGGGAATTTCACACAGAGCTTGGATTGATTTTTTGAAATAAATATATTAACCGTTGTAGAAAAATAAAAAATATGCTTAAATTCAAAAAGAGCTGGAAGAAAAATTGATAAAGCAACGGATTGTGGTATTCGGATAAATAAAAGTCAATCGCCTCCCCAAAAAAGTACAGCTATGGATAAATTGTTTCATAGACCGTGCTTTTTCACATAAATACAGATTTATGCAAATAATAATCGAAAACATTAAATCAGTAAATTTTGTTTATTTTATATTAATGATTTCGATTTATATTGAAAAAGTTGGGATTTTGTGTTAAAATAAAATAAAGGAGTGATTTTATGAGAATTGCTATTTGTGACGATGAAAAAACTTACATTGAGAAATTAAAAAATGACATCAATTCGCTGCAGACTCATGAAAACGAATTCGAATTTTCAGAATTCGAAAGCGGAGAATCATTTATTGAACAATTTTCAAAAGATAAATATGATTTAGTTATTCTTGATATTGAGATGAAAGATTTGAATGGTTTGCAGACGGCTGAGTTTTTAAGGCAAATTGATAAAAATGTGATCCTTATTTTTATGACCAGTTTTGACAAATTCGTTTATCAAGGCTATGAAGTTAAGGCATTCAGATATATATTAAAAAATCAACCCAAGTCCATTTATTTGAAACAACTCAGCGATACAGTTCAAGAGTATTATAGAAATAAGAAATACATTAAAGTCATTGACGATGGTATCGAGAAAGAACTTCTTACAGTCGATATTTTGTATATAGAGGTTTATTCACATCAAATAGTCATCCATACGTTGAATAAACACTATTATCAAAAGGGTAAACTGGGCGACTATGAGAAAATGTTAGAAGGATGTTTATTTGTACGTTCCGATAAAAGCGTTCTGATAAACATTACTAATATTGACTACATTAAAAAGAATCAAGTATTTCTGAAGAATGGCAAAAGCCTATACGTCAGCAGAAATCATCTTGAAAATATCACAAAAGCTTTTTTGAAATTTAGCAGAAGCAGGTGGGGCTAATGTCTGTTAATGAATTAATTATAGAAATTCTAAATTGCATTGCTGAGAGCTCAATTATAATTTTTTACTTGTACAATATGATGAAAGAGAGCTTCAGAGTTCGAAAAAGAGCAATATTTCCGGCAACACTGCTTACCTCTATGATTCTTGCAGCAGTAACATTATTTTTTGAATATCCATGGATCAACTTGATCGCTACTTTTGTACTGATGACAGCTGTTTCCAACATAATGTTTGAATGTAAATTCGGTAAAAAACTTTTTTGTTCATTAATATTCTTGATAGTAATACTTGCTTCAGAATCACTTCCAATGGGAATACTTTATATATTGAATTTCGGAAGCCCCTTGGATCAATTAAATTCAGGTTTAGGCAGATATATTGGAATGGCTTGTTCAAAGCTATTTTGTTTCTGGTTTTCGGTATATATAATAGAGTATTCAAAAAACAAGCAGAAAGATATTCCATTAAAGAACTGGCTGTCAATTATATTAATACCGATTTTAAGTGTGGTCATTCTTAATGGGATTTTTGTGTCATATGGGTTAACCCATAGACAGACTATAAATTATTTGATTTCCGTTATTGGATTACTTGCACTTAATTTATTTGTGTTTAACTTTTTTGATACATATGCAAATCAATTGAAATTGAAAGTCATGGAACAGAGACTTAAATCAGAAGAAGAAAATTATATGCTGATTGAAAGTAAATACAACGAGATAAGGCAATTAAAGCATGATATAAATAATCAGATATCTGTGGCAAGATCTATGTTCCGCTATGGAAATCAAAATGAGGCAATTAGGCATCTGGAGAATTTATCAAACAGCTTATCAGACGCAGGTGGAATATGCTACACAGGTATTTCATCCGTTGATGCTATTATCAATATGAAATGGCAGGAAGCATTAAATAAAAATATACAATTCACAACTAAGATAAACGTGTTTGAATCAATGACCATAGACAATATGCTGATTTGTCGGATACTCGCTAATCTTCTTGATAATGCAATTGAAGGAGCAGAGCGCTGTTCATGTGTCAATAAATATATTCACATTTCAATGATACAAGTCGATAAGAAACTTCGAATTTGTGTTATAAATTCATCAGATGAGGTTGACACTCAGAACCTTAAATCCAGTAAGTCAGGAAATGGATTACATGGTATAGGTGTAAGCAGTATAAAAAAAGCTGCGGATCAGTTGGGTGGAGTCACATCTTTTGAATGGGAGGACGAAACATTCACAGCCGACATATTAATAAAGTATTAACGAAAAGAACAAATGACGTCCAAAAAGGTACTTTGGCGCAAAAGACTTGAAAAAAATAAATAGTATACGCTATACTGAAAACTAGGATCAGCTAGGAAAAGTATAGCGTATTTTTTATCCGGGAGAGCAATTAAACAATGAGGAAACCAGATCAGGAAACAAAGCGAGGAATAATCATAACGTTAATTCTCAGTGCGATCTATGGCATAACGACATTAGTAACAGGTCAAGCCTGCAGCATAACCTATTGTCAGCCGAAGGAGCCGGAGGATTTACATAAATTTCTGAAAAAGAAAAGGGGTGAAGAATGTGAAAGCAATTAAAAAGCTCATGCTGAAATACGGTTCGTCATTGGCAGCCCTTGCGCTGATGATTGGAGTCGGTTCCAGTTCTAAGGCTTGCTGGTGGTGGTACAATCAGCCCAAAGAGCCTGAAGGCATGAAGAAATTCACAAAAGAAGACTGATAAAAAAGCAGGAGCGGAAACGGAGGAGAAGTTATGAAACTTAAAAGCAACTTCAAACGAATACTTTCCGGCGTAATGAGTTTAGCTATGGCGGCAACTCTTGTACCCAGTATCCCAGTACTGGCAGAGGATTTTACAACGCAGAATTATGTCTACGACAATTATGCTGTTTCCTACAATGTAACTAATTCATGGGGTGATACGGAGGTTGTTTCCGTTACGTTATCCAACACAGGTGACAGTACAATTGAAAACTGGATGCTGTACTTTGATCCAAACGGCAGCACTTCAAGCATTTGGGACGCACAGTGGGCTGAGACGTCTACCGGAGTTTCATATGTTAAAAATGCAGGATATAATGCACGGATTGAGCCTAATTCCTCGATCACTTTTAGCTATACAGTAGATAATTGTGAAGCTGTTCCCGAAGCTTTTAAGCTTTGTCAAGGGCGCATCAATAAGGAATCCGGTTACGATGTTCAGCTAGTTGTCAACGAAACATGGGGAGATAACTTCAATGGAGCTATCGTAATTACTAATAACACCGATTCCCCTATTGAAGCATGGGAACTTACCTTTGATACAAACTTTACCATTACCGAGATTACGAATAGCTGGGCAGCTACTGTAACTGAGTTAGAACCGTATAGCTATCGTTTGAAAGGAACATATACAGGCACCGTATATGCTAATTCAAGCGTAACACTTGGTTTTACAGGCGTTAAGAACGGTGATCCGGAAATATCTAACACTTCATTGACAGAAGTCGTTGCGAATGAAAGCCTTATTGACTTCATAAAGAATTATCCGGATGGAGTTTCAATTTATGCCTACGGCGACTACAATAACGAAGCGAATGCAATAGATATTGAATGGTATACCGATTATGAAGCCGAGGTTTTCGATGTATGGCAGTCTGATGATAATGAAAGCTACACCTTGGTTTCAGAAGTTTCGGATGCTGACTCGTATCAGTATGTCATCACTGAGGATTTTCAAACAAAATATTTTAAAGTTTCAATTCCTAATGATTTCGGTGAAACAATCGAGTCTGTTCCCTTTGTTGTAACAAAAACAGAGGATGAATATTCTGTTGATTTTCTTGACAGCGACGGTGACGGGCTTCCGGACATTTATGAGAATATGATCGGTACAGATTTGAATAATCCCGATACTGATGGGGATGGTCTGACCGACTATCAGGAAGTATACATAACAGGAACGGATCCCACAAAGTATGATTCGGTAACCGATGGTGTTTCGGACGCAGACGCTGATCCTGACGAAGACGGATTGACCAATGCACAGGAGATAGAGTTGGGAACTGATCCGCAGAATGACGATACCGACGGCGATGGTTTGAAAGGCGGAGAAGAAGTGAATGATTATCACACCGACCCGTTGAATCCGGATACCGACAAGGACGGCGTAAATGACGGAGACGAAATTGTTCTCGGGCTTGATCCGTTAAAGCCTGATACAGATGATAATGGAGTGCTTGACTGTGATGAGTATTTCGAGCAGACTGTTGATCAAAGCAGATTTGATAGCGATTTGTTTGAAGATAATCTTGCAGTGCCATCGTTACTTACAGTTTCGGCAAAGGGAAATGTAAACAGCAATATTGATATTTCCGAGTATACAGGTCATTTAAAAGGCGAAGAAAGAGTATATGTAGGCAAGGTCATTGAAATTACAAAATCCGAAATTAACAGTGGAAATCTTTCTTTTACTTTGAGCGAGGATTACACAGTAAAAAATTATGAATTAGCAGGCGAATTGACAAACGGACTCCTTATCTGCTATAATGACGGAGAAAATACAACTCCGTTGGCTACAACTTACGATGAAGAAACAAGAACATTAAGCGCTGATATTTCAGCAGAAGGCATTTATTTTGTCCTTGATGTTATTAGTTGGCTTGAATCACTTGGTCTTGATATTCCTTCAGAAACATCTGTAGAGGCTCAGCCGTCAATTCAGACTTTTGCTGCAAGAGCCGTATCCGACGCTGCGGCAAGCATTGCAACAGTTCAGATCAAAGGTCAGGTAGACATTGTGTTTGTAATTGACACAACCGGTTCAATGAGCGGATATATTAACAATGTAAAGAATAACATTACTGCGTTTGTAAATGAAATCGAATCTGCAGGAATTACTCCATCTTTTGCACTTGTTGATTACAGAGATATTACCTGTGACGGTGAAAATTCAACCAATACAAAGAAAAATCCAGATGGAGATAACTGGTTCAAAAATGCGGATGACTTCAAAGCTGAAATTGCAAAATTGACTGTTGACGGCGGCGGAGATACTCCTGAAACGGCAATAGACGCATTAGAAATGGCTCGTCAGCTCAATTTAAGAACGTCATCACAAAAATTCTTTGTTCTTGTAACAGACGCAGGATACAAGATTGACAACAATTATGGAATCAAATCAATGAGTGAAATGATCGATTTACTTGTTGATGATGATATTAATGTATCTGTCGTTTCAAATTCAAGTTATCAGTCTACATACAAATCTCTTTATGAAAGTACCGGAGGCATATTTGCAAATGTTGGCGGCAATTTTAAGGATGAGCTGCTTTCAATTGCAGATATGATCAACGAGGAAACCAACAGCGGATGCTGGGTCGCTCTTAACGGACTCATTCCGCAAATTGTTAAGCTTGATGAAAGACCAGTTTGGAACGGAACAGCTGATACTGATAAGGATTCTCTGCTTGACAGAGAGGAACTTAAGAGTGTTTGGCCTACTAAATATATTGATGTTTCACCGTTTCTTTACCTTCTAGGACTCCCTTGGGATTATGAATATCCCTCTGTTCCGGCTTATGATTATTATAGTAATCCGACTAAAGAGGATACGGATAAGGATGGTATCTATGATGAAGTGGATAATGAACCACGTGTCAAGGGTTACTATGATGAAGAAGTAGAAGATATCGTCATAGGTGAACTGACAATAGTTTCTTGTAGCAACCCTCTTACTGGACACGGATTTCTTGTATACAAAAGTGCTGTTAATGACACGCTTGATTTCACAGGATTTGTTCGTGGCTATACCTATCAAACTTGGAATAAGGTTGACCCATGCTTTTATGATATTCAATGTGGACAGTCTGTTTCAATCGGAAATGCGGGAGCTGCTGTTGGTGGCTCTTCAGTTTCTGGTGAAAGTGGATCAAATTCCGGTGGCAGTTCTGTTGGTAGTTCAGGTGGTTCAAGTGGCAGTTCTGCAGGACCTTCTAGTGGCTCCTCTAGTGGCAGTGAGAGTGATGTGGCAGGAATCTACTTCAACAGAGAATTTGCTGTTGAAGCAAATAATTATAAAGAAAACTATGATTCTTCAAACCCAAGTGATTTTAAGCAGGAATATGATAAAAACTACGCCTATACTAAGAAAATTACACAGGATCAGTGGGATAAACTAATACAATATCATAATGATCACAACACATATGATTTGCTTTGGAACAACTGTGTATTGGTTGCTACAAGAGCCTGGAATCTCATTTATCAAGATGACCAAATTGATACAAATGCAATACCATCTGTTGTAAAGAATAGAATAAAAGAAAAGTCCAACTCATTTGTTTATGATTTGTATTCAGTTTTGGAGTATAGTTTATGAAAAAATTAATTCTGAAATTATTGGTTGCTTTGGCTTTACACATACTATATTTCGTCGTAATTGCAGGAATCGGTATTACAAATACGGTTCTTGGCAGAAAAGCGGTATGGCTGGAGTTATCCTTTTTTCTGCTACTGGAAATTCTTCTGTTCGTAGTCTATTTCATCGCACCTCTATCTTCAACAGTCCATAAGATTGTCTATTGGATTGTTTCTGAACTATTTAGTCTGTTTACCGCATGGTTTTGGATGTACTTTATTGCGGGACCTATTTGGAATTTTTAAATCTATCCTTAAGTTTGGTTTTATTTGCATAAAAGTGATTGATATGATTGACGAATATGCTTGTGGTAACCTAAAGGCCTTAAAATTAATTTGAGAACATTTGATGAAAGTGTAGAAATCTACTCTTTCATTGGGCAATTTCAGTAGTTTTCATTCATGAGTAACTATGGGAGGATGAATAATGAAAAAAGCAATCACTATTTTGTGGATCATAAATATCATTATTATCTTAATAATATCTATCATACTCATTTGGTGGAAAAAAGATCATAAAGAAATAGGTTTAATTGGAATGCTCAATGCCAAATTGTTTGTATTATATCTAATTATTGCTGTTGTATTATTTATTATTCTTACAATCGTTATTCTAAGGAAAAAATAATCTTTCGGTAAGCAATTGGAAAAGTTTTGCTAAATGGAGTGAACAGTTACCAGAATATCATGAAAATTTCTATTCTTGGGGAGGAAAATATTTTATTGATTATGATGAATATGAAGAATACATTGGGTATAAACTGTCTGGGTTCAGCAATATTTTATACATATCATAACTAGGAGGAATTGTAGTGAAAAAAATAGCATAGTAGCTGTTATATTTACATTGATTGTTTCTATGTTTTTATCTTCACGAAACATTGTATATGCGACAGAAGATAAAGCAAGGGCGATAACAATTCATATGCAAGGACTATCTGATGAGGCGTATTATGTTGATCTTCTTGTAAAGATAAAAACTTCTGATCCGGTATACACTGATTTCAACAGCAAAATGCCAAAATAAATGGTTTTGATAAAATGGTTTATTACAAATCCGGCCACAGCTTTTCCAGGAACTAATTTTTCTACTACAGGATGTGTCGGAGAAACGGAGATTGCAACTGATTGGTGGTATTCGATTGGTGATGCTGATTCTGCAATGAGCATGCATTGTGCAAAAAATAGAAATGGTTATATTGCAACTATAACATATAATTTAATTGATTTCTATGATTGGGAGTAAGGCTCTCCTCTTCGAGGCGGTCTTGTTACTGATGGAGAGATGTATGAATTACATGAAGCAGGAATGGCAAGAGAATATAAATCTGTTGGAACTTATACAAGGGTCATTACTTGGAACAAAGGAGGTCGAATGAATGAATCAATTCTTTGGTAAGTTAAAAAACTGCAATCATTCTAATTGTTTTATTGATTGACCCTCTGAAAAAAAGTCTGTAAAAAGTCAGTCAACTGTGATATAATAAAAATAACACAGGAGGCTGATTTTTTATGGCAAGAAGAAAAAGAGAACCAATGAGCGAGGGGAAGAAGAATATCATCGCAGAACTGATCGAGGAGTATGATATCAGGACAGCAAAGGATATAGAGGATGCTCTCAGGGATTTGATGGGCGGCACTATACAGGAAATGCTTGAGGCAGAGCTGGATGAACACTTAGGGTACAGTTCATATGAACGCTCGGACAACTCCAATTACCGTAATGGTAGGAAAACCAAGAAGATACGTGGAAATTTGGGCGAAACAGAGATCGAAGTACCACAGGATCGAGACGGAACATTTGAGCCAAAGGTGGTAAAAAAGCGTCAAAAGGACATCTCCGGCATTGAACAGAAGATCATTTCGCTGTACGCAAAGGGCATGACAACACGCCAGATAAGCGATACCATCGAAGATATTTACGGATTTGAGGTCAGCGACGGAATGGTATCAGACATCACAGACAGACTTCTTCCGCAGATAGAAGATTGGCAGAATCGTCCGCTTGATGAAGTGTATCCGATTGTTTTCATCGATGCAGTACACTTTTCAGTGCGTGATAACGGGCAGATCAGGAAGCTGGCTGCATATGTGATTCTCGCAGTAAATTTGACAGGTCACAAGGAAGTTTTATCCATACATATTGGAGAAAACGAAAGTGCAAAATATTGGCTTGGAGTCCTGAATGAGCTGAAAAATCGCGGCGTAAAGGACGTCCTCGTGATATGTGCCGATGGCCTTTCGGGTATGAAAGAAGCCGTAAATACGGCATTTCCACAGACAGAATTACAGCGTTGTAACGTTCATCAAGTAAGAAACACGCTGAAATATGTTGGTGCAAAAAACAAGAAAGAATTTTCCAACGATTTGAAAACCATTTATCACGCACCGTCTGAGGACGCTGCGCTTGAACAGCTTGAGCGTGTGACGGAGAAGTGGGAGAAAGATTATCCAAACGCCATGAAGAGCTGGTACAAAAACTGGGATGTGATCTCACCGATCTTCAAGTTTTCCGCTGATGTGAGAAAGGTCATTTACACCACCAATGCGATCGAAAGCCTTAACAGCGGCTATCGTCGTCTGAACAAACAGAGAAGCGTATTTCCGAGCGATACGGCGCTCCTAAAGGCTTTGTATCTGGCAACTCATGAAATAGCGAAAAAATGGACTATGTCGCTAAGAAACTGGGGCAGAGTTCTGGGAGAGCTTGAAATCATGTATCCCGACAGGCTCGGCTGAGCGAGCC
>OHCX01000565.1_pt1 | contig 13567 bp, 8 predicted proteins | sample 1566841 | NCBI WGS metagenome assembly OHCX01 (sample SAMEA3879513, study PRJEB24766) | human gut metagenome | biome: human-associated habitat; feature: feces | place: USA | collected 1985/1987 | reverse complement strand
GTGCCCTCGCCGGGTTCATCGACGCGCTCGATGTCCTGCGTCCAGTAGGACGTTTCGACGCGAATATCCAGCGAATCGTCGTGGTAGCCGCCCTGATCGGGCAGATAGCAGTCCGGATTCGGCAGATACGGCGCGGCAAGGAGTTTTCTGCCCGTGCTGTCCAGCCAAGGAAGCGGTTCGTAGGTCGTTTCCTCCGCCAGCGCAGGGCAAAGCATTGCCAGCAGCGCACACGCGGCGATGAGTTTCCGCAGATATTTCATTTGTCCATTCCTTTCCGTAGAGAAGGGAGCCCCAAGGGGCGCTGCCCCTTGACCCTGCCAAAGGGTCTTCGACCCTCTGGACTCCCTTTCGCGCGATTGAGTTGGATGCGGCTGCATACAGTGCCCGCGTGTTTATGAGGGAAACGGGCGAAATTAGAAGCGCATCCGCTCCTCAATGTAGCTGCGCAGGTCTTTCAGCGCCACGCGCTCCTGCAGCATGGTGTCGCGGTCGCGAACCGTGACCGACTGCGTCGCTTCGGTGTCAAAGTCCACGCAAATCGTGAACGGCGTGCCGATTTCGTCCTGACGGCGATAGCGCTTGCCAATCGAACCCGTCTCGTCGTAATCCACCGGGAAATACTTCGCCAAATCCGCGTGGATTTCGCTCGCCAGCGCGCCCAGCTTGTTCTTTTGCAGCGGCAGAACGGCAGCGCAAAGCGTAGCCAGAACCGCCAGCACCAGAAAATCCAGCGCCAGAAAAACGAGAATGGCAAGCCCGGGGTAATACCCCTGCTGCGCGGCGGCTTCAAACACAAAGGCCGATACAAAGCACAGCAGCCCCAGCACCAGCGTGCCAATGCAGCCAAAGCCGCAGGCGGCTTTCCAATGGGCGGCTAGGGTCTGCTTTGCCCGGGGCAGCCACTGGGAGGGGTCGTTCTGCAAGCTGCGCAGAGCGCAGTCTGCCAGCAGCACCATGGCAGGGCCGGTCAGCAGACCGGTGACCGCGCTGCACACCACCGTCAGCGGCAGGGAGAGCAGGGTGACCCCCAGCGAGACCCCCAGCGCAGCGGGCAGGCAGAGCACGCAGACCAGCAGGTTCGTGCCCAGCAGCTGGCCGAGGTCGCGGCCGACCATCTGGCAAAAGCGTGCAAAGCCTTTTTTCTCCGGCTCGTTTGGGCCTACGCCGTGGCCGTCCCGCCCATAAAGGGCATTGTAGATGCTCATCTTACTTCACCTCGGTGCCAAAGGCTTCGATCTGGGTCAGCGCCGGGAAGGGGGAAGTCCCCTCGGCCTGAATCAGATCCTTCAGCACAAGGCTGCGCACCCGCTTGGGTTCAAAGGTCACGCTCTGAGGCTTGGCGCTTTTCACCAGCGGGATGTCCAACCTGCTGCCGTCGGAAAATTCCACCGTGGCCTTGACCCAGTAATTGTCGTGGGGAAAATCTGCCCGCTCGGTGATGCGCAGCTCATCCAGCAGTACTTCCCGGCCAAAATCCAGCGTCAGGGCTGCGTTCGGGTCGCGGTTGATGCCCCAGCTCTGGTAGGGATACTCGCCGTGGGCGCTGTTCTCAAAAATGCCGTCGATGGCGTTGCGGGCGGCAAACACCGCCTCGCCGCGCGTTTCTACGTTGGCGCTGGCGTGGGGGTAAAAGCCGGTGTCGCCGTGCTCGTCATAGCAGTTAAAGGCCAGATTCCGCCGGGCGGCAATCTCCTCCGGCAGCGCCAGCCGTGCCCGGATGACATGACGGCTGCCCACAAAGCTCTTGGGCGAATAGGTGATGGCCTGCTCCCCGAAGGGAATGTGGAAATTGATCTCCCGCTTGACCACATACACAAGGGCTTCGGGCATGGTGTCCTCGAACTGGATGACGCAGTACTGCCCGGGATGGTCGATCTCCAGTGCCACCCGGTCGCCGGGCTTGTAGCAGTTGGTGTAAACAAGGGATACGGCGGTGTCAGCGTCACAGGTCATCAGGGTGTGGCCGGCTTCGTCCAGAATTTTCAGCTTGATGGTCTCCATGGCAGTTCTCCTTAGTACAGTTCGAGGTTCAGCATTTTTTGGAAATGCAGGGTGATCTTATAGATTGTTTCCGGCCATGCGGTGCGCAGGCGCGGGTCGGTGATGGGCACCGGCGTAACAGCAGCCGTTACGGCACCCGGGTCAAACCGAATGCCGCCCAGTGTGCCCACCGCAAAGCCATCCGCAGCGGGGACAGGCTGTTGCTCGGTGAGCAAGGTCAGCTCCACCGTGCCGGGATAGTCCGTTTCGTCCCGCAGGGTGATGCCCTGTTCGCTGACAGATACGCTGCGGCGGTAGGTGGTAAGCCCCGGGATGGGCGGGTACGCGCCCGCCAGTTCGCCGGTGATGCTGTTTTCTGCGGTGCACACCTTCCGGGCAGCGTATTCCGCGCCGGGCAGCTGCTGGATGCCGTTAAAAGTGGGCAGGTTATGCCATGTGCTCTGCATCGTCCAGATCTCATACCGCTGGGGGCTGAAGGTCTTTTTGGTGTAGCTCTCCACTCCGATATCGATCAGGAACGGTCTGCCGTCCTTGTATACGGTAATGCTGCCGGTATCGTTGTGGTTGTGGCTGTCGCCGTTGGAGCCAAACTTTGCACCCAGCACCCAGCTGCCCTGCCGCGCGGCATAGACGCCCACGCTGGGATACCACACCGTTAAATGGTGCCGGGGCGCTGCGGAGTACGCCATCATTTCTTCTTCTGCAAAGGCGGTGGTCAGCCGGTACCACAGGTTGATGTGGGTGCTGCCGTCCGGGTTCTGCAAATGGTCGGGGTCGGCATCGGCACGGAAGTCTGCCGTCGCAAGGGCTTGCAGAGCATCGCTGCCCACAGCCTGCCCAAAGCGGTATTCCCGCGCACCGCACCGCCCGGCAAGGGGGCTGCAATCGCCAAAGTTCAGGTAGCAAGGGCCTTCCACATGGACATTGCAGATGTACTCCGCGATATTTTTGATTTTAGGTTCATGGAACAGGGGAGAGAAGGCCTCCGGCACAATGCTGGACAAAATTTCAAGGCAGCCCCACAGGGTCAGCCCGGCGTGGCGGTAATACTGCGCACCCTCGTTGCAGCAGCCGTCCGCGCCGTAGTCCTTTAAAAAGCAGTCGAGGCTGTAGGCTGCCTGTTTGACGGCAGCTTTTCGCTGCTGCTGCGTGGTGGGCAGCAGAAAGACCGTGAGCAGCACATTCTGGGTGCACCAGCTCGTCCAGTTACACATAGGCTCTGCGCCGTTGCCCATCCACCAGAAGTGGCTTGTAAAATAAGGCGTCAGGATGCGGGCGTCCAGCTCCCGCTCCATCCTCGCCGTGATGCCCGGCGCGGCAGTATCCAGCTCGTCCGGCAGTAAGTACCGGGTCAGCGCCAGCAGCGCGCCGGTCTCGGCGGCAAATAAATCTACGATGGGGCGGGTGGTGTCCGGCAAGGGCAGCTGCGGGGTGTCCCGGATGTAGCTGTTGTGGGCGGGCAGCTGCCATGCGCTTTCCTCGCAAAGCGCCCATACGGTATCTGCAATTTCATCCAGAAAGCGCCCTTCGTGCTCCACGCATTCGGCGCATACCAGCGCGCACAGCCGCGCCCGGCGGGAGAAGTAAGCCGTCTCCCATGGCGTGCGCCGCCCAGTGTGGGTGAAATCCAGCCAGAGCGAGAGCGGCAGGGGCGCAATGGGCGTTTGCAGCGCGGCTTTCCCCGCCTGCAAAAAGCGCTGCTTTGCCCGCAGGGGCAGCCCCTGCCATGCGGTGTGCTCTTTGACAGGGGGAAAGGGCCGGTAATCGGGAAGAAATTCCGGCAGATGAGCAAGCTGTTCCTGTATCATAAAAGCCTCCGATTTTAAATACTTTGCTGGTATTCCCGCGGGCTGAGCCCCGTGACCTTTTTGAACACCTTGGAAAAATAAAAGGCGCTTTCGTACCCCAGTTTCTCAGCGATCTCGTATACTTTCAAATCGCCCTGTTCCAGCATCTCCTTCGCCGCAGCGATGCGGGTCTCGGTAATGTACTCCACAAAGCCGCTGTCGCCGTATTTGCCAAACAGCTGGCTGAGGTAGTTGGGCGAAAAATTGAATACAGCCGCCACATCGGCCAGCGTCAGTTTTTCCGAAAGGTGATTCTTAATATACTCCTGCACCTGTGCCACCACCTGCATCTTCCCGGCGGTGGCGTCGCCCTCGTTGACCTCCACGAACTGGATGGGCTGCTCCACCGTGAGCAGGGGCTGCAAATGGGCGTTTTCCCGGCAGCAGCGCGCCAGCCCCAGCAGGGAACCGGTGGGGCGTCCCACCGCCCAGAGCAGCCGTACCGTGAAATAGTTGTATAGAATTTGGCTGGCGCGTTCCAGCAGTGGGCGCAGCACCGTCCGGTAGTTCTGGCACTGGGCATCGGTCAGGCAGAACAGCACATTGCAGCGCATGGCATCCGCCCCGGTCACATAGCAGGGCAGGTAGTTTTGCAGGGTGGTCTCCAGCATCCGCCCGCAGGAAAAACTCAGCTTCAGCTGCTGGGCGGGGGTAAGGGCGGTGTTGGCGATGATCTCGCAGCTGGCTACAAGATAGGCGTCGCTTGCAAGGTTCAGCTCCATGTGCTGCAAAGGCTGCTCCAATGCGGCTTCGTCCGGGAACAGCCCGGCGTACAGCCGCACGAAAAAACGCTCCTGATAGCTGCGCACACTCTCAGCAAGGTTTTCCTGTGCCGACAATTCGCCCAGCAAAGCGCGCTCCTTTTTTACCTTTTCGGCGGCCTTGGCAAGGGCGGTTTGCAGGTTTTCGGGGGTCAGGTCCAGCTTGACCAGATAATCCACCACTCCGGCACCCATGGCCTGCTTGATGTAACCAAATTCTTCAAAGCTGGTCAGCATGATAAAGGCGGGCAAGGCGCTGCGTTCCCGGCAGGTGCGGGCAAGGGTAAGCCCGTCCATCACCGGCATTTTTACGTCGGCAATGACGATATCCGGCTTCTCCCGCTCAATGAGTTCCAGCGCCAGCTTGCCGTTGCGGGCGGTGCCGCAGACCGTATAGCCCAGCTTTTCCCATTCCAGCATCCCTTGCAGGCCGATGAGCACCAGCGGCTCATCATCCACCAGTAATATCCGCAGCATGGCTGTCTCCTTTCTGTTGATAGGGCAGCCGGATGGTGACCTCGGTGCCCACGTCCTCTTCACTTTCAATGGTCAGGCCGTAACCCTCGCCAAAGGAATACCGGATGCGGCGGTTCACGTTCCACAGGCCGACATGACGGAACTTTTCAGCCTTTTCGGCACCCTCGGCGGGCTCGTCCAGAAGGTGAGCCACCAGCTCCGGCGGCATGCCCACGCCGTCATCGGTAATGCGCAGCAGTACGTCTCCGGTATCCGGGTCGGTGGAGATATCCAGCAGCACGCTGCCGTGGCCGCCCTTGGGCTCCAGCCCGTGGAAGATGGCGTTTTCCACCAGCGGCTGCAAGGTGAACCGGGGAATCATGCAGTCCCGGCAAAGGGTCTCGCTTTCAATGCGGGAGACCTCAATCTCTAAGTCGCCGCCGTAGCGGTACTGCTGGATGGTAAAGTAATCGTTGAGCAGCGCCAGCTCCTCCTGCAAAGGTACCAGCTTCTGGGTACCCTTGGAGATGCTCTTAGTCAGCCGCGCAAAGGCGGTGACCATCTCGGCAATGCCGGGCGCGTGCTGGATGGTAGCCATCCAGCGGATGCTGTTGAGGGTGTTGTAGATAAAGTGCGGGTTCACCTCGTTTTGCAGCATCCGGTATTCCAGCTCCTGCTTGCGGCGCTCGTCCTCCACACGGCGGGTCATCAGGCTGTCCACGTTTTCAGCCAGCTGGTTGATGCCCCGGCCGATGTCGCCCAGCTCGTTGTTCCACTCCACCGTGCGGTCCGGGGCAAAGTTGCCGCTGCCCACGGTCTCGATGCGCTTTTGCAGCGCCTCCACCGGGCGGGTAATGACCCACTCCAGCCAGTGCTGCATCAAAAAGCTCAGTCCCCAGATGATGGCAATGCCAAGGGTGATGAGCCACAGGTACACGCCGTAGTGCAGCAAAAAGGTATTTGCGGGCAAAAGCTGCACCAGCGCCGCGCTGCGGCCGTTCAGTGTTACCTTGACTACATAATACTTCTGGCCGTCCAGCTGCACCTTGCCCTGCCATGCGGTCTGCTCGGTCACGCCGTTATTGCTGCCGGTGCGCAGGGTGTAGTCCACCTCCCGCAGCGGGTTTTCAATCTCGGTCAGGCTGCCGTTTTCGATCTGCCACAGGCGGCTGCCCATTTCCCAGTACAACGCGCTGCCGTCGGTCAGGTTGTAGCCCGCAGCCGGGTCGGTGATAATGGCGGTGTCCAGCGCAAGGTAGGTGCTGCCCCGGTGCAAGGTGCCCTTGCCGCAGCGGACAGGCTGGCTGAGGGCGATGCAGTCCGGACTGCCGGGCAGCAGCGGGTCGGTGGTGAACTGCATCCCGTACCCCTTGGGGAGAAACTGCTTTATGCTGGTGCGGTTGAGCGCCGCCGAGGAGTTCAGCGTGCCGAACTGCAAATGCCGGTCGTTTTCATTGGTAATAAAAAAGCGGAGGATATGGCTGTACAGGGTGCTGGAATAGTATTTTTCCTGCACGGCTTCGTAGGCGGCAATGGTCTGGGTGCCGTTGATATTTTCCTGCGAGATGTACCGCCGCACGGTGCTGTCGATGGAAGCCCAGTTCAAAAGAGCATCGGCGCTGTCCAGACTGGTCTCGATGGAGGTAGCCACCAGCCGCAGGTTGAACTCTGCCGCCTGCAAGGAGTTGGCGCGCACATATTGGTTGGAGAGGGTGAACAGCGCCGCGCCCACGGCCAGAGAGGTAAGAAAGGTAAAAAAGCGCATTCCCCACACGATCTGCCGCCGCAGCGGGAAACGATGGCTGCTCTTCATAGCGGAGCCTCCTTTCCGGTAATATTTTGCATTCTTTCCTTTATACAGTACTGATTCCGGCGCGGTTTGTCAACGACTTTTTTCATGAAAATTGTGTACTTTATACGCTTTTTTCTTGTGCTACGGATGTAAACTGTGCAAGAGAACAAGAAAGTGCAGACTCCAGTGTAAGAAAGTGCATCTTTTTTTAAAAGATACAGAAAAACTGCAACTCTTCCCGGAATTTTTCCATTCCGGTTTTTGCGTTTGTGCGGTATCCTAGTGTCAACAAAAGCGAGTGGCTCCCCGGCACGGGGGAGACCGTTGCACGAAATACACACACTGCCCTGAAGGAGGACACACTTATGAAAAAGATCTCTCGTCGTTCGTTCCTTACCGCTGCCGCTGCCTGCGGCGCTGCTGCTGCTCTGAGCGCCTGCGGCGGCTCTTCCGCAAGCTCCACCGCTGCTTCCTCCACTGCCGGTTCCACCGCTGCATCCGCAGCAGCAGGCCCTGTTACCCTGCAGTGGTCGGTGTGGGATAAGGAGTCCACCCCCTACTGGCAGGCCATGGCCGACGGCTACATGGCAAGCCACAAGGACGTGACCATCGAGATGGTGGATCTGGGCTCCAGCGATTACATGACCGTTCTGGCTACCCAGCTGGCCGGCAGCGCCGATCTGGATGTCGTGACCGTCAAGGATATCCCCGGCTACGCAAACCTGATCAATCTGGACTACCTCAAGCCCCTGAACGAGGTGCTGACCCGCGACACCGGCGATTTCAACGGCACCATCGAGCAGCTGACCACCGATGACGGCAACTTCTACGCCGTGCCCTTCCGCAGCGACTTCTGGGTGCTGTACTACAACAAGGATCTGTTCGATAAGGCCGGTGTGGAGTATCCCTCCAATGACCTGACGATGGAAGATTACGATGCTCTGGCTCGCAAGATGACCAGCGGCTCCGGCGACACCAAGGTCTATGGCTGCCACTACCACACCTGGCGCTCCGCCGCTTCTCTGTTCTCCATTCTGGACGGCAAGAACACCATCATCGACGGCAAATACGACTTCATGAAGCCCACCTACGATATGGTCATTGCCCAGCAGAAGGACGGCATCTGCATGGACTACGGCTACCTCAAGACCTCTTCTCTGCACTACTCCGCAGCCTTTGAGAACCAGCAGTGCGCAATGGTCAACATGGGCAGCTGGTTCATTTCCACGCTGGAAGCTTACATGAAGGATGCCGAGACCAAGTTCAACTGGGGCATCGTCAAGTATCCGCACCCCGCCGGTGCAGAGGCTGGTTCTACGCTGGGCACTGTGACCAGTCTGGCCATCAACGCCGATTCTCCCAAGGCAGAGACCGCTGCCGACTTCATCAACTGGTGTGTCTCCGAGGAGGGCGCACAGGCCATTGCCAAGACCGGCACCTTCCCGGCTTGCGGCTCCGCTGCTACCGCCGAGATCATCAAGTCCACCGAGGGCTTCCCCGAGGACAGCAATTCTGTGGATGCACTGACCACTAGCAATGTCTATCTGGAAATGCCCTACACCCAGTACGCATCTGATATCGAGACCATTCTGAACGCCGAGCACGATGCCATTATGACCATGAGCGAGACCGTGGACGAGGGCATCCAGAACATGAACGATCAGGTTCCCGCAGTTCTCGGCTGATAAAGCGTTTTCCGCAATGGTTTGCGGTTCTCCTTCTTCATCATTTTCGATCCCCATTCATTTTCCGATGACGAGCATCGGAAAAAAGCCCTGTCCGAGCGGGGCGGGTATGCAAAGCGCCCGCTCCGCTCATTTTTTGGGAAAACTGTTATACTTCCGGGAAAGGAGGCTCTTTTATGGCGAGTGCTGCTGTCCAGAATAAAACTCCCCGTAAAGTGCTTAAAAAATCGACCCGCGATTCTCTGATCGCGTATTCCTTCATTGCGCCAAACTTCATTGGCTTCTGCGTGTTTACGCTGGTGCCCATGGTGTTTGCCATTGCGCTGGCCTTCTGCGCATGGGACGGCCGCCACGCCATTGAATTTGTCGGCCTGAAAAACTTTGTAAAGCTCTTCACCACCGATAAAATTTTTCAGGCGGCGCTGAAAAACACCGTCGTCTATGTCATCGGTACCGTGCCGCTTACGCTGGCCTGCTCGCTGGCCATGGCTGTGCTGCTGAACCAGAACGTGAAGCTGCGCAACTTCTTCCGCACCGTGGCGTTCTTCCCCTATGTTGCCTCGCTGGTAGCGGTGGCAGCGGTGTGGAATATGATCTTCAACCCCTCCATGGGCCCCATCAACATGATCCTGAACCAGTTTTTTGGCGTGGCGGTGGAAAACCTGCCCCGCTGGGCTGCCGGTAAGGACACCGCTATGATCACGGTCATCCTGTTCAGTGTATGGAAGAACATGGGCTACTACATGGTCATCTACCTCGCTGCGCTGCAGGGCGTTCCGCGCGAACTCTACGAAGCGGCGACGGTGGACGGCGCGAACAAGTGGCAGCAGTTCCGCAATGTGACCCTGCCGCAGATTAAGCCCACGACGTTCTTCTGCACCATCATGCTGGTCATTGGCAGCTTCAAGATTTACGACACAGTCGCCATCATGACCAATGGCGGCCCCGGACGCGCAACGAAGATGCTTGTCACCTACATCTACGATGTGGCGTTCAACAACATCAAGTACGGTCAGGCGAGCGCGATTGCCATGGTGCTGCTCGTCATCGTCCTGATTGTGACCATCATCCAGTTCGCAAACGAGAAGAAATTCGCCAACGACTAAGAAAGGAGGAAGAAAACCATGAGTCAGACGGCTGTTGTTACCCATCAAAAAGCGATTCGCAAGGACAACCCGGCCATGAAGGTGATTGGGCGTGTGCTGCTGTATACGGTGCTGATTGCGATGGCGCTGTTTACGCTGATTCCGTTTGTGTGGATGCTTTCCTCCTCCTTGAAGCTGGATCAGGAAGTGTTCCAGTACCCCATACGCTGGATTCCGGAAACGTTCCATTGGGAAAACTACCGAGTTATCTGGGAACGCGTGTCGCTGCTGACGTACTTCAAGAACACGGCGATTATCGCGCTGGCAGTGACGTTCCTGCAGACGCTGACGTCCTCTTTCGCGGCATATGCGTTTGCAAAGCTGCGCTTTAAGGGGCGCGACCTGCTGTTCGTGGCGTATATCGCAACGATTGCTGTGCCGTGGCAGGCGTATATGCTGCCGCAGTTCATCATGATGCGCTCGATGGGGCTGTATGACACGCTGTTGGCGATGATTGTGCTGCAGGCGTTCAGCGCGTTCGGCGTGTTCCTGATGCGCCAGTTCTATCAGGGTATTCCGACGGAACTGTGCGAAGCGGCGCGCATCGACGGGCTGAGCGAATACGGCATCTGGGCGAAAATCATGCTGCCGCTGTCTACTGCCGCGATTGCGACGCTGGTGATTTTCACCTTCGTCGGCACTTGGAACGACTACATGGGCCCGATGATTTACCTGACCCGCGACGAGAACAAGACGATTCAGGTCGGCTTGCGGCGCTTTATTCAGGAGTACACGAGCGACTATCACCTTATCATGGCGGCGTCGCTGGTGTCGCTGCTGCCGGTGTCGGTGGTGTTCCTCTGCTTGCAGAAATACTTCATCGAAGGCATTGCAACGAGCGGCCTGAAGGGGTAAAATAGGAAGGAAAACAAAAGGGCAGACGGGCGGAAATTCCCTGTCTGCCCTTTATCAAAAAGGATGGGAAAAAGAGTGGAAAAATACACGCAAGCCATGCGGCAGGCAGCTGACAAGTTCCGCTGGAGCGCAAAACTGGCGGCGGACGCGGGCATCATCCCGTATAAGAGCGAAAACGGTGCTTGGGTTGCATCCCCCTACGACGGCAACAGCTGGTGGACAGGCGGCTTCTGGCCGGGGCTGATGTGGCAGCTGCACTGCGCGACGGGCGACGAGCAGTTCCAGACCGAAGCGCGGCGCGTGGAGAAGCTCCTCACGGATGAATTCCGCACGTTCCGCTGCCTGAACCACGACGTTGGCTTCATGTACCTGCTGTCCTGCGGCGCGGATGCAAAGCTGACCGGCGATGAACAGGCGAAAACCGACACGCTTCACGCGGCAAGCCTTCTCATGGGGCGCTTCAACCCGGCGGGGTTCATCCGCGCGTGGAATCACCCTGACCAGTGCGGATTTGCCATCATCGACTGCATGATGAATCTTTCCCTGCTCTGGTGGGCAACCCGCGAGACGGGCGACCCGCGATTCGCGAAAGTCGCGCAGATTCACGCGCAGACGACGCTGCGGGAGTTCCTGCGCCCGGATGGATCGGTCAGCCACATTATCGAGTTCGACCCGGAGACAGGCAAGCGCGTCAAGGAATACGGCGGACAGGGATACTGCCTCGGCTCGCAGTGGAGCCGCGGGCAGGCGTGGGGGCTGTATGGCTTCGCACTGGCACACCTTAACGACGGTAATACGGAATATCTGGACGCGGCGGAGAAAATCGCGGCGAACTTCATCCGGCATATCCGCCCGGACGGACTGACCGACTGCGACTTCTGTCAGCCGAAGGATGAGGAGCGCATCGACAATATCGCGGGCGCGGTGGCAGCGTGCGGTCTGCTGGAACTGGCGAAAATCACGGGCAAGGCGGAGTACCATGCGGCGGCGGTTCGCTTGGTGGATGGTCTGCTTGAGCACTGCATCGACTGGACGCAGAACAGCTGCGGACTGTTGACAAAATGCACTGCGAGCTACCACGACGACGGCGCGGGGCGGCACACGAACATCACCTATGGCGACTACTTCCTTGTGGAGGCGCTGGCGAAGCTGACGGGCAGCGATCCAATGCTCTGGCGGTGAAAGGAATAGCATGATTACAATTCTGGTAAAAGCGGCAGACGGGACGATGATTGCCTCAGCACAGAGTGCAGATGATGCGCGCCTGTGCATCGACCGGGTCTATGAAGACGGCGACACGGTGGAAATCCTTGCGGACGAAAAGCATTTGTGCGTGCAAATGGACGTGACACTGCTGCCGGGCGAAGTGTATCTGCCGAACGGGCGGATGACATGGCGGGTTCCGGCGGGGGAACATCGGCTGGCATATGCGCCCGGCGCGTTCGAGGCGAAACGGCACGTCATTACGGCGCGCCCAATGATGGCAGAGGAAATCAATGGGCGGCGCGATATTGCCTGCAATCCGGCGGATCTGCGCGGCGAAACGGACTTCTTTCCCCATATCATCGCGAATGTCGAAACGCGCAACGAGGCATGCTTCTGCGCGCGCAACGCCATCAACGGGCTGCATTGCAACAATTATCACGGCGAGTGGCCGTTCGGCAGCTGGGGCATCGGCGCGCGGGAAGACGCGTGGTGCCGCATCGACTTCGGGCGCGAGGTGATGGTGGATGCAATGGCACTCATCCTCCGCGCGGATTTCCCGCATGACGCGTATTGGGTCAGCGGACACGTTGTGCTGTCCGACGGCGCGGAAGTCGCGTTCGACCTGCAAAAGACGGGCGAGAGGCAAATCATCCCGCTGGGAAAACACACGGTGCGCTGGATGCGGCTGGAGCGGATGCAGAAGAGCAACGACCCGTCGGCATTCCCCGCGCTGACGGAGTGGGAAGTTTACGGATGCGATAAGGAAGGCGAATAAGATGGAAGCAAGAGCGTATTGGCTGCAAACAATGCTGAAAATCGCTGATCCGGTGCTGAAAAACTTGGCGGCGGGGACGCTGAAGCAGAACATGCCGATGGTGTTCCATCCCGACCGGGCGGAGTATATGCACCTCGAAGCGCTCGGACGGACGGTCTGCGGCATTGCGCCGTGGCTGGAATTGGATGGCCTGACGGGCGAAGAAGCGGAGATTCAGGCGGAATACCGCGAGCTGACCCGCAAGGCAATTGCAAACGCGGTAAATCCGGAATCGCCGGACTTCATGAACTTCACCGAAGGGTATGGACAGGCGCTGGTGGACGCGGCGTTCCTGGCGCACGGCATCGTTCGCGCCCCAAAGCAGCTGTTCCATGCGCTGGATGAGCAGACGAAGCGGAATCTGGTGGGTGCCCTGCGTGCGACGCGGAAATTCACCCCGTTTGTGATGAACTGGCTCTTCTTCTCCGCGATGGTGGAGGCGGCGCTGCGCGTGATGGGCGAAAGCGACTACGACCTGACGCGCGTGGATTATGCTGTGAACATGTTTGAAAGCTGGTATCTGGGTGACGGCGTGTACGGCGACGGCCCGAAATTCCGCTGGGATTACTACAACAGCTTCGTCATTCAGCCGATGTATGTTGATGTGCTGCGGACGTTCGCGGATGTCGGGCGCGGCTATGACGAACTGCTGAAGCAGGTGGAGCACCGCGCGGGACGGTATGCGGCGGAGCTGGAGAAAAACATCAACGCCGACGGCAGTTACCCGGTCATCGGGCGGTCGATTACCTACCGCTTCGGCGCGTTCCAGCTGTTGTCACAGGCGGCGCTGGAAGATTTTCTACCGAATGAACTGCCGCCGGAGCAGGTTCGGACGGCGCTGACGGCGTGCATCCGCAAGGTAACGGAGCATCCGGCGATGTTCGACGCGCAGGGGTGGCTTCAGCCGGGCGTGTATGGCTGTCAGCCGGACTTGGCGGAGGGGTACATCTGCGTCGGCAGTTTGTATCTATGCCTGACCGTGTTTCTGCCGCTGGGGCTTGCGCC
>OHCX01000526.1_pt1 | contig 14321 bp, 9 predicted proteins | sample 1566841 | NCBI WGS metagenome assembly OHCX01 (sample SAMEA3879513, study PRJEB24766) | human gut metagenome | biome: human-associated habitat; feature: feces | place: USA | collected 1985/1987 | reverse complement strand
CGGGTGCTCACCTTCGAACATGAACCGATCGACACGGCCTGGTGGCAGCGGATGATCTCCACCGCACTCGACGTGCGCCGCACGCTCGGGCTCACGGATGCCCCCGACACCACCTGCTACCGTCTGGTTCACGGCGAGGGGGACTCCCTGCCGGGACTCGTCGTCGATATTTACGACACGACCGCCGTGATTCAATGTCACTCGGTGGGCATGTACCACGCCCGCCTGACAATCGCCGATGCGATCCGAACGGTTTACGGCGACCGGATTACCGCCATCTACGACAAAAGTTCCCAAACCGTACCGTTCAAGGCCGGCCTGAATCCCGTGGACGGGTACCTTTACGGCAAAACGGGAGGAATGCCCCGCACCGTGCTCGAAAACGGCGAAAAATTCCTGGTCAATTGGGAAGAGGGGCAGAAAACGGGCTTCTTTATCGACCAGCGCTTCAACCGCGAACTGGTACGCCGCTACGCCCGAGGACGCACGGTCCTCAATACCTTCTGCTACACGGGCGGATTTTCGGTATATGCTCTTGCGGGCGGGGCACGCGAAGTATGCTCGATCGACTCCTCGGAGCGGGCCGTCGCCCTGGCCGACGCCAACGTTCGGCTCAACTTCGGAGAAGAGGCTCCCCACACTTCGCTGGCCGTCGATGCCGTCGAATACCTCAAGGACATCGGCGACCGGTACGACATGATCATCCTCGACCCGCCGGCCTTCGCCAAGCACCACAAAGTGCTGGGCAATGCCATGCAGGGCTACAAGCGGCTCAATGCCCGGGCGCTGGCGCAGATCAAAAGCGGAGGGCTCCTCTTCACTTTCTCCTGTTCGCAGGCGGTCAGCAAGGAGTTGTTCCGCACCACGGTCTTCTCGGCCGCAGCCATCGCCGGACGCAAGGTCCGCATCCTGCACCAACTGACCCAGCCCGCCGACCATCCGATCAACATCTATCATCCCGAAGGCGAATACCTCAAGGGATTGGTACTTTACGTCGAATAAATCCGCTCTCGAACCGAATCCAAATAGTCGATATGGAACGCGAAACGATCGTCCGGGAATTTCTCGACAGACACAAAATCCGGTACGACATCTATCACCACCCGGCTTCCCCGACCATCGAAGAGGCCAAGGCACATTGGCGCGAGGACGGGTCGAAACATTGCAAAAACCTCTTCTTCCGCAACCACAAGGGCGACCGTCATTATTTGGTCTGTTTCGACTGCGACCGCTCGCTGGCGATTCACGATCTGGAACACCGACTGCGGCAGGGCAAACTCACCTTCGCCTCGCCGCAGCGCATGGAACGCTACCTAGGGCTCGAACCGGGTTCCGTGTCGCCGTTCGGCCTTATCAACGATGCGGAACACCACGTACATCTCTTTTTAGACCGTCATCTGCAAACGTGCGACAGTTTGAGTTTCCACCCCAACGATTGCCGAGCCACGGTGGTCATTTCCCGCCCCGAATTCGAACGCTACCTCTCCCTGGTCGGAAATACGTACGAATACCTCGACCTCTACGACTGACACGCCTGAAATCCACAGCGCCGTGCGAATGAAGGGGCTCTCTAACAGTCCGAATAAGTTATCACCCCTGTCAGGATGAACTCTGACAGGGGTGATTTTCAATTTCGAAAACTTGTTAGGGAACTCTTCGCACCTTTCGGTTATTTCCGTCGGGAAGCGTTCCTTTGCGCCTCCTCCTGCTGACGCAGCAACTCTTCGTAACGCAACTGGAACTTGGATTTCTTCCTGTTCTTGTTTTTCGCGGCATTGGCCTGCATCACGGCATGAATTTTCTCGTCGTCGATCATCCGGCGGATCACGAGCGTCTGTCCGATCGTGAGAATGTTGGCCAGGAAGTAGTAGTAAGTCAGACCGCTCGAATAACTGTTGAACCACAGGAGCATCATCACCGGCATCAGATAAACCATCATAAACTTCATGCCGGCCATCTGGGGCTGCGACGAAGCCGTCTGCTGGTAATTGATATACGAGAAGGCGAACAGCGCAACGGTCATCAACAGGGCGAACAGGCTCACGTGATCTCCGTAGAAGGGAATGTTGAACGGCAGCGACAACACGCTGTCGTACGACGAAAGGTCGTCGGCCCAAAGGAAATGCTGGCCGCGCAGCTCGATCGAAGCGGGGAAGAAGCGGAACATCGCAATGATGATCGGCATCTGGATCAACAGCGGGATACAACCGCCCATCGGGTTGATACCGGCCTTCTTGTAGAGCTCCATCGTCGCCTGCTGGCGCTTCATGGCATCCTCCTGGCGCGGATATTTCTTGGCCAGCTCATCAACCTCGGGCTTGATGACGCGCATCTTGGCCGTCGATATGTAACTCTTATAGGTCAGCGGCGAGATGATGACCTTCACCAGCACGGCCAAGATCAGGATAATCAGGCCGAAACTCGGGATAAACTGACGCAGGAAATCGAACACCGGAATCACGAACCAGCGGTTCACCCAGCCGAAAATACCCCAGCCGAGCGGAATCAACCGCTCCAGATGCAGTTCGTCGTCCCCCTCGGTCGTCGCCACATGCTTGAGAATGGCGTATTTGTTCGGACCGAAATAGAAGGCGAAGTTGTAATGGTCAGTTTGCGCCGTATAGGGAACCGTCAATTTAGCCGAAAAATCCTTTATGTAACCCGAACCTTTTTCCGCCGTCGTAAACTTCATATCAGCGTAGGAGAAGTTCTCCGGGGCGATCATCACCGACGAGAAGAACTGCTGCTTGAAAGCCACCCAGTTGAGCGACGACGAAACCGTCTTCTGCTTCTCCCCGTCGCTTATCCCCAGGTCGTCGGCCGACGACTCGCCGGGAGCCCGGTAATAGATGGTCGTATAGGTATTCTCGTTCTGAAACCCTTTCTCATTCTGATAGGACCGGTTGCTCCAGTCGATGCCGATAGTCGTCTGGCTGGCCATCTGCGGCGCCATATTTTTCAGATAGACATTCAGATCGACCAGATAATCCCGCGCCGGCGACTGTATGTTATAAACGACATACTCGTACCGTAACACGGCGTCACGCGCCACCGGCAGATCCATCGTGATGCGCTGCGCACCGTCGGCATCCTTCTCCATCGACACCAGATTGAAGGTGTAATCCGCCGTATTGACCAACACGTTGTTATGACCATTCTTCACATAGAACGTCAGGGCGAAATTGGCCGTTGCCGGATCGAAAAGCCGCACCGGCTGATTCCGCTCGTCACGAGGTGCATACTTGGTGTAATCCTTCAGCGTAACATCCTTGACCTGGCCGCCACGCGTCGAGAAATCGATCTTCAATACCTCGTTCTCCACGGTGAACTCCTCGGCTTCGGCCTGCTGCGCCGCAGCCAGCAGCTCTCCGAACTGCATGATCCGACGCTGCGCCTGCAGGCTGTCCCCGGACAACCGCTCTCCCGCAGCCGCAATAGCTGCGGAATCCGCAGTCGGCAGCGGAGCGTTGAGCGCCAAGAGCGAATCCTGCTCGGCTTGGATACGCGCCTGTTCGGCGTTGTACGCCATGAGCTGTTCCTGATACTTTTTCTGTTGATGCGAATTATAGAACGTGAAACCCAGGAAGATCAGGGCCACGATGACAATTCCGGCGATTGATTTTTTATCCATGCGTAATCTAAATTCTTTGAGGATACCCCGAAGCAAGGTTGCAAACTATTTTTTCTTATCGTCTTTTCCCGCCAGCGCCGCAGCTACGAACGCGACGAAAAGCGGATGAGGCCGCTGTACGGTGCTCTTGTATTCGGGATGGTATTGCGTACCGACGAACCAGGGATGGTCGGGAATTTCGACCACTTCGACCAGCCCCGTATCGGGGTTCGCACCGACGGCTTTCATTCCGTGGCTCTCGAAATCCTTCAGGTATTCGCTGTTGAATTCGTAGCGGTGGCGATGACGCTCCTGAATCTGAGTCGTACCGTAAGCCTGCGCAGCTTTCGATCCCGGCACCAGCGAGCAGGGGTAAGCTCCCAGACGCATCGTGCCGCCTTTGGCGGTAATGCCCTTCTGTTCCTCCATCAGGTCGATGACCGGATGCTTCGTCGCCGGGTCCATTTCTGTCGAGGTGGCATCCTTGAAGCCCAGTACGTTGCGAGCGAATTCGATCACGGCGCACTGCATACCCAGACAGATTCCCAGGAACGGAATACGGTGAGTCCGCGCAAAGTGCACCGCTTCGATCTTCCCCTCGATTCCCCGGTTGCCGAACCCCGGAGCCACGAGAATACCGGCCATTTTGCCGAGCTTCTCCCCGACGTTCGAAGCGTCTATCTTCTCCGAATTCACGTAATGCAACTTCACCTTGCAGTCGTTCACCGCACCGGCTTGAATAAAGGACTCGCAGATCGACTTGTAAGCATCGGGAAGTTCCGTATATTTACCCACCAGGGCGATGTCGATCGTCCGCTTGGGATTCTTCACCTTATCGACGAAAGCCTGCAACGAACTCAAGTCGGGTTCCTGCTCCGACGGAAGGTCGAGCTTGCTGAGCACCACCTCGTCCAGATGCTGACGGTGCATCACCAGCGGCACTTCGTAGATCGTCGGTACGTCGATCGACTCCATCACCGCGTTGGCATCCACGTTGCAGAAGAGCGCCACCTTGCGCCTGAGCTCCGCAGAGAGCGGATGCTCGGTGCGCAGCACCAGAATATCGGGCTGCAAACCGTTCTCGAGCAAGGTCTTGACCGAATGTTGGGTCGGCTTGGTCTTCAACTCGCCGGAAGCGGCCAGGTAAGGAATGAGCGTCAGATGAACCAGCGCCGTATTGCGGGCTCCAAGCTGGTAACGCAACTGACGCACCGATTCGATGAAGGGCAGCGACTCGATGTCGCCCACCGTACCGCCGATCTCGGTGATGATTACGTCGTACTCCTTGCGCTGCGCCAACAGTTGAATGCGGCGCTTGATTTCGTCCGTGATATGAGGAATGACCTGCACGGTCTTGCCCAGGTACTCGCCCTTGCGCTCCTTGTCAATCACGCACTGATAAATCTTACCGGTGGTCACGTTGTTGGCATGGCTGGTCGTAATCGAAGTGAAACGCTCGTAATGGCCCAGGTCGAGGTCGGTTTCCGCACCGTCTTCGGTCACGTAACACTCTCCGTGCTCGTAAGGATTCAGGGTTCCGGGGTCGATATTGATATAGGGATCCAGTTTCTGAATCGTCACCGAATAGCCGCGTGCCTGCAGCAAGCGGGCGATCGACGCCGAAATAATGCCTTTACCGAGCGACGAAGCCACGCCGCCCGTCACGAAAATGTACTTGGGTTTGCTGAGTTTCATTATCTGTTTCGAATTATTTTGTTTGCACCGTCGTTTATCCGGCTCCGTTTCAACCCTTAAGCCGGAACGCCCGGTTCTCCACTTGCCTATTAAAACATCGTTCCGGAACCGCTTTCGAAGACCGCTCCGGAAACCTTCCCGCTCCGAGGGCCGGACTCACATAAAATACACCGCTATCCCCACAAAGAAGTTTCCTCACCGGAAAGGGATGTGTCAAATTGAGAAATTCGGCGCATCCCCTTTCACATGTATAAGAACAGGTAAAAATACCAAGCATCGAGGTTCACGGCGAAGAACGTGTACCCGACGTACATGATCGAGCCGTAATACCGATAATAACGAAGTAATTTGCCTGTTATGACACACCGTCTTCGGCGGGTTATTCCTTATTCTCCTCCTGATCGATGAGTTTCACTTTTTCGATAGCGGCCTGCATTTCCTGTTTGGCCCGCTCGATCTTGGCCCGCACCTCGGCGATCATCGCCTCGGCGTTCTTCGACTTGGAGAAGAATCCGATGTTGTTCTCCAACAAGGCGATATCCTGCTCCAACTGGCGGACTTTGTTGTAGAGCCGGTCGCGCTCCGTGCGCAGACGCCGGTCGCCCGAGGCCTTGAGCGAGGAGACCTTCTCCTTGAAACGGTCCATCGAACGGTCGCGCTCCGAACCGCGCAGGGTATCGAACATCTTATCGACCACCTCCTTGTAACGTTTTTGAATCGCCTCCTTCTGCTTGATGGGCACGAACCCGATTTCGCCCCAGCGACGCTGGAAATCACGAATCATCTCGAAGCCGCCCGCCAGAATATCGGCCGCAGCCATCTCCTCCAACAGAGCCTCTTTGCGACGGAGGTTCTCCCCGTACTGATCGTCCACTGCAGCGAAATGTCGGGACTTGCGCTCGAAGAAAGCGTCGCACGCCGCACGGAACCGTTTCCATATCTGGTCGGAATAGCGGCGCGACACGGCCCCCGTCTGCTTCCACTTGGCCTGCAAAGCGATCAGCTCGTCGGTCGTCTTCTTCCACTCCTCGCTGTCGCGCAGCGCTTCGGCCGCCTCGCACAACTCGGTCTTGAGCTGGAGGTTGTGCTCCATCTCGCCCTTCAACCCGGCATAATAGGCACGCTTGGCCTCGAAGAACTTGTCGCAGGCATTGCGAAACCGCTCGTAGATGGCATTGTTATCTTTCTTGGGAGCGAATCCGATCGTTTTCCAGACTTTCTGTATCTCGAAGAGCTTCTCGCTCGCCTTGTTCCACTCTTTGCGCGAAGTCAGCGGCTGCTGCGCCAGCTCTTCGGCTTTGACGCAAAGCTCGCTCTTGAGCTCCAGATTGCGGAGCTGCTCCTGCTTGATATTCTCGAAAAACTCCTGATGCTGCTTGTTGATACGGCTCGAAGCCTCCTTGAAACGATTCCACAGCACCTCTTTATATTCATTGGCCACAGGGCCGATTTCACGCCATTCGTCGTGCAACTTCTGCAGTTTGTGGAACGCTTCGACGATCGACGGTTCGAGCACCAGCGCTTCGGCCTGTTCGCACAAGGCCAGCTTCTGCTCGTAATTCTTCTTCAGGTCGAGATCGCGCAACTCCTTGTTGATCTTGATGAAATTGTAGAAATTCTCCACGTGCAGGTTGTAGGTCTCCCACAGATCCTTCACATTCTGCTGGGGCACCACCCCGGTCTCTTTCCAACGATGCTGCAACTCCCGGAACTTGTTGAAAGTCTGGTTGAGCATTTCGTCCGACGAAGCCAGCTCCTTGAGTTCCTCGATGATCTGCAACTTTATCTTGAGGTTCTCCTCCTTGGCCGCTTCGAGTCCGGCGACGAACTCGTCCCGCAGACGGCGGTACTCCCGGAAAAGATCCTTGAAACGCAACTCCGCCGGATCCGGCTCGGAAACGAATTCACCCTCCGCACCGCCGGCTTCGACAAAAGCCCTTCGTGCGGCATCGGACTCCGCCCGACGCAATTTGTAAAACGCTATCTTGAGGGCCTCCACATCCCGGCGCAGGGACTCCTCCTTCGACTTGCCCGCCAGGTCGCTGCCGGCCGCGTCCCCGCCTGCGGCCTCCTCCTCGGGCGAAGCCTCGCCCAGGTCGAGCCCTGCGTTTTCGGCAGCCAGTGCTGCATCTTCGTCGGCGAAGTCCACCCGACTCTGTGTCGGCACGTCGGTATCGTCCGCAACTGCGGCATTCGTTTCCCCGCCATCTGCGGGCACGGAATTGTTCTGCGTATCCTCAACTACGGAAGAGTCGAGATGTTCCCCGGAAACAGGAAGAGTAGAATTTTCAGTAGCCATCTTGTCTGATTTTAATCTTACGGTTTGCAAAACCATATAAACCTTGCAAATATAACCATTTTTCCGGCCCCCGCACAGGATTTGCCGATAAATTTATTATCTTCGCAAAAATTACGCACGCTCTTATGAGTCATCGCATCCTGCTCATCGACGACGAAGACGACATCCTCGAATTCATCCGTTACAACCTGACCAAGGCGGGCTACGAAGTATATACGGCCCGCAACGGAGCCGAAGGTTTGCAACAGGCTGCGGCACATCGGCCGCACCTGATCCTGCTCGACGTGATGATGCCCACGATGGACGGCATCGAAACCTGCCGGGCCCTGCGCTGCGACCCGGCGCTGAAGGAGACGATGGTCGTCTTTCTCTCGGCCCTCGGCGAAGAGGAGCAACAGCTCGCAGGGTTCGGAGCCGGAGCCGACGACTATATTTCCAAGCCGATCAAGCCCAAACTTCTGATAAGCCGCATCCAGGCGATCCTCAAACGGGTAGCCGCCGACAAACCGGCTTCGCTGGTCATCGACCGGGAACGACATCTGGTAATCCGCAACGGAGAACGTATCGAACTGCCCCGCAAGGAGTTCGCCCTGCTCGCCCTGCTCGCCTCCTCTCCCGGAAAACTCTTCTCCCGGGAAGAGATCTACTCCCGCATCTGGGGCGACAGCGTGGTCGTCGGCGACCGCACGATCGACGTCCACGTCCGCAAAATCCGACAAAAAATCGGAGACGGACACATCTCGACCGTAAAGGGTATGGGGTACAAATACGAAAATTAACCACAGATAGTCCAAAATTTATCACAAAAATTCCGGAAAACCTTACGATCCGTAATTAAATTTTGCGTAAATTTGCAAAGTCTTAAGTAAAAACGCATTTTCGACGAAATGATCCGCGAGATCGTGGCAGTAGGAATCGGAGGGGCCCTGGGCAGTATGTCGAGGTACTTGGTATCCTACGTATGGCTGGCCGAACAGTCCCTGTTGGGCTTCCCGGCCGGCACTTTCACGGTCAATGCCGCCGGATCGTTGCTGATGGGCTTTTTGCTGGAGATGCTGGGCGCAGGAACTGCGTCGTGGCTGTTGAGCGTAGGATTCTGCGGAGGATTCACTACCTTTTCCACTTTTTCTTCCGACGTGGTGCGGATGCTTAAAAGCGGCGACTACACGGCGGCCGGACTTTGCATCGCGCTCAATTTTGCGGCATGCGTGTGCTGCATCCTGTTGGGCGCCGCATTGGGACGGTTGCTGAAACGCTGACAACGAACAAGGAAACAACAAAATAATTTTTACAAAACAACTGAAATGGTCATTTTAGTACTCAACTGCGGCAGTTCTTCGATCAAATACCAGGTGATCGACATGGAAGCCCAGTCCAGCAAACTGCTCGCCAAAGGTCTGGTCGAGCGCATCGGCCTTCCTGAAGGCGATCTCACGCACAAACCCGTCGGCAAGGAGAAGTTCGAACTCCACCAGCCGATTCCCGACCACACGACGGGCATCAGCCTGGTGCTTCAGGCCCTGACCGACCCCGTGCACGGCGTAATCCGGTCGCTCGACGAAGTGAAGGCCGTCGGTCACCGCGTAGCGCACGGCGGCGAATTTTTCCCGGAGAGCTGTCTGGTAACCAAACAGGTCCAGGAGAAGATCCGCTCACTGTTCCAGATCGCTCCACTGCACAATCCGGCCAACTTGGAAGGTATTCTTTCCATCGAAAAAGTCCTTCCCGGCGTGAAACAGGTAGCCGTATTCGACACCTCGTTCCACCAGACGCTTCCCGCAACCAACTTCATGTACGCCCTGCCCTACGAGTACTACCAGAAATACGGCATCCGCAAGTACGGCTTCCACGGCACGAGCCACAAGTTCGTCGCCCGCGAAGGCGCCAAACTCGCCGGTCTGGATATCAATAACTCCAAGATTATTACCTGTCATATCGGCAACGGCGGTTCGATCACGGCCGTGCTGAACGGCAAGTCCTACGATACCTCGATGGGCTTCTCGCCGGTCGATGGTCTGGTCATGGGCACCCGCTGCGGCAACGTCGATCCGAGCGCGGTCACCTTCATCGGCGAAAAGGAGCAAATGAGCTATGCCGAAGTGAACAACATGCTCAACAAGCAATCGGGCGTCTTCGGCGTATCGGGCGTATCGAGCGACATGCGCGACATCGACAAAGCCTATGAAGAGGGTAATCCGCGTGCGATCCTCGCCCGCGACATGTACTGCCTGCGCATCAAGAAATTCGTCGGCGAATACGCGGCCGAAATGGGCGGCGTCGATCTGATCGTTTTCACGGGCGGCGTCGGAGAGAACTCACCCGAAACCCGCAAGGAGGTCTGCGAAGGCCTCGAATTTATGGGCGTGCACTTCGACCGGAAGATCAACGAAGGTCTTCGCGGCGAAAACAAGATCATTTCCGCAGCGGATTCGAAGGTCAAGGTGGCCGTCGTTCCGACCAACGAGGAGCTGGTCATCGCCACCGACACTTACGAAATCGTCAATAAATAACCAAACAATTATATTAAAAACACACAACCCATGCAACATTTGAGTGAAATTGTCGAAGAGGCAAGAAAAAAAGGTAAGAAGCGCCTTGCAGTCGCTTACGGTCAGGACGCCCACACGCTGGCAGCCGTCTATGCAGCTTATAAGGAAGGTCTGGTAGAGCCGATTCTGTTCGGCGATCCCAAGATCATCGAGCAGGTTTGCAAGGAAGAGAATATCGATTGCAACATTTTCAAAATAATCCCCGAGAGCAACGACGTGAAGTGCGTCAATCTGGCTGTCAATGCCGTCGTTACGGGCGAGGCCGACGTACTGATGAAGGGTCTGGTTTCCACGGACAAGTACATGCGCGGCATCCTGAACAAGGACGCAGGTCTGTTCCCCCCGAAAGGCACGTTGAGCCACGTAGCGGTAGTCGAAATGCCGAACTATCCCAAGTTGCTGGTCATCTCGGACGTAGCGGTGATTCCGCAGCCCGACTTCAAACAGAAAACCATCCTGATCGGCTACCTGACGCGCATCGCCAACCTGATCGGTATCAAGACGCCGAAGATCGCCTGCATCGCACCTTCGGAGCAGCTGTTGCCGAGCGTGCTCTCCTCGACCGAAGCCGCTCTGCTCGCCAAGATGGGCGATCGCGGACAGCTGGGTAACGTCGTCATCGACGGTCCGCTGTCGCTCGACGTAGCGCTTTACAAGGAAGCCGCCGAGATCAAGAAGGTCAAGGGTTCTTCCGTCGCAGGCGATGCGGACTGCCTGCTCTTCCCCAACATCGAATCGGGCAACGTCTTCTTCAAGGCTTCCACGCACATGGGCGGCGGCGAGATCGCAGCGATGGTCATGGGAACCAAAGTTCCCTGCGTGCTGACTTCGCGCGGCGACTCCAGCCTCACCAAACTCTACTCGATCGCACTGGCTTGTCTGGCCGCTAAATAATTCAGGTATCGGATTTATGGGATTCAAGATTTTAGCAATCAACCCGGGCTCGACTTCGACGAAGATCGCCCTGTATGACGACGAGCAGCCTACGCTGGCGCTCACCCTGCGCCATTCGGCCGAGGAGATCGCACGTTTCCCGCGCATCATCGACCAGCTCGACTGGCGCAAGGAGATGGTACTCGAAGCACTCGCAAAGAACAACTTCGACGTGAAGTCCCTCTCGGCCGTGATCGGTCGCGGCGGTCTGATCAAGCCGATCGAATCGGGCGTATATGAAGTAAACGCAGCTCTGAAGAACGACCTGGTGAACGCCCAGCGCGAACACGCCTCCAATCTCGGCGGCCTGATCGCCGAGCAGATCGCCCAGGCTGCCGGCGTGAAGGCTTACATCGCCGACCCGGTCGTGGTCGATGAGCTGGACGACATCGCCCGCCTGAGCGGTATTCCGGAATGCCCCCGCATTTCGATCTTCCACGCCCTGAACCAGAAAGCCATCGCACGCCGCCATGCCGAGAAGGTAGGCAAGCGTTACGAAGACCTGAACCTGGTCGTTGCCCACATGGGCGGCGGCATTTCGGTTTCGGCCCACTGCAAGGGACGGGTGATCGACACCAACAACGCCCTCGACGGCGACGGCCCGATCGCACCCGAACGTGCAGGCACGGTGCCTGCCGGAGCGCTCGTGAACCTCTGCTTTTCGGGCAAGTACAGCCAGCGCGACGTGCTGAAGATGCTCGCCGGCAAAGGCGGTCTGGTAGCTCACCTGAACCAGAACTCCGTGCAACAGATCTGCATCGACATCGAAAAGGGCGACCAGAAATCCAAAGCCGTGCTCGACGCGATGAGTTACAGCATCGCCAAGGAGATCGGCGCGATGGCTGCGGTTCTCAAAGGTCAGGTGGATGCCATCCTGCTTACGGGCGGCGTGGCGTACAACGAACCGGTGAACGACGTAATCCGCGAACACTGTTCGTTCCTCGCCCCGATCTTCATCTATCCGGGCGAAGACGAAATGGGTGCGTTGATGCTCAACGCCCTGAGTGTACTGCGCGGCGAAAGAACCCCGAAGGTTTACGCATAATAGCCTTCTCCGTTTCCGGTACCCGGCGATACCCGAACAAATTCGACATGGTTTCGCATTGATCGAAAACGGTTAAACCGGATATAAAAAAGCTCTTCCTTTACCGGAAGAGCTTTTTTACTAATTCCCACGCGACCCGCATCGCTTCGAGCCGGAACAACGCTCCGAACCCAGCGTAACAGACCACGCCGACCGCCACTTTCAATAGGAACGTAGGCAGAGGTGCGAAGCTGGTGAAGTGTCCGAAAGCCCAAACCACACCGAACATCGCCGCCGTCGCAGAAGCTATAGGCAGCAACGTCCGCAGAAAACGACCTGCCGTCAGCCCCGCATACCGGGTCGTCGCGCCAAAATTGAGGATCATTTCGAAAAAAGCCATCGCCGACAGGCCCCACGTCACGGCGAGCACGCTGTGCGGGATCGTCAGGATCAGGACCAGGGTCATCACTACCTTCTTGACCACTTCCAGCCGCACGATGATCCGACCGTTGCTCTTCACCTTCAGCACATTATTCGAAACCGTAGCGATCGGAGCGAACATTCCGGCCAGCGAAATAACCTGAAAATAGGGAACCATCGGCATCCACTTCTCCCCGAGCAGACTGTCCACCATTTCAGGAGCGACGACAATCAGACCGGCCATCATCGGCAGCATCACGAAAGCGACGATCATTACTACCTGCCGGTAGCTCTCGGCGAATTTACGCTCGTCGTCCGCGATCTTGGAAAGCGCGGGAAAAGTCACGCTCTGAACGGCCTGCATGGTCGATGTCACGGGCAGCTCCTTGAGTTTCTGCGCCTGGTTGAAAAAGCCCAGCACATCCGCAGCATAGAGCTTCCCGACGAAAAGCTGGGAAACATTGTTGTAAACGGAAGAAATCAGATCGGTCGCCAGCAACCGGAAGCTATACGGAGCCATCGCACGCAGACGGCCCGCGTCGAAAGCCGCCCGAGGGCGCCAGTCGCTCAACCCCCACAGCAACATGGCCCGTACACCCATCGCCACTACCCGTTGCCCCACCAGGCTCCAGATACCGCATCCGGCCCAAGCCATACCGATAGCCACCAGTCCGCTTACGAGCGACGAAGTAAAAACGACCTTCGAAAGCCGGGCGAAACGGAACTGCCGGGTGAAAATCGTATTCTGAATCACGCACAGGGCATTGAGAGGCACAAGCAGGAACAACACCGGAGCGATCCGCACCAACTCGGGCATCCCGTAAAAACGGGCGATCCAGGGCATCGCCCCCACCAACAGCAGGTACAGCAGCACCGAAACCGCGATATTGAAGACGAATACCGACTTGTAGTCCTCCTCCGACGGCACCGCCTTTCGGATCAGGGTCTGCGAGAAACCGCTGTCCACCATCACCAGTGCCAGGGACGAAAAAACCACGGGAATAGCCATAATACCCATCTGCTCGGGCGTCAGCAACCGGAGGATGACGATACTCACCCCCATTTGCAGCAACATGGAGCCTACCTTTTCGGCAATGCTCCACGCTACACCGCTTGCGACCTTGTCCCGCAATTCACCTCCCACGACCCTTCGGATTTAGCAGCCGTCGCACACGGCATCCCGCTCGCGGAACCGTTCGGCGCTCGAAATCTCGAGGTACGAAGCGCCGTATTTCGAATCGAAGCTGCCGCCCACCACAGCCAGCAGATCGGTCGGTTCGATCGCATGCTTGCGCTGGATAAAATCCAGGGCGTCGATCACGAAGTGGTAACGATCCTGATAGCGTTCGTGCGACTGCTGTTCACGCAGGATCGGCACGACGCCGTACGAAAGAGCCAGAATACGCTGCGCATGACGGGTATAACAAACCGCCAGGACCTGACACCGGCCCCGGAAAGCGGCCAGATAACGGCCCGTGCGTCCGGTCGCGGTATCGAGCACCACATAGCGAATCGGCAAGTTCGTACTGGCCCGCACCGCCGAACGCGCCAACTGCGCCGTGATCTCGTGGTTCACGGAAACCATGTTCATATCGATCATCGGCGTAAAATGCGTTTCGTCCTTCTCGATCTCGCGGGCCACGCGCGACATCGTACTCACGGCCTCCACCGGATAGTCGCCCATAGCCGTTTCGTCGCTCAACATCACGGCATCCACGCGCTCGTAAATGGCACTGGCCACGTCGCTCACCTCGGCCCGAGTCGGACGGGGCGAGCGCACCATCGAATAGA
>OHCX01000517.1_pt1 | contig 14428 bp, 7 predicted proteins | sample 1566841 | NCBI WGS metagenome assembly OHCX01 (sample SAMEA3879513, study PRJEB24766) | human gut metagenome | biome: human-associated habitat; feature: feces | place: USA | collected 1985/1987 | reverse complement strand
GAGCTCCGTCCCGGCAAAGTCATGGCTCTGATGGGTGAAAATGGCGCCGGTAAGTCCACTCTGATGAAATGCATGTTCGGCATTTACAAGATGGACGAGGGCGAGATCGAATACGAGGGGCAGAAGGTAAACATCCCCACCCCGCTGGATGCACTGGACCGCGGCATCGCCATGGTGCATCAGGAGCTGCAGCCCATTCCGGCTCGTACCGTGGCTGAGAATATCTGGCTGGGACGCTACCCCACCAAGAAATACGGCATCGTCACCGTTGTGGATCACGCCAAAATGTACAAAGATACCGATGAACTGCTGAAGAAACTGAAGCTGGACATCGACCCCCATGCAAAGCTGGGTTCTTTGAGCATCGCCCAGATGCAGATGGTGGAAATTGCTAAAGCTGTTTCCGCCAACTGCAAGGTGCTGATCCTGGACGAGCCCACCTCCTCTCTGACCGCAAACGAGGTCGAGAGCCTGTTCCGCATCATGCGGGAGCTGAAGGAGCAGGGCGTTGCTCTGGTCTACATCAGCCACAAGATGGACGAGATCAAGGTCATCGCAGACGAAGTTACCATCATGCGCGATGGCCAGTACATCGGCAAGTGGGACGTTGCCAGCATGACCAAGGAAGAGATCATTGCAAAGATGGTCGGCCGTGAGCTGTCCAACCTGTTCCCCCCGCTGGAGAACGTGCCCTCGGACGAGGTCATGATGAAGGTGGAGGACTTTACCTCCATCCATCCCCGCTCCTTCCGCCATTGCAGCTTTGAGCTGAAAAAGGGCGAAATTCTGGGCGTTGCCGGTCTGGTGGGCGCACAGCGCACCGAGCTGATGGAAGGCATCTTCGGCCTCCGTGCCCATACCTCCGGTAAGGTGTGGATCAAGGGCGAAGAGGTCAACATCAAACAGCCCCGCGATGCCATCCGCAAGAGCGTTGCTCTGCTGACCGAGGACCGCCGTGCTACCGGCATTCTGGGCGTGCTGAGCGTTGCCGATAACATCTCCATCGCTTCTCTGGACGCCCTGCGCAAGGGCCCCATCATGCTGGACAACAAAAAGATCCTCGATCTGGTGGCTACCAACAAGGAAAAGATGGCCATCAAGGTACCCAGCCCCAAGACCCAGATCAAGAGCCTTTCCGGCGGCAACCAGCAGAAGGTGCTGATCGCCCGCTGGCTTGCCAACAACCCCGATGTGCTCATTCTGGACGAGCCTACCCGTGGCATCGACGTCGGTGCAAAGTACGAAATTTACTGCATCATCGCCGATCTGGCCAAGCAGGGCAAGAGCATTATCATGATCTCCTCTGAAATGAGCGAGATCATTGGTATGTCCAACCGTGTCATGGTCATGTGCGATGGCCGCATCACCGGCTTTATCAACGGTAAGGATGCCACGCAGGAGAACATCATGGCGCTGGCTACCCAGTTCGAGACCGCACCTGACACAGCTGCGGCAAATCAGTAATTAAGGAGGCTGTCTATCGTGGAAGCTACCAAAAAATTGAATGGCAAGGCTGTGGGCAAGTGGCTCAGCAACAACGCCATTATCATGATGATGCTGGCCGTCACCCTGATCGTTGGCATCATTCACCCCAACTTCTTCTCCGGCACCAACATGATCAACCTGTTCAAGAACGTGTCCATCCGCTACATCATTGCGCTGGGCATTTCCGGCTGCCTGATCACCACCGGTAACGACCTGTCCGCTGGCCGTCTGGCTGGTTTTGCCGCCTGCCTTGCCTGCATTTTTGCGCAGACCGAAGGCGCTTCCGGCAAGTTCTATCCCAATATGCCCACCCTGTCCACCCCCGTGGTGTTCATTCTGGTCATTGCCATCTGCGCCATCGTGGGTCTGTGCAACGGTCTGGTGGTCAGCTACCTGAAGGTGCAGCCCTTCATTGCTACCTTGGGTATGCAGCAGGTGGTCTACGGTATCTGCCTGGTCTACACCGGCGGTACCCCCATCGGCTCTCTGAACTCCAACTTCACCGCACTGGCAAAGGATACCTTCCTTGCCATTCCCGTGCTGATCTGGTTCGCCCTGATCGTGGCCTTCTGCTTCTGGTTCCTGTATAATAAGACCCGTCACGGCAAGTATATGTACGCCATCGGCGGCAACGAAGCTGCTGCTGAGGTGGCCGGTGTCAACGTCAACGCCACCAAGATCCGCATCTACATCCTGGCTTCCTGCATGTTCGGTCTGGCAGGCTGCCTGCTGGCTGCAAAGTCCGGCGGCGCATCCGTCAATACCGCACAGGGCTATGAGCTGGACGCCATCGCAGCCTGCACCATCGGCGGTGTTTCCACCACCGGCGGCGTCGGCACCGTGCCCGGCGTTCTGGTCGGCGTTCTGGTCTTTGAGCTGATGAAGGTCGCTCTGCAGTTCATGAACGTCAACTCCTCTTACACCTACATCGTTCAGGGCCTTGTCATTATCGTGGCTGTCGCCATTGATATCCGCAAGTATCTGGCTAAGAAGTAATCTCCTCATCATCCCCCTTTGCACCCGCAGTCTTTGCACTGCGGGTGCTTTTTTTGTCCACATTTTTGTGGTATTATAAGGAAAACATCTTATGCTTACAGGAGGGACTTTCCATGGCACAGCCCACCCCGGATACCCAGACCGAGCTTGAACGCCGCGAGGCCGCACTGGCCGCCCGCGAGGCAGAACTTGCCCGCCAGCAGGCAGAATTGCAGGCGCAGAAGACCGATTTTGAGCAGGGCAAAAAGCGCCTGCTGGACAACGGCAACAAGGACTTTGTAAACCCCAAGGAAAAGCTTTACGATAAATTCCCGCTCACGGTGCACCAGATGGACATCATCATCGGCGTGCTGTTCGCCCTGATTGCCCTTTTCCTTGTGCTGGGCGTGACCCACACCAGCTTTTTCGGCCTGTTCGGCGGCTGAGCCGCAGGCGCATCCTCTGTGAAAAACATCCCGTAAAGGAGAATAAAAATGGCACACTATCCCGGTTATACCGTCCTGCGCACCGAGGACTGCCCCGAGCAGCACGGTACTTTGACCCTGCTCACCCATGACGTCAGCGGCGCAGCCGTGCTGCTGGTGGAGAACGAGGACGTCAACAAGGCCTTTGGCATCGGCTTCGGCACCTTCCCCTCCGATGACACCGGCGTGTTCCACATTCTGGAGCACTCTGTGCTGGCGGGCAGTGAAAAATACCCGGTCAGCTCCCCCTTTGTGCAGCTGCTCAAAAGCAGCATGGCTTCCTTCCTCAATGCGATGACCTTCCCGGACAAAACGGTCTACCCCTTTGCCACCCCCAACGAGACCGATTTCTGCAACCTGATGGACGTCTACCTGAACGCGGTGTTCTGCCCGCTGGCTATGGTGGACTCTGCGGTGTTCGAGCAGGAGGGCTGGCACCGGGATGCGGACGGCACGGTCAGCGGTGTGGTCTACAATGAGATGCAGGGTGCGCTGGCCTCCCCGGATGCCCAGCTGCAAAACGCCCTGCAACGGGCGATGTTCCCGGATACCGCTTACGGCTTTGTGTCCGGCGGCGACCCGGCGTCCATCCCCGCCCTGACCTATGAGAAATACCAGCGGGTGTACCGCCGCCATTACAGCGCCGACAACTGCTGCATCACCCTGTACGGCAAGATGGACATGGCCGATAAGCTGGCGCGGCTGGATAAGGACTACCTGTCCAAGATGCCCAAGGCCGCTGCCCGTCCCCGCCTGACCATGCAGGACGAGCAGCCCGGCGCATTCGTGGAGCTGCCCTACTACACCGACCAACCCAAGCCGGATGAGGTGCAGTGCGCACTGGCATGGTACACCGGCGCATTTGCCGACCGTGAGCGGCAGCTGGGTGTGGAGATTTTGCTGGGTGCACTGCTGAGCACCAACAGCTCCCCCCTCAAGGCCGCGCTGCTGGCCGAGCAGCTGGGCGCAGATATCGACATCGGCTTTGACGACAGCACCCTGCAGCCCACCTTGGAGCTGCTGCTGCGCGGTGCTACGGTGGATTCTGCCCGCAAGTTTGCCCCCGCCGTGCGCAAGGCTGTGGACGAGCTGCTAAAGACCGGCATTCCTCACGACCTGCTGCTGGCCGCTTTGAACGAAGCCGAGTTTGCCTCGCTGGAGCGCCCGGGCAGTCTGCCGGACGGCGTACTGGACGCCATCAACGCCGCCACCGGCTGGCTGCACACCGGCGATGCCGCCCTGCTGCTGCACACCGACAAGCTCTTTGCCGCCCTGCGCAGCAAGCTGGAGGAGGGCTGGTTCGACGCCCTGCTGCGGGAGCTGTTTGCCCCCGCCCCGGTGCAGGTGGTGCAAATTCCCACCGCGCCCAAAGCCGAGGATGCCGCCGCCCCGGTGCACACCGACGGCAAGCTGGTGCTGGAACACCCTCTCACCGCCGCCGACCTTGGCGCGGGCGATGCCACCCCGCAGGGCAGCGCCGAGCAGCTGGCCGGTGCCACCCTGCTGCGCCACCCCTCTGCCGGCAGCCTGTACCTGAATTTCTACTATGATCTTGGCACTGTCACCCCGGAGGAGCTGCAATACCTGAACCTGCTCACCGATGTGCTGGACGAGCTGGACACCCCCGCCCATACCGCCCAGCAGCTGAACACCCTGCGCAGCACATGGCTGGGCGACAGCCGCGCCCAGCTGGATCTCTGGACCGGGCGGCAGGAGGGCGCTCCCTGCCACGCGAAGCTCTCCCTCTGCCTGAGCCTGCTGGAACGCAGCCTAGAAAAGGCGGTGGAAATCGGCGGCGAGTGGCTGTACGATACCATCCTTACCGGCGCTGCCGCCGAAGCCGCCTATGCCCGGGTGGTCAGCCAGCTGAAGCTGCGCATGGAGCAGCTGTTCATCCAGCAGGGCAACGAGTTTGCCTCCACCCGCGCCCGCGCCCATTATTATGTAGAGGGCGCTGCGGACGAAGCCTGCACCGGCGTGAGCTACTACCACTTCCTGTGCAGTCTGCTGGAAAAGGCCGACTGGGCGGCACTGGGCGCAAAGCTGGATGCTGTGCGCAGCCGGGTGCTGCAAACTGCCGCCCTGACCGTCAGCCTGCATGGCTCTGAGGACGCACTGGAAAAGCTGCGCACCCTGCTGCCGGAAAGCCGCTTTGCCGCCGCCCGGCGCACCCCGGCGCACCCCTACACCCAGCCTCTGACGCCCCCGGTGAACGAAGCCTTTATCATTGATGGCAGCGTGAACTACGATGTGCTGGCATGGCCCATGCCCCGGGACAGCCGCCGCCGGGTGCTGGCGCGGGTGATGAGCTACGAATACCTGTGGCACGCCATCCGGGAGGTGGGCGGTGCCTATGGCACCGGAATGCTCTGTGCCGACGGCATCGAGTTTTTGTACACCTACCGGGACCCCCACCTGCGGGAAAGCTACGAGATCTTTGCAAATGCCCCTGCCGCCCTTGCCGCCCGGGACTACACCGCCCGGGATCTGGACGAATTCATCGTGGGCACCGCCGCCAAGCTGGACACGCCCCGCAAGGCGCGTGCCGCCGCCCGGGAGCTGGATCACCGGTACTTCTGCGGCATCACGGACGAGATGCTCGCCGCCGACCGCAAGGCGCTGTGCAGCGTGGACGCTGCCCTGCTCAAAGCACAGGCCGCTGCCCTGTCTGATGTGCTGTCCGGCGGCGTGCGGGTGGCCTTTGGCAGCAAAGACGCCGTGGAAGCCGCAAAGGATCTGTTCGACCGGGTAGAGACGCTGTAAGCGCCGGTAATTTGTAAAAAATATTTTATTTGTAGTTCCGAAACACCCGCAGGGTGTTTCGGAACTACTTTTTTCCGCACACATTTTTTCTGCACATATCGCCTGCATTCCGTCCAAATTACTAAAATATGCTAGATTTTTTGCGAGATAAGTCATACTTATTTAAGAAAATTTGAACAAATTGCGAAATTTGTGTGTTTCTGGTGTGGACAAAAACGTTTTCAGCTGATAGAATGGGAGCTGTTCTTTCTCCGCCGTCCGCAACCGGCGGAGTGTTTTATTGGAAGCAGGAGGTTTCTCATGTTAGAAAAGTTCTTTCACCTGAAAGAAAACCACACCGATGTAAAGACCGAGATCATGGCCGGTATCACCACCTTCATGACCATGGCTTACATCCTTGCCGTCAACCCCAACATCCTGTCCGCAGCGGGCATGGATTCCAAGGCTGTGCTGATTGCCACCGCGCTGGCATCCTTTATTGCCACCGCACTGATGGCTGTGCTGGCCAACTACCCCTTTGCCCTGGCTCCCGGCATGGGCCTGAACGCCTACTTTGCCTACACGGTCGTGCTGACCATGGGTTACAGCTGGCAGCTGGCTCTGATGGCCGTCTTTGTTGAGGGCGTCATCTTCATTGCACTGTCCCTGACCAATGTGCGCGAGGGCATCTTCAACGCCATTCCCATGACCCTGAAGAGCGCCGTCAGCGTGGGCATCGGCCTGTTCGTGGCCTTCGTCGGCCTGCAGAATGCCAAGCTGATCGTCAACAGCGATTCCACGCTGGTCACCTACCAGCACTTCAAGGGCGCAACCTTCCACAGCGTGGGCGTGGGCGCCATCCTTGCTCTGCTGGGTGTGGTCATCACCGCCATCCTGCTGGTCAAAAAGGTCAAGGGCGGCATCCTGTACGGCATCCTGATCACCTGGCTGCTGGGCATCGTGTGCGAGCTGACCGGTATCTACGTCCCCGATGTGGATGCCGGTATGTACTCCGTCATCCCCACCGCCTTTGTCAGCTTTGACTTCTCCGCACTGGGCGAGACCTTTGGTCAGGTGTTCAAGACCGACTTCTCCGGTGTCGGCCTGCTGAACTTCTTCGCCGTGATGTTCTCCTTCCTGTTCGTGGACCTGTTCGACACGCTGGGCACCCTGATCGGCGTGGCCTCCAAGGCTGATATGCTGGACGAGAACGGCCGTCTGCCCAACATCAAGGGCGCACTGATGGCGGACTCCATCGGCACCTGCGTGGGCGCTGTGCTGGGTACTTCCACCACCACCACCTTCGTGGAGAGCGCCTCCGGCGTTACCGAGGGCGGCCGCACCGGTCTGACCGCTATGACCACCGGCGTGCTGTTCCTGCTGGCTACCATCTTCAGCCCGCTGTTCCTCACCATCCCCAGCTTTGCTACCGCTCCGGCTCTGATCATCGTGGGCTTCTACATGATGGGTTCTGCCATCAAGATCGACTTCAATGATCCCAGCGAGGGCATCCCCGCCTTCCTGACCATTCTGGCTATGCCCACCGCTTACAGCATCTCCGAGGGTATCGCCATCGGCATCATCTCCTGGACCATCATCAATGTGATCACCGGCAAGGCCAAGGAGAAGAAGATCAGCCCGCTGATGTATGTGCTCACCGTGCTGTTCATCCTCAAGTATGTGTTCCTCTGATTCCCTGAGCGTATAAAAAGCCAAGCACCCCCTGCGGTCTGCCCGTACAGACTGCAGGGGGTGCTTTTTATGGTTTTGCTTTGTAATTACTCCGGAGCCTTCATGCTTTCCACCATGCTGATGCGTCGGACGTGCCGCCGCATGACAAAGCAGACCACCACGGTAAACACCATGGTCAGCGCCACCGCCAGCAGGTAGCTGCGGAGGGCGATGGTGCGGATGAACATGAGCTGATCCATCTCCACGGTCAACACAATGAACTTGTGCAGCGGCACACCCAGCGCCAGACCCACGCCGGAGCCGATGAGCGCCAGCAGCTCGATCTCGCGGAAGATGTAGCGGTACACTTCCTGATCGTAGAAGCCCAGCACCTTGATGGTCGCCAGCTCCTTTTTGCGCTCCCCAAGGTTGACGCTGATGAGGTTATACAGCACCACTGCCGCCAGCGCCGCCGCGCAGATGATGATCAGCACCACCACATAGCCCAGACTGACGATGAGGTTATCGAACAGTTCGGTGGTGTCCTCGGTAAAGCTGATGCCGCTGACATAGTTACAGTCCAGCAGGTCGGTGCGCAGGGCGTTGTACCCGGCAGTATCGGTGCAGGTGGTCTGGCCGTAGACCGTGTTCCACGGGATCTCCTCCGTGCCCAGCAGGCTTTCCAGCTGTGCGCGGGGGAGGTACAGCCGGGTGAACATATAGTTTTCCGTGATGCCGGTCAGGGTCAGCTCCACCCGGGTGCCCTCGGCATTTTCCACCCAGAAGGTATCACCGGTGTGCAGCCCCAGATTCTCGGCGGTCTTTTCGGTCAGGATGACGCTGCCGCTGTCAAAGCTGATGGCCTTGTGCCCCTTGCGGGTGCGGAAGGTAACATAGCGGGTCAGGTCGCTGTCCTTTGCCGCCGCCACGATGCTCACGCTGGCGCTCTCGCCTTCGGCATTGTAGATGGTGGTGGATTTGGTATACACCGCGCCCCAGTTCTGCACGGCGCTGTTGCTGTCCAGCTCCTCTGCCAGCCCCTGCTCCATGGTCAGGGCTTTGGGGTCGCTGAGGGTGATGGACATATCGTTGTGGGTCAGCTCCGTAGACTGCTTTGTGACGATGGGCAGCAGGGAATCCTGTATGCCGAAGCCGATAAGCAGCAGCGCGGTACAGCCCGCCACGCCCAGCACGGTCATGAAGAACCGCTTTTTATACCGGAACAGGTTGCGGGCGGTGGTCTTTTGGGAGAAGGACATCCGGGACCACAGCGGGGTGATGCGCTCCATCAGGATGCGCTTGCCCGCCACGGGAGCCCGGGGCAGCAGCAAAGCTGCGGTCTTTTCGGCCAGACTGGAACGGCAGGCGTACCATGTGGCAAAGCCGATGACGGCGGCGCTGATGCCCACGCTGGCGGCTGCCATGCCCGGGTAGAAGTGCAGGGTGAAGGTGGGCAGGCTGAACACCAGCTGATAGGCGTTCCAGATAATGATGGGGAATACCACAAAGCCCACCACCATGCCGACGATGCTGCCCAGAATGGTGGCCAGCATCGCGTAGAACAGATACTTGCCCGCGATGCTGAAGTTGGAATAGCCCAGCGCCTTTAAGGTGCCCATTTGCAGGCGGTTCTCGTCCACCATGCGGGTCATGGTGGTGGTAGCCACCAGCGCCGCCACAAGGAAGAAGAACACCGGGAACACCCGGGCAATGGCGTCCATGCGGTCGGCGTACTGGGCAAAAGTGACGCAGCTCATGGTGGAGGTGCGGTCCAGCACATACCACTCGCCTTTTTTGATCTGGCTCACCTGCTCCTCGGCATCGTTCAGCTGGGCAAGGCCGTCCGCCAGCTTCTGCTCTGCCTCGGCCTTCTGGCTCTCGTACTCGGTGCGGGATTCTTCCAGCTGGGTCTGCCCGGCGTTGTATTCTGCCCAACCCTCTTCCAGCTGCTTTTGTGCGGCATCGAACTGGGTGTAGGCGCTGGCGGTGCCGGTGGTCAGCTGCAATTGTCCCTGCAAAAGCTGCAATTTCATCTTGCGCAGCGCAGCCTTGGCTTCGGTCACCAGCTGGTCGTTGGAGAGGTTCGGCGAGGAGATAAGCCCCTGCTTGTACATCTGCCGCTTGCCCGCGTCCAGCTGCTGCTGATAGCCCTGCAACTGGTTATAGATGTTGTCGTAAGCGGCCTGCGCCTTGGCCAGCGCATCCCGCAGTTCAATATAATCCTCGTCCTCCGGCTCGGCTTCGTCCAGCGCCTTTTCGGCGTTGCGAAGAGTGGCTTCCGCGTAGCTCAGCAGGGGGTCTGCCACCTTTTTCAGGTTGACCAGCAGCTCGATTTGCTGTAACTGCTCCTCAAATTCCAGCACCTGCTCCTCGCTGCTCACCAGCTTGTCGGCACCGCTCTGCATGGTGTCCGGCAGGGCAGCCTTCTGGGCGGCAAGCTCCTTTTCACCGGCCTCCAGCTGCGCCTTGGCGGCATCCAGCTGTGCCTGTGCGTCCGCAAGCTTTGCCTCGGCTTCAGCGAACTGACGTTCGGCTTCGGCCTTCTGGCTGTCGTACTCCGCGCGCGCTTCGGTCAGCTTGTCGTTGGCGGTGTCCATCAGCTCTTCCCGCCGGGCGGTGCACTGCACGCTCTGGATGGCCTTGAGCTTTTCCGCTACGGCATCCACTGCGGCCTGATATTCATCCGAATAATTATCATACAATCCGGCGTTTTCTGCCTTGATATAGCACACCGTATAATAATCTGCGGTCAAAGTGCCCTCCGGCACAAACAGGATGCAGTCCAGCTGACCATCACCCACGGTGCTGCTCTCGGAATCGGAGGAAAAATGCAGCGGGTCCTGCACCGTGCCCACCACCGTGAACACCTGCCCGCTAACGTCCTCAGTCTCTTCCGGCAGGGTCAGCTGGGTGCCCAGCTCCACCGGGCTGCCGTGGCCCATCACATGCACCACGCACTCCCCGGCAGCTTCCGGCATCCGGCCGGACAGCAGTACCGGGCGGTTCATGTTCTCCGGCGTATCGGCCTGCGGGTCGGCAGGCAGCTGATACAGCCGCGCCACCGTGGTCTGCTCGTCCCCTGTCCAGTGTCCTTCCACGTCCTGATACTTTACCGCCTGCACGGCGTCTACCCCGTCCACAGCGGCAATGGCGTCGATATCGCTCTGACTCAGGCCAAGGGTGGACAGCACCCGCAGGTCGAACACATTCTGCTGCACATAGTATTTCTGGGCAGCGGAGCGCATATCGGGGGCAATGCACATCAGGCCGGTGAGCATCATCACCCCCAGCGCCACGATGCCAAACAGGGACACCACCCGGCTGATGCTGCTTTTCATCTCGCGCAGGATATTTTTGCGGTAACTTTTCTGCACAGTTCTCACCACTCGATCTGTTCCACCGGCACCGGGTGCTCGTTGACCTGATTGGACACGATGCGGCCGCTGCGCACCTGAATGATGCGGTCAGCCATACCGGTCAGTGCCGTGTTGTGGGTAATAACAATGACGGTGCGTCCGGTCTTGCGGCAGGTATCCTGCAAAAGGCCCAGCACCTGCTTGCCAGTGCGGTAGTCCAGCGCACCGGTGGGCTCGTCGCAGAGCAGCAGCTTGGGGTTTTTGGCCAGTGCGCGGGCAATGGACACCCGCTGCTGCTCGCCGCCGGAAAGCTGCGCCGGGAAGTTGTTCAGCCGCTCGCCCAGCCCCACGCTGCGCAAGGTCTCGGCAGGGTCCAGCGGGTCGCGGCAGATCTCGCTGGCAAGCTCCACGTTTTCCAGCGCGGTCAGGTTCTGCACCAAGTTGTAAAACTGGAACACAAAGCCCACGTCGTACCGGCGGTATGTGGTCAGTTCCCGGGCGGAAAAGCGGCTCACGTTGCGGCCGTCCAGCCAGACGTTGCCCTCGTCGCAGTTGTCCATGCCGCCCAGAATGTTCAGCAGGGTGGTCTTGCCCGCGCCGGAGGGCCCCACGATGATGCAGAACTCGCCCTTGTCCACATAGAAATTCAGGTGGTCTGCGGCAGCGATCTTCACACTGCCGGTCTGGTAATATTTACAGACATCTTCAAACTCCACAAAATGCTCCATGGCGTTTTTCCTTTCTGTCAGAATGCAAAGTATTTCAACTTAAATATAGCATAAACCCACCGGGATTTGCAAAGCCCCCGGCACGAATTTTCAAAAACTTAACAGAAGTTTTCATAAAACGCAAAAAGCCCCCGCACACAGGGTGCAGGGGCTTTGGAAAGGTTTCCTTACTTGCGGTTTGCCAGCAGGTTCTCGATCTTCTTCAGGGGGTCGATGATGCTGGAAACGGACATATCGTGGTTCAGTGCCACCACAAAGTAGGCAGCGTACTTGGAAACGTCCACGTCCACATACCAGTCGCGGGTCAGCAGCTCGGGCATACGGTAGGTCAGGTTGGTGCCCACAACGTAGGTCAGGGTGCCGTTTGCCACAGCCTTGTCGAACTTCTCCAGACCGCTGGTGAACAGGGGGAAGGTGGCGTTGGCGATGATGTTGGCAGCGCCGCGCTCCTTCAGGTTGCTGGCGACCTCCAGCATGCTCTCGCCGGAAGCAATGATATCGTCCGCGATAAAGACGGTCTTGCCCTCCACGCTCTCGCCCAGATACTCATGGGCAACGATGGGGTTGCGGCCGTTCACCACGCGGGTGTAGTCGCGGCGCTTGTAGAACATACCCAGGTTGCAGCCCAGCACGCTGGAGAAGTACATATTGCGGTTCATAGCGCCCTCGTCCGGGCTGACCACGGTGAACTTCTCCTTGTCGAAGGACAGGGTGGGGTCCTTCTTCAGCAGGCTCTTGAGCACCTGATAGGTGGGCATGGCGTTATCAAAGCTCATCAGGGGCACTGCGTTCTGCACGCGGGGGTCGTGGGCGTCAAAGGTGATGATGTTGCGCACGCCCATGGTCTGCAGCTCCTGCAGGGCCACAGCGCAGTCCAAGCTCTCGCGCACCACGCGGCGGTGCTGACGGCCGCCGTACAGGCTGGGCATGATGACGGAAACGCGGTGTGCCTTACCGGCCACAGCCTGAATCAGACGCTTCAGGTTTGCAAAGTGGTCGTCCGGGGACATGTGGTTCTCGTAGTTGAACAGCTTGTAGGTGACGCTGTAATTGCCCGGGTCCACCACGATAAAGATATCGTCGCCGCGGACAGACTCCTTGACCAGACCCTTGGCGTCGCCGCTCTGGAAGCGGGGGCAGTCGCAGGAAATAATGAAGGTGTCTTTTTCAATTCCGGCAGCCTTTGCCCAACGGACAAGGTGCTTGTCGATCAGGCCGGTCAGCTCCTCTGCACCGGGGCAGGCGATCAGCCGCATATCCGCCACACTGGGCTGCTCAAAGAAGGACTTAGGGGAAATTTCAATAGACATAGTCACATAACTCCTTATTGCTGTTTACCATCCGTACCATGCACACAAGTGCGCATATCTGGTTTTATTTTATCACATTTTGTCGATTGTTCCATATCAATTTGTTTCATGTATCGATTTTCTGCGCCTTGCACAGCTGTTTTTCCTTTTCCTTCAAGAGAATGTGAGTTTCTTACAAAAACGCGACCAAATCTTTACCGTTTCGCAAAGTTTATCTGATTTTTGAAGAAAAGTAATACTTTTTACCGTACCATTTTCTTTCCCCCGTGATGCAAAAGAGCCGCTGCACGGTCGGGTGCAGCGGTCTCTCTTCACTTACCTTCTATCAGGGTAAAACGCTTTTTACAGGGCAGCCACGGCAGCCTTCAGGGCATCCACGCGGTCGGTGTTCTCCCACTTCACGCCCAGGTCCTCGCGGCCCATGTGGCCGTAAGCGGCCAGCTTGCGGTAGATGGGCTTGCGCAGGTCGAGGTCGCGGATGATGGCGGTCGGGCGCAGGTCGAAGACCTTCTCGACGGCCTCTTCGAGCTTACCGTCATCGACCTTGCCGGTGCCGAACGTCTCAACGAGCACGCTCACGGGATGCGCAACGCCGATAGCGTAGGCGAGCTGAACCTGGCACTTGTCGGCAAGGCCCGCGGCCACAATGTTCTTAGCGACATAGCGCGCGGCGTAAGCGGCACTGCGGTCGACCTTCGTCGGGTCCTTGCCGGAGAAGGCGCCGCCGCCGTGCGGGGCGCTGCCGCCGTAGGTGTCGACGATGATCTTGCGGCCGGTCAGGCCGCTGTCGCCCTGCGGGCCGCCGATGACGAAGCGGCCGGTCGGGTTGACATAAATCTTGGTGTTCTCGTCCATCAGCTCCGCGGGAACGGTCGGCTTGATGACAAGCTCGATCATGTCCTTGCGGATCTGCTCAAGCGTCGCCTCCGGCGCGTGCTGGGTGGAGAGGACGACCGTGTCAACGCGCACGGGCTTGCCGCTCTCATCATACTCGACCGTCACCTGCGTCTTGCCGTCGGGACGGAGATAGTCGACAAGGCCCTGCTTGCGCACGTCGGTCAGGCGCTTGGCCATCTTCTGGGCGATGGAGATCGCCAGAGGCATCAGCTCCGGCGTCTCGTTGCAGGCGTAGCCGAACATCATGCCCTGGTCGCCGGCGCCGTTGTCCAGCTCGCTCTTGCCGGAGGCCTTGGCCTCATAGCTCTTGTCCACGCCCAAAGCGATATCGCCGGACTGCTCATCGATGTTGGTGATGACGGCGCAGGTGTTGCCGTCAAAGCCGCACTCGGAGGAGTTATAGCCGATGTCCAGCACCACCTGACGGGCGATCTTGGGGATATCCACGTAGCAGCTGGTGGTGATCTCGCCCATGATGTGGATCAGGCCGGTGGAGGCGCAGGTCTCGCAGGCCACGCGGCCATTGGGGTCCTGGGCGAAGATGGCATCCAGCACCGCATCGGAGATCTGGTCGCAGATCTTATCGGGATGCCCCTCAGTAACGGATTCGGAAGTAAACAGATGTCTTGCCATGATAATTTCTCCTTTCTTTTGGGAACACGCAATAAAAAAGCGCTCTGTCCGAACCGACAGAGTGCTGAAGCTTTCTTGCCTTCCCTCATCTTTCGATTCGTTCGCCGGATTTGGCACCTTGAAAAAACAGGTTGCCGTGGCTTCAT
>OHCX01000515.1_pt1 | contig 14443 bp, 14 predicted proteins | sample 1566841 | NCBI WGS metagenome assembly OHCX01 (sample SAMEA3879513, study PRJEB24766) | human gut metagenome | biome: human-associated habitat; feature: feces | place: USA | collected 1985/1987 | reverse complement strand
AATCTGCGCCAGCAGGACGCGCGAAACGCCCTCCATCGCAAAGGTGAAGCTGGCATGTTCCAGCACGGATTCATGCCCCATCGACAAAATCCGGCTGACGAACTCGCTCTGGTCGTCACGGCTGACGCGCTGCTGCAAGCTGTCCACTGTCGCGCGGGAATAGCACAGCCGAGCGCCGAGCGCCACGACCTCCTCCGGCGAAAGCGTATGGCGAATCAGGGCAACTTTCATGGTTGAGCGGGGCATGATGCAACCTCCTGACTTTTTCGGAACAGTTCAAGCAACCGTGCCTCCTGCCCAGTCAGGTACAAATACCCGACGAGGGCTTCCAGCGCCGTTGCTGCCTGATAGTCCATGGCGGTCTGATTTCGAGGCGCAGCGTGGTGCGCGTGGGTATTGCGCCCACGGCGGACAATGGCGTTTTCTTCCTCGGTCAGCGCTCCCTCGATGCGTGTCAAAGCCTCCGCCTGTGCGTGTGCATTGACGACCGTGACCGCCGCCTGATGGCAGTGATGCAGATTATACCCCCGGTACAGCAGGCGCGACCGGGTCAGCAAATCATAGACCGTATCCCCGATATACGCCAGCTGGAGTGGATTCAGGCGGCGTGCATCATCTTTGGTCATCGGCGCTTCTTCGCGCAGGGTCAAAGGCATTTCCTCCTTCATATGCCCGAAAAAGACAGGCATACCGAATGAAGCGTCCTTTACAGACACAACCAATGTATTATACCATATTTTCGCCCTGTCCGACAAGGGTTTTCCGCACCTTTGGGGAAGAAAATTTGTCGCGCGTGCCGTTTTCCGGACACAAAAATACCGAACCGCGATTGCGATTCGGCATGTGGTACACCATTAGGGACTCGAACCCTAGACACCCTGATTAAGAGTCAGGTGCTCTACCAACTGAGCTAATGGTGCACATCTGCGAAGCATCCGTCTACCTTATGAGCGGCGTTTGCATCAGCAGATAATATTATAGCGCGATTCAGCGATTTGTCAAGAGGGAAAATCACTTTTTTTCGAGAAAAATCAGCTTTTCTGCGCATTTTCATGTGTCCACGGGACATTTCGCCCGTCCAGACCCGCCAGAATGCCGCTTCCGAAAGCAAACATCAGGTTGAAGCCGCCGCAGTCGCCGTCCACATCCAGCACAGCGAAGGAATCATAGCCTGCGCCCTCGGTGAACTCGTCGTTCAGGGCATCCTGCAGGGTCTTGTTCGTCTTGTCAGAGGGAACATAGACCTCGCTGCCGCCGTTCAGCACAGCCGCAATTGCCGGCAGATCCGCCGGGTCGCCCACCATATCCGCAACGGGGCTGGCAACAGGGCTGGCGACCATGCTGGCAACGGGACTCGCGGTTTCCGCCACGGCAAACGCGCACAGCATCATGGACAGCGCCATCATGATTGCAAGGAACTTCTTCATGTTCATTTTCCTCTCTTTCTTTTCCAGAATATTTTCGCTGCGGAGAGCCGCCGCGAAAGTTTCGTTCCATTCTTTAGGAACAGAAGGCAGTATATCACATTTTTGTCCAATTGTCGATGGCGAATTGTAAACTCTATGCGAAAAAATGGTTATTATTTATCCTTATTCTGCATATCATTCGCTTTTATTCTGTTTTTCTTTCATATTCGGCAAAAAGAATGCGGATGAGGCGCTTTTTTCACCTCGTCCGCATTCTTTTCATTTCCGGCTTTACCCCAGCAGCATCCGGTCGTTGTTGATTTCGCTGCCGCTTGCTTTTTCAAACATCACCAGCAGGTCTTCGACGCGAATGCGCTTCTTCGTTTCCGCGTCGATATCGAGGATGATTTTGCCTTCATGCATCATGATGGTGCGGTTGCCGTACTCCAGCGCGTCTTTCATGTTATGCGTCACCATCATGGCCGTCAAGTGATTTTCCGCAATGATTTTCTGCGTCAGCGTCAGCACGTTTTTCGCCGTTTTGGGGTCAAGGGCGGCAGTGTGCTCATCCAGCAGGAGGAGTTTCGGCTGCTTGATGGTCGCCATCAGCAGCGTCAGCGCCTGCCGCTGGCCGCCGGAGAGCAGACCGACCTTCGCGGTCATGCGCTCCTCAAGGCCGAGATTGAGCGCATGGAGACGCTTCTGGTACTCGGCGCGCTCCGCCTTTGTGATGCCCCATTTCAAACCCCGGTGCTGCCCGCGGCGGGCGGCGAGGGCGAGGTTTTCTTCGATCTGCATGGTGGGCGCGGTGCCCATCATGGGATCCTGAAACACGCGGCCGAGAAGCGCGGCACGCTTATGCTCCGGCAGGGCGGTGACGTCCGTGCCGTCAATGACGATTTTGCCGCTGTCGATCTGGAACGAGCCCGCAATGGCGTTCAGCATAGTCGACTTCCCTGCCCCGTTTCCGCCGATGACAGTGACGAAATCGCCGTCGTTCAGGGTCAGATTCAGGTCATTCAGCGCCGTTTTGGCGTTGACCGTACCGGGGTTGAAGGTTTTGCAGACATTGATAAGCTCAAGCATGGCGCGATTCCTCCTTTTTGGCTTTTCCATGGAACATTTTGCCCTTCCAATACGGAATGGCGAGGAAGAGCGCGACGATCAGCGCCGTGATGAGCTTGAGGTCGTTCGTGTTCAGGCCGAGCTGCAGCACGATCTGGAGCACAAAGTAATAGATCACAGCGCCGATGGACACGGCCAGAAGCTTGAGGCCGAAATTCGTGAACAGCTTGCCGAAGATGACCTCGCCGATGATAACGGCAGCAAGGCCAATGACGATCGCGCCGCGGCCCATGTTGACATCCGCCGCGCCCTGAAACTGTGCGAGCAGTGCGCCAGAGAGGGCGACAAGACCGTTCGAAAGCATGAGGCCAAATACAACGTTCGCGTTCGTATTGATGCCCTGTGCACGGGCCATGTTCTGATTCGCGCCGGTGGCGCGGATGGCGCAGCCGCGCTCCGTGCCGAAGAACCAGTACAGAAGCGCGATCACGCCGAATGTGAAAAGAAGCAGCACTGGCAGCGGATTTTTCAGACTCAGGTCACGCACAAAGCGCTGCGACACCATCAAGGGGTATTTATCCACGCCGACGGCCTGATTGGCCTTGCTGTCCATGATGCGAAGATTGATAGAGTAAAGCGCAAGCTGCGTCAGAATGCCGGACAGGATCGCGGGAATGCCGCATTTGGTGTGGAACATCCCCGTGACAAAGCCCGCGAGCATCCCACAGACAAACGCGCACAGCAGCGCCAGCCACGGGTTCATGCCCGCGCGGATCAGCATGACAGCTGCCGCACCGCCGGTGGCGATGGAGCCGTCGACGGTCAGGTCGGCCACATCGAGAATGCGGAAGGTAATGTAGACGCCGATGGCCATCAGACCCCAGATGAGGCCCTGCGCCGCTGCACCGGGCAGCGAGTTTAGTAGCGCGGAAAGGAAATTCATAGTCATTCTCCTTCTTGGTCTGCGCCTGCAATCGACCGGCAAAGAAAACCGGTTATCGGCCGATTGCAGGGGCAAACAGTGTTTCATACAGGGCCGGTCATGGGCATATGTCCATGACCGGCTGGCTGAAATCAGCCGTCAATGGCCTCATAGCCGTCCAGCGGGGTAATGCCGAGCTGGTCGCAGATGGAAGCGTTGTACTTCGGGGTCGCGTCGGTGTATTCGACGGGCATTTCGGAGATATTGGCCTCGCCCTTCAGGATCTTCGCGGCCATCTTGCCGGTGGTCACGCCGAGATCATAGTAGCTGATGGACAGCGTCGCCACGCCGCAGCCGCGGCAGAGGCCCTCTTCGCCGCAGATCGCGGGAACACCGGCGGGAATCAGAACGTTTGCGATCGCCTCGGTGTTGGAAGCAGCGGTGTTGTCGGTCGGGATGTAGACGACGTCGGAGAAATCAGCAGCCTTCTGGGCGACGGAGGAAACGTCGTTACTGTCGGTGAAGGCGAATTCCTCGCAGGTCACGCCCTGGGCCTCGAGCGCCTTGCGCACCTCGTCGATCTGGTAGCGGGAGTTTGGCTCGGCGGAGCAGAACAGCAGGCCGACCGTCTTTGTCTCGGGGACCCAGTCGAGGATCATCTGGGCCTGTTTTTGCAGGTCGGCCAGATCGGACGTGCCGGAGACGTTGCCGCCGACCGTGCCGCTAAAATCGTCGATGTCGAGCGCAACGCCGTAGGCCGTGATGGACGTGCCGAGGATGGGAATATCAGCCGTGGCGGAGACGGCAGCGGTCAGGGCCGGAGTGGCGTTCGCCATGATGAGGTCGACGCCCTTGGCGACAAAGCCGTTGACGATAGTGCCGCAGTTGACGGAATCGCCGGAGGCATTCTGCACGTCGATGGTCACGGCGTCGCCGAGCGCTTCTTTCAGTGCGTCGACGAAGCCCTGCGTTGCGGCATCGAGCGCCTCATGCTGCACGAGCTGGCAGACACCGACGGTGTAGGTCTTTCCGCTCTCGGCGGGTGCGTCGGAGGAGGCCGCAGGCTCAGCTGCGGGCTGTGTGGAGGCGCAGGCGGCCAGGCTCAGGACCATCACGAGCGCCAGAAGCATTGCAAGAATCTTTTTCATGATAAATTGCTCCTTTTCTCTGATAACAGTTGATTGTTTAAAACAAAAAGGAGGCTCTGTCCGCGGAACAGAGCCTCCTTCTTACTTACGAAGAAAACACCGGTCTTATACGGACAGCTTCTCATTTTGGGTACGGTAATAGAGGCCCGCAAACAGCTCGCGGGCCATGGTAAAGCGGAAGCTCATATTCATAATGAAATCGTTGGAACGGATCTGCATCATAATGAACTCCCTTCTGCCGTACTGTCCGGCTTTTTATGTTTGCTACTATACTGCTTTAAATGCACAAAGTCAACTGTGAAAGCGACAAAATCCTGCGGCGTTTTTGAATTTGCTTTGTGCATACCGCCCGGAGCGTTTCGGGCGGTTGACATAAGTTTTATTTCACAAGCGCCTTATGGAAGACCTTCTTGCCCTTGCGGATGATCGCGCCGTTGCCTGCAAAGACTGCCTTTTCAAACGCAGTCGCGAAATCCGTGACCTTCTCGTCGTTGACGCTGATGCCGCCCTGCTGCACGAGACGGCGGCCCTCGCCCTTGGATGCGGCAAGACCGCACTTGACGAGCAGCGTCAGGGTGTCGATCTTACCGTCAGTGAAATCATCGTCCGCCAGCTCGGTCGACGGCATATTCTCGCTGCTGCCGCTGCCGCCGAAGAGGGCCTTTGCGCTGGCCTCCGCCTTCTTCGCCTCTTCCTCGCCGTGGACCATCTGCGTCAGCTCGTAGGCAAGAATCTCCTTGGCCTTATTGAGCTGGCTGCCCTCCCACTTGTCCATCTCATCGATCTGCTCAAGCGGCAGGAAGGTCAGCATACGGATGCACTTCATGACGTCGGCATCGTCGACGTTGCGCCAGTACTGATAGAAGTCAAAGGGGCTGGTCTTGTTCGGATCGAGCCAGACAGCGTTGCCCGCAGTCTTGCCCATCTTCTTGCCCTGCGAATCGGTCAGGAGCGTGATGGTCATGGCGTGCGCGTCCTTTCCAAGCTTGCGGCGGATCAGCTCCGTGCCGCCCAGCATATTCGACCACTGGTCGTCGCCGCCGAACTGCATGTTGCAGCCGTAGTGCTGGAACAGATGATAGAAGTCGTAGGACTGCATAATCATATAGTTGAACTCCAGGAAGGACAAGCCCTTTTCCATGCGCTGCTTGTAGCACTCTGCACGGAGCATGTTGTTGACGGAGAAGCATGCGCCGACCTCCCGCAGGAGTTCGATATAATTGAGGTTCAGCAGCCAGTCGGCATTGTTGACCATGATGGCTTTACCTTCGCCGAAATCAATGAATCGCTCCATCTGGCGCTTGAAGCACTCGGCGTTGTGGTCGATATCCTCCTTGGTCAGCATTTTGCGCATATCGGTGCGGCCGGACGGATCGCCGATCATGGTCGTGCCGCCGCCGATGAGCGCGACGGGCTGGTTGCCCGCCATCTGCAGACGCTTCATGAGCGTCAGCGCCATGAAATGACCGGCAGTCAGAGAATCTGCCGTGCAGTCGAAGCCAATGTAGAATTTGGCCTTGCCCGCGTTGACCATTTCGCGGATCTCCGGCTCGTTCGTGACCTGCTTGACAAGGCCTCTGGCCTGCAGTTCTTCATAAATACCCATTGTGATTACTCCTTCTATGTTTGAAAAATTTTTATCAATTATCGGATGCTGTTTCCGGCAGCGTCCAGAAAATCGCAGCCTGTTGTGCCATACGGCGGTGCATATGGAAAAACATACGGAATGTCTTCAGCCGAAAGCTCTGTCTTCTCGTCGCCGTAAGAGGTATGATACACGATCGAGCGGCAGTCGAAATTGTTGATGAGAACAATATCGCGTGCATACCGCCATACAACGTGCACGATGTCCCGCGCGTATGCGCTGGGCGTGTATGTCTTTTTCATCCAATAGCTGCCGTTATTCAGCACACGGCAGTCCACAGCCCGATAAAGCGTCATGTCCTGATTCTGTATGATAAACCAGAGCAGTGTATACGCATCCGCCGTATAATCTCCGGCGCAGGTGATGACGGCGTCCTGCGGGAGGTCAAGCTTCTTCCGAAGCAGCTCCCCCACCGCCTCCTGCGTTTTGGCTATGGGCAGATTTGATATCACGATCACGGCCGCGGCGGCGGCCAAAAGAGCAAGTGCCAGCAGGATTTTGTGTGATTTTTTCATGGCTCCCTCCTTTTAACGCACCGCAAAACCGTCTCTGTAGGGGCGGACGACTCTGTCCGCCCGCAGAATGCAGCGTTTTTTGCGAAAAACTGCGTCAAACACGAATGCATCTTCCCATTTCAGTGTAGGGGCCGATGCCTACATCGGCCCGTTGGGAAGCTGCGAATTCGCCGAAAATCTTCGTGAAAATGGTGCATTCTGTCGGGCCGATGTGGGCATCGGCCCCTACAAACAGGTGGGCAGCTGCGGGACGAATTCGCATTGGGCTTTCGCATCTTGCAACTGCCTGCTGCGAACCTCTCAGTCAGCTTCGCTGACAGCTCCCCTTTCAGGGGAGCCAGGGGCGCTCCCGCGCCAAGTGCACGCTAGAGAGAAGTTACAACTCCATCAGCCGTCTGCCGCAGTGGGGGCAGATGGCGTCGTCCATGTCGTGCAGATCGCCGCAGTAGGGGCAGGCGATTTGCTGGATACCGCTCGATTCCGGCGCTTCGGCATCGCCGAGCAGATAAAATTCGAGCTTTTTGCAGCGCTCACAGCATTCGACGTCCACATCCAGCGCACCAGATAAGATCTGGTCCCAATGGCCGAACAACATACTGAATTTTCCCTTTTGCAGCTCCATATTGCCGAGGCTCTGCATTTTGCCGCCGCAGGCGGAACAGGTTTTCTGACGCATAAAACGCTCCTTTCCGTCAAAAACGCCCTCTGCTCTTGCGAGCAGAGGGCGAACGATCGCGGTACCACCTCTGGTTTGCCGGTTCCTTGCGGAAGCGGCCTTACGGAGCGCAGACACGCCCCTGCGCGATAACGGGCGCACCCGACACACCCCTACTGCGCGAAAACGCGTTTCAGAGGGCAGCTCCGGGATGTATTCGCCTGACGCCGTCTGCTTTCTTGCACCGACCGAAAGCTCTCTGTAGACGGGGTATCAGGGTACTTCTTCCCTTCGTCACTGTGATCTTATTACAAATGCAGTATACCGTATTTTTTTCGGTTTGTCAATCAGTATTCGCCAAACAGTGCGGTGAGCTTGCCGTCTTTGAACTCGTAGAGCGCGGCGTGCAGATCCCCAATGCCCATGCAATACGAACCCGCGACATACAGCGTTCCGTATTCCACATAGATATCAGTCAGATTCTGCATTGGACTGCTCTCGTCGCGCTCGGCAAGGATGGTGCGCACGGCATTCTGTCCCGGGTTTTCCAGCTTCATCACGCTTGAGGCGCAGGGGAAATATGCGGCCGAGCAATAATATGCCGGTATCTGCTTGGTATCGTCCCAGCTCAGGTAATAGAGCGTATTGTCGCCATACCAGCAGAAATCAAGCACAGGCTCGGCCACGATCTGCTCGAGCGTATTGCCGCTGCGTTTATAAAGGCCCGCGCGTCCCCAGACATATATACCGTCGGATCCGCTCAGCAGGCGGTCGAACGCGGCATACCCGCTGACTCCCTGCGCAGCTTTCCAAAGGCCGACCGTCTGAACCAGCTTGCCGGTAAGCGGCTCATACAGTGCAAGGCCGACGGAGCCGGAGTCTGAGTACTGCATCAGCCAATACTCCCCGACAGTGCAGACGTATTCACAGCCCTTCTTTTCACGGAGCACCAGCTGCGCTTTAAGACGGGCAAGGATGGCCGCAGCCTCCGCCCGGGTCACGCCCTTGCCGGGCTTGAAGCTTCCATCCGGATAGCCGGTCAGAAGCCCCTGATTGGCACTGATGAGCACGCTGCTCCAATACTCCGCAGCATCTGGAAACAGCGGCTGCCACTCCGGGAACTCCATGCGCTGCTCCTTCCAGTTGATAACATACTGTTCCGCAGCGTCTGCGCGTTCATGCACGCCGCCCCAGCCGGAGCAGAACCGTTCGAGAAGCGCGGCAATTTCGCCGCGCGGCATGGCCTCAGAGCGGCTGCCAGTGATATTGTTCAGAAGATCGTGCGCGGTGCAGACCTCATAGGCCGATTTCCACCATTCTTCTCCCTCCACACGCTTCCACTCGTCTGGGAAGGCAATGCGGGCGAACAACGTGAGGAATTCCGCGCGCGAAACGCTCTTTTCCGGCTTGTAGGAGCCGTCCGGATAGCCGGTGATCTCTGCGCTGAGATAATCGATCTGCTTATATGCCCAATGCGTGTCGGATACGTCGGTGTATTCCGCCGCGCTGACTGCCGTGCAGAGCAGCAGCGACGCAAGGACCAGAAACAGGATGTTACGTACTTTCATGTGAAGCTCCATTCTTTGTCTGTTCCGCCAGACGCAGCAGCTCTGCTGCACCGGCAAGCGTTGTTTCGGTGATCATGCTGCCGCCGGTCAGGCGTGCAAGCTCCTGCCGCCGTCCGGCGACATCCAAACGCAGAACGCTTGTATACGTTCTGCCGTTTTCCACCCGTTTTTCGACCGTGAATTCCGTGTCGGCCATGGCAGCGATCTGCGGCAGATGTGTCACGCACAGGACTTGGTGGCCCTTTGCGACCGTCCAGAGCTTATACGCGACCTTCTGCGCGGCGCGGCCGCTGACGCCCGCATCGACCTCGTCGAAGATCATGGTCCCGACGGAATCCTCCGCCGCCAGTACATTTTTCATCGCGAGCATAATGCGCGCCAGCTCACCGCCGGAGGCGACCTTGGACAGCGGACGCAGCGATTCGCCGACGTTGGCAGACATCAGGAAACGGACGGCGTCGAGGCCGTTTTCCTGCGGCTGCTGCGCGGAAAACTCGCAGACAAACTGAATTTTCGGCATATCCAGTTGCATCAGCTCGGAAGAAATTGCCGCCTGTAATTTTTCTGCCGCCATTTTCCGCGCGGCAGAGAGTGCCATGCCCTTTTCCTGCATGGCTGTTTGCAGTGCGGACAGCTTTTTCTGGAGCTGCTCAATGCGGTCGGACGCGAATTCGACTTCGTCGAGCTGCCGCTTCGCCTTTTCACAGAACGCGATCACATCCTCGACGCTGCCGCCGTATTTGCGCTTGAGCTTGTGGAGCGTATCAAGGCGCTCTTCGATCTGCTCAAGCTCATCGGCAGAATAGGTTAGATCGTCCTTCTTGTCCCGCAGCTCGTCGGCAATATCCTGCGCGGTATACATGAGGTCGTTCAGCTTTCCGCTGAGCTGCCGCATTTCATCTGACACGCGGCTGACCCGTTCCAGCGCGTGCGCGGCGTTTGCGATCATGGCTGCCGCGCCGTCCGACGTTTCATCCCCATAGAGCGCGGAAACAGCCGCTTCCATCGCGTCCGTCAGCTTTTCAGCGTTCTGGAGCACCTTCCGGCGTTCGAGCAGCTCGTCTTCTTCTCCGGACTGCAGCTCGGCGCGTTCAATTTCATCGATCTGGAATTTCAGCGTTTCGACCAGACGCAGCTTTTCCGATTCGTCCATGGACAGGCGGCGGATCTCCTGCTGCACGACGCTGACCTTGTCGTACGCCTGCCGGTAATCCGCCAGCAGCGCTTCGTCATGGGCATACAGGTCGAGATAGCCGATATGCGTCGCCTCATCGAACAGCTGCTGGGAATCGTTCTGGCCATGGATCTGGATGAGCTGGACGCCGAGCTTCCGAAGCGTGGAGACTGTGACGGGCTTGCCGCTGACGCGGCAGCTGTTTTTTCCGTCGGCGAAGATCTCCCGTGAAATGCCAAGCTCCGGCTCATACGGGATCTGGTTCTCGGCGAACCACGGCAGCTCCGGCACGCCGGAGAAAATCGCGCTGACAAACGCCTTCTGCGCGCCGGTACGGATCATTTCGCGCGAGGCCCGTTCACCCAAAATGGCAGAGATCGCGTCTATAACGATGGATTTTCCCGCACCTGTCTCACCGGTGAGGACGTTGAAACCACTGTCAAAGGCGATCTCTGCCTGTTCGATCACGGCAATATTTTCGATATGCAGGGTAGAAAGCATCGGTCTTCCTCCTGTTCCGTTCTGGCCTCAGTGCTCGATCTGCTCCCGGATCTCGGCGCAGAGCTCGGCAGCGGCCTGCGTGTCCTTCAGCACAACGAAGCACGTATCGTCGCCCGCAAGCGTCCCGAGCATTTCCGGGATGTTCAGCTTGTCGATTGCGGAGGCGGCGCCGTTTGCAAGTCCGGGCATGGTCTTGACGACGATCATGTTCTGTGCGTAGTCCACGCTCGTGATGCACTGCCGGAAGATCAGGTTCAGCTTGGCGGAGAAGGTATGCTCCGCAGGCTTGGGCGCGGTCGCATAGCGGTAAACACCGTTTGGGCCAAGCTCCTTGATGATGCGCAGCTGCTTAATGTCGCGGGAAATGGTAGCCTGCGTGGTAGAGAAACCGGCCTCGTTCAGCTCAGCGAGCAGCTGCTCCTGCGTCTGGACGCTGTGGTCTGCGATAAGCTCCAGAATTTTTTCCTGGCGTTTTGATTTCATAGACGTGTTTACCTCATTTTTTCAATGAATTTTCGGTTCAGGATCTCAAAAAAACTGGTGTTTTTCAGCCGCACGAGCCGTGTGACCTTCTGCGAGCTTTTAACCGTGATCTCGTCGCCGGTGTTCAGGCGGAAGGCCCGGCCGCCGTCAACGGACAAAAACGCGTTGTGCCGTCCGATCTTGCCGACCTTGACCGTTGCGACACGGCTGGGCGCGACGACGATGCTTTTTGCCAGCATGGCGTGCGCACAGATGGGTGTGATCAGGAAATTTTTCGCGGACGGCTCCACGATCGGCCCGCCTGCGGACATGGAATAGGCGGTCGAGCCGGTCGGCGTGCAGAGGATCACGCCGTCGCCTGAGTAACTGGTTGCCTCTATGCCGTCGCAGTAGATGCCGAGCTGCACCACGCGGGCAATCGCGCCCTTGGTGATGACTGCGTCATTGAGCGCCGTTTCGTGGAAAAGCGTCTGTCTGCCGTTTCCGACGCTGACATCCAGCATCGTGCGCTCCTCCACAGTATAATCGCCCTTCGGAATTTTCCGCAGCAGCTCGATCTCCCCCGCTTCCAGCTCCGCGATGAACCCCATTGTGCCGATATTGACGCCCAAAATGGGGAGATTATGCTCCGTCGCGATCTTGGACGAGTGTAAAATTGTCCCGTCGCCGCCGAAGCAGATCAGCATATCCGCCGTCTTGATCTCTTTCTGAATGTCCTGAAAGCGGAGATCATGCGGAATTTCAAACGTCTTATCCACGTCAAACGGCAGGCAGAGCGCGACCTCTGCGCCCGCTTCCCTTAAAATCGAGCAGGCCTGCCGGGCGTTTTTGAATTGTTTGTCACGGTAGGGATTCGGCGAAACGACGATCTTCATAGCGTATGTTACCCTTTCAGCGCTGTATGCGCCTGCGCGACGAGCGCGTCGATATCAGGAAGCGTTTCCTGCCCAGGCTGCATGGAAAGATGCGCGAGAAATTCAATGTTGCCCTCCGGCCCCTTGACCGGAGAGAACGTCAGATTCCGGATGGTAAGGTTCAGCGACGCGGCCAGCGCGGTAAAGTCGCGCAGCACCTGCGCGTGCACAGCGGGGTCGCGCACGACGCCCTTCTTGCCGACGTTTTCCTTTCCGGCCTCAAACTGCGGCTTGATGAGGCAGAGCACCTGTCCGGTGGGCTTGAGCAGCTTCTGAATGGCCGGAAGGACGATTTTCAGGGAAATAAACGAGACGTCCACAACGGACAGGTCGAGTGGCTCGCCGATATCCTCCGGCGTTACATAGCGGATGTTCGTCCGCTCCATCACGACCACGCGCGGGTCGGAACGAATTTTCCACGCAAGCTGGCCATAGCCGACGTCGATGGCGAAGACCTTACTGGCCCCCTGCTGCAGCAGGCAGTCTGTAAAGCCGCCGGTCGACGCGCCGGAGTCGCTGCATACGAAGCCGGTGGGGACAACGTGGAAATCCCGGAGCGCCTTTTCCAGCTTTAATCCGCCCCGGCTGACATAGGGGCAGGCGCTGCCGCGCACCTCGATCACAGGCTCGTCGTCAATATTGATCTCAAGCCCGGCCTTGTCGGCCTTCTGTTCGTTGACATAGACCTCGCCCGCCATGATCATGGCCTGCGCCTTGCTTCTCGATTCCGCCAGATTGCGCGCAACAAGCAGCACATCCAGCCGTTCCTTATGCTTCATCAGGAAAGCTCCTCCTGCATCAGTTTTGTGAGCGAGTCCGCGTCCAGTCCTGCCGCGGCAAGCAGTGCGGCGGGTGCGCCGTGCGGAATAAAGCCGCGGCCAAGGTTCCGCTTCCGGCAGACTGCCGGAATCCCGGTTTCGATCAGGTGGGCAAAAATCTCGTCGGCCAGACATTCACGGTCGGATGTTTCCTCGAACACGAACACGCGTTTTGTCCTCCGGACGGACGCGTCGATCGCGTCCCAGTCGACCGGGGAGATGGTGCGCAGCTTTAGAATCTCGGGCCGGTAGCCTGCGGCCTGCATGGTATCCGCTGCGTCCAGCACGGCGTTGACCATCGTGCCGTAGCAGATGATCGTGCACGTATAGCCCTCGCGAATGCGGGTCTGGGAGGCAGCTGACCGGTAAGCGCCCTCGCCTCCGCGCGGATAGCGGATGGCCGCAGGGCCGGTGCAGGCATAGAGCGCCGTATGCAGATCCTCGCGCAGCTCGTCAAAGCTCGCGGGGCAGAAGATCTTCATGCCTGGCACCTGCCGGAGGTAGCCGACGTCGAACATCCCCTGATGCGTGTCGCCGTCCTCGCCGACGACGCCGCAGCGGTCGACAGCCAGCACGACATGGAGCTGCTGCAGAGCAACGTCATGCAGCAGCATATCATAGGCACGCTGCAAAAACGTGGAGTATATCGCCGTGACCGGCTTCATCCCCTGCTTTGCAAGCCCGGCGGCCATGCAGACCGCATGGCCCTCGGCAATGCCGACGTCAAAGAACCGGGAAGAAAACTCGGACGCAAACTGGTCAAGTCCCGTGCCGTGCTGCATGGCGGCGGTAATGGCGCAGACGGTCTTGTCGCTTGCGGCCATCCGGCAGAGCTCCTGCCCGAATACATCGGAGAAGGACGGTGAGGATACAGCTGCGCGCAGACCCGTTTCAGGGTCGAATTTTCCAACGCCGTGGAACTCCTGCGGCGTTTTTTCTGCCGGCGCATAACCGCGCCCCTTCTGCGTGATCAGATGGATCAGAACCGGCTCATGCAGCGCGACAGCCGTCTTCAGCAGCATTTCAATTCTGGAAATGTCATGCCCGTCTACCGGGCCGAGGTAGGTAAACCCCAGATTCTCAAACAGCGTTGTGCCAAGAATGCTGCGGCGCATGTGCTCTTTGACCTTATGGGTCAGTGCATAGAGCCGACGGCCGAAAGCACTTTTGGCCGTTGTCTGTCTGTACCATAATTTGAGGTCGAGATATTTGGGACGCAGACGCGCCTGCGCAAGATAACGAGAAATTGCGCCGACATTCGGCGTGATGGACATACCATTGTCATTAAGCAGGACAATCATGGGTTCGCGGCTTGCACCAGCGTTGTTGAAACCCTCATAAGCAAGGCCGCCGGTCAGCGCGCCGTCGCCCATCAGAGCCAGCACATGATAGTCCTCCCCTGCCATTGTGCGCGCTCTGGCCATACCAAGCGCAACGGATACAGCGTTGGAAGCATGACCGGCAATAAACGCGTCGTGCACGCTCTCACAGGGCTTCGGAAAGCCGGAAAGCCCCCCCCGCTGGCGGAGCGTATCGAACCGGTCCATACGGCCGGTCAGCATTTTATGCACATAGCACTGGTGCCCGACATCGAACACGAGCCGGTCGCGGCTGGTGTCAAAGACGCGG
>OHCX01000503.1_pt1 | contig 14812 bp, 8 predicted proteins | sample 1566841 | NCBI WGS metagenome assembly OHCX01 (sample SAMEA3879513, study PRJEB24766) | human gut metagenome | biome: human-associated habitat; feature: feces | place: USA | collected 1985/1987 | reverse complement strand
CTGGCGGTGTCCGAGTCCACTCCCGGACCCATCGGTGTGAACATGGCCACCTATGTAGGCTTTACCACCGGTGGCATCGGCGGCGCGCTGGTGGCCACCATCGGGCTGGTAACCCCCTCCGTTATCGTCATTCTCATCGTGGCGGCGTTCCTGAATGCCTTTCGCGACAGCAAGTGGGTCAGCGCCGCCTTCTACGGCCTGCGCCCGGCCTCCACCGCGCTGGTGGCTGCGGCGGGCATCTCCGTAGTACCTATCGCCTTGCTGCACAGTGGTATGACCGGTCTGGCCGCGCTGAACTGGCCGGCTATCGCCCTGGCGGCCGTACTGCTGGTGTGTACCAACTGGGTACCGGTGGTAAAGAAGTGGCACCCCATCGTGTTCATCGGCATTTCCGCCCTGGTGGGCGTTCTGCTGAAATTCTGAGAAAAGGGAGACGTTGCGCGTCTCCCTTTTTGTATATATTTTCTCCCGGCAGGGCAGACTATCGTTGCTATACTGTCGGGAGGTTTGTATTCTATGTCTGAAATGTTCTGTTTTCAGTGTCAGCAGACGGCGGGCAACAGCGGCTGCGTCCGCACCGGCGTCTGCGGCAAGCAGCCGAAAACCGCCAATTTGCAGGACTATCTGGTGTGCTCCCTCATCCACCTGGCGGAGATATATGCCGCCAAGGAGGACTATCCTCCGGAAGTCACACACCTGCTGGCGGACGGTCTGTTCGCCACGCTGACCAACGTAAATTTTGACGATACAGCCTTACAGGGCTATATCCGCCGCGCCGAAAAACTGACGTCCCAGCGTCTGCCGATACAGGACCCGAGTTGGCTATGGCGCGGCGATACGGACATCGTGTCTCTGCGCGCCACACTGCTGTTCGGCATGAAGGGTATGGCAGCCTATGCCCATCACGCTTTCCGCCTTGGGCAGGAGGATGAGGCAGTCAGCCAGTGGTTCTACAAGGGGCTGTGCGCCCTGCGGCAGGAGCACACCGTTGAGGAGTGGCTGGCCCTCATCACGGAATTTGGTCTGGTAAACTATCAATGCATGGCCCTGCTGGACAAGGCCAACACCGGCGCGTTTGGCGATCCGGAACCGGTGCAGGTGCCCCTGACCATTGAAAAGGGGCCGTTCATCGTGATTTCCGGCCACGACCTCTACGATGCACAGCAGCTGCTGGAACAGACTGCAGGCCGGGGCGTCAACGTCTACACCCACTCGGAGATGCTGCCCGCCCACGGCTACCCGGAGCTGAAGCGCCGCTACCCCCACCTCAAGGGCAACTTTGGCACCGCATGGCAGAACCAGCAGCGGGAGTTCGAGGACATCCCCGCGCCCATCCTGTTCACCACCAACTGCATCATGCCCCTGCGCGCCAGCTACGCCGACCGGGTGTTCACCACCTCGGTGGTGGCTTACCCCGGCGTGCCCCACATCGACGAAGGGCGCGACTTTTCCCCGGTGATCGAAAAGGCGCTGGAGCTGGGCGGCTACGCGCAGGACACCCTGCTACCCGGCCTGAACGGCGGCTCCACGGTGACCACCGGTTTTGCCCGCACCGCCGTGCTGCAGCACGCGGACGAGATCGTGCAGGCGGTGCGGGACGGTAAGCTGCGGCACTTCTTTCTGGTGGGCGGCTGCGACGGCACCCGGCCCAGCCGCCGCTACTACACCGAGTTTGCCCGCCTTACCCCGCCCGACACCATCCTGCTGACCCTGGCCTGCGGCAAGTTCCGCCTGAACGACCTGCCCCTTGGCACCGTGCCGGGCACCGGCCTGCCCCGCATCCTGGACGTGGGCCAGTGCAATGACGCCTACAGCGCCATCCGCATCGCATTGGCGCTGGCCGACGCCTTTGGCTGCGGCGTCAACGACCTGCCCCTCTCGCTGGTGCTGTGCTGGTTTGAGCAGAAGGCCGTGTGCATCCTCATCGCGCTGCTGGCGCTGGGCATCCGGAACATCCGGCTGGGGCCTACCCTGCCCCCGTTCCTCTCGCCGGGGGTGGTGCGCACCCTGCAGGAACGGTACGGCCTCAAGCCCATTGCCACCCCGGAAGCCGACCTGCAGGCCATTCTGGGCGGGTGAGGTTTCGTTTGGTTATTTTACAACAAACCCGCAACTCAGAATTGGCGGTTCTGCCGGTGGAAGAGATCTCTCTGGCACCGGACCCCGACGCAGACGCCTCCGCCCCGGAAGCCCCGGCTGACTCTGAAGACACCAACGGCACCGAAGCTGCCGCCGCATCCGACGCCCCGGCTCAGGCTCCCCACACGGAAGCTCCCGCCGCCGCACAGCCCGCTGCCCCGGCAGTGCCCACCCTGCCCCAGACCGGCACCACCGGCTGGATGGCCGGTGTGCTGGCAAGCCTGGGCTCCCTGCTGCTGGCCTGCGGATGGTTCTTCACCCGCAAATCAAAGCATTCCTGAGTCCTGAGTGTTCCGCATCACTCAGGGCAAATTCCTCCAAACCGCCGTACCCGCGTGCACAACGCCGGGTGCGGCGGTTTGGCTTATATACCGCGCACAGCTGCGGGGGCTCGCGGCGTTTCGCACAAGAAGCGGCGCAATGTGTGTAGCATATTTGGTGCAGCTGTCACTTGAAGATTTTTCAGGAATCTGTATAATATCAGGTATCGGAACAAAGGCGTTCCGCAGGGGCATCTTATGCCCTTGCGGGGCGCTTTTTTCTTTTTGCAGGGGATAAAAAGCTGCGGAGGGTGCCGCAGCCCCCGGTAAACAAGTAAAAAGGATGGGAAAGACTATGGAAAACTTTACAGAGCAGAAAACCACCCTTGGTCTGTACGACCCACAGTTCGAGCACGATGCCTGCGGCATCGGCGCTGTGGTGGACATCAAGGGACGTAAAAGCCACCAGACGGTGGACGATGCACTGTCCATCGTGGAGCGGCTGGAGCACCGCGCCGGTAAGGACGCCGAGGGCAAGACCGGCGACGGCGTGGGCATCATGCTGCAGATCAGCCACAAGTTCTTCTCCAAGGTTGCCGAGGAGCTGAACATTCGGCTGGGCAATGAGCGGGAGTACGGCGTGGGTATGTTTTTCTTCCCCCAGAACGAGCACCTGCGGGCACAGGCCATGAAGCTGTTCGAGGTGGTCACCCGCAAGGAGGGACTGGAGTTTCTGGCATGGCGCGAAGTGCCCGTAGACCCCGATGCCGTGGGGCAGAAGGCCCGGGACTGCATGCCCGCCATCTGGCAGTGCTTCATCAAAAAGCCCGCCAAGGTGAGCAAGGGCATCGACTTTGACCGCAAACTGTATGTGGTGCGCCGCGTGTTCGAGCAGGCCAGCAACGGCACCTATGTGCCCAGCCTGTCCAGCCGCACCATCGTGTATAAGGGCATGTTTCTGGTCAAGGAGCTGCGGCAGTTCTACCCGGATTTGCAGGACGAGGACTATGAGACCGCCATCGGCATGGTCCACAGCCGCTTCTCCACCAACACCTCTCCCAGCTGGAACCGGGCGCACCCCAACCGGTTCATTCTCCACAACGGCGAGATCAACACCATCAAGGGCAACACCGACGCCATGCTGGCGCGTGAGGAGAGCATCTCCAGCCCCATTCTGCAGGACGATATGAACAAGATCCTGCCCATCATCAACACCTCCGGTTCGGACTCCGCCATGCTGGATAACACTCTGGAGTTTATGGTGATGAACGGTATGGATCTGCCGCTGGCCGTGATGATCACCATTCCCGAGCCGTGGGAGAACAACAAGAACATCAGCCAGAAAAAGCGGGATTTCTACCAGTATTACGCCACCATGCTGGAGCCGTGGGACGGCCCCGCCGCCATCCTCTTCTCGGACGGCGACGTCATGGGCGCGGTGCTGGACCGCAACGGCCTGCGCCCCAGCCGCTACTACATCACCAAGGACGGCCGCATGATCCTGTCCTCTGAGGTGGGTGTGCTGGAATGCGACCCGGAGAACATTCTGGTCAAAGAGCGCCTGCGTCCCGGCAAGATGCTGCTGGTGGATACCGTCAAGGGCGAGGTGGTGGACGACGAAAAGCTGAAGGAGCTTTACGCCAGCCGCGAGCCCTACGGCGAGTGGATCGACCGCAATCTGGTGCAGCTGAGCGGGCTGAAGATCCCCAACGTGAAGGTGGAAAGCTACACCGGCGAGCAGCTGACCCGGCTGCAGAAGGTGTTCGGCTACAAGTACGAGGACGTGAACACCATGATCCTTGCCATGGCGCGGGCGGGCGCAGAGCCCTCCGGTGCCATGGGCACCGACACCCCGCTGGCTGTGCTCAGCAGCCAGCATCCCCCGCTGTTCAACTACTTCAAGCAGCGGTTCGCACAGGTGACGAACCCGCCCATTGACGCCATCCGGGAGAAGGTGGTCACCTCCACCAGCGTTTACATCGGTGCCCACGGCAACCTGCTGGAGGATAAGCCGGAGAACTGCAAGGTGCTCAAGGTGCACAACCCCATCCTGACCAACACCGACCTGTTGAAGATCAAGTACATGAACGTGCCGGGCTTCAAGGTGGCTACGGTGTCCATCAACTACTACAAGAACACCAGTCTGGAAAAGGCCATCGACCGGGTATTTCTGGAGGTAGACCGCGCCTATAAGGAGGGTGCGAACATCATCATCCTGTCTGACCGGGATGTGGATGAATACCATGTGACCATCCCCAGCCTGCTGGCGGTGTCGGCAGTGTCCCAGTACCTCATCCGCACCAAAAAGAGCACCGCACTGGCGCTGATTTTGGAAAGCGCCGAGCCCCGGGAGGTGCACCACTTTGCCACCCTGCTGGGCTACGGTGCCTGCGCCATCAACCCCTATCTGGCACACGAGACCATCGGGCAGCTGATCGACGAGGGCCTGCTGGACAAGGACTACTACGCCGCTGTGCAGGACTACGACAACGCCATCCTCAACGGCATCGTGAAGATCGCCTCCAAGATGGGCATTTCCACCATCCAGAGCTACCAGAGCAGCCAGATCTTCGAGGCTGTGGGCATCTCGAAGGAGGTCATTGATAAATACTTTACCGGCACGGTGAGCCGTGTGGGCGGCATCAGCATGGCAGACATTCAGGCCGATGTGGAGGCGCTGCATAACGCCGCCTTTGACCCGCTGGGGCTGGATATCAACATGGAGCTTGCCGACAGCGGTGCCCACAAGTTCCGCAGCGGCAAGGAAGAGCACCTGTTCAACCCCCAGACCATCCATCTGTTCCAGAAAGCCTGCCGCACCGGCGATTACGACACCTTCAAGCAGTTCACCCAGACGGTGGACAACATGGGTGCCGAGGGCGTGCATCTGCGCAGTCTGCTGGACTTCAACTACGCCGCAGACGGCGGCATCCCGCTGGAAGAAGTAGAGCCGGTCTCCAGCATCGTCAAGCGGTTCAAGGGCGCTGCCATGAGTTACGGCGCACTGAGCAGCGAAGCACACGAGACCATTGCCATCGCCCTGAACCGTCTGGGCGGGCGCAGCAATACCGGCGAGGGCGGCGAGCCCGAGGAGCGCTACCACAGCGAGAGCAATTCCAAGATCAAGCAGGTGGCCTCTGCCCGCTTTGGCGTGACCAGCAAGTATCTGGTCAGCGCCGAGGAGATCCAGATCAAGCTGGCACAGGGCGCAAAGCCCGGTGAGGGCGGCAATCTGCCCGGTGCCAAGGTGTATCCGTGGATCGCCAAGACCCGCCACAGCACCACCGGCGTGGGCCTGATCTCTCCCCCGCCGCACCACGATATCTACTCCATCGAGGATCTGGCAGAGCTGATCTACGATTTGAAAAACGCCAACCGCAATGCCAACATCAACGTCAAGCTGGTCAGCGAGGCCGGTGTGGGCACCATTGCCGCCGGTGTTGCCAAGGGCGGCGCACAGGTCATTCTGGTGTCCGGCTATGACGGCGGCACCGGTGCTGCACCCCGCACCTCCATCAAGCACGCAGGTCTGCCTTGGGAGCTGGGCATCGCCGAGACCCACCAGACCCTGATCCTGAACGGTCTGCGCACCCGCGTGCGCATTGAGAGCGACTCCAAGCTGCTGTCCGGCCGGGATGTGGCCATCAGCTGTATGCTGGGCGCCGAGGAGTTCGGCTTCGGCACTACCCTGCTGATGGCCGAGGGCTGTGTGATGATGCGTGTGTGCAATCTGGACACCTGCCCCATGGGCATCTGCACCCAGAACCCCGAGCTGCGCAAGAACTTCAAGGGCAAGCCGGAGTACATCATCAACTACCTCACCTTTGTGGCAGAGGAGCTGCGGGAGTACATGGCAAAGCTGGGCGTGCGCACCGTGGACGAGCTGGTGGGCCGCACCGACCTGCTGCGGGTCAAGCCCGCCGCCCCGGGCAGCCGTGCAGCGGAGCTGGATCTGGACTGCATCCTGCACAACCCCGCCATTGCAAGCAGCAACGTCCACTTCATCAAGGAGGACAGCTACGACTTCCATCTGGAAAACACGCTGGACATGAAGGTGCTGATGAAGAAGTTCAAGCTGGGCAGCAAGGCTCCCCAGAGCGTCAGCCTGAATGTTTCCAACGTGGATCGCGCCTTTGGTGCCATCTTTGGCAGCGAGATCACCCGCAAATACGGCAACGATCTGCCGGATGATGTGTACACCGTGCACTGCAACGGTGCAGGCGGCCAGAGTTTTGGTGCGTTTATCCCCAATGGCCTGACGCTGGAGCTGGTGGGTGACTGCAACGACTATATGGGCAAGGGTCTTTCCGGCGGCAAGATCATCGTGCGCCCGCCGCAAGGCATCGACTTCAAGCCCGAGGAGAACATCATCACCGGCAACGTGGCGCTGTACGGCGCTACCAGCGGCAAGGCGTTCATCTCCGGCGTGGCCGGCGAGCGCTTCTGTGTGCGCAACAGCGGCGCGACCGCCGTTGTGGAGGGCGTGGGCGACCACGGCTGTGAGTACATGACCGGCGGCACCGTGGTGGTGCTGGGACAGACCGGCAAGAACTTTGCAGCCGGTATGACCGGCGGCATTGCCTATGTGCTGGACGAGAACTGGGACTTCTACCAGCGGGTGAACAAGGAGACCGTCAGCCTTGAGCCGGTGGAGCACAAGTACGATGTTGCCACCCTGAAGGAGCTGATCCGCGCCCATGTGGAGGCCACCGGCTCTCCGCGCGGCAAGGAAATTCTGGATAATTTCAGTGCGTTCCTGCCCAAATTCAAAAAGGTGCTGCCTTACGATTACGACCGCATGCTGCGGGTCATCGCCTCGGTAGAGGAGCGTGGTCTGGACGGCGAGCAGGCACAGATCGAAGCATTCTATGCAGTGCAGAAGCATAAGTAAGGAGGGGCAGCAGCATGGGTAAGACAACAGGATTTATGGATTATGCGCGCAAGACCAGCACGGACGTTGCGCCGCTGGAGCGCCTTGAAAATTTTAACGAGTTCCACATCTGGCTCTCGCGGGAGCAACAGCAGACGCAGGCCGCCCGCTGCATGGACTGCGGCGTGCCCTTCTGTCAGGCGGGCATGATGATCGGCGGCATGGCCTCCGGCTGTCCGCTGAACAATCTCATCCCGGAGTGGAACGATCTGGTGTACCACGGCAAGTGGGAGCTGGCGCTCCACCGCCTGATGGCCACCAACCGCTTCCCGGAGTTTACCAGCCGGGTGTGCCCCGCCCTGTGTGAGGCCGCCTGCACCTGCGGGGATGTGACCGGCAGCAGCGTCACCGTGCGCGAAAACGAGCACGCCATCATCGAGACGGCCTACGCCAAAAACTGGCTGACCGCCACCCCGCCGCCGACCCGCACCGGCAAGAGCGTTGCCGTGGTGGGCAGCGGCCCTGCGGGGCTTTCGGTGGCAGAGTACCTGAACAAGCGCGGCCACGCCGTGACCGTATTCGAGCGCGCCGACCGGGTGGGCGGCCTGCTGATGTACGGCATCCCCAACATGAAGCTGGACAAGGCAGTCATCGAGCGCCGGGTCAAGCTGATGCAGGCCGAAGGTGTTGTGTTCCGCACCGGCATGGATGTGGGCGGTGCCGTGCCCGCCGAGCAGCTGCTGGCAGATTTTGATGCCGTAGTGCTGTGCTGCGGCGCAAAAAAGCCCCGCGACCTGAACGTGCCCGGCCGGGACGCCAAGGGCGTGCACTTTGCCGTGGACTACCTGACCAGCGTGACCAAGAGCCTGCTGGACTCGGGTTTTGCAGACGGCAAGGCCATCAATGCAGCCGGTAAAAACGTGCTGGTCATCGGCGGCGGCGACACCGGCAACGATTGTCAGGGCACTGCCCTGCGGCAGGGCTGCACCGACCTGATGGCGCTGGAAATGATGCCGCAGCCCCCTGTCGAGCGCACCGCCGCAAACCCGTGGCCGGAGTGGCCCCGGGTGCTGAAGGTGGACTACGGCCAGACCGAGTGCATTGCCAAGTTCGGCAAGGACCCGCGCGTGTACCAGACCACCGTCAAGGAGTTTTTGAAGGACGAGGCCGGCAACCTGACCGGTGCCGTCATCAGCTGCCTGAAGCCGGAGCGCGACCCCGAAACCGGCCGCACCAGCATGGTGCCCACCGGCAAGGAATTTACCTACGACTGCCAGCTGGCGTTTATCGCCGCAGGCTTTACCGGCTGCGAAAACTACACAGCCGATGCCTTTGGGGTGGAGCTGACCGCCCGGGGCAATGTAGCCGACCACAGCTTTAAGACCAACGTGGACAAGGTTTTCGTCTGTGGCGATATGCGCCGCGGCCAGAGCCTTGTGGTGTGGGGTCTGCGCGAAGGCCGCGATTGCGCCGCCGAGGTGGACCGCTGCCTGATGGGCTACTCGAACCTTTAATTTGCCATTCTCTTTCCTATCCTAAACAAGCAGAAGCGGGAGCCCGTTGCAAGGCTCCCGCTTCTGCTTTTGTTGTATGCTGTTTAATCTGTATCGTATTCCGGCTCTGTACTGCCCTCCGGAGGCGTTTCCGGGGTGGTAGGCTCGGTAGCGGCAGGCTCCTCCGGGGTGGCGGTGATCTGCACACTGGGGTCTGCGGCGATATACACGGTGATCACCGTACCCACCGTGACCATAGCGCCCTCTTCCTCGCTGGCAGAGACCACACAGCCCGTAGCGTAGGAGCCATCGTTCACCACCATAAAGCAGCTGGCCACAAGCCCCCGGCTGCTCAGGATCTCAATAGCCTTATCCTGCGATGCACCGACGATCTTGGGCATCTCCACCTTCTCCGGGCCCTGACTGACCACGATCTGGATCACCTCGCCGTTCTCCATCACCTCGCCGGCCTCCGGCTCCTGCCGGATGATCTGCCCGGAAGGCACGGTATCGCTGTACTCCAGCACCGCCCGGAACAGGTACATACTGGTGTACTCACGGTTATTCTTGATCTGCTCGTAATCGATGCCCACAAAGTTGGGCACAAGGTTCTGGGGCTTCATTTCCTCGCTGCTGGCAGCTTCCGAGCTCGGCTCCGAAGAGGGAGTTTGTTCCTCCTTGCTGCTCACGATGCCCCACAGGGTGAGCAAGATCAAAACGGAAAGCAGGATCAGAATGCCCGCCAGCAGCCCTTTCAAACTGAGCAGGTGTTCCCTGCCCTGCCCGCTCTGCTCTGTCCGCGCCGGATGCATCGGGGTCTCCGGCTTCATGGTGCGGGTCAGCTCGGCGGTATATTCCTTGGAAGAAAGCGCCTGATACAGCTGCGGCACGGTCTGGATGCGCTCCATGACCTTGAGCCGCAGCCCCAGCTGCAATACATCGGAGACATAGGCCGGTACGGCAGGCTCTACGGTGCGTGCCCGGGGGTTAGAGTCCGACACCACGCGCTGAGCAGCGGGCATGGGTGCCTGCCCGCACACCATGCGGTAAAAGACGGCGGCAAGGCTGTATTCGTCGGTATAGCGCCCCTCAAACTCGGCGGTGGTGTACTGCTCCGGCGCGGAGTAACCCTCGTACAGCTGCTCGTGCAGACCGCTGCCTGCGGTGCGCAGACCCACGGTGGCGTACCCGGCCAGACGGCAGCGGCCATCCGACATCACCCGGATATTCTCCGGGCAGATGCCGCGGTGCACCAGCCCTGCCTTGTGCATGGCCGCCACGCCCTCAAACACCGGGCGCAGCATGGCGCAGGCATCCTCTGCCTGCACCGGAGCGGGACGATTTTCCAGCCATTGCTCCAGCGGGGTGCCGCCTAAGTTTTCCAGCACCGCATACACGGTATTGTTGGCCTCCACCACGTCCAGCACGGCCTCCAGACCGCTGGCGGGGGTAATGCGTTGGATGGCGCGGTACAGGTCTGCAAAGTCCATGCGGGTGGTCTTGAACAGCACTTCACTGCCCTGCTTGGGGCGCAGGACGCAGTCCGCACCCCGCTCCGCAGAAAGGGTGACGGGCAGGTACTCCTTGATGGTCACTCGGAAGCCACCCAGATTCTCCACGCCGCTGTACAGCACGCCTTCGCCGTCCAGACTGCGCATCTCGCCCACGGTGTAGCGCCCGGCCAGCACCGTGCCCACCGGCAGGCAGCCCGCCGGGTTGCATCCCTCTAAGATCTTCCCGCAATGGGGGCAGACGGTCGCCGCAGGCGGCAGTTCCCCCATGCAGAACGGACACAGGCGTTTTTGCTCCATAGTGTTCTCTCCCCTTCCAAACTTCTATACATTTTATTGTATCATAGTGTTCCCCGCCGTGCAAGCTGTCCGCATTTTGGTGCACACGCAAAAAAGACCGGGGCCCGCAGCCCAAAGGGCTGACAGGCTCCGGTCTTAAAGATGCAAGGGGTTTCCCTTATGCTGCGCTTAGTGGATGAACACAGGACCCAGCGGGTTTGCAATGGGGCTTACATAGCCGCCCAGCAGCTTGGGGATAGCAAGGCTGATGTCGGGGATGTAGGTCAGCAGCAGCAGTGCAATGAACATGCACAGATAGAACGGCAGGGTTGCCTTGACCACCTTCTCCATGGGGCGCTTTGCAACGGCAGAGCCGATGAACAGAACGGAGCCAACGGGAGGAGTCAGCAGGCCGATGCCGCAGTTCAGAACCACGATGATACCGAACTGGATGGGATCGATGCCGATGGAGGTGGCGATGGGCAGCAGGATGGGGGTAGCGATCAGGATGATGGGAGCCATATCCATGATCATGCCCAGCACCAGCAGGATCAGGTCGATGAGCAGTGCAATGATGTAGGGGTTATCGGTGAGGTCGGTGATGGCGGTTGCTGCCAGATCAGGCACATGCAGCATGGTCAGGCAGTTGCCGAACACTGCAGAGGTAGCGATCAGGATCAGCACGATGGACAGGGTGTTGACGCACTCGTCCAGAGCGTGCCACACGCCCTTCCAGTCCAGACCCTTATAGACGAACACGGAAACGAGCAGAGAGTAGATAACGGCGATAGCAGCGGACTCGGTAGCGGTAAACACACCGCCGACAACGCCGAACACCACGATGATGACAGCGGCCAGTGCCCAGATGGAGGTGCCCAGCTGCTTGACAAAAGCCTTGATGCTGAAGGGATCACCCTTGGGGTAGTTGCGCTTGACCGAGATGATGTAGGAGCCGATCATCAGCACGATAGCCAGCAGAGCGCCGGGCAGGTAGCCGGCCAAGAACAGGCTGCCCACGGAGATACCACCGGCGGTGGTAGCGTAGATGACCATGTTATGGCTGGGGGGAACCAGCAGACCCTCGCAGGAGGAGGTGATGGTAACAGCGGTGGAGAAGTCTGCGCCGTAGCCCTGATCCACCATCATGGGGATCATGATAGAGCCGATGGAAGCGGTATCGGCGGAAGCAGAACCGGAAATGCCGCCGAAGAAGTAGGAAGCCACGATGTTGACCATGGCCATACCGCCGCGCATCCAGCCCACGCAGGCGTCAGCCAGTGCGATCAGCTTTTCAGAAATGCCGCCGGAGCCCATGAGCACACCCATGGTGATGAAGAACGGCACAGCCATCAGGCTGAAGGAAGAAATGCCCTTGACCATCAGGCGGCAGACGTCGGTCAGTGCCTGACCCTGCACCAGCATGCACAGCACGCTGGACAGACCAACGGCGTATGCAATGGGGAAGCGCAGGAAGATCATAACAAAGAAGCTGACAAGAAGGACAATGATTGCCAGTGTCTGAACTGTCATATTACATTTCCTCCTTTACAAAAAAGCTCTTGATATGGTTATACAGCGACTCGATCTCGAAGATGATCATGGCAACACCGGCCAGCGGCACCGGGAAGTACATCCAGAAGCGGCTCAGCCAAGGCATGGAAACATAGAAGCCACGGCCGCCCAGCGTGGTGGCGTAGTTCCAGCCGACCGCCATCATGACCACACCAAGGATCATCACGGCCACGTCAGACAGGATGTCCAGCGCCTTGACCACTTTCTTGGGCAGGTACATATCAAAGGCAGTCATGCGGATGTGTGCGCCGCGGCGGATGGCCAGCGCAGCGCTCAGCACAGCCATGTAGCTCATGCAGGTCAAAACGACCTCCTCAGACCAGGAGGGGTCCGGGATAAAGGGGACGTAACGGCCAATGACCGACATCGTGGTAATGAGGATATCTGCGATCAGCAGGATCTTGCAGATGAACAGAACCACCTTGTAGGTAAAGTCGTACGCCGGTCTGATCTTATCCAGAGTGGTAAAGATTTTCGGCATAGAAATTCCTCCATATAAAAACCCGGCGAAGCCTGCGGGCGTATTCCCGTGGGCCCCCGCCGGGCAATGTACTACTTAGATTGGATGGAAAGCCAGCTTATGCCTTCATGTCCAGCAGCTTCTGGTACAGCTCAGCCTGATCAGAGGTGTTGTCCTTGATGACCTTAGCGCAAGCTTCCTGCCAGGGAGTCTTGTCGTCCACATCCACAACGTTGCAGCCGGAGGAGCGCAGCTCTTCCAGAACCTTGTTCTCAGCGGTCTCAGACAGATCAGCGTTGAACTTCTGGGTGTCGGCAGCAGCAGCCATAACAGCAGCCTGCTGGTTAGCGGTCAGCTTGCCCCATGCGTTGTCGGTGATAACAGCCTGCACAGCGCCCAGAGTGTGGCCGTCCAGGATCAGGTTGTTAGCAACCTCGGGGAAAGCATTGGACTTGTAGTTTGCGATGGGCTGCTCAGCGCCATCCACAACGCCGGTCTGCAGTGCGCTGTACAGCTCGCCGAAGGAGACGACGGTGGGGTTAGCGCCCAGACCCTCGACCATGCCGTTCATAACGGGGTCGTTGGACACACGCAGCTTCATGCCCTTCAGATCATCGATGGTTGCAACGGGCTTGACGGTGAAGAAGTGACGGAAGCCCTCCTCGCCGTAGAACAGGCCGCGAACGGGCAGGCCCAGTTCCTGAGGCTCGTTCAGGAACTCAGGAGCCAGATCGCTGTTGGCGAAGTTCCAGAAGTGAGCGCGGTTGTTGAAGGTGAAGGGGATGGACAGCAGCTTAGACTTGTTGCAGCCGTAGCTGGTCAGAGCGAAAGCAGAAATACGGCTGATATCGATGGAAGTAGAGCCGCCCAGAATAGCGTCCAGAACGTCGTTCTCAGAGCCCAGAACACCGGAAGCCTGCACATCGACGACCACAGAACCGCCGCTCAGCTCCTCGACCTTCTCCTTGAAGTGAGAACCGGTCTGGCCAACGATGGTATCCAGCGGGTTGACCTCGGCGTAGACCAGAGTCACCTTGGGATCGCTGGCAGCAGCTGCTGCATCACCGGCAGCAGCAGAAGCAGAAGCTGCGGTAGAGGTGGAAGCAGCGGTAGAAGTGGAGCCGCTCTTGGAACCACCGCAGGCGGTCAGAGCAACAGCAGCGGTAGCTGCACCGGCAACGGCCATAAAGCTACGACGAGAGATCATTTTCATAGGAATCGTCCTCCTTAAATAATTGTGAAATTCTCCGGGCGCACAGGTGCCGGAGCTTTCGTTCATTGACTGTACACACTTTAGCAAATTTTCCGAAATGAAACAAGAGCTTTCGAAAAATGTCCTGTTTTTCGAAAGAATGTCAAGATTGTTTTTGCCATATTGCACAACTGCTTTCTGTCTTGTTTGTGCAACACTGCTTACCAGTTGGATACATTACTGTATTCACAGTACAAAACAGTACCCCGACAAATGTCCGTCCGGGCATCCATCGGGGTGTTTTTTTCAGCTTTTCTGTATCCGGTCGATCAGTTCCTGCTGGGCAGAGAACGCATCGTACATGGGCTGTACCGCTGCGCGGAAGCGGGCTTTTTCGGCCTCGTCCAGTTCGGTGACGCAGATGCCCCGCTTGCGCATATTCTGCTCTGCGTTCGCCTCCCGCCGTGCCCAGAGCTCGCGCTCTTTCTGTGCGCTCTCCCGGGCACAGGCGCGGATCACCTCCGGGAAGCTTTCGTCCAGCGCGGCAAGCTTTTCCATTACCGCCGGACTGGCCAGCTGCACCTCCGGCACCCGGGTGTGCTCGTCCTTCAGGAAAAAGGGCGCCACCTCGTAGTGCCCCATCACCTCGTAGCTGGGCCAGTTGTTCTCCGCCCCGTCGATCTCGGCATTATGCAGGGCGGCATACACCTTGCTGTACACCACCTGCGCCGGTTTTGCACCCAGTGCGGTGATCATGTCGCTCATCATGTCCGACTCCTGCACCCGGATGGTCAGCCCCTGCAAATCATCCAGCCCGGTCACCTTTTCCCGGGTGTAGAAGCTGCGCACACCGGCGTCGAACCACGAAAGCCCTACTAAGTCCATCCCGTCCAGCATGGCCAGAAACTCATCGCCGATGTCGCCGTCCAGCACCCGCCACATCTGCTGGGCATCGCTGTACAGGTAAGGCAGCTGCAACACGCTGAGCTCCGGCTCGTACTCTGCCAGCTGGCTCAGGGACACGCGGGAAAAATCC
>OHCX01000501.1_pt1 | contig 14848 bp, 14 predicted proteins | sample 1566841 | NCBI WGS metagenome assembly OHCX01 (sample SAMEA3879513, study PRJEB24766) | human gut metagenome | biome: human-associated habitat; feature: feces | place: USA | collected 1985/1987 | reverse complement strand
TTGAACTAACGCTACCATCAACATCTACATGATTTGCATTACAACCACCATTACACTCTTTATAGTATAAACATTCTTTGCAGTACGTATCAAATCTAGTAGCGATGTCTTTGTAGTATCTTTGGAAATTCTCTGACATATAGATTTCTTCTATTGATTCAAAATCCATAATGTTTCCAATTTCATATTTTTCTAGATACCTATCACATGGGTAGATTGTACCGTCTGCGTTAACACCTATCCAGTTTAATCTACAGTCTGTGTTTGTACAACAAACGTTGTCCATGCTACCTGTAACATTTGATATTGTAACTCTCACAGTACGTTCTAAAGAAGCTTCTTCTGATAAATCGTTTAATAGGTATTCTACAAAGCTTTTGAAATGAGGTGCATATTCTTCGCAAGTTAATTCTAAACCAAAACTTTCTGTATTTTTAGCTTTAAATATAACGTTAAATGCACCACCGAAGTCTGCACCGAAATCTTTTTTGTTCTGTTCGTACATATCTATCATTTTATCAACATTTTTCTTATTGATTACAGAGATAGTCCCTAATGATACACCCTTCTTTTCGTAATCTTTGATGAGTTTTGTCATGTCGTCTTGAGTTGAACCTACTCTTACTTCTTGAGTGAATCCGTCATAGCTAATGCCAGGATTAATACCTGTTTTGTTAAGAGTACCTATCCAACCATAATCTCTAGCGAAATTTAACCCGTTGGATTGAACGTTTTGTGTAAACTCTGTAGCATATCTCTTATCAAAAACATCTTGTATGTCTTCGAACCACTCTCTACCCATCATGGTAGCTTCACCACCATGCCAAATCCATTGAACACGTTTTGTATGTTTGTTTACTAAGTCTGCGATATGTTCTACGATTTCTCTTGACATTTTACAATTACCTAAGCGTTCTCGCATAGGTAAGTCGTAGCAGTACTCACAATTTAGATTACACATAGCAGTAGGCTTTACTAAAATACTGTAACTATCTCTTCTTTCTGTATTATATAATTTTTCTTGATTTAACATTAGTTTTCCCCCTCAAACTTTTTAACAAGTTCTCTAGCTTTAGCTATTTTATCTCCTTTGTAAGCTAAACAACCACCTGTGCATTGTTTTGTTTTATGTAAATAACAATCTTTACACTTGTCACTTGCAGTAACTTGGAATTTATAGCTATCTATTTCATTATCGAAATAGTTTCTTAACTCTATTGCATTTCCAAAATCATTAATGTGTGCTTTTAAGTGGTCACTCATGCCGAAACATCTTACAGCACGAAGGTCAGGTAGAATGTCTAACACAAGTCCACAAGTTGTACATCTTGAAGCTAATTTACAGCTTACTCCTATCTGACTTGCATATTTTTCAATATCTTGCATCCATTTATGTTCTTCTTCCGTTAAGCAACAAAATGGTAGTGAGTTACAATCATAATGTGGAACAATACCATGTTCTAAGCATTTTGAGAAGAAGTTGAACACACTCGGTTTCATAGTTTCAAACCATTTTAAACTATCATAGTTTTTATACTCAGGACTGTTTGGTACGCAAATACTTACTCTCAAGTTGTTCTTATGGTATCTTTCACACAAGTCTAAGATGTATTGATACTCAAAGTCAGGTGCATACATATTAATACCTAAGGATACTTTGTGGTTCATATAACGGTTTATAAGTAACTCGTCTAAGTTATCTTGTAACTTAGCAAATCTACTACCTAATAACTCATGATTATTACAGTTCACAAGTAAGCTGAACTTAGGATGGCATAATTGATTGAAGAACTTATCTATTTCAAGTCCATTCGTGTATACTGTGCATGATTTAACTCTTGGATTATTGATAATAATTTCGAGTATCTCCTTGAATTTAGGATGAGTAGTAGGTTCTCCCCCAATTAACCCCACATGGTTCTCAGTTCTTGTGATAAAATCTAATGCCTTATTAAAATTTTCAATAGTTATTACATTTTCCTCTGAACTCTTATTTACAAATTCGTTTGCAAAGCAATACTTGCAGTTTAAATTACAAGCTTTTGTTAACATAATATTACTCATTTCATCACTCCTTTTCGTTTGTAAATTACATAGCTAATATGAAGCGAAATATAGTATAATGATTACTTAAATTTGGCTGTGGACAAGAAAAAATACTGGATATCTCTATCCAGTATTTTTTACGTTTACTCGAACTCTTCTTCTTCCATATCCTCTTCCTTACGTTCAGGTGCTAAGTCAATGTCGTCATAATTGAACTTATCAGACTCTTCCTCAGGTAATACAGGTAACTCAGGAAGTTCTTCTTCAGGTAATGTAGGAAGTTCAGGTAACTCTTCCTCAGGTAGTTCAGGTAAGGTTGGTAATTCAGGTAGTTCAGGTAATCGTAATAGCTCGACGTGTAGCCGTTCGAGGAGGTCGACGTACTCGAACCGCCGCTCTTGCCCGTCGTGCCGTAGGAAGTATAGGTTCTTCCTCAGGTAGTTCTTCAGGAAGTAGTGGTAATTCAATATCTCCTTCAGGTAACTCTACATCACCTTCATAATCTATTGGACCAACTACAGGTTTCTTAAGTTCATCCAATGCTGTTCCTGTTAACTCTCTCTCAAATACTCTACCGTCAGCTAATTCAATCCTTGCTTTAAGTATTTCTTGGAAGTCTGTACCTGAATCGTAATTCTTAGTTAAGTTTACACCACAGTACATTTTATCCTCATTAGCTTCCATTGACTGTTCAAAGTCGTAAGAGTTATCGATGTTTTGAGTGAATACCTCACCATCTTCATCGCTTATTGTAACTTTATAACCATCAACTGTAGCAATAGATTGGTAAATAGAAGCTTGCTGATTAGCTATTGTAAATGGGAAGTAAAGATAGAAGTAACCTAATTGACCATTTGTAGCAATTTCAAGTTCTCCAACATCCTCAACAAAGTCTGTTGGTGTAATAGCTATTTGCTTAACTATAGGTTCACTATACCCTGTTTGGGTGAAGCTTACATCAAATGTACTTGGTAATGAAGCAAGTATTTCAAATTTCTCGCCAGTTCTAACAGTATAACTATCTTCATAGTGACCGTTATTGTAGCTTAAAGTAAACTGTACACCATCAGGTACGGCTTCACCACCGTATGTAGCCTGTAATACAGACTCTTTAACAACTTTACCATCTTTTCTAATAGATTCTGAACTAATTTGTACATCATCTACTGGTGGATTGTTCACGTCAAGTTCAAATGAATTTATGAAATTACCATCTTTAGTAAACATCTGACCTTCTATCTTACCATTAGTAGGTAAAGTGATTTTGAACGGTTCACCACTATTACCTTCGTATTCTAGCTGAACAGGACCATTGTTTACTTTTAAGATTACAGGCATAACGATGTCATTAAAGTCTTGAGTGTCAAGAGTTGCTGTAACTAAATACTCTCCATATTTCTCTCCTGTAGAATAAGCATCTACTTTAGAAGAAACGATTTCATCTGCAACAAAGTTGCATCTTACTTCTTCTTCAACTATAACTTGGTCTGAATAAGATAATTTAACCATAACTTTTTCATAAACTCCATCCAATGCTATATTTTCATCATTTGACATAGGTACTTGGTGGGTTAAAATTAAACTTCCGTCTTCAGGGTTTGTTATCTCTACTGTAATTCCTCTTGATGCTGTATCTGATTTACCTGTGTCTGAATTGATGAATTTGATATCATTTACTACACGTACAGAAGATACTCTAACATCATTTGATGTACCGATTCGCATACTAAACGAGTGTGTTGAGTTCTCTTTGTCTACTGTCACGTCTGTATGAGGTATATCCTGAGTTTCAACTGTAATCTGTTCACTATAAAAGCTTTCTGCACCTGTTGAAAGTTCAACTAAGTAAGTGCCAGTTGTAAGATTTAACTCTATTAATTCTCCAACTTTAACTTCTAGCATTTGATAAGTGTAACTTCCAGTTGCTTCATCCTTATAACTGTCCTGTATAGTTAGTTCCCTCATTGTCTGTAACGCTATCAATGGTTAGTTCGTACTTATGTGTTTCAGCATTATAGTTTCCGTTAAGAGTAGCTTTTGTAGGTGCTATGGTGTCTGAACCCTCTGTTGGAATTTCATAGCGTTGTAAGTTAGCCACAGCTTCTTTTTGTGCTGTACGAATTTCCTTAATGTGAGTTACAACTCCCTCTTTAAATGCTGTTGGATTTGAAATATCCACTCCATGTGACAACAAAACATTTACTAACGCTTGTTGTTCTGCTTCGGTCTGTTCAAGGTAATTAATTAAATCACCGTCTTCTGTTTCAATATAAACGTCATTTCCTTGCAGTTTTGAACTCATTAAGTCCTCTTCAAATCTGTCAATGTCTTGTGAAGATTGTACAGAATACTTCTCTTTATTAAGTAAACTGTAGATGTCGCCAGGCATAGCTTGTACCATAGGTGTCATACCAAAGGATGCAAGTGTTACCCAACTAAAGAATTTCTTAATACTTCTCCTCATTGTTATTCCTCCTTTACTGATTTAGTGATTGGAATACAGATATTAGTAAAGGCATTACTGTGCTGAGTAAAGCAAATCCCATGAAGAGTTTCATAACAAGTTTTTTACGCTTTAATCGTTTTTCATAGCGTTTACTCTCCACAGACCTGCATTGTTCAGCAGGTACTTTTAAACTATCCATCTTATTCCTCCTTCTGATTTAGTAGTTTGTAAATAAATTCTTTCTGATGATAAAGCAATACACTATTAGCAATTAATGTGTACTCTGTTATCAAAGTGTGAGTATTACTACTCTTAGTAGCCACACTACTCTCAATATCTTTCAAAGATAGTCTGATACTATCGTAGTAATCTAACATAATAGAATCTAGGGATGAATAATCACGTATTTTATCACATATTCTATTGATTATATCATCTAAAGAATATGTATTGTAAAAATTACTAACCTCTTCCTTATCAACAAAGAGGTTTGCATCCACATACGCTGTACTTAATAACTTAGAAAAGTAATCTTCTGTAGGATTTAGCAGATGTTGCTTAAAGATTTCTAACCAATAAGACCTAATGGACTCACCTACATAAGAGTAAACATACTGTGCTTTCCTTGATGAATACTGTCTTGAATAGATTTGTCTTTGAAGTGTTAGTCTAAATCTATCTAGTTTACTTTTATCTTTATCTACAAGTTTGTGTAGGTTATTTCCATCCTCTTCATTACAATAACTGTATAAGCTGTCTTGAATAGAAGAATAAAAGTAAGTAACGCCAGGATTTCCTTGTCTACCACTTCTACCTCTCACTTGATTGTCTATTCTAGGATTAATAAAGTGAGATAAACAATATAACTCCAAAGGAAGTCCGTGTGTCTTGATATCTGTACCTCTACCCATTAAAGAAGTGCTAAGTGTGATGGCATAAGGTCTACCTGCTTCATCAATAATAGCCTGTTCTTTCTCACAAGTTAAATTTATGAGAATGTTATGCTTCAATTTTAGTTTATTAAACAACTTATGTACTTTCAGTAGTTCTACTTCATTTTCAAAAATAACTAGTTTAGGATTTTTGTTAGGTAGATTGTTTATGAGTTCTTTAACAAAGGTTTTGTACTTTTCACTAACAGTTTCAAAGTATTGAGTTTTATTGTCTTCTCGTATAACCTCTTTGTTAGTCGGTATAGCTATAATTTCTCTATCAAATATTTCGGCAAATTCTCCCTCTACATCTGATAGTGTACCACTAATACCCTTTAAATTATTAAATTTATTGAAGAAAACTTGATAACTTATACTATTTTCTCGACCATTTTGTGCACTCATTGGTAGTCCATGTTTAACCTCTAAGGCATTTTGTAAATCTGACTCATACTGACTATTTGCACTTGCCCTTCCATTGTTACAATTTATAACGCATAATTTATTATCCTTTGTAATATGATAATCTACTCCGTAACTATAACATCTATATCCTCTTAGTGTGAATTGCAACAAAGTTTGTAGCCTGTAATCAAGTGAAATATCCACTCCCAATATTTCACTAATCTTATCCAAGCCTTTATTTGTAATATAAACATTCTTAGTGTGAGGAAATACTACATAGTCTACATCCCACATATCGTAACTTTCGTATTTTCTTTCATAGGACTCTGTATAAGTCAGATTATCCACAATACTTAGTAACATATTCAAATAAAAAGCTGTACTTACAAGTGCCGTATCTTCCCTTGCTTCACCACTTACTGTACAGTTTGTTAAGGCATTATCTATGAGAATAAAGTCTACTTCATCGACTATTACGTTTTCAAATAAGATTTCAAAAGGCTTATTAGGTAAATCTCTATTTCTCAAGTAATCAAAGCATATCTCAGAACAGTCCGAATATATAATATGTGTTTTAAATCTATCTGATTTTATATTATCAGCGTCAGGTGTACTCATATCTACGTTACAAGTACATCTTAAACCATAATAATCAAATAATTTGTTTAATTCTTCTGCATCACGTTTTGCAAGATAATTATTAGTGGTTACAATAATAAGTTGAGGTGCTTTAGGTAGTGCTGTTGGTACGTCAGTTAATTTAGATGTTACGGTCAACAAAGCACTTACACCTATACAAAAGGTTTTACCTTCCCCTGTTTTCATTTCAACTAATTTATTATCATGCATAGCTAATATAGCTAGAAGTTGAACGTCATAAAGTTCTATTCCATAAAGTTGTTTCATGGTCTGCTTTAACAATGCTAGTCGATATAGTTCATTCTGTGCTGAATAATAAGTTTCTCTATTTTCTTCACCTGTTAAAGTGTTATAATAAGCATTAACAATTTCAACTTTTTTCATATATGCGTTCAATTGTCGTTTCTTATACAAGGTATTTATCAATTTTACTCCTCCTTTCTAGAGTATAAAGTTTAATTCAGTTTAAACAATAAAAAAGTAGGAGTTAGAACTCCTACTTTGCTTTATGTTTACTTATTTTCCATATGATTTTTAGTCTTTAAGACTCTTAAACCTATACTTAATGGTCTATAACTGTAGATACCTACTCTAAAAAGGTTGTTACAGCCTACTCTTGCTTTTATAAGATGAAAATACCTTAGATTTTAGCTAATTTTCGCCTTAATCTAGGGTATTTCTGATAAAAAATTCGTAAAATTAATTTTGCGTTAAGTCGTTAAAAACTACCTCAATGACTTCTTCTAGGGCTTCATCTAAATTGCGATACTCAGAAGAGTTATATACTTCGTTATAAAGTTTACTCTTGAAGGAATCTGTATACTGAATATCATCTAGTTGTCTGTTTTCTGTTTCAACAAAGGTGTTGACAGCATCTTTCAAAATAAGTTCTTCTAGTGTTCCTTCAGCAAAACTGATACTCTGTTCCTTTAAGAGTTGTTTAACTTCTGTATAATCTTCGCTTTCAATGAGTATAGCCATTTCTAAACCTCCTAAATAAGTTCTTTGATAAGTTCTTGCACTCTTACCTCGATATTTTCTACCTGTTCAAAAATATCGAGGTTTCCAAGTACCTCTTCTACAAGTTCATCTGTAAAACTAACGTACTTACTTTGTGACTCTATGGATTCAATAGTTTCTTGTACGTATTTCTTTAAGAATAGACTTAATAAATCTCTTGTATTCATATAGGTCGTATCTTGTATATTTTCAATCATCTTTTCTTCTCTTAGTGTAAGTTTTGATTCTTTTACAATAATACCATCTTTATTAGGCATTTAGTTGTCCTCCTTAAGTGTTAAAAAAGAGTAGATGGTTAATTTCCACCTACTCTTTAGTATTAAATTAAAACATCAAGTTTTCCTGTGTAAATCACTTCACCTTTTGAGTCTTTAATCTCAATCTTGTATTTACCAAGTACAGCTTTATCTGTAAGGTTAAGTGTTTCTTCGTAAACGTATTTGCCATCTGCTTCAGTAAAGCTTACATTTGAAGCTGTACCAATCAATTCGGCAATTGTTTCATCATAAATCTCAATTGTAGCCCCTTCAACAGGTCTATCACTTGTGATATTAAGATTTACACGTTTTACGATAGTGTTTACTTTGCTTGTATCAACAAAGTTGTATTCTTGTGGGATTTCTACTTCATCACCTTTAACAAGGATTAAGAAGTCTTTATTTAACTGTTCCCCACCTAAACGTAATGTAAGACTAATTGTTACATAAGTGTCTTCACTTGGCTTTGTAATAGCCCCATCATTTGTAATAATATCAGGATTTTGTGATACCCACTCTACTTCAATGTCTTTATTTGGACATTCAGGAAGGTCCAAGCGGTCTCCTGAAACTTCATTTGGTAAAGTCATTTGGTTCATAGCATCTGTTAATATTTGAAGTGTATCGTCAGTTGCCTTGACACCTTTTACAACTGTTGTGAAAGTTCTTGTAAGTGTTTTTCCACCTACTGTGATTTTAGCTGTAAGCGTAACTGTTACGTCTTCAGCTTCATGTGTTACAGCACCACTCGTACTAATTACACTTGGATTCGAACTTTCCCAACTGATTGCAAAACCATCTTTGTTTGTAATAAGGTCTACTGTAGTTGTACCTTCGTCAATTGTAGTTGGAACTGTTAGGCTGTCTAAAGTTGCCTGTGCTTTTTGTGACTCGTCAACTGCCGTCTTTTCTACAGTTACAACAAAGATACGTTGTGAAGAGATACCTTCTTTTGTACCTGTAGCTATAAGTTTAAATTCAACAGTATCGGCTACGTTAGGAAGTTTAACTGTGTAGTTATCTCCATTAGGTGTTACAGTTACGTTGCTTACATTTGCTTTGTAAGTCATAGTAACACCATCTACAACCTTTGGTACTTCAAAAGTTGAATTTGCATTCACTCTTTGTGGTATTTGAAGTTTGTTTAAGGCTTCGTTAATTTGTGCTTGAATTTCAGAAGGTGTGTTACCTTCATTTTTCTTAGCTTCAATAGTAAAGTTGAAGTCCTTAGATTTTTCGATTGTAGTATTGTTTACAGTTTTAGAAACTGTAGCTGTGATTGTACCTTTTTGTTCTTTATCTGTTTGTGTAATTTCAACTTGGTAACCATTTACTTTTACATTATCAGATTTAGCTTTCCAAGTAATTAAGTAGCTACCTGTATTTGTTGGTACTGTAAAGTTTTCTTTTACAGAAGTAGGTACTTGAATACTGTTAAGTGCTTTTGTAAGTTCTTGTTCATCACTACTTCTTGTACCTAATACAGTAACGTCAATGGTTTTAATGCGTTTTGCTTCACCTTTTGTAATTGTAACTGTTAAACGAACTGTATAATCATCAACAGGTCGTGTAACCTTACCTTCTGATGTTACGATGTTTGTGTTTGAAGACTCCCAAAAGATTTTACAACCTTTATAAGATATTGGTAAAGATAAGTTAGTAGTTACACCTTGTAAGCTACTATTTTGACCTTTAATGTTTGAAGCTGTTAAGTAATCATAAACTGCTTTTACATCAGCCATATCATTATCGTATTGTTCGTCTTTATCATCTTCGGCGTCGTCTTTTGAACCTCTTGTAATGATAAGTTCTCCATCTTTGTATTCTACTTTGTCGTCTGAGTTAATGCCCTTACCGTTGATGCGACAAACAGCTTTGATTTCAAACTTGACATCAGATTCAACCTCAAATGTAGAGTTTTTAGCACCTGAGTTAACTCGAATTGTACCTAATTCAGCACGTTTGTCTGCTTCAAAGTCTACTTCTTCACTACAAATAAGTTTGTCTAACTCAGCATATTCTTGAACAGAAATATCACATTCAGCTTTTACGTCTAATTCTTTGACTTCACCCTTAAGAATAATCTCTGCACCTGAAGTATTTACGTCAACACTATCGTATGTACCACCGAGAGTAACTTTACCTTTTGTCTTAAGGATAAGATTTTTAACAGAAGCTTCTAGGTAAACTTTTTGTTTTGAATCTTTGGAGGTCACGATTGCTTTTTCGATTGAAGCGTCTTCACCAACAAAGTCTAAGTCACCATAAACTTCAAGGTAATCAATCTTTGTACTCTTATCTGCTTTTACGTCAACGTCACCTAATTCACATTCGTCAATAGTTACCCCTTCAAGTTTAACTGAACCACTATCCATAGTGAGTGTTGACATATTCACACCTTTGAAGGTGACATTAACGCCTTGTGCTACTGTCACATCGTTAAAGTCTTTAGGTGTTCCTGCTACACTTGCGTCGATGATAACATCTTTCTTAACGTGTAAGTTTCCTGTAGCTTTATCATAAGTGTAGTATTGAGATTGGTCTACTGTTGTGTTACTATTATTGTTATTATTGTTTGTATTATTATTGTTATTATTGTTGTTTGGAGGTGTTACAGGAGTTTTTCTAACTTCTTCTACTCTTGCAACAAATCTGCTAAGTGTTACAATAGCCTGTTCTCTTGTTAATGCACTTTTAGGATTAAATGTTTGAGGTGCTGTACCTGACATTAACCCCCATTGATAAACTTGTGATACACTAGGAAGTGCCCACTTTGCAATAGAAGTGCCATCAACGATATCAAACATTTGAACGATTGGTAACTTAACATTAAGTTTATTTACCATTCTTAACATAATGGTTGCAACTTCTTCACGACTTACTCTGTCGTTAGGTTTGTAGAGAAAGTCTGTTTTACCTCCTAAGAAACCGTTGTTAGCAAGTTTTAATACGCTACTGTTTTTAGTATCATTGAATGTTTTACCTACTGATGGAGAAAATGCATAATTAAGTTTCGTTAATGCCCTATCAGCTAACTCAGCAAACTCTTCACGGTTTACTGGATACTTGTAGTTGTATTTTGCATTAAAATTATCTCCTAAAAATCCCTTTACTTCCGTTTCTGCCCACGCACTAACGTTTGCAGACGCATTAGCCTTAGTAGAAGTTGTGCTAGTAGTTTCAGCCATAACTGTTGTTACGTTTCCTACCATAGATGTTGCTACTAAGGTTAACGCTAGTACCTGTCTCGCTTTTTTGGCAAGTTTCATCTTGGAATCCTCCTTTAATATAATATTATAAAACGATAAACTATTTCTAGTGTAAATAGTTATCTCGTGATATGATATTTTTGCAAGGTCTAGTCATTTTAGCTATAGGATTATAAGTTTATCTGCTTCAATATCTTTCACTTTTGTAACTTTACAAGTTCCTTTGTAACAAATGGTTGTAAGTTGGAATGTATGGCATTGGATTGTTGTACCTTCTGTAACTTTTTCCTTGTAGATATTAATATTATCTAAAGTAGTTTCAAACCAATCCATTTCCTCAAGTCGTTCCATAAGCTGTTTATCAAGTGTGGAATAATTAGATAGTATCTTCTTTAAATCACTTATAGGGTATGCAAAACCTAACATCTTTCCTCCTTATATTCTCCAAGTACCGAAACGTACAACTAAATCTAGAAAATGTTGCATACATCCAACTACCCAGTAAATCATAAGCCCCTTGCAACTTAAGCTAACTACTTTTGATGCCTTCACTTTATTAAAGTCGCTTAAGATTCGTGTAACAGTTGCTTCAACTACAACTAGAGTTATGATTTTTACTAGCATAAAACCTTCAGGAGTGTATACTACTGTTTGAATTACTTGAGTAATAGGCATTAGAACTCCTCCATTTCAATCATGTTATAAAAATAAGTTTGATTTATGAAATTATTAAATTCTTCAGGAGTAGCTTCTAAAAACTTATCTTTACTCATGGAAGACATGGCTTGATAAGTCTTGTTATCAGGCGTGTATTCCTTTAACTCTATAAGTACTGTATCTTCTTCTCCAATTACAGTTAAAAATAAGTCTTCTCGTAATGGAACTTCATCTGCTAGTAAGTACATATCATAGTTCTTTAAGTCGGACTGCAAGGTTTTCACATCTAGTTCTTCCACGTTATCACCTCGGATATTTAGTTACGGTTAAATATGAAAAGAGGTTACTTGAAATAGTCTATTATTTCAGGTAACCTCTTATAAAATTTATTAACATTATGAACTTGTCCTTAACTTGTAGTGAGAACCAAGATTGCTTCAGTTAAAAACAGTTTTAAGGTGTCTAGCGTTAAAGGTTTATCTAGCTTAACGGTCTTTAGTAGTGTTTCACCTTCTGTAATGTTTCCAACTAGTTTGTAGAAGGTATTTACTTCTATAACTGTGAACTCAAGTGTTCGGTTGTTATCTTTTACAGTGATTGTTCCTAAGCTATCTTCAACAAAGTCTGCCCACCACAGTTTATCCCTTTCAATAATAGGTTTTAACTTAAGTACATCAGATTTAAACATATCGCCTATGTTAAGTGTTTCACCTGTAAGATTAGATAAATACACTAAATAATTCGAGATTTCTCTTGTAACCACTCCCATGCAACATACCTCCTTGTTTATATATTTCTATGAAAATAGGAAAGGATAGAGTAGAATGTACCCTACTCTATCCTTAATTTGTTTATTAATGAATGTTCTGACCTGTTCTATAAGCTATAAGTTGGTCAATTGAATAAGCCGTCTGCCTACTGTGCTGGATGTTTACAGCTTGGTAAAGGTACGCTACAAATTGGTCTTGAACGTATCCATATAGAATAATGCCTTGAAAAGTTGGTAAATTAATTTTCGCATTCAATAATGTTGGATTGTGCTGTTTCCAAACATCATCCTCAGGAAGTTCAATGTATCTTCCTGAATATTTATCTAAATAACTACATTTTCGGATTGGACTTACCCCATCATGCATTTCAATACATATGGTTTCATCATTAAGTTCCCAAACCAACTGTGCTAAAGTTTTTTCACTATGAAATTGAGTCATATGGCATACCTCCATCTAAGTTATGTTTTCTAAATCTTCGTCTTTATAAACGAGAGTTATTTTGGTATCTCCTGTTATTTTGAAGTAAATTTCACTTCCAGGGTAGATATTGTGTTTTACCATTCTTCCAATGTGGTTCAATGGAATACTGGTTACGTTGTTACCATTAGCTACTGTAACAGGTTCAATAACGGCTTCAGGTGAATACATACTTGAACCTAATGTCCATTTTATTCCTACCACAGAACCTACATAATATTCAGGACTCCAAACACCTACCTTCATAGCAATATTTCCTCCGTAGTGATGGTCTGTTTCACCTAAAGAATAGAAGTCGTTAGAATCATCTACTGCTAAAACTAAGCCGTCACTTGAGTAAGGTAATAGTTCCCTATAAGGTTCAAAGAATTTAATGTATTGAACGAGTGTTTTCCATTCATCATAATAGAATGTTAAAGATGTAGGTGTGTTAAATCCATTTGCCTTAAGCCATTCAAATTCCTCTGTTAGAGTGTGTAAGTATTCACTCCTACACTTGAAAGCTAATGGTTTTAAATGTGTTTTAATGTCTTGTAATTCAAGTCCTCCTCTCAACAAAGAGGAAACTGAACTTCGTGTTGATACGAATTTTTGTTTGTACTTCGACCTTAAATAAGGCAGGCTTTCTTTGTAACAAACTAGTTCGCCACTTATGATAACCACAAGTTCGTCTGTCTTGATAGTAAGTGGTAATACCAAACGCAATACTGCTGTAATATCGATAGGACTTCCTGTTCTTCCCTTTGTTTGAGCATGAATAAGATGTCCCCTAAAATAAATAACAGTATAGTTGAATCCATCAGCTTTAATGCTGATGTGTAAATTTCTATGACCGAAGGCTTCAACCCTCTCATAGATTGTATCATAATCTTGAATTAATTCGATGGATTTTTGAGATGTGTCCCCATATCTACCTTCGTAGTTCTCAAAATATTCGCGCTTTAAGTCAAGAATATAATCAGGAATTGCTTCTTCAAGTTCTTTATTTATGTTAAATTCAGCAAATGGTAAGTTATACTTATGAAGTAATGTGACAGGTTCAGGGTCTTTTGACCAATGAACGTTGTTTAAATAATGGTCAGGATAGTATTTCCTTATTAAATTCATTAAACCTTCGTATACTGTATCTTCCATGAAAGGAATACCATATGCGTAATAGTCATCCATAATTTCACCTCTTATTGTATTAAGTTACTGTAAGGTATAGCTAAATTAACAGTTTGTAATCCTAAGCATATTACAAGTGTATTTAATATATCTTTTGTATCTATAATATCTATAAGTGTAATCATTAACATTAGTAAGGTCAAACTGCATAACCTAATTAAAACTGTTGTTAAAATTTCTTTAATGGTTTCTATTGACATACTACACATGACCTCTTTAACAAGATAACACGTTCCAAGTGTAAGTGCAATCTGTGTTAAAAGTGCTAATGTAGGTGTATTCAACAAAGTTGAAAGTATGATGGGTATTACTAAGATACCAATCCATTCTTTCTGTATGAAAAGTTCATTCATAACATATTTCTCCGTTTATTTTATCTTATGTAGTTTCTTTATTTTTAGATTTACTATATGTGTAGGTACAATACTGACTTCGGTCTGATATAGAGTTCTATTTTTACAGCGTATGGTACAGACTATCTCCTCACTTTCTTATGTACTGTTTTTTAGGCTTGTGGTTTAGTATGCGTAACGACCTAATTTCTCTGAAAATAATAAGAGTAATGGACTTTGTAGTCTGTTAAGTCCATTTGTGTATCTTAAAAGTTTTTACAGACTATTTTTCGTAGTTTACAAGTGAGTAAAATAGTCACAGGGTATTGTGCATTTACAGAGTTTTTACCTTATTTTATAAAGGTATACTGAGTTTAAAATGCCTAAATTACAGGCTGTTTTACCTATCGAAATAGAGAATTTTTGTGTGTATATTTTGATACCTTAGGCATCTAGGCAATAGGGGTTAAAATCTAAAGTGTGTCAGT
>OHCX01000460.1_pt1 | contig 15591 bp, 14 predicted proteins | sample 1566841 | NCBI WGS metagenome assembly OHCX01 (sample SAMEA3879513, study PRJEB24766) | human gut metagenome | biome: human-associated habitat; feature: feces | place: USA | collected 1985/1987 | reverse complement strand
AGCAGTTCGTCAGCAGCCTTTGCAGCGTTTGCTGGATCAAACTCATCTGACTCTGCATCCATAGCATCTGCAATATCACCAACTTCTACACCATTTTCTTCACCATAAGAGATGAATCCATCGATGATCTGCATTGCCTCTGCGTAAGCATCTGCATCGTCGCTGTAAGCAACGCCATCGTCATTCTTCTCCATACCAAACAAATGGAAACCATCACCAAACAGGTTATCATTTGTCCAGTCTGTTGCAGCAGCACCGACGGTCTGCATTGCAATGTAATATACTAAGAACATGACAATTGCAAAAATAGGAAGTGCCAAAATACGGTTTGTTACAATCTTGTCAATCTTATCAGATACAGAAAGCTTCTTTCCTGACTTTGCCTTCTTCAAACATTTTCCAATGATAGAAGAAATGTACGCATAACGCTCACTTGTCACGATTGACTCTGTATCGTCGTCAAACTTATCTTCCAGTGTCTTGATCTCTGCAGATACATCTGGGATAACTTTAAGCTGATCGCCAATCTTGCTATCTTTCTCAAGAACCTTGATTGCGAAGAAACGCTTCTGTGCTTCTGCTACTGAATCATCCAGCTTTGCTTCCACTGCATCAATAGCAGCTTCCACTGCATCGTCAAACTTATGTACACGTGCAACGGCTTTCTTTGCCTTTGCAGCTGCAACTGCCTTGTCAGCAGCTTCCTTAATTCCTTCGCCCTTCAAAGCGGAGATCTCAACAACTTCACAGCCAAGTGCATTGGAAAGTGCCTTGATATCAATCTTGTCGCCGCTCTTTCTGACTACATCCATCATGTTGACAGCCATAACAACCGGGATGCCAAGCTCGATGATCTGTGTAGACAGATACAGGTTACGCTCCAGGTTCGTACCATCAATGATATTGATGATTGCGTCTGGATGCTCACCGATCAGATAATTTCTTGCTACAACTTCCTCCAATGTATATGGAGAAAGAGAATAAATACCAGGTAAGTCCATGATGGCAACATCTTTATGTCCCTTTAACTTACCTTCCTTTTTTTCTACCGTAACGCCGGGCCAGTTGCCTACGAACTGATTTGAGCCCGTAAGAGCGTTGAACAGTGTGGTTTTGCCTGCGTTCGGATTTCCCGCAAGCGCGATCTTAATCTCCATCTGATCCAATCCTTTCAAAAATGTTAGCCTAGTCTAACTATTTGACATGATACGAGGAAGACCCGCATCAAACTATCTCGACGAACTCTGCGTCAGCCTTTCTGAGCGAAAGCTCATAGCCGCGTACAGTGATCTCGATAGGATCTCCCAAAGGCGCTACCTTGCGGATATAAATATCCACTCCCTTAGTAATGCCCATGTCCATGATCCTGCGCTTTACAGCGCCCTCGCCGCCAAGCTTTTTCACCTTAACGGTCTGTCCGATCTTAGCATCTCTCAATGTTGCCATCTATCGTTTACCTCCTCATACATAAGATACAGCGCAAAAACGCTGATGAATTTACACCATTATTTTAACAGCCATTTCTTTAGAAACAGCCACTCTGGTCTCTTTAACGTTTACGATAACGTTGCCGCCCATCTCGCTGATGACCATTACGTCAGCACCGGGCACGAAGCCCAGATTTTCAAGAAACTTTCTTGTAGCCGCGTTTCCGCCGACTCTTTTTATGCTGTGTTCTTCGCCTACGTTCGCCATTGTTAATGGAAGCATATCCCACGCCTCTTTTCATTTGTTTTTAGAGTTACTATGTTACAAAATTGTATGTTCTTATGGGTTTACATAGTCTAACTCTTTACCATATATAAGATTAGCACAAGCTAACCGATTTGTCAACCCCTTTTTTCGCACGTTTTTCATTTTCGTAACATTAAACAAAAACGGGTTAGAATAACCTAACCCGTTTTATATAAAATTGATCTTGTCTAATTTTTCTTAATATTTCGTCAATATGAACGGAAATATCAGGCAGTTTTTACATTATTGTTTTCTGAGGAAGAGCTTCCCGCGGCACTTTCCTGCCCGCTTTCAGCTGAAGAACTGCTCTCGCCGCCGAAGATATTTTTCAGCTCAGCCGTCATATCTTCGCCCGTATAGCTTTTGCCGTCCACCGTGCACTCGGTAACTTTCAGGTCGCTGAGCGCGAAGCCGTCAAGCGATACCACGAACACCAGACGGAATTTCTTGCACTCCGCCACCACGGTTATCCTGCCGGAGCTTTCGCTCTCGCTCCACTTTATCTTGTCGCCGTCCGCGTAAGCTTCAAGTCTGTCTTTTATGCTTTCCAGCGCCGCCGAGCCGCCTATGTCCTCAAGCCCGCTTATCGCCGCCACGCTGCTGTCCTGCACATACGCCAGCTTATCATCGTCATCCATCATACGCACCTGCACAAATCCGTTATTGACGGCGGCGTAGATGGTGAGGATAACAAGTATCACAAACGGCGCTGCGCCCATACCCGTATTTTTGCCGCGTTTATAAATGTATAGGTGCGGAAGTATCAGCGAGCCGCCTAAGCGCATATCGCCCGCGCCCGCCTTTTTGAGATAGCGCCTATCGGCTATGCAGGCTAGGTAAAGCGCCGCTACGGCCGTAACCCAGACGATAACGCCCAACTTGAAAGAAGTAGCCGAGAAAGCCTCGATAAACAGCGCGATGATAGGCACAGCCACCGCGAACCACACGCGCGAATTATCATAGCGCGGGGCTTGCCGACGGGAAAAATCAAAGCCGTTATTGTATTGGTTATACTGATTGAACTGTCCATTTTGGTTGAATTGATTATATTGGTTGAACTGACCGTTCTGCATAAGCGCGGACACCTTTCGTTTTTATTTGTATTTATATCGTAACCATTATAACACATATCGCGCCGCAAGTCAAACATTGTTACCGTTTTTTAAATGAAATAAATTCGGAAATTGTTGCTTTTTTTAAAGCCTTGTGTTATAATAAGGTATGACAGCAAAATGCGCCGCTTCGGCGCGAACGATTACCACAGGAGTGTGATATATAAAAATGAGCGAAAGAAACGATAATATACAAAACGCACAGCACGGCGTAAAGGGCGGCATGAGCAAGGAAGAAATGGCCAGAAAGATAGCGGGAAACCTTTCTTCATATTCCGCCGACGATGTGCAGTACCGTGAGGACGCCAGACGGCGCGCGGCGGTGCACACTGAATTTGCGGGCGAGTGCGCGCCGGTGAACAATCCGTATCTCAATTTTTCAAATGAGCGCAGGCAAGGCTCTTCGTCAGGCAGACCCGCGGGCGGAAGATCTTCAAAGTCTGGAAAATCTTCAAAGTCGGGCAAGTCGGCGGGCGGCAGGAAGAAAAGCTCTTCCGCCAAGGGCGGCTCTAAAAACGCGCGCAAAAAGAAGAAAAAGAAAAACAAGCAGCGCCGCGTACTATCGGCGGTGATAACCCTTACCGTGATGCTCGCGGCTGTTGGCGGCGGCGGTGCTTTTTGGTACACCCACGGCATGGCGTGTTCCTGGACAACACATTTATAAACGGCACTGAGGTAAGCAGGAAAACGCCGAAAGAGGCTGCCGAGCTGGTAAAGCAGGACTCTGATATGCCCGATGTGATAACCCTTACCCGCCCCGACGGAAGCGACGTGCGCATACCGCTCAGCGACATCGGTCTGAAAGACAATCTGCAAAGCTCGGTGGATAATTTCTACAAGGAGCAGAACCATTCGCAGTGGTTCACCGCAAAATCGCAGAAGAGCGAGTACAGCTTCAAGCTAGATTTCAGCTACGATGAAAAGAAGCTGGATAAAGAGATAAACCGCAAAATAGTAGAGGGTCAGGCGAGCGTAGAGCCTGAGGACGCGTATATACAGCGCACGGGCGACGGCTTCGAGATAGTGCCAGAGGTAGTGGGCAACGGCATCGACGAAGACAAGGTGCAGGTGCTTTACGATTACATCGACGGCTTCTTAGAGCGCGGCGAGTACTCGATAAATCTTTCAAACTGCAACTGCTACGATACGCCAAAAGTACGAAGCTCAGACCTTAAAGAACAGCTAAATCAGCTCAATTCGCTTTACGATACCGAGTTTACTTTCGACTTCATATACACCACAGAAACGCTTTCGGGCAGCCAAGTTATCGACTGGATAACTTTTGAGAACGACAACCCGCTCGACGGATACACCGTTGACAAAAAGAAAGCTATGGCGTATGTGGAAGAGCTTGCGGGCAAGTACGACACCTACGGCAAAGACCGCACTTTCAACTCTACCTCGCGCGGAAAAATGACCATCGAGCAGGGCGAGGGCGATTACGGCTGGTGGATAGACCAGAAAAAGACCTGCAATCTGCTGGTAGACCTGATAGAGGACGGCGTAAGCGTTACCACCGAGCCTTACTACTACACCAACCCCGATTCGCAGTACACATACACCTGCAACCCTAAAGTACGCACCGCTGACGACGACATCGGCGACACATACTGCGAGGTAGACCTCAAGAAGCAGCATTTCTGGTACTACAAAAAAGGCAAGCTGGAGTACGAGTGCGACATAGTTTCGGGCAAGCCAACCCCCGAGCGCAACACGCCGGGCGGAGTTTACAAGCTATGGTACAAAGAGCTGAACAAAGTTCTCAGCGGCTCGACCTCGGCGGGCGAAACATGGTCTACGCCTGTAACATTCTGGAACAACATCTCGACATTCGGCGTAGGTCTGCACGACGCCACATGGCACACCTCGTTCGGCGGCTCGAGATACGTCAACTACGGCTCGCACGGCTGTATAAATATGCCTTACGACGCCGCGAAGTTCGTTTACGATAACGTAGAGCTTAACACGCCCGTAATAATGTACTGGTAAAGGAGGCGGCAGATATGGCATTATATTGCAGGAAATGCGGCGCGAAATTGGAAGACGGCGCGCGCTTCTGCCGAGCCTGCGGCGAAGAAATACCCGAGCAGTTCACTCAGCAGGAGCAGGAGAATTACGGTCAGTACAGTCAGTATGGTCAGTACGACCAATACCGCCAGCCCGCCGACGATTACAGCACCATGTACGCAGGCGGCGAAAGCTTTAACGATACGCAGTATCAGCAGGATCAGCAATATCAGAACGATTATCAGCAGGGCGGATACGGTCAGCCTTACGGTGCTCCGCAGGACGAGCCTCAGGGCTACTACGACAACAGCGGCGAGATGCGTCAGGCGCGCAGCCCTATACCTATAATCGTGCTGGTCATCTGCATGATATGCGCTACGGCGGTATGCCTGATATTCCTGCTTGCCGCGCCGCGCAAAACTGAGGACAACAGCAAAAAGGACAAGGGCGGCGAGATAACTATCTCGCAGACGCAGACCACCCCGACAACTACCGCGCAGACGGAAGCCCCGCCCGCAGACAGCGAGGACGATGATGACGACGAGGACAGCGAAGCGCCCGCCGCTACAAACGTGAAAGTGCCCGACCTAAAGGGCTGGGATTACAACACGGCGGTAAACAGCTACGGCGACAAGCTGAGCTTCGTGAAAAAATCCATCTACTCTAACAGCGTGAGCAAGGGCATAATAATCTATAATGCGCGCGTTGGCGAAACAGTCGCGCAGGGCACAACGATAGAAGTTACCGTGAGCCTTGGGCCAAAGGGCGGCACTACATCAGCCGCCGTGCCGAACGTTATAGGCAAGAGCTACTCAGAAGCGGAGAAAGCCGTAAAGGCGGCGGGCTACAAAGTCAACAAGAAAGAGGAATACAGCAATTCCGTCGCTAAGGGCAAGGTAATAAGCACCGACCCGAAAGCGGGCACTGCGCTCACGGCGGGCAAGAGCGTTACCATAACCGTCAGCAAGGGCAAGAAAAACACTAAGGTGACTATCCCCTCGGTAGAGGGCGCGGACTACAACACCGCAAAGAGCCGCCTTACCAAAGTGGGGCTGAAAGTAAAGCGCAAGGACGTTTACGACGAAGCTTACGACAAGGGCACTGCCACCCGCACCGACCCGAAAGAGGGCACTAAGGTGGAAGCAGGCTCTACCGTAACCATCTACGTCAGCAAGGGTTCGCAGTACAAATTCGTCACCGTGCCGAACGTTATCGGTCTGAGCGAGGAAAAGGCTACGGAAAAGCTGCTGAAACTGGAGCTTGACCCCGACATCAACTACGACTACACCGTAGATAAGAGCAAGGGCGTGCTTTCGCAAGACCCTTCGGGCGGCGAGAGCGTAAGAGAAGGCTCTGCCGTAACGCTGACCATCGCGGCGGGCAAAGCGAAAACTAAGACCTATACCCTGCCCGAGAGCCAATATCTAAAAAACGGCAATTACAGGATAATGCTCTTTGACGCAAATACATACTATGAAGACGACATCGACCCGAACAGCGACAAGCCCGCTTACGAGGTGAAAACGCAGAACGGATTTGTGATGAAAAACGGCGAGCAGACCAGCAATACCGACATCAGCTTCGACATCAAGGTACTGGGCAGCGCTGAATACTACGTTGTGATACAAAACAGCTCTACGAAAGAATTTATAGTGTACGGAACTATCACATACTATGACGGCGAATTTACCGACGGCGGCTTTAACGAAGACGAACTTGCCGAGATAGCAGATTAAATATCAAGCAAATACAACAACAGCCGCACGGGCGTGAAAACCTGTGCGGCTGATTTTTTTGATGTTAAATTTCTGTCAGATGCTGATAGGCTCAAGCTTGTCCAGATCATACGGCGTTTTCTGATAAACGCAGTGGTTTAGCCAGTTTGCGTAAAGCAGGTTCGCCGAACAGCACCAGTTGAAGCGCGGCACGGCGTTTACATCGCCGTAGGGGAAATAGTGGCGCGGCTTTTTCGGGTTCAGCCCGCGCTGTATATCGCGCTGATACTCTTTCGCGAGGGTATCGCGGTCGTACTCGCAGTGACCCAAAATAAATATCTGCCGCTGAGAGAGGTCGGAGATTATGTGCACGCCCGCTTCTTCAGACTCGCAAAGTATCTCCAGCTCTTCCACTTTCTGCACATCTTCCTTGCGTATCTCGGTATGGCGCGAATGGGGGCAGAAAAATGTATCGCCAAAGCCTTTGAGCAGAGGGTGGTTCTTATCGAGAGCCTTATGCAGAAAAACGCCAGAGATCTTGTTTTCAAGCAGATATTTCGGCACGCCGTAGTGGTAATAAAGCCCCGCCTGCGCGCCCCAGCAAATGTGTATAGTGGAGTAAACGTGGGTTTTCGTCCATTCAAAAACGCGGCAAAGCTCATCCCAGTAGTCAACTTCCTCAAACTCCATCTGCTCTACGGGCGCGCCCGTGATGATGAAGCCGTCGTAGCGGTTATCCTTTACCTCGTCGAAAGATTTATAGAATTTCAGCATATGCTCCTGCGGGGTATTTTTCGGAACATGGCTTGTCTGCACCAGGTCGATGTCAACGTGCAGAGGGGTGTTTGAAAGCAGTCGCAGAAGCTGCGTTTCGGTAACTATCTTATCGGGCATGAGGTTTAGTATCGCTATCTTCAGCGCGCGAATATCCTGATGCTCGGCGCGGTTTTCTGGTATTACGAATATGTTTTCGTCCTCCAGCGTAGCGAACGCGGGAAGATTATCGGGTATCTGAATAGGCATATTTCTATCACTTCTTTTTTCATATTTTCTGTTCTTTATTATATTAGATTATTATACCACAAAAATCAGTCGTATGCAAGCGCCGCGCTTTAAATTCAGCTTTTTTTAACATATCGACAATATAAGCAAAAAAAGAAAGACCGCATTTTCGGCGATCTTTCTTCCCCTATTCATATCTATAAAAAATCAATGCTTGTTGGCTTAGAGTAAAGCGTTTACAGCAGACCGTAAAGGAACATTACTGCAAACACCGCCATGCAAACTGCCAGCACGCCGAGCAGCGCGAAGATAGTCCTGCGGTTCTGCTTTTCCTTTTCCTTGTTTTTCTTGAACTGCTCTATCGCGCTGAAAGCGTAGTTCTTGCCCGCGCCGCCGGGATTGAGCATATCGTCGATCTTTACGTTGCGGTATCTCTCCTCGCGGGTGAGCTTTCTCGGCGTCATTTCGTAAGGCGCGGCTAGCAGCTTATCATTGTACTTATCCATGTTAATAGCGTCCATAGAAACGTTGTTCTTCGCGGGCGCTTCGAGCGAATCGCCATTTTTTATAGCGTGGCGGGTATCTACGCTCTTCATCGTTTCGCCGCGGCTCTGGTTCGAGCGCAGCATTTCGATAAGGGCGTTGGTGTAGAGGTTCTCGTCCTCTTCCTCGCTTTCCTCCTCCATAATGGCGGCGGCGCGCTCCTCTTCCTTCTTCTCAGCTTCCTTTACGAGCTTGGTAAAGCCGTTCGGCGAGCGGCGCTCGTGCTTCTGCGCGGCGGCTTCCGACTTATTTTTCGCAAAAGGATTTATGCTGTTGAAATCGCTCTGAGTCTGAGCTGTCTGCTCCTGCGGCTCTTCGGCGGCCGCTTGCGACCTCATGCTGCGGAATGATCTTCTCGGGGCAGAGGGCTGCGGCTGAGCGGCGCTCTCGTTATCCAGCTTGAGCGGCTCTGGCTTGGGCGCTACGGGCTGAGTAGGCTTTGGCGGAGCTTTTTTCTCCTCGGCAGGCTCAGCGGCGCGGCGTTCCATACGTCTGCGCGGAGCGGGACGCTGCACGGGCTTCGGCTCTTCCGCAGGTGCGGGAGCAGGCTCCGGCTCGGCAGGCTTTTCGGGCTGCACCTCTGCAGGCGCAGGCTCTTCATATGCCGGCTCAGGCTGCGGCTCTTCATAAGCGGGCTGCGGCGCAGGCTCTTCGTAAACAGGCTCTTCGTAAGCAGGCTCGGGAGCGGGCGCAGGCTCTTCGTAAGCGGGCTGGTCCTCCTCGCAGACCTCTTCGGGCGCTTCCTCAGCAGGCTCTTCGGCATTGAGCACTTCCGCGTCGAGCGGCGCATTTGAAGCCTCGGCAAAAGAGTTGCTCTCCGCCTCTTCGGTATCGGTAGAGTAGTGCATCATCTTGCCCGTCTTGATGTCGAAATATTCCTCGCCGTCTTTCAGCGCGATTTTCAGCTTAGGCGCAGGCTCGCCATCTTTAGGCAGATTGCCCTGCGGAATGTCTATGTACTCAAACTCCTCGTTCACGTCGATCTTGGCGCACTCCAGTATCTCGGTAGCGGTAGTGCACTTCATCGAGCCGCGCACCATTTCCTTGATGGGCAGCAGGATTATCTGGCAGAATGTGCTGTAAAATGATTTGTACACCGCCATGCCGGGGTCTATCATCTCCTGCGGAAAGCGGCTGTCAAAAAATTTCGACCACTGGTCGGGTGAAGAGAGTATCATGCTGTCGATATGCTTCGCGAGCTGTATCCAGAGGTCGCGCTCCTGCATCTCGCGGTCATTTATAATGAGCCACATATAACAGCGCAGGAAACAGTCGTAGCAGGTAATGTCGCGCAGGTTGAGCGCTATATCGTCGATATTGAGCGACACCGAAAACTCGGGGTCGGAGTATGCAAAACAGCGGTAGCCGTTTGAAGAAAGTTTAGCGTAAGCAGTCTTAAGCGTTTGTGCCGAGCGCGAGAACGGCGGCAGCGAATCGAAATCAAAGTCGGTCTTGTAATTAGATATTTCGCCATTTTCCGACATATCAAGCATTTTCTGATAGTTGCGTTCTATCTCCTGCATTGGCGTATTTACAGCCACACCAAGTATTCTGAAAGGGTTATAGGCGAAAAGCTCCATAGCGGTGATGCCTATTGAAATATTTGACATATTGCGATCAGCCCCCTGTTTGGAATTTTAAGAAATTTATTGTTACGATATTGTTTATTCAGCGCAAACTGAAATATAGTTCAAATATTTAATTTATTTTCAACAGAAAAACACTCTATATAGATTATAGCAAATTTCCCAGTGCTATTTATCAATATATATTTAACAACTAATGAACATATAATGAACTTATCACAAGTCTATCATCTGCTAAAATTTAAATTTTTGTTAAATGCGCCGAAAATCATTGCAATTGACGTAAAAATCGTGTATAATAGTAATAAGTAAGTGCGCCTATATGCAGAAAGCTCACGGCGGCACTTCATTACACTGCGCTATTTAAGATGTATAATATAAAAATTTATGAAAGGGGAGTTTTTTATGGGAATATTCAGCAGAAGAAAATCTGCTCAGCCAGCCGCACCGAAGCCCGCGCAAAAGCCCGCCGCCGCGCTAGACCCGAATGAGATCTGGAATACGCCTAAAAAAACTGCTAAAGTAAAAGAATCAAAATTTGCAGACGAAACTACCGAAGGGCTCGCAGAGCCTGTTTCAATAGACCCCGAAACCATCAAGAAGAAAATGGAAGCGCTGGAGCGTGAGCTGGAGGAGCAGAAGAACAAGCCTGCCCAGAGCTACGAGCCCATCGCCTCAGTAAAGGACGACGAAGTTGTTTCGGCGCAGGCGAAGTACGAGGAGCAGTACCGCATCGAGCACGAAAAGTACCTCGCGAGCCACCATCAGGACATCGACTCCGCCGACTCTGCCGACGTTGACAGCAAGATCAGCCACATGGTGGAAGAACACAACCGCGCCGAGGAAGAAACTAAACGCAATCTCGGCAACATAGAGGGCGCTGACCCCGAGCAGATAGCAAGCGGTCTTAGCTCGCTGGGCGTGGCGAAGGACGTTACCCTCGACGCTGATTACAAGAACATAAAGGAAGTTTCCGCCGACGAAGTAGCCGAAAAGCTGAGCGGACTGGGCGTTGCGAAGGACGTTACCCTCGACGCCGACTACAAGAACATAGAAGAGATCTCGGCCGAGGACACCGAAGCTATGACGCGCGAGTTCCTCGAAAAATACGGTTCGCGCAAAGCGTGAGCGTAAAAAGGGCGGCTTCCCTGCCCTGCAATATATGGTAGACCGTTACCGCGCGCAAAACGTGCGGTATTGCCATTATTATGCTATTGTAAAAAATATTAAGGTAAGGAGAGTTTCAGAAAATGCTGATAAACACAGATAACGCTATAATCAAATATTCCGATAAGGGTATGCCTTTTCCGTATGACAAACTGCTTTTCGCGACCATCGAGCCTTACATTTTAGAGTTCAAGAACGCAAGACTCGATAAGCTTACCGACGAGGACGCGGCAAGATGCCTTGCGAGAATATACAAAAAGATGGAAGTAAACGGCGTGCCCGTGCTTGAGTTTTTCAAGACCGAGCTGGACAGCTGGAAAGACCTAGACCAGCACACAAAGACGATGAACCTCGCGAACCTCATCGCGCGCGACATCTTCTGCTGCTTCGATAAAAACCGCTACGATGAAAACGACGAATTTGCAGTGTGCGACAGGATATACAGCATTAAAAACAAAGACGGCGAGAACGACTTTATATACGCCGAGGAACACGTTAAAGGCAAGCTGCTCAAAAAACAGCTTTCGGAAGAATCAAAATACTTTAAGCAGCTCATGGAATTCAACGCCGCAGGCAGACTTCCTAAGAGCAGCGATGAATAAAGCGAGGTAATCACAATGGTACAGATAGAAATGGAAAACGGCAAGAAGATCAAGATAGAGCTTTACCCCGATGCTGCGCCCATAACCGTGGCTAACTTCGAAAAGCTGGTAAAAGAAGGCTTTTACGACGGGCTGATCTTCCACCGCGTTATCAAAGACTTCATGATACAGGGCGGCGACCCCGAGGGTACCGGAATGGGCGGCGCTAAGGAGAAAATCAAGGGCGAATTCCTGATGAACGGCGTTCCCAACGATCTCAAGCATACTCTATGGCGCGTTCTGCAGACCCCAACTCCGCCTCTTCGCAGTTCTTTATAGTACACAAGACCTCGCCGCACCTCAACGGTCAGTACGCCGCTTTCGGCAAGGTAGTAGAGGGCATGGACGTAGTTGACGAGATAGCCGAAGCAGCTACCGACTACATGGATAAGCCCACCACCCCGCAGGTGATGAAGAAAGTTACCATCGTAGACTAATAGTGTGAATTTTTTGTGAAATGCTTGACAAAAGCATTTTGCGGTGGTACAATATATTTCAGAATAAAAGATCAATGCGATGAAGAGAAATCTCGCACTTTCGCTTACAGACTTGCAACAGAGAGCGCTTTCGGCGGCTGAAAAAAGCGCGCGAGTCTTGAAAATGCGTGTACCGTTCTCCGAGTGCGTTTAATAAACGCCGGTTCGGCGCCGTTATCCGTCGGGCATTATGTTCGTAATGCGCTGAGTGCTGCTTTTGCGGCAAAACACGGGTGGAACCGCGGTCTTTCATTATAATGAAATGTCGCCCCGAAGTTCTTAGAGAAAATTCTAAGGCTTCGGGGCTTTTTGTTTCATATTTTTACAGACTGCGAAACATATCAGGGAGGCAACAAATAAAAATGCTTGCTTTGCGAAGAACGCTTGCGGCGCTCTGCTACACCGCAATGCTCGCCGCTGACGCCGCATCGGCATACATAATATACGATTCGGTAACTGGCGGGATAACATATTACTACGGTATGCTGCTTTTTATACCGATATTCATATTTTCATACTGGATGTCGACTTTCTTTTCGCAGCTTACCTACGGCAGACAAAACGGGCGGCGGATAATGCCAAGCTGGCTGCGCACTATGCTCAACGTCATCGGCAGCATCGCTAGTCTGGCGCTGATAGCTTTTTGGGGATACATTTACGTTACCCAGTCGCTTTACGACGCGCCGAACGAAAATCTGCTCGCGCCCGAAGCATTTAAGATATGTCAATACTTATAACCACTTATAATGTATATAAATGAAAGGATGGTAATTATGATAAAACTTACGCTCAAAGACGGCAGCGTCCGCGAAATTGAAAACGCTATGCCCGCCAGCGAGATAGTTAAGGGAATCGGAATGGGTCTTTACAAGGCTGCCTGCTGCGTAAAGATAAACGACGAGGTGAAAGACCTGCGCACCGTTATCGACAGCGACTGCAAGTTTGAAGTAATGACTTTCGACTCAAAGGCAGGCGCGGAAACGTTCCGCCACACCGCAGCGCACCTTATGGCGCAGGCTGTAAAGAACCTCTACCCCGAAGCAAAGCTGGCAAGAGGCCCTGCTACCGAAACGGGATTTTACTACGATTTTGAAGTTGCAAAGCCTTTCTCGCCCGAAGATCTGAAAAAGATAGAGGCTGAGATGAAGAAGCTCGCGAAAGAGGGCTGCGCTCTCGAACGTTTCGAGCTGCCCGCCGACGAGGCTGTAAAGCTGATGGAAGAGCGCGGCGAAACTTACAAGGTAGAGCTTATCCACAAGCACGACGACCGCGGCGAAGCGCTCAGCTTTTACAAACAGGGCGATTTCGTAGACCTTTGCGCAGGCCCGCACCTTATGAGCGTTGCGCCCGTAAAGGCTTTCAAACTGCTTTCGTGTACCGGCGCTTACTGGGGCAAGGCTGACGAGGGCAGACAGCTTTCGCGTATCTACGGCACGGCTTTCCCGAAAGCTTCGCTGCTGGAAGCACACCTCAAGGCTATGGAAGAGGCTAAACTGCGCGACCACAACAAGCTCGGCAGAGAGCTGGAATATTTCACCACGGTAGATACCATCGGTCAGGGTCTGCCCGTACTGCTGCCTAAGGGCGCAAGAGTAGTTCAGCTCCTCCAGCGCTGGGTAGAGGACGTTGAGCAGAGCAAAGGCTGCCTGCTTACCAAGACTCCCCTTTTCGCTAAGAGAGAGTTTTACAAGATCTCTGGTCACTGGGACCACTACCTCGACGGAATGTTCATTCTGGGCGACCCATATGACGAGGAGAAGGAATGTTTCGCGCTGCGCCCGATGACTTGTCCTTTCCAGTATCAGGTATTTCTCAACAAGCCGCGTTCTTACCGCGACCTGCCTATGCGCCTTACCGAAACTTCCACGCTTTTCAGAAACGAGGACAGCGGCGAGATGCACGGACTTATCCGCGTTCGCCAGTTCACAATCTCTGAGGGCCACTATATCCTGCGCCCCGACCAGCTGGAAGATGAATTTTCGGGCTGCTTAGAGCTTGCAAAATATATGCTCGACACGGTAGGTCTGCTTCAGGACTGCACATTCAGATTCTCGCAGTGGGATCCCGCGAACCCGAACAACAAGTATGAGGGCACTAAGGAACAGTGGGAAGAAGCGCAGGCGGCTATGAAGAAGATACTCGACGACCTCGGCGTTGACTACGATATAGGCATCGACGAAGCGGCATTCTACGGCCCTAAGCTCGACATTCAGTACAAGAACGTTTACGGCAAGGAAGACACGCTGGTAACTATTCAGATAGATATGCTGCTGGCTCAGCGCTTCGGTATGTACTATGTCGATAAGGACGGTCAGAAGAAGCTGCCTTACATCATTCACAGAACTTCGCTGGGCTGCTACGAGCGCACGCTCGCTTACCTCATCGAGGAGTATGCCGGCGCGCTGCCGACGTGGATGGCGCCCGAGCAGGTGCGCTTCCTGCCCGTCACCGATCGCGCCGCCGACTACTGCGCCGAGCAGGCCAAGAAGCTCGAAGACATGGGCTTCCGCGTCGAGGTCGACTACCGCAACGAGAAGATCGGCCGCAAGATCCGCGACGCGCAGATGGAGAAGGTCCCCTACATGGTGGTCGTCGGCGACCGCGACATGGAGAACAGCAGCGTTTCCCCGCGCCACCGCGCGGACGGCGACCTCGGCGCGATGAGCATGGACGAGTTCTCCGCGCTTCTCAAGCAGGTCGTGGACAACAAGGAAAAGAAATAATAGCATACCGATTTTGCATAATTAGCATTTGAGCCTTTCGTAGAATCAGGGCGGCGCTTTGCCGCCCTGATTTTTTATACCTAAAGAAAAAATTGAAAACCTGACAAATGTTTAACGAAATAATCGGTCGAATGATGACGGAATTCAACGATAATTTGGCGAAATATCCAAAAAAGTAAAAACGTCTTGCAATAGACCTGTCATTCAGCTATAATGAGACTGCCTGAAAGAGGCAAGTAAATTTCGGAATTCAACGCTTCTCCAACGTAGGTGCTCCGAAGCGCCCCCACGCGGCGGAGCATGTGCCGGTGAAGCGGTGAATGCCGGAAGAATCAAAAAGGAGATTGCGTATGAAAAAGTTTTTAGCTCTGATCCTCTCTCTCGCGATGGTCTTCGCGCTGGTCGCCTGCGGCGGTGAGAAGACGGATGACAGCCAGAACAACGACGGCGATTCCAGCTCCCCCGTTGCGATCACTCTGGCGACCGGCGGTACCTCCGGTACCTACTACGCTGTCGGCGGCGTTCTCAAGACCGTCCTCGACTCCAAGCTGACCCTTTCCACCCTCAATGTTGAGTCCACCGGCGCTTCCGTCGCGAACGTCAACATGATCACCGACGGCGAGGCTCAGATGGCCATTCTGCAGTCCGACGTTATCAACTACGCGCACGAGGGCACCAACTCCTTCGACGGCGCTCCCGAGACCAACGCTCTTTGGGTCGCCGGTATCTACAACGAGACCGTTCAGATCCTTGCCAAGCCCGGCATCAACACCGTTGCCGACCTCAAGGGCAAGACCGTCTGCGTCGGCGACGTCGGCTCCGGTACCGCTCTGAACGCGGCTCAGGTCCTCGAGGCCTACGACATGACCTTCGACGATATCAAGG
>OHCX01000422.1_pt1 | contig 16486 bp, 12 predicted proteins | sample 1566841 | NCBI WGS metagenome assembly OHCX01 (sample SAMEA3879513, study PRJEB24766) | human gut metagenome | biome: human-associated habitat; feature: feces | place: USA | collected 1985/1987 | reverse complement strand
AATGTGCAGCCGCATAATGGCAAAGAATATATTTAATAAAAAAGTATCCTCCATAGTGATAATGGAGGATACCAATCTTTCGACATCGTTGTTTGAATTCTTCTCTTATTTTATCATGGTTATATCTGGGAATCAATAGAAATCCTTACAAATGCATCCCACCTGACCTTAGAAAAAAACTCGCAGAAGCTAAAAGTTTGTTGCACATTGCCCAGTTCTGCATGAAAAATCCAGCAAAAAACGAAGGTGGACAGAATAAGTGGTCAGAAGGGTGTCCAAGACGCAGGAGGAAACAGAAATGGCACGACGGGGAGAAAACATTCACAAACGCAGGGATGGCCGGTGGGAAGGCCGCTACATCAAAGCGCGTACACCGGAGGGGAAAATCCAGTGGGGCTACGTCTATGGCACGGTCTATGCTGAGGTCAAACGTGTGCTGATTCAAAAGAAAGCAGAGGCAGGCTTCTACAATCTAAAGAGAACCGACCTGGCCTTTGAAGCACTGGCTGAGGTATGGCTGCACTCCCAGCGGAATGCAGTAAAAGAATCCACCTATGCGCATTACTCGTACACGCTGCACAAATATCTTCTTCCGGTTTTGAGTAAAGTGCCAGTCGCATCCCTTGAGGAAAGCTTTCTGGAACAGGCTATGCAGCAGATCATTGCGCCGATAGATGCCGCACACAAGCCGCTGGGGAACTCCTCTGCCCGGGAATGCCTCTCGATGCTGCGCCGTATCTGCAAATATGCCGCGCACTTGCGCCTGATCCGTCCGATGGAGCTAGAAGTAGCGCTGCCAAAAGCCATCGACAAAATTTCTGTGCCTCTCTCCCCGGCAGAGCAGCAGCGGCTTTATCGGTATGTACAGGAGGACCCCACGCCCCGCAAAATTGGCTTATTATTAGGGGTGGAATTGGGGCTGCGTATTGGCGAGATCTGCGGCTTACAGTGGGGCGATTTCGACCTGAAACTCGGAACGCTGAAAATCAACCGGACGGTCTGTCGAATTTCCTGTGGAAACGGTCATACAAAGGTAGTCATTCAAACGCCCAAGACCCGCACCTCCCGCCGGGAAATTCCAATCCCAAAGCAGCTGCTTATTATGCTGAAAAAGCTGCGCGGATGTGTCAGCAATGCTGCATGGTTTCTGTCCGGCAACGAGTCCAAGCCCACCGAGCCCCGTTGCTACCGAAAAAGCATCAAATCATATCTGAAACAGGCAACTGTCCGGCAGGTACGTCCGCACGCGCTGCGCCATACCTTTGCAACGACCTGTCTGCAGGCGGGGTGCGATGTAAAGACCCTCAGCGAATTGTTAGGACACGCTAACGCCAACATCACCTTGCAGCGCTATGTGCACTCTGACCTGACCCGAAAGCGCCGGGAGATGAACCGAATTTTCTCCCATCAGGTGTCCATGAGGGGCAGGAACACGCTAAATATGACGTAATAGTGCATGATTTCTTTCCCGTTCCTCCATTATCACTGTAGAGGATACCCCTTTATGCGGGAAGGGGTGAACAAGGTGGCATTGCGTCTGTTTGAGCACAACGAGAAAGCATATCATGCGGTGATTCGGATGATGGAGCAGTATGGCAAGGCTGCCATTGTTCATCCCACCGGCACCGGAAAGAGCTACATTGCGTTCAAGCTGATCGAGGACAACCCAGAGAAGGTCGTAATCTGGCTTTCTCCCAGTGAATATATCTTTAAGACCCAGCTGGAGAGCCTGAAAAGGAACGACCCAGATTTTCCGCTGGCAAACGTTCACTTTTATACCTATGCCAAACTGATGTGTTGCACGCAGGCGCAGCTGGATGAAATAGCAGCGCAGAAGCCTGCCTATATTATACTCGATGAATTCCACCGTGCCGGTGCGGAATGTTGGGGCGAAAGCACGGTGGCTTTATTAAAGTTATGCCCGGATGCAAAGCTTCTGGGGCTGACGGCAACAAACATCCGATATCTGGATAATAACCGTGACATGGCTGAAGAGCTTTTTGATAGCCGTGTTGCGAGCAACATGACCCTTGGCGAAGCAGTCGTCAGGGGTATTTTGCCTGCCCCGAAATATGTGACCACGGTCTACCAGTACCAGAAAGCACTTGCGAAGTATCAGGCGCGGGTGGATAACCTGCGGGCACCGGGCATTCAGGATGTGAATCAGAAATATCTGGACGCGCTGCGCCGCGCACTAGAGCAGGCAGACGGCCTGGATAAAGTATTTGCCCATCATATCACAAATAAGTCCGGTAAGTACATCGTGTTCTGCGCCAACAAGGAGCACATGGACGAGATGGTATCCCATGTGCCGGAGTGGTTCGCCGGGGTCAACCCAGATGTGGTGGTGTACGAAGCCTACTCGGATGACCCGAATACGGATAAGGCGTTTGCGGACTTCAAAACGGACACAAGCGACCGTCTGAAGCTGCTGTTCTGCATCGACATGCTCAACGAGGGCGTCCATGTGGAGGGCATTTCCGGGGTCATTTTGTTCCGTCCAACGATTTCGCCCATTATCTACAAGCAGCAGATAGGACGTGCCCTGACCGCTGGGGATAATACAACGCCGCTTATCCTAGATGTTGTCAACAATTTCGAGGGCTTGACCAGTATTTCCGGTTTGCAAGGCGAGATGCAGGAGGCGGTCCACCGGCTCTATGCCAACGGTGAGGGCGATAGGATCGTCACCGAGCGATTCGAGGTCATCGAGCAGGTGCATGACTGCCGGGTGCTGTTCGAGCAGCTGCAGGCGAGCCTTTCGTCCGGTTGGGAGCACTACTTCTCCGAGGCAAGCATCTACTATGCGGAACACGGCAACCTGAATGTCCCGAAACTGTATACCACGCCCGGCGGTCTGAGCCTTGGCGTGTGGCTGGTCACTCAGCGTCGTGTGCGCGAGGGACAAATTCAAGGCATCCTGACCGAACAACAGATTCAACGGCTGGACAGCATCGGCATGGTCTGGGGCAACCGGAAGGAAATTGCGTGGCAGCACGGATTTGAGGTCGCAAAGAAATACCACGACACCTACGGAAACCTGATGGTGCCCGGAAAATATGTAGACCCGGACGGCTATCCCTTAGGACAGTGGATCATCAAGACCCGGCAGCAAAAGCTGAACGGCCGACTGAAGGAAGAACGCATCGCACAGCTTGATGAGATCGGCATGGTGTGGAACATTTTCGATGCCAAGTGGGAAAAGGCTTATGCGCTGGCTGCCGCCTACTATGAGGAAAACGGCAACCTGAATATCCCGCGTTCCTATGTGACAGCGGCTGGTGAGCGGCTGGGACAGTGGGTCGCAAGCCAGCAATGGGCATACCCGAAGGGAAAGCTGACAGACGAACAGGTCGAACGGCTCAACAGAATCGGAATGTACTGGGGCAACCGCAATGACCGCCAGTGGAACGAAGGGTATCAGGAAGCGAAGCGCTACTTTGATGCCCACGGCGACCTGAACGTCCCTGCCGATTATGTATCACCGGGCGGTTACAACCTCGGAAATTGGGTCAAGCGGCAGCGGTATACCCGCCAGAATCCTGAAAAAAGCTGCGCTGTTCTGACAGAGGAACGTATTGCAAAGCTGAATGAGATCGGGATGCGGTGGGAGAAAGCGGATTCGAGGCCGCGCCGGTTAGAACTGGCACAAGAATCTAAGAGGAAAAGTGAAAATCTGAATGTTTCGGCTAACCACAAAACGGGGGAAGATATCGGTTTGTGTAGTTAATAGCTCGACCCAAAACAGTTGCTGTAATCTGGGTCGTAAAAAGAAAGTCTAAAGGAGTTATTGGAGAGGATTATGTCAAAGTTTCAGCATGATGTAATGTTGCGGATCGTAAAGATCTTGAATGTTCTGATGATCGAGCTGCCGTTTGCGGCTTGCTGGTTCCTGTACTACTCGCACCAGACCTATGCAAATCTGGCATGGGAGGGTCATTTTGCGATTTTAGGCCTGTTTTTTATCCTGTACATTGCACTCGGTAAAATCTACGATGCGTTCTGGATGTCGATGCAGCGGGTCTCGGAACTGGTGTATGGCCAGATTCTTGGCGCTATGGCAACCGATGGTATTTTGTACATCGTGATTTGCCTGATGTCGGCAAAGTTCTGCAATCTGCTGCCGGGCATTGCGGCTATTGCCGGGCAGCTGGTGATGGCTGCGATCTGGGCATCTTGTGCACATAAATGGTACTACAAGACCTTCCCGCCGCAGAAGACAGCAGTTGTCTACGATGTGCGACACGGTATGGAAAAGCTCATCAACGAGTATGGCCTGAGCCAGAAATACGATGTGCAGGTCACCTTGAGCGTGTCGGAGTGCTTGGCAGATTTGAGCATTCTGGATGGCATGGAGACTGTTTTTGTCAGCGGCGTCCACAGCCATGAGCGAAATATTATCCTGAAGCACTGCGTAGGGAAGGGCATCAATATGTTCGTCATCCCCCGCGTTGGCGATGTTATCATGAGCGGTGCTTGGCCGATGCATATGTTTCATCTGCCGATGCTGCGCGTCGGTCGCTACATGGCAAGCCCGGAGTTCTTGTTCATCAAGCGCGCGATGGACATTGTGATCTCACTGCTGGCACTGATCATCTTGAGCCCGCTGCTCCTGATCACAGCCATTGCAGTCAAGTCCGATGGTGGCCCCGCCTTCTATAAGCAGGTGCGTCTGACCAAGGACGGCAAGCAGTTTGAGATTTTGAAGTTCCGCTCCATGCGCGTGGATGCAGAAAAGGATGGCGTGGCACGTCTCTCCACCGGCGACAAGGATGACCGTATTACAAAGGTCGGTCACATTATCCGCGCCTGCCGCCTGGACGAGCTGCCTCAGTTGCTGAACATCCTGAAGGGTGATTTGTCTGTTGTGGGCCCACGTCCGGAGCGCCCGGAGATTGCCGCACAGTACTGCGAGGAGATGCCGGAGTTTGCGCTGCGCCTGCAGGCAAAGGCTGGTCTGACTGGTTATGCACAGGTATATGGCAAATATAATACCACCCCCTACGATAAGCTGCAAATGGATTTGATGTACATTGCACATCCCAGCCTGATCGAGGATTTGAAAATCATGCTGGCAACCGTCAAAATCCTGTTCATGCCGGAGAGCACTGAAGGCGTGGCAGAAGGTGCGACTACGGCGATGGGGCAGGAGCAGTGTGAGGAGACTGGAAAATGAAAGTTGCGGTAGTATCAATTGGTAGTTTTGATACACAATACTCGGATTATCACATTATGCGTGATATTATCCTCGGCCTTCTGGAGAGAGGACATGAGGTAAATCTAATTCAGAAACAGTATTTTGATACGCCTCAGTATCCGCAGCAATTTGAAAAGTACTTGAAAGGTCAACTTCAAGTTCAAAATATTCGTTTTGAAAAGAAGGCAAAAGCTGATTTAAAGGCTCGTTATCTGGCAGATTTGTCTTATTACAAACAAGCTTGTACGCTAATGAAAAAAGACAAGCCGGATAAGATCTTTCTTCAGTCTAATAACACGGCTTTTTTTACAGTGTTCTACGCAAAGCACATTTTAAGGTGCCCGATTCTCTATAACGAGCAGGACATCTTTCCGGAAAATGCCTACTTTGCTGGAATTCTTTCAGAAAGCAGCATGGTTTATAAGGTGGCTCATGCACTGCAAAAATATGCTTACAAAAATGCAACAGCGCTTAGTACGATTTCCGACGATATGAAGTCTACTATCGTTACTCGGTATGGCATTTCGGAGGATAAGGTGCAGGTGATTTACAACTGGGGGCATGAGGAATTGAAAGCCCACAGTGATGAAGAAAACGTTTTCCTGAAAAAATATCCGAAGAAGTCTGGAGAGTTCCGTGTGGTGTATGCGGGTAATCTGGGCAAGATGCAGAACGTGGAGCTCATTTTGGAAACCGCCGCTTTGATGAAAGATGATCAAGATGTCAGTTTTTATATCGTTGGGGGCGGTGTAAACGAGGAGCAACTTAAGACGTTTGCAAAAGAAAAAGAATTGAACAATGTGACATTTGTGGGAATGCAACCGCCTGAAGAAGTGGCGGATCTCTATGCTGCCGCAGACGTCAATGTGATTCCTCTTCAAAAAGGGCTTATCTATGCAGCACTTCCGAGCAAAACGGCTGACTGCTTGATCGCTGGTAAACCGATTATTACTTGTGTTGATAATGGAACGGCAGTTGAGAAGATAATCAGGCCGTACGGCATCGTCAATACTGGTGCGGATGAAAAAAGACTGAAAACAGCAATTCTGAACGCAAAAGAAAAAGCTGGATTGTGTGAAACCAAAGGGCTGCTAGAAAAATATTTTTCGTTGAAGCCGAATGTTGCTAGTCATTGTCAAATGATCGAGATGATGAAATAAGAAAGGAAGCAACGGCATGAATAAAAATCTCCTGCGTGCGCCAATTGAGTTGGCAAGCCGTTTCAACAAAAATACTGAAACTCAAACTGCTTCTTACCGTAGCGATTTTATGCGTGATCGTGACCGTATTATGTACTGTAATGCGTTCCGTAGACTGGATGGAAAAACGCAGATCTATCTGATCGGGAGCGATGATCACCGCAGAAACCGGCTAACCCACACGTTGGAGGTTGCTCAGATTGCGCGTACGATTTCGCAGGCTTTGGGCTTGGATGAAGACTTGACCGAGGCTATTGCGCTTGGACACGATTTGGGGCATACGCCGTTTGGTCATGCGGGCGAGCGGGAGTTGAACCAGATCATGAAGCCGGGCAGCACCGTGAAAATTCCGGAATCGCCACTTTACAAGGAAAACCATGACGGTTACAAAATCTGCGAAAAAAGGCTGAAAAAGCCATTATACGGATTTAAGCACAATCTTCAAAGCGTCCGTGTGGCGGCACGTCTGGAAAATGGCTACGGTGACAGTGGCTTGAACCTGACCAATTACACCCTTTGGGGAATGATGCACCACTCGAAGTTGGCATACGGCGACGAGGATGGAAGCCCCAATTACTGTGAAATCTTCAATAAGGATCTCGAAGTGAAGGATGGTCATCAAGCGTGGTCGTTTGAGGGCTTTGTAGTGGAGCAGGCAGATGAAATTGCACAGTGGCATCACGATTTGGAAGATGCACTGAGAAGCGGAGCAATGTCGGCTAAAGCAGTGTGCAGGAAAATCAGAGAGATCCTGATTACGATCATGAGCGAAAGTGATCTGCGCTGTTTTGAAGAGATGGAACGTGATGCGGAACAGGAAAATTACGACCAGAAGCGTTTTATTACACTGGCATCCAAGGTTGTAGTAAACACGTTGGTCACCTGCATTGTGACCTGCTCTAATCAAAATCTCCTGAAGCTTTCGACAGATAACAAGCTGAATGAAAATACCCGCCTCAACTTTTTCCGGGAACACACAGGAGACGAGGATGATATCAAAAATGCAATCGCGTTTGATGTGTATAGTGATGCAGATAACAAGAAAACAAAAGAACACCTGAAAAAATTTGGTGAAGCGATTCGAACCGAGATCCACCATTCGCCTGAAGTGGAGCGAATGAATGCAAAAGGTCAGTACATTATCCGTAAGCTGTTTCAGGCATACGCGACACATCCCCAGCAGTTGCCGGATATTTCTATTGTTCAGTTTATGGTGGAGACGCATGAGAAAAATAGCCTGTCGGGGGCAAATTATCCCGATATGGTATCTGCATACAAATTGAGTTCTGGCCAAGTCAGAAGTGATTTTGATAAGTTCTGGAACGACAAAGAGGATAATGCAGAAAGTAAAAACTTTTCTGTTCGTGTCTGCATGATGCGCAAGATTTGTGACCACATCGCTTCCATGACGGATCATTACGCAGTGGAAGAATATGAAAAATTGTATGGGTGAGAAATGAAGGTTTTATTTATCAATTCAGTATGCGGCATCGGCAGCACAGGCCGTATTTGCACAGACCTTGCACAGCAGCTGGAAGCCGAAGGCAACGAGGTCAAAATCGCCTATGGCCGCAAGGGTACTGTACCGCAGCAGTTTCAGAAATATGCAGTGCGTATTGGCACAGATTTTGACTGCAAGATGCACGCGATCCAGACACGGTTGTTTGATACACATGGCTTCGGCTCCAAGCGTGCGACCAAAGAATTTTTGAAGTGGGCTGAGGAATATAAACCAGACCTGCTGTGGCTGCACAATTTGCATGGCTACTACATCAACGTGGAGATGCTGTTCGATTGGATCAAAAAGCATCCTGAAATGCAGGTGAAATGGACGCTGCATGACTGCTGGGCCTTCACTGGCCATTGCTCGCACTTTACCATGGTAAAGTGCGAGCAATGGAAGAGCCATTGTTCGTACTGCTCTCAGCTTCGCCGTTACCCGGCTTGCTTCGCAATGAGTTCTGTCAGCAAGAACTTTGAGCACAAGCGCAGGGCTTTTACTGGGGTGAAAAACATGACTCTTATCACCCCCAGCAAGTGGCTTGCCGATTTGACCCGCCAGAGTTTTCTGAAAGAGTATCCCGTCGAGGTGCATTATAACACCATTGATACCAGCATCTTCAAACCGACCCCCAGCGACTTCCGGGAACGCTACGGTTTACAGGATAAGATCATTGTGTTAGGCGTTGCTAATGTCTGGGAGGATCGCAAGGGACTGTTTGACTTTTATAAGTTGGCAGAGATGCTGGATGACCAGTATGTCATTGTGCTGGTCGGTCTGAGCGAGAAGCAAATCAAAGACCTACCGAAGAATATCAAAGGTATCCAGCGCACCAATAGCCCACAGGAACTGGCAGCAATTTATACGGCGGCGGATGTGTTTGTGAATCCGACTTATGAGGATAATTATCCGACGGTGAACTTGGAAGCACAGGCCTGTGAGACGCCTGTTATTACTTATGATACGGGTGGGTGTAGAGAGACAATACATACAGATAGTGCAAAAGTAGTTGAAGCAGGAAATGTCGAAGGACTATATAAGGAGATTACTATACGATGAATCGAATCGCAAAAATCATTTTGAAAATCCCTATCCGGGGGGGGGTAGGAAAGGCATTTAATTTGTTGAATTTTGGCGGGTTTATGCGATATTCTGTCTGGTATTATAGGCGTCTTGGTATAAAAATTGAAGGTGCAATTACATATATTTGCCCAGACGTATATTTTGACTCAGCAGATTACTCAGCGATTACTATTCAAACTGGTGTAACGATAAGCAGAGAGGTCCTTTTTCTGGTTCATGACTATTCTGTTCATACGGCAATGGTCAATGTTGGATGGAATGCACCTAAAGGGAAAACAGCTCATTTTATTAAGCCCATAAAGGTTGGGAAAGACTCTTTTGTTGGGGCCAGAGCAACCTTACTGCCAGGAACAGAGATAGGCGAAAACTGTATTATTGGTGCTGGAAGTGTTGTCAAAGGAAAAATTCCGGATAATAGCATCGTAATAGGAAACCCTGCAAGAGTAATTGGAAATACGAAAGATTGGGCAAGAAAAAAGCTTGAAATAAAGGATTGGGTGTTGTAACTGTATGAACAAAATTCGAGTCATGTTTGCAATGGGAGGCAGCATGAAAAGAGCTGGCGCAGAAACCATGATTATGCAATATCTGCGTCAACTGGTAAAAGATGATAGATTTGAATTTTCAATTCTTGTTCACGGATATGATAAGGGCGACTATGATGACGAGATTGCAACATTTGGTGTCCCAATCTATCATGTTCCAGTAAGAGGAAAGCATCCACTGACCTATACACATGAGGTCAAAAAAGTCCTTAAGACTCATCCGGTTGATATTATTCATTGCAATATGGACTCGGCATGCGGAGATTTCCTGACGATCGCAAAGGAATGTGGAATAGAGATTAGAATAGCACATTCACATCTTACACACTTTCAAGCGTCAACGCCAATTAAAATCCTTGTGGCCAAGAAATCAAAAGAGAGAATACATGAGGTCGCAACTATCCGGTTAGCATGTTCAGAAAAGGCGGGAAAATGGCTATATGAAGAAGATGCTTTTAGCGTTATAAACAATGCAATTGACTTGGAAGAATATACTCCAGATTCTGGTAAAAGAGAAGAGATGCGAAGTGAATTTGGATTAAGTCAAGAAGAAACAGCTATTGTTAATATTGGCAGATTCCATTATCAAAAAAATCATAAGAAATTGCTGGATATTTTTGCGTCATATAGGCAGCAGTACAACAAAGGAGTTTTGTTTCTAGTTGGAACAGGCGAACTAATAGATCAAATAAAAGAGTATGCAAGGCAATTAAACATAGAAAAAAACGTAGTATTTCTGGGGCTGCGTAAGGATATTCCAAATCTTTTGCAGGCGATGGATGTCTTTGTAATGCCTTCTCTTTTCGAAGGATTGCCGGTTTCAGGCATTGAAGCGCAGGCCGCTGGGCTCCCTTGCCTTTTTGCAGACACTATTACGCAAGAAATTTGTATGACTGACTATGCAAAGCGACTTCCGCTCGATGATATAGGTGAGTGGGTGAATGCTTTGAATCAGATTCCCCATAAGAAAAACCCGACAGAAGCTCAAGAAGCATTACGAAAATATGGATATGATATAAAAGTAGAGGCAGATCAGCTTGCTGAATTTTACGTTGACGCTTATTTTAATAGAAAATGATGTGTTAGGTTGACAATATATGAATGTGTTGATGACAAAAAGAAAAGTTGGGTTGCTCTTACTGGGCATCGTACAGCTAATTGTGCTGTCGATGATTGCGGCAATGCAATTGAATCTGAGCTATTATACAATTTCTGTCTTAGCAATTGTCCAGTGTGTTGTAAACATTATTTTGCTCAAGATTGTATGCAATTTGCCGGTTCTCTGTATTCCTAATATGTTTAGCGTCTTCTCTCTCTTTTTTCATTGTGGACAGATAATTAAGGAGGGTTTTAATGTCCAAGGAACAGTTCCTTTGCCCTTTCAATATTACGCAGATGAAGGTGTGATACAAAAGGCGTGTCTATTCTATTTGATGTCACAAGCAACATATTTTATTGGACTGGCAAGTACGCCCGATGCGAATACTTCGTTCATTTCAGACAAATGGAACCAGAGAAATGAAGTTGACACAAAAGTATATGGAAAAGCATTGATGATAGTTGGTGTGATTCCACGGTTGTATATTGATATCTCTTCTTTACTTGGGGCTCTTTCACAAGGATATAGAGGAGTTTACTCACTTTATTTTCCCCAAATGATACAAAGTATTGCGTTCTTCTTTGATGCAGGCATCATCTTATATCTCTTTGGACTGAAGGAAAAGAAAAAAATGCGAGCAACATTGTTTGTTGTTCTATTATATAAGTGCTTGATGATGACAACTGGTGCGCGGCAGGAAAAGGTAGCATATTTGATTGTGCTATTATATCTATATTTTTTCGTTTGTAATACCGTCACTGTTGGGAAAATCGCAATGGTAGTGGCAGGGTGCGTTGCTGGCTTTATTTTTATTAGTGCCATAGGAACGGTTAGAACTGGAAGTAGTAGTGGCATCAAGGATGTATTAGAGCTAATGCAGAGTGGTCAAATGTCAAATATATTTGGAAGTGCTCTTGGTGAATTCGGATCTGCCTTTGACACGCTGGAGGTTGCTGTTAAATATACTCCTGCTTATATTACCTATGGGTATGGAACTAGCTATTTGGCGGGGTTGATTTCGATTATTCCCTTGGTTGTCAAACAAATTCCATTTTTAGATAAGGCAACTATTTTTGTTCATCAATTACCCGGTGGAGTGTACTTTGCTTTGGGAGGCTCCTATTTGGGAGAATTATATTACAATTTTTCATGGCTTGGACTCATTGGCAGTGCTATCATAGGAAAATTCATGGGGAAATTGAACCTCGGAATCGTTCTTAGTAAGCAGCATAATGCTCTATATGGAGCGTGGTGTGCAATTATCTCGACAGCGATGATCATGTTTGTTAGAGGTTATTTTACAGATATGATGCAAAAATTGGTGTGGACGTATTTTATTATATCCTTGATATATGCTTACTTGAAGAGGAGATCAACATAATGATTGATATAATCATTCCTGTGTATAATGCAGAAAGATTTCTGAAACGCTGTGTGAATAGCGTTTTAATGCAGACGAATCCAAATTGGAATATGATTTTGGTTGATGATGGATCAATAGATAACAGCGGAAATCTTTGCGATTTCTATGCCGAAAAATACAGCAACATAACATCGATTCACAAACCAAATGGAGGGGTATCCTCAGCACGTAATGCGGGAATTGATAAGTCAAACAATGAGTACATTATGTTTGTCGATTCAGATGACTGGGTACGGCCTGATTTACTAGAAAAGTTGTTTAGTAAAAAAAGTGAAGCTGATGTAATTGTGGGTGGGTATGCCGTAGAGGGTATCCCGAGCGTAGGATCCCAGATGTTGCCAGATAGATATTTGACCATCGAAGAAATCGGCGAAGTATTCCAGCAGATGATTGAAACAAATTTGGCAAACAGTCCTGTTTCAAAAGTTTACAGACGGAGCATTATAGGAAATCAGCGATTTGATGAAACAGTTGCCCTTGGGGAAGATTTCTTGTTTAATCTGGATTATTTTCGAAAATGCAAGACAATGGAAATTGTTGAGTGCGATAGTTATATTTATGACTGTACAAATACAGAATCAGCAACAAAAAAATTTCGAGAAAAAGATATTGATCAGATTGTAGAACTTTATAAAAAAGGAAAAAAGTTTGAAAGAGAAGTTTGTGGGGATGGGAGCTGTGGAACGGCTTTAGAAAAACGTCTATGCGAAAATGGCATAAATATGCTTCAAATGATATTTGCATCAGAAAATCCTTATAAAAAGAAGGAAACACTTGCATTAAAGCTACTTGACGGAAGGGACTTCTCTGCGAGTTGCAAAGGGGACTTTCGCTTGCCGCTGGTTTTGGAACTCCCTCGAAAACTTTGCAAATGGCATTCGATTATAGGGTTACGCTTCTTTTTCATGTTAAAAGACATCGGGAGGGTAATTGTGAAATGAATGAAAGTAGAACCCATCCACTTATTACGATTATTGTACCAATCTACCGCGTAGAGCAATATTTAGACCGTTGTGTGAAGTCATTGGTAAACCAAACATATACCAAAATTGAGATTCTTCTGGTGGATGATGGATCTCCGGATAGCTGTCCTATGCTTTGTGAAGAATGGGGAAAAAGAGATACTCGTATTAAGGTGCTTCATAAAGAGAACGGTGGATTATCTGATGCACGAAATTATGGAATTGTCCACGCGAAAGGAGAATATGTTTCTTTTGTGGATTCAGATGATTATGTATCAACTAATTATATCAAGTACCTATATGGTTTGATTGAAAAGACCGGCGCTGATACTTCTTGCTGTATTCTTAAGACGGTGACTTCTGGTGATGAAAAATTCGTTCAAGTTGAAAAAGAACATCTTAGAGTCCTAACTGGCAAAGAAGCATGTGCAGATTTGTATAATGGTAATTACGCGCAAATGGTCGTGTCCTGTGGAAAGTTATACAGAACATCAATTGTTAGAAAGAATATGTATCCGAAAGGCCGCCTTCATGAGGATGAGGCAACAACCTACAAATTTCTTTACGATAGTAAGAAGGTCGTAGTTAGCAATTGCGCTCTTTATGCGTATTTTCAGAACGTGAAGAGTATCACGCATACACGAAGTAAGAAAAATGAACAGGATATTAGTATAGCGTATTATGAAAGAGTGGCTTACTTTAGGGAACGCAAAGAATGGGATTTATATGCGAAGACGGTAAACTTCTATACTGGTGTCGTAATGGCAAGAGGGGACAGTGACAGTGCTCTTGAAGTAAAGACACTGCTGAAAAAATACAGAATGGATTATCATGTCTTTTTACGAACAAAGCTGAGAATGTACTACTTCATTATGAAAACAGATGCGAGTACAAAGAGGTAGTGAATGAAAAGATTAAAAACAGTACTCCAAAATATAAGGGACAATCTTATTCTTTTTTACATATGTAGTAAACTGAGAATCATACACGCATGCCACAAGCAGGCCATAGTTTTCATTTCAACTCCAACGCATGGAAATTTGGGAGACCAGGCGATTGTTTTTTCACAGTATCGCTTCTTTGAGACAATGGGGTTGGGTAAAAGGATTGTAGAAATCCATCGGTATTGCTACGAACGATGGAAAGAAAAGCTTAGTAAGATGATAGCCTATACTGATGTTATAGTCATAGATGGCGGTGGCAACATGGGGTCATTATGGCCAGAGGAAGAACATAAAATGCAGGATATTGCAAAACGATTCTCGCATAATCCGGTATTTGTTTTCCCTCAAACAGCGTCCTATGCAAATGATGAAGTTGGGCAACAAGAACTCGTATGCTCTAGAAAAGCCTATGAGAAAAATAAGAACTTCTTTGTGTTTGCGCGAGATAAGGCTACTTTAAATACTATGAGAGACCATATGCCTGAGGTGCGCTGTATGTATACGCCAGATATGGTGATGTTTATCGATGAAGCTCATACTTGCCAGCAGCGCGAAGGCATTTTGCTTTGTCTGCGAAAGGATACAGAGCGGGTTTTAACTATTGACCAATTAGAAACGTTAAAGCGCAGACTGAATGAGAGTGGATTAAATGTCACAGAAAGTTCTACTGTAATAACGGATGCTGTTTGGAAATTCCAGCGCAAAAAAGTGCTTCAAAAAAAGTGGAATGAATTTTCAAGTGTGCAATTAGTGGTGACGGATCGTCTCCATGGTATGGTGTTCTCAGCAATTACAGGAACTCCTTGCATTGCACTGGATAACATCAGTCACAAGGTGTATGGAGCGTATCAGTGGTTGAGCTATCTGCCCTATCTCCGCTTTTGCAGCAGCATTGACGAAGTGGAAGACGCTGCAAAGGAACTCCTAAAACTTCCGCCGCAAAACTATGATTTGAAACCGTTGCTTCCCTACTATAATGAAATGAGGAATGTTGTCAAAAATGCAATTGAAAATGTCGAGCAGGTTACAAACGGTGATTAACCTGACAACAGGCATTTTTACAATGCTTGTTTCGCTGGTCATTAACTTTTTTCTTTCCTCTTACATTGTTGCAGAGTTGGGCGAAGAGGCAAATGGCTTTACACAGTTGGCGAACAACTTCGTTACATACGCCTCGCTGTTGACGCTTGCGTTTAATTCGATGGCCGCGCGCTTTATCTCGGTGAGTTATCACGAGAAAGAATTGGACAAAATGAAGGAATATTATTCCTCGGTCATTGTTTGCAACACGGCAATGATATTGATTCTGGCTCCTTTAGCCGTTGCAACGATCTATAATTTGGAAAAGCTGATCGTAATCGAGAACGCGAACGTCGGACATGTAAAGATTCTGTTTGGATGTGTCTTTGTCAATTTCTTTGCAAATCTGGCAGTTTCGGTATACAGCATCTCAACCTTTGTCTTAAATCGAATCTATCTTCAAAACATGATCAACGCGATTCGGACGGCGCTCAATGGTGTTTTGCTGCTTGTCATGTTCAGCTTGCTGGAACCGAAGGTTTATTATGTGTCGCTTTGCTCTATGGTGCTGACGCTTGCAGCAATTCCGGTCTATGGAGTGTTGCAACGGCGGATTATGCCGCAACTGCGCTTTTCCATCCGGGATTTCAGAGTGAAGGCTGTGGGCCAGATGCTAAAATCTGGTATCTGGAACACAGTCAATCAGGGCGGCAACATGCTGATGACAGGTCTTGATTTGCTGCTTGCAAACCTGTTTGTCAGCCCGGCCATGATGGGGCTGTTATCAGTAGCCAAAGTGGTTCCCAATGCAATTATCAGTCTGGCATCTACCTTGAACTCAAACTTTGCTCCTGAGATTGTAATGCAGTATTCAAAGCATAATAAAGCTGAGATGCTACATACTCTGCGGAGCAACATGAAGATTTCAAGTGTGTTGATCTCCATTCCCATTATGACGTTTTGCAGTTTTGGCGTGCGGTTTTATTCCTTGTGGGTGCCGTCTTTGGATGCAAAAGCATTGACGATTCTTTCGCTTTTGACCTGCATGGCATTCATCCCAAGTGCTGGAACGCAGACACTTTACAATGTATTTACGGCCACAAATCATCTGAAGGTGAATTCTGTTGCATTTTTGACCACAGGAATTCTGAATCTTGGAGTGGTTTACTTTCTGCTGGGGCATACATCGCTTGGCGTTTATGCAATCGCAGGCGTAAGCTCTTCGCTTACGATTGTCCGCAATCTGCTTATTACAGTTCCCTATACGGCGAAGCTGTTGGAATTGCCGTGGTATGAATTTTATAAAGATGTTGGAATATCCCTACTTTGCTGTGCCCTGAATCTTGTGGCTGCTCTTGTGATTCAATTACTTATTCCAGCTAGAGGATGGGTTTTGCTTGCGGTTGCGGTCATCGTTACGTGCGGAATTACGCTGGCAGCGGATTTATTTGTTGTATTAAATCGAGAAGAACGCAAAAAGTTGATAAATAAGGTAAAAAGGGGAAGAAAAAAT
>OHCX01000417.1_pt1 | contig 16579 bp, 15 predicted proteins | sample 1566841 | NCBI WGS metagenome assembly OHCX01 (sample SAMEA3879513, study PRJEB24766) | human gut metagenome | biome: human-associated habitat; feature: feces | place: USA | collected 1985/1987 | reverse complement strand
GTCTGCATGGAACTTGCCGCCGTGAGTAAAACCTTTTGCAGGAATTTTCATAGAATAGCCTCCGTCTATGGGGTAAAATGATGATTAATTAATATTATAACATGAAAGCGTAGGTTGGTAAATGCAAAATCTGCGCGGGCGGGCCGGATTTGGAACAAGTGGCAGCATTTGGCCGAAAAACGGTGATTCACAACCGGCATAAAATATGATATACTAACCTAATATGCCCTTTTGCGGGCATACCGGACATTCGGTGTGTTGACGCGGAATGTTGACCGCAACTTAATGAACAAACAAAGCGAAGGAACTGGATACCCATGCAAAACATCAAAAAAACATTAAAAAGCAAGCGCTTCTGGCTTGGCACGGTGCTGCCATTTGCGCTGGCTGTGGCAGCGGCCTTTGTGGCGCGCTACCAGTTAGAAATTTCTGACGGCGTAACTGCCAACTACATGGCGGGGCAGTGGCCGGTATACGCACCGCTCAATGCGCTGACGGCGTTCTGCCTGACGCTGGTGGTGTTTGCCTGTGTGCCGCTGATGGGCGTTGTGTCGGTCAAACTCAACCACAAACTGCGGGAGCGGTTCCGCCAGCAGCGATTCCAGATTGGTGAACTGAACGCCACGATTGAGGACAGCCTGCTGGGCCAGCGGGTTGTGAAGGCGTTCGCCGCGGAAGAGGAAGAGAACAAAAAGTTCGAGCAGGGCAACACCGCGTTCCAGACCATCAAGAAGAAAACCTACCATGCCATGGCCGCGTTCAACACCTCCACCCGCCTGTTTGACGGCCTGATGTATCTGGTGGTCATTCTGGCGGGCGGTCTGTCGCTGGTGTACGGTAAGATCACCGCCGGTGACCTTGTGGCCTATATGCTCTACGTCACCACCCTCATCGCCACCATCCGGCGCATCGTGGAGTTTGCCGAGCAGTTCCAGCGCGGCATGACCGGCATCGAGCGCTTTGCCGAGATCATGGACACCCCGGTGGCCATCAAGGATGCCCCGGACGCCGTGCCCCTGCAGCCCGGCCCCGGCGAGATCCGGTTCGAGAAGGTATGCTTTGAGTACCCGGACGACCACAACAAGGTGCTGCACGACGTCAGCCTGGACATCCGCGCCGGAGAGCGTCTGGCGCTGGTGGGTGCCTCCGGCGGCGGCAAGACCACCCTGTGCAACCTGATCCCCCGCTTTTATGAGGTGACCAGCGGCCGCATCCTCATTGACGGACAGGATATCCGCCGGGTCACCCTGAAGAGCCTGCGGCAGGATATCGGTATCGTGCAGCAGGACGTGTACCTGTTCAGCGGCACGGTGGCGCAGAACATCGCCTACGGCAAGCCCGGTGCTACCCGGCAGGAGATCGAAGCCGCCGCCCGTCTGGCGGGCGCGGAAAAGTTTATCCTTGCACTGAAGGACGGCTACGACACCTATGTGGGCGAGCGCGGCGTCAAGCTGTCCGGCGGACAGAAGCAGCGCATCGCCATTGCCCGGGTATTCCTGAAGAACCCGCCCATCCTGATTCTGGACGAAGCCACCAGCGCACTGGATAACGAGAGCGAAATCCTTGTGGGACAGAGCCTTGAAAAGCTGGCTCATGGCCGCACCACCCTGACCATCGCCCACCGCCTGACCACCATCAAGGACTACGACCGCATCCTTGTGCTGGGCGAGGATGGAATCGTGGAAGAGGGTACCCACGCCCAGCTGCTGGAAAAGCAGGGCGTCTACTACCGCCTGTGGAACCAGCTGCCCGCAGAGGATGGGGAATAAAAGCGCCTGAAATACAAAAAAGACACCCGAAAGGGTGTCTTTTTGTCTCTTGTCAAGGGAAGTGAACGGGTTTCATCTCTAGGTGCCCACCGATTCATCTTGTTTGGTGTTTTGCATCCACCGCACCAGCGCTTCGGCGTCCTGTTTGCCTTTGGCGTACATTTTTTCAAGGCAGGCGCGGTTCTTGGTCAGGGTGGACATTCCCTCGGTGCTGTCCGGGGCGATGATGCAGACAAGGCCCTGTCGCTCCAGCTCCCGCGCCCGCTGGACAGCCGTGTTGTACCGCCATGCCCGGCGGCGCAGCCCCTCGGCTGCAGCGGGGTAATGCGACTGCAGCAGGTGTGCCAGATGCTTGTCCCGGGCATCACTACTCACCAGCCCGATGGGCTTGGTCAGGATGAGAGCCACCCGGTCGCAGCCGTGGGCAAAGGCCCATTCCAGCGGGACGGGGTCGGCCAGGCCGCCATCAAAATAAGGCACGCCGTCGATGACGCAGGGCTGGTCGATGACCGGGATGCAGCAGGACGCCATGAGGACGCGGTAGTCGTCCGGGTGGAGGTCTGCCTTGGTGAAATACTGCGCCTCGCCGTTCTGTGCATTAGCGGCCACCACGCAGAGCTCTGCCGGGCTGCGGGCAAGCGCCGCGTAATCCAGCGGATTCTCGCCGCCTGCATTGCTGAGGGTGCCGTAGACATAGCCCAGATCGAGATAGGAGTGCTTGCGGATGAGGTTGTGCACGCTCATGTACTCCCTGCGGAAGGAGTATTCATCGTAAAAGGGCTTGTTCCGCCCATGCTGGCCTGCCAGATAGGACGCCATATTGGCGCTGCCCGCCGAAACGCCGATGCAGAGATCGAAGCGGAGGTCCTCCTCCAGGCAGCGGTCCAGCACGCCAGCGCCGTAAATGCCCCGCAGGCCGCCACCCACATCGATGACACCGTATTTCATGGTCTGTTCCTCCATCGTTTAATTCCATTTCCCTCCCAGTATAACGGGACGGCGGGAAATACTCATTGAGCAAACGGCGGGATCTGATGCAATTTGCGGCAGAAAGCAGGATCTGCCGCAATGGGGGCAAACAAAAACGGCCAGCGTATCATGTGCTCTGTGATATGTACCCCTAATCGAAAAAATCCATCCGCATATGTTCCGGCACGCCTTCGTCAGCATTCTGTTGTCTAATCCCAATATCGGTGTGGCAACGGTGGCCGCAGAAGCCGGACGCGCTCAGCCCAGCACGACCCTTGCAATCTACACGCAGGTCTACGACAGACGACGTGATGAGATTCGGAAACAGATGAGCAAAGAATTGTACAAGTAAAGCGCCTATTCATGCAAAAAGAAAAGCACGAGAGCAAAATCTCGTGCTTTTTTGGTGGGCCAGCCAGGACTTGAACCCGGGACCAAGCGGTTATGAGCCGCCAGCTCTGACCAGCTGAGCTACTGGCCCGCAGGGGTGCTGCATTGCTGCAACACGCACTAGTATAACAAAAACCGCGCAAAAAGGAAAGCATTTTCCGCAAAAATCATTTGGTGCGGTGGGCATCCAGCTTTTGCAGCATAAATTCGTCCAGCATGGCGGGCGGGAACAGCGGCTCCTTGTAGCCAAAGGCCTCCCGGATAAAGATCAGGGTCACCACGGTCTGGCGGCCGGGGTCCAGCCGCAGGGTGTACAAAGTGTCCAGCGGCTGCTGGCTGGGCTGGTGCAGCGTCAGGTGCAGCAGAAAGCTGCCGTCGTTCTCCCGGCGGCACTCGTAGGCAAAGAGGTCGGTGTCGCTGCGGGTGTCCAGACGGTCAAAGCACTCGTCCAGCGCAAGGCCGGTGCGGAACTCGGACAGGCCGGCGGGGCCGTACTGGCTGCGGCGGGTTGTCTCCCGCCGGGAGAGCAGGTACACGATGATGCCCAGCGCACAGGCCAAAAGACAGACGGAAACGACAGCGTTCATGGAAAGACCTCCCCCAAAAGAGTTTTCCTTATTGTAACACAACCTGCGGGGGTTTGTGCTATAATATTTACAATTCTTTTTTAAATTTTTCTGCAAACCGGGCGCAAACGCCTGGGGGAGGGCTTCATGAAGCTTAAATTTACACGCAAGACATGGTATTTCTTTTTGCTGGCTGCAGCGGCAGTGTCCATGCTGGGCGGCTTTGCCGTGCTGGGCGGGATGGATTTTTCCGGGCTGGAAATGATCGTATTCTGCCTTACCGGCATCGCGGTGCTGTTTCTGGCGGCGCAGAAGGGTGCACCGGCAAGGGAAAAGCGCAACTACACCGGCGTGTTCGTGGTGCTGATGCTCAGCAAGCTGGGTGCCAGCGGCTGGGCGGGCGATATCTGCTCGGCGCTGGTGTGGCCTGCGCTGCTTGCCACCGAGTACGAGCGCGGCAAGCCCATCCAGCGGCAGCTGCAGCTGGTGAGCGCCGCCGAGGTGCTGCGGCTGGTGTTCTGGATGCTGACCAAGTACGCGGGCATGAGCGGCCTTGCCTTCTGGACGAATATCATGTTTGTGCTGCTGACCTGCGCCCGGGGCTGGGCGGGGCTTACCCTGTATAAGACGCAGGAGGAGACCCTGTGACCCAGCGCCGCAGGACGTCTAAAGCCAAGGCAAAACGCCGCTTTGGCCGCAGAGCCTTTCTGGCCGGGGCGGGCGTTGCCGCCTGTGCTGCGGCGGGGTGGTACCTGCGGCAGAAAAGCGATGCAGACCACACTGCTGCCTCCGGGCAGGATACGTCCCCGGCACCCAACCTCGCCCTGCCCGCCGGAGAGTGGCGGGCGGTGTGGGTGAGTTATCTGGACTGGGCGCTGCTGGATTTCTCCACCGAGGACACCTTCCGCGCCGGGGCGGCGCAGCTGTTGGACAACTGCGTCGGGCTGGGACTGAACACCGTGTTGGCGCAGGTGCGCCCCTTCGGGGATGCGCTGTACCGCAGCAGTTTGTTCCCGTGGAGCCATCTGTGCACCGGGGTGCAGGGCAAAGACCCCGGCTTTGACCCGCTGGATGTCTTTCTGACCGAGGCGCACCGCCGGGGCATCGGGGTGGAGGCGTGGGTCAACCCCTACCGCCTGCGCTCCTCGGCGGCCATGCCGCCGAATCTGGCAGAGAATAATTTGGCAAACACCCACCCGGACTGGCTGTGCACCGCCGGGGAGGGGCTGTACCTGAACCCCGCCGTGCCTGCCGCCGCAGACTATGTGGTGCAGGGGGTGGCAGAGCTTTTGCAGAACTACCCGGTGGACGGCATCCACTTTGACGATTACTTTTACCCCACCACCGATGCCGCCGTGGACGCGGTGCAGTTTGCGGCAAGCGGCGCAGCCGACCTTGCCGCGTGGCGGCGGCAGAACGTTACCGCGCTGGTGGCGAAGGTGCACCGCACGGTAAAGGCGGCAGACCCGACCTTGCGGTTCGGCATCAGCCCGCAGGGCAACCCGGACAACGACCTTGACCAGCAGTACAGCGATGTGACCGCATGGCTGGCGGCGGGCGGGGAGGAAAAGGTCATCGACTACCTCTGCCCGCAGGTGTACTGGGGCTACGGCTTTACCCTGCAATCCGGCAGCACCCGCTTTGCCTTTGAAAACATCGTCCCGGCGTGGCTTAGCTATCCCCGGGCGGGGGATGTGGCGCTGTATTTCGGGCTGGGCGCATACCGGGTGGGCACCGGGGACGGCGGCGCGAACCCGGACAGCGTATCCGGCTGGAGCACCGGCAGTACGCTGGCGGCACAGGTAAAGGACTTACGGCAGCAGGCGGCGGGCGGCTGGGCGCTGTACCGCTACGGCAGCCTGTTCGGGGCGGAGGCACCCGCGCTGGCCGAGGCCGAGTGCGCAGCGCTGCGGGCGCTGAATACGTGAAAATTTGTGCAGAAACAGGCGGCAAACCGCACAAAATAAAGATAGGTATCTTGTGCAGAGCGGCAAAATGCGGTATACTTACCCTGTATCTGCCTGTTGGCAGAGACGCACGAAAAAGAAAAGTTTCTTTGTTTCTATGAGGAAAGCTATGAAGATGAAAAAACAGCTTTTGGCATTGCTGCTGGCGGCGGTGATGGTGCTTAGCCTGACCGGCTGCAAGGAGACCCTGAAAAAGGTGGCGCAGAAGATAACCGGCCACTCCGAGGAAGTGCAGGAGGAGGACACCACCCGCTGGGCGGAAGCCACCACCGACCCGCTGATCATTCAGGGCATTGCAGACGCCTCGGCAAAGTATGCCACCGCCACCGCAGACGGCTGCCTGTACGCGGTGTTCAACGGCATCTGGAGCCGCAACACCGGCTACTTTACAGTGCCGGGCGGCAGTGTGAACATCATGGCCTGCGGCACCGCCGAGGGCACCCAGAAGTTCAAGGTTGCACTGTGGAAAAAGGTGGACGGCGGCGCAGAGTATGTGCCGGACAGCACCTACTATATCAAGACCGATGGCACCGACTACCGCTGCACCATTTCCGGGCTGGACCCGGCGGCGCAGTACCGCGTGACCATCTCGTATGATTCCAGCCGGTACTACCTGTACGGCCTGATGAAGGTGGAGGGCATTGCCGGATGACGAACCAGACGAAAAATTCAATGCTGCTGATGCTGTGCGCCCTGATCTGGGGCACAGCCTTTGTGGCGCAGAGCGCCGGCTCCGGCATGGGCGCGTTCTCCTTTCTGGCGGGGCGCAGCTGGATGGCGGTGCTGGTGCTGATCCCCACAGTCAAGGCGTTTGACGCCTTGCACCACCGGCAGGGCAGGCCGGACGGCAAGCCCAAGAGTTCTGCCGAGCGTAAGCAGCTGCTGAAAGCCGGGCTTGTGTGCGGTACGCTGCTGTTTTTGGCCAGTGCGGCGCAGCAGCTGGGCATCACGCTGGACCCCTCCACCGCAAAGGCGGGCTTCCTGACCGCCATGTATGTGGTGCTGGTGCCGGTGTTCGGCCTGTTTCTGGGGCGCAAGGGCAGCGCGCAGCTGTGGGTGAGCATGGCTATTGCCGTGGTGGGGCTGTATCTGCTGTGCATGAAGGACGGCTTTGGCAGCATCCAGAGCAGCGATGGGCTGCTGCTTTTGTGTGCGGTGCTGTTCAGCTTCCAGATCATGGCGGTGGATCATTTCTCCCCGCAGATGGACGGCGTGCGCCTGAGCCTTGTGGAGTTTTTTGTGGTGTCGGTGGAAAGCACCGTGGCGGCGTTTTTGTTCGAGCAGCCTGCCATGGCAGAGTTTGTCACCTACGCCGGGCCTATCCTGTACTGCGGCGTGATGTCCAGCGGCGTGGCCTACACCCTGCAGATCTTAGGTCAGCGGGACCTGAACCCCGCGGTGGCCAGCCTGATCATGTGTCTGGAAAGCGTATTCAGCGCTCTGGGCGGCTGGCTGCTGCTGCACCAGAACCTTTCCTTCCGGGAATCTACCGGCTGCGTGCTGCTGTTTGCCGCCGTGGTGCTGGCGCAGCTGCCCCTTGGCCGCCTGATGCGGAGCAAGGCCTGAGATGCCGGCAAAGCCGTGCGCCCAGCTGCGCAGCGTGGAGGGCATCCAGTACGAGCTGGTGCGCAAAAAGGTAAAGCAGCTGCATCTGCGGGTGCGCAGCAACGGCACCGTGATGGTAAGCATCCCTTTGACGGCCAGTCTGGAGCAGGCTGACCGTTTTGTGCTGCAAAACGCCCAGTGGATCCGGGATACCCGGGTGAAGAACATCACGAAGCTCAACAGGGACAACGCCGACCTGCCGGATAAAGCCACAGCACTGGCCTACTTTACCGCCATGAGCGATAAGGTCTACCCGGCCTTTGCCGGGGTGCTGGGCGGGCAGAAGCCTATCCTGAAAGTGCGCAGCATGACAAGCTGCTGGGGCGTGTGCTGCCCGGCTAAGCGGCAGATCACCTTTGCCTTGCAGCTGTATAACCAGCCTCCTGCGGCGCAGATCTATGTGGTAGTACACGAGTACTGCCACTTTTTGCAGCTGAACCACAGCCCGGCTTTCTGGGCAGAGGTGGAAAAGCTGCTGCCGGACTGGAAGGCCCGGCGGGAGCTGCTGAAAAAATAATCTATCGTAAAAACGGAGGGAAATTCCCTTGGAAAACGAAAAAAAGACCGGCGATAAATATTCCAAACTGGCCGGCAATACTTTGATCTTTGCAATCTCCAGCTTTTCGTCCAAGCTGCTCACTTTGATCGTACAGCCCTTTCTGACCTACGCCATGGCGGAGATCTCGGATCTGGGTCTGTCCAAGATCCTGAGCCAGTACGCAAACCTGCTCATCCCCTTTGTGTCCATGGGCATGTCCAACGCCATCATCCGCTTTGGTCTGGACAAGGGCAACAGCGAAAAACAGGTGTTCACCAACGGCCTGCTCACCATTCTGGGCGGCTTTGGCATTCTGGTGCTGTGCTGGCCGGTCACCCAGTTTTTGCCGGATATGGCGCAGTACGGCCTGCTGATCTACATTTATGTGCTCATGAGCTGCCTGCGCACCCTGTGCACCCAGTTCGTGCGCAGCCGCCAGTGGAATAAGCTTGTGGCAGTGGACGGCGTGCTGTGCACCGTGGCTACCATGGCGTTTTATGTGCTGTATCTGGTGGGCTTCAAGTGGGGCGCCAACGGCTACCTGCTGGCCATTATCAGCGGTGACCTGACCAGCGTGCTGTTCTTGCTGTTCACCGGCAAGCTGTGGAACTATGTGGAGCTGAAGGGCATCAACAAAAAGCTGTGGCGGCAGATGCTCAACTTCTCGCTGCCCATGATCCCGGCGCAGATCAGCTTCTGGATCATCAATGCGTCCGACCTGTTCTTTGTGCGCGAGATGTGCGAAGGGCTGGACGGCCGCACCGGCAACGCATGGAGCGGCCTGCTTTCCACCGGCTACTTCCTGCCCACCATCCTGACCACGCTGGGTCTGATCTTCTACGATGCGTGGCAGCTTTCCGCCGTCACCGAGGAGGAGGAACGCGCCCGGTTCTTTACCAAGATCTTCCGCACCTATTCCAGCGTGCTGTTCTGCTGTGCGGCGGGCATTATCTGGCTGTGCCGCCCGGTGATGCACGTCATGAAGTCCAACTATTACTACGCATGGCATTTTGTGCCCTTCCTGGTGCTGGCTTCCACCTGCAGCTGCTTCAACCAGTTCATGAACAGCGTGTACGTTGTGACCAAAAAGTCGCAGCGCAGCATGGTCACCATGATGGCGGGTGCCATCAGCAACTGCATCATGAACTACTTCTTCATCAAGCTGTGGGGGCCTGTGGGCGCGACCTATGCGTCCTTCCTTGGCCTTGCGCTGGTGTTCACCCTGCGTGCGGTGGACGCCCGCCGCATGATCGGGATGCGCGTCCACCCGGCGCGGGTGCTGGCAAATGCCGCTGTGCTGGTATTTGAAGCCTTTGTGCTGCTGGCAGAGCCGCCGCTGTACGGGCTGTGGACGGGGCTGATCACGCTGGTTATCATCCTGTACAACTTTGCGGGCGTATGGGCCATGGCGAGGGTGCTGCTGCCCCGCCTGCTGGGCCGCCGGGGCAAGGCGCTGGTAGCCGCCGTGGACGGCTGGCTGAAGCCGAAAAAGGCGTAAAACGGGACGATTTTGAATGGCTGCCGCGTGCGCTTTGGCCATATTCAGCGGAAAAATTATTTATAAGTTCGGAATACCGGAGCGTCTGCGGACGCTCCGGTATTCCATTTTCACGGGGAAGGACATAAAGGTGAGTAATATATTTTTACAATTTATGGAATATGCTCAAGTTTTTTCCTTCTGCGGATTGACGGCATAGCCCTGAATCCGTATACTATAAATATATCTTGCACAAAAGTGTACAAACAGGATACAGACGAAAGGCGGTGGACATCATTCTCAGACGATCGCTCCCCAAGCTGCGGGAAAAGCTTTTGGAGGCGCTGCAGGCGGTGCTGCCCATTGTGGCCATTGTGCTGGTGCTCTGCTTCTCGGTAGCACCGGTATCGCCCAGCATCCTGCTGTGTTTTTTGCTGGGCGCTGCCATGATCGTGGTGGGCATCATGTTCTTTACTCTGGGTGCAGAGATGAGCATGACCCCCATGGGCGAACGGGTAGGTGCAGTCATCACCCGCAGCCGCAAGCTGCCCCTCATCCTCGTGCTCGGCTTTTTGCTGGGCTTCCTTATCACCATCTCGGAGCCGGACTTGCAGGTGCTGGCAGATCAGGTGCCCTCTATTCCAAGCGGCACGCTGATCCTTTCGGTGGCGGCGGGCGTAGGCCTGTTTCTGGTCTTTGCCTTCCTGCGTATGCTTATCGGCGTTGCGCTGCCGAAGCTGCTGGTGTTGTTCTATGGGCTTATCTTTCTGCTGGCGGCCTTTGTGCCCAAGGAGTTCCTCGCCGTGGCGTTTGACTCCGGCGGCGTGACCACCGGCCCTATGACCGTGCCCTTTATCATGGCGCTGGGCGTGGGCGTTTCTGCTATCCGAAGCGACCGCCACGCGGCAGACGACAGCTTTGGTCTGGTGGCGATGTGTTCCATCGGCCCTATTCTGGCGGTGCTGACGCTGGGCATCGCGTTCCGCGCAGCGGACAGCACCTACATCCCGCCCATTCTGCCGGAGGTGGCAGACTCGGTGGAGCTGTGGCGGCTGTTCCGGGAGGGTCTGCCCACCTATCTGGCCGAGATCGCCCGCTCGCTGCTGCCCATCGTGCTGATGTTCGGAGCATTTCAGCTGATCGCCCTGCGGCTGGACCGCCGCACGCTGGGGCGCATCGGCGTGGGCCTTGTGTATACCTATATCGGCCTTGTGCTCTTTCTGACCGGCGCAAACGTGGGCTTTATGCCCGCCGGTAACTATCTGGGTCAGGTGCTGACAGGCGGCGGGATGCGCTGGGTGATCATTCCCATCGGGATGCTTATCGGCTACTTCATCGTCAAGGCCGAGCCTGCGGTCTATGTGCTGAACAAGCAGGTGGAAGAGGTGACCGACGGCGCCATCTCGGCGCAGGCTATGGGTCTGGCGCTTTCCGCCGGTGTATCCATTTCGGTGGGTCTTGCCATGGTGCGGGTGCTGACCGGCATCTCCATCCTGTGGTTTCTTGTGCCGGGCTATGTGTTCGCCATCAGCATCTCCTTTGTGGTGCCCAAGCTCTACACCGCCATCGCCTTTGACGCCGGCGGCGTGGCCTCCGGCCCCATGACGGCCACCTTCCTGCTGCCGCTGGCGCAGGGTGCCTGCGTGGCGGTGGGCGGCAATATCGTCACCGATGCCTTTGGCGTGGTGGCTATGGTCGCCATGACCCCGCTCATCACCGTGCAGATGATGGGTCTGGTGGCGCAGCTGCGCACCCGCAAGGCACGGACGGCGCAGCCCGCTGCGGTGCTTGCCACCGTGTTTGCGGACCTGCCGGATGACGCCATTATCGAGCTGTAAAGGAGGCAGAACGTGAGCAGTTTGTTTTTGATGATCACCATCACCGACCGCCGCTCTACCGACGGCTTTTTGCAGCTGTACAAAAGCCACGGCGTAACGGTAAGTATGCGTACCGTTGGTTCCGGCACGGCGGTGCAGGAGACGCTTTCCACCCTTGGGCTGGAAAAGACCGAAAAGGCGGTGCTGCTGGCCGTGGTAACGGCAGAAAGCTGGCAGAAGATCCAGAAGGATCTGCGCCGCAAAATGCAGATCGATGTGCCGGGCACCGGCATTGCGTTCATTGTGCCGCTGAGCAGCATTGGCGGCAAACGGGCGCTGATGTTCCTTACCGAGCACCAGCCCCTTACATGGAAGGAGGAGAGCACCTTGAAGGATACCCGCTATGAACTGCTGCTGGTGGTGGCAAATCAGGGCTACACCGGCTCCATTATGGATGCTGCCCGCACCGCCGGTGCAGGCGGCGGCACGGTGATCCACGCAAAGGGCACCGGCATGGAGGGTGCAGCTGCCTTTCTGGGCGTGGAACTGGTGAACGAAAAGGAGCTGGTGCTCATCGTCAGCCGCACCAGCCAGAAGAACACCATCATGAAGGCCATTATGGAGGGGGCAAACCCCAAGGCGGGCGCCATCGTGTTCTCACTACCGGTGACCGATACCGCCGGTCTGCGGCTGATGGAAGAGGACGAGGCTCAGCCGGAAGCCGCCCTGTGACCCCTTAAAAATCGATCCCGATATCCGCATTTATCGCCGAAGGCTTGATAAATGCGGATATTTTCGTTATCATAGTAGAAGAGACTTCAACTATAAACAAAGGAAGATGAAGATGACGCAATTAACACGCAAGCAACAGCAGCTCTTCAACGCACTGTCCATCGTGGTGGGCAACGCAATGTATGCGCTGACTGTGGTATTATTTCTGATGCCCTCCGGCCTCATCACCGGCGGTGCCACCGGTATCGCACTGGCGTTCAACAAGGTCACCGGACTGCCGGTGTCCGCAGTGCTGTTCGTGGTCAACGTGGCCATGCTGCTGCTGGGCTGGTGGGTGCTGGGCCGCCGCTTTGCCCTGAATACTATGGCAAGCACGGTGCTCAGCCCCTTTTTTATGGCGCTGTGGGAGCGGCTGCTGGGTGATCTTGTACTGACCGATGATCTGGTGCTGAACACCGTATTCGCGGGCTTTGGCATCGGCATCTCGCTGGGCATCACCATCCGCGCCGGTGCTTCCACCGGCGGCATGGATATCCCCCCGCTGGTGCTGAACAAGTGGTTCCACCTGCCGGTGTCCAGCACCATGATGGTTTTCGACTTTGTCATTCTGGCGGCGCAGGCGGCGTTCAGCCCGGTGCGGCAGTCCCTGTACGGCGTGGTGATGGCCATTATCTACACGGTCGTGCTGGACAAGGTGCTCATGCTGGGCACCACCCGCACCGAGGTAAAGATCATCAGCGCCAAGTCCGACGAGATCTGCGCTGCCATTTTTGCGCAGCTGGACCGCGGTGTGACCATCCTGCACGGCGAGGGCGGCTACCTGCGGGAGCCGGAATCGGTGCTGCTGAGCGTGGTCTCCAACCGGCAGCTGCCAAGACTGGAAAAGCTGGCGCATGCCATCGACCCCACCTGCTTTATGATCGTGAGCCATGTTACCGAGGTAAGCGGGCGCGGCTTCTCGCTGGAAAAGGACTATCAGGCGGAGGGGTAAGCGGATTTCCGCAAGGCTCTTGCAAAACTGCCCCGGTTTGGGGTATAGTATAGAGGAACAGTAGGTTATACTGTATCTCACCCAAAACAGAAAGGAAAAGCTATCATGTTTGATATTTTCAATATGCTCAAAAAAGAGGCACACACCGCACCCAAGCAGGTGACCCGCGATACCATCATCGGCGACATTCTGGATATGGACCAGACCACCGCACCCTACTTTATGGAGATCGGGATGCACTGTCTGGGCTGCCCGGCCTCCCGCGGAGAGACCATCGAGGAAGCCTGCGAAGTGCACGGCGTGAACTGCGACGAGCTGCTGGAGAAGCTGAACACCCATCTGGCAGCCAAGAAGGCCTGAGTGCTGCCCACACTGGATGCGCGTCTGACCGCTGCGGCCCAGCTGGTGCGCCCGGGACAGCCGGTGGCGGACATCGGCTGTGACCACGGCAAGCTGACGGCGGTGCTGGCGGCTTCGGGCAGATACCCGAAGGTCATCGGGGCAGACCTGCGCCCCGGCCCGCTGGCCAAGGCAAGGCAGACGCTGGAAAATGCAGGTTGTCTGGACCGCGCTGAGCTTCGGCTTGGCGACGGTCTTTCTGTGTTGTCTGCCGGGGAGGTGGGCAGCATCGTGCTGGCGGGCGTGTCGGCGCAGACCACATGGGAGATTATTGAGAAAGCGCCGTGGGTGTCCGCTGTGGGCGGGCCACGCCTTGTCATGGTGCCCGCCACCCGGCACAGCGAGCTGCGCCGCTGGCTGTGGCAGCACGGCTTTGCCCTTGTGGCAGACCGTCCGGTGCAGGCCGCAGGCCGCTGGTATGCGGTAATGGCGGCAGAGTACACCGGCGAGGTGACAGAGCCTACCTTTAAGCAGTGTCTGCTGGGCGAGACTGGCCACTGGCCGGAGGGCGCGGGCTACGCCGCGTGGCAGCGGGCAAAGCTGCCCCGGATGCGGCTGGGCGTGCCGGACGGCAGTGCGCTTGCAGCAGAGATGGATGCCATTCTGAAAGAGGGAAACTGAAATGACCACGGTACAGCAGGTATACGAAGTAATGCAGCGGCTTGCCCCGCCGGAACTGGCAGAGCACTGGGATAACCCCGGCCTGCTGGTGGACTGCGGCGGCGCGGTGCGCCGGGTGCTGGTGACGCTGGACATCACCCCGGAGGTGGTGGCAGAAGCGGCGGCAAAGCAGTGCACAGTCATCGTGGCGCACCACCCGGTCATCTTTGACCCGCTCAAGCGGCTGTGCCCCGCCGATGTGCCCTATCAGCTGGTGCAGGTGGGCATTTCCGCCATTTGTATGCACACCAATCTGGATGCCGCCGAGGGCGGGGTGAACGATGTGCTGGCGGATCTTTTCGGCATCCGGCAGCGCACCGCCTTTGCAGACGGCTGCGGCCGGGTAGGGGACATCGACCCCATCACCGTGCCGGAGCTGGCCGCACTGGCGCAGTGCAAACTGGCTGCCCTGTGCAACGCGCCGGATACCGGCACGGCAGTACAGGTGAAGTTTGCCGATGCCGGAAAGCCGGTGCGCCGGTTGGCGGTCATCAGCGGCGCGGGCGGCAGTCTGTTTGCCGAAGCCATCGCCGAGGGCGCGGACTGTCTGCTGACCGGCGAAGCCAACCACCACCATGCACTGGACGCCAAGCGGCTGGGGCTTTCCCTCATTGCGGCAGGGCATTACGCCACCGAGTTCCCGGTGACTGCCGCCGTGGCAGCTGCCCTGCGCACCGCCCTGCCGGAGCTGGAGGTGCTGGTAAGCACCGAGAACCGCGACCCGTATACTTATTTATAAAAAGAGAATCCTCTCCGTCATTGCTGCGCAATGCCACCTCCCCCGAAAGGGGGAGGTCTTTCAGCATAAACCGAAAAACTGGCAACGCCGCAGGTGACTGAGAGGGTTATAGATAAAACGAGGTAAACACTATGGCATTGGATGCCGCGACACTGGCACTGACGGCTGCGGAGCTGAAAGCCACCCTGACCGATGCCAAGATCGCAAAAATTTTTGAACCGACCCGGGATGAACTGGTCATCACCCTGCGCACCCGCACCGATACCTATGCGCTGCTGCTGTCTGCCCGCAGCGGCTCTGCACGGGTGTGTCTGACCGAGGAGACCTTTGAAAACCCCGAGACGCCGCCCTCCTTCTGTATGCTCATACGCAAGCACCTGACCGGCGGCAGACTGCTGGATGTGCACATGGAGCCGGGCGACCGCATCGTCTACTTTGATTTTCAGTGCACCAACGAGATGGGCGACCTTGTGCGCAACACCCTGTGCGCGGAGCTGATGGGACGCTACTCCAACCTTGTGCTGGTGCAGAGCGGCAAAATCATCGACGCCCTCAAGCGGGTGGATTTTGAGGACAGCGATGTCCGGCAGCTGCTGCCGGGCTTGCCCTACACCACGCCGCCCAAGCCCGCACGGCCGGATTTTCTGCTGGTGAGCAGCGCGTCCATCGTGGCAGCGGCCTGTCAGCGGGAGCTGCCGGTGGCGGATGCCCTGAACAAGACGGTGGCCGGCGTAGGGCCGGTGGTCTGCCGGGAGGCCGCATGGCGCGCCTTTGACGGCGAGCATCTGCCCGCCAATGAGCTGACCGATGCCCAGAAACGCAGCCTGATGGCAGCAATCGACGAGCTGAAGGAGCTGCACGCGCAGGGCGGCTGTCCGTGCAGCGTCACTGCGCCGGACGGCAAGCCGGTGGAGTATACCTTTTTCCGTCCGCAGCAGTACGGCGAGCAGTACACCATCCGGGAGTGGCCGTCCTTCAACGCGATGCTGGAGGGCTACTACGCCGAGAAGGACCGCGCCGAGCGGCTGCGCACCAAGAGCAAGGAGCTGCACAAGGCGGTGCACAATATGTACGACCGCGCCCTGCGCAAGCAGGCTGCCCGGCAGGAGGAACTTGCCGCCAGCGGCAAAAGCGAAAAGCTGCGCCTGTACGGCGAGCTGCTGTCTGCCAACCTCTATCTGGCACAAAAGGGCATGAAGAGCCTGACCGTGCCCAACTGGTACGATGAGGGCAAAGAGGTGACCATTCCGCTGGATCTGCGGTTCAGCCCCAGCCAGAATGCCCAGAACTTCTTTAAGAACTACAAAAAGAAGCAGACCGCCGCCCGGATGCTGGTGGACCTGCTGGCCGAGGGCGAAAAAGAGATCGCCTATCTGGAAACGGTGCTCTACGAGGTGGAAAGCGCCTCCGGCGAAGCCGCGCTGAACGAGATCCGCATGGAACTGAAAAATCAGGGCTACCTGAAGTACTACAAGCAGCGGGACAAAAAGCAGAAGCCTGCGGACTTTCTGCGCTATACTTCCAGCGACGGCTTTGAGATCCTGGTAGGCCGCAACAACGCCCAGAACGACAAGCTCACCCTGCACACCGCCCGGGGCAAGGATCTGTGGTTCCATGTGCAGAAAGCCCCCGGCAGCCACGTTGTGGTCATGAGCCGGGGCGAGGACATCCCGGACACCACCAAGCAGGAAGCGGCGGAGCTGGCGGTCATCCATTCCAGCGCCTACAAGGCGGGCACCGGCGCCAAGGTGGCAGTGGACACCACCGAGGTGAAGAACATCTGGAAAGCAAATGGTGCCAAGCCCGGCATGGTGCTGTACGAGGTGTACACCACCGTCTACATCACGCCGCGGGAAGGGCTGGAGGAACAGCTGAAGAAGAAATGATCTGAACTGCGCGCCGCGCTGCTCTGCGCATCTTCAGCGGAAGAATTATTTTAAATTCTAAATCGGGAAAATCT
>OHCX01000415.1_pt1 | contig 16702 bp, 9 predicted proteins | sample 1566841 | NCBI WGS metagenome assembly OHCX01 (sample SAMEA3879513, study PRJEB24766) | human gut metagenome | biome: human-associated habitat; feature: feces | place: USA | collected 1985/1987 | reverse complement strand
GGAGGTCGTTTTCACGGCCGGAGCTACTGCGTCGCTCAATACGGTGGCGTATGCATGGTGCGAACGTTTTCTCCGGGCGGGCGACAATATCGTGGTCAGCGAGATGGAGCACCATTCCAATATCGTTCCCTGGCAGCTTGTCGCCGAGCGCAAGGGTGCCGAAATCCGCGTGCTGCCTTTCGACGAGGAGGGGCGCCTGATGACCGAGCGCCTGCCGGCGCTGCTCGACGCTCGTACCCGCGTGGTGGCGGTGACGCAGGCTTCCAATACGCTGGGCACGCGGCCCGATCTGCGTCCGGTGATCGACGAGGCTCACCGGGTCGGTGCGGTCGTGGTGGTGGACGGATGTCAGGGTGTCGTGCACGGCGGTGTGGATGTGAAAGCGCTGGACTGCGATTTTTACGCCTTCTCCGGTCATAAACTCTATGCCCCGACGGGTATCGGCGTGCTGTACGGCAAGCGGGATTTGCTTGACCGGATGCCCCCGTTTCTCTCCGGCGGCGACATGGTCGATCGGGTGTCGTTCGAAAAGACGACTTTTGCACCTGTCCCGTTGAAATTCGAAGCGGGTACGGCCAATTTCGTGGGGGCGATCGCGCTGGGCGAAGCGGTGCGCTATGTCCGGCAGTTCGATGCGGCGGAGGTCGAGGCGCATGAACGGGCGCTGCTGCTGCGTGCTACCGAAGGGCTGGAGCGAATCCCCGGCCTGCGGATTTACGGTACGACGCCGGACAAGTGTGCGATCGTATCGTTCAATGTCGAGGGGGTGCATCCCTATGATATGGGCATGATCCTCGACAAGCTCGGCATCGCCGTTCGTACGGGACAGCACTGTGCCGAGCCGGTGATGACGCATTACGGAGTTACGGGTATGTGCCGGGCTTCGTTCGCGATGTATAATACGCTGGCGGAAGCCGACGCCCTGGTCGCCGGGGTCGAGCGGGCCGTGAAGATGCTTAAATAGCAAGGATATGCTGATAGTATTGGAAGGACTGGACGGCGCCGGGAAATCGACCCAGGTGGAACTTGTGCGCCGCATGTTTGCCCAAGAGGGGGTGGAGAGCCATTTTCTCCATTTTCCGCGTTTCGACGCGCCGGTGTACGGCGAGCTGATCGCCCGCTTCCTGCGGGGTGAACTCGGGGCTGTGGACAAGGTCGATCCTTATCTGGTCGCTCTGCTTTTCGCCGGTGACCGGGCCGATGCTGCCGCGCAGTTGCGCTGTTGGCTCGATGCGGGCCACGCCGTCGTGCTCGACCGGTATGTCTATTCGAACGTGGGGTTCCAGTGCGCCAAATTGCCTGCCGGGGACCGGCAGGAGGAGCTGCGGCGGTGGATCCTCGACCTGGAGTTCGGCTATTACGGAATTCCCCGTCCGGACGTGTCGCTGTTTCTGGATGTGCCTTTCGCCTTTACGGAGAAAAAGCTCTCCGAGGTACGCGAAGGCGACGACCGCGAATACCTGAAAGGGGAACGCGACATCCATGAGGCATCGCTCGACTTGCAGCGTCGTGTGCGGGAGGTTTACCGTGCAGCCGCTGCTGCGGACGACCGCCTGCGGATTATCGATTGCAGCGATGCGCAGGGCGGGATGGACTCTCCCAATGCGATTTTCGCCCGCATCCGCACCGAGATAGAACGTTTTCGGTAAGCGAGGGCAGAGCCCGCAAGCGGTCTCTGCCGAGCGAAGAAAACGAAGAAGTCAATTCAACGTTTTCGGTAAGCGGGGCAGAGCCGAATTTGTGTGGATTGTGCCGGGTGGAGAAAACGAAGCGTGGAATTAGTGTATGAGATGAGCGCCTTTTCGAATGATGCCGGAGAAGTGCCCGGAGGGGCGGTTCGGTATATTCGATAAGCGGATGAGTCGTTTTGTCCGTGTCCCGACGGATGCGGAGCGTTGAGCGAAAAGGGAGTCCGGAAAAAGTCGGCAATCCGAAACGGCTTTGCGGGACGCTCGGACGCAGACCGAAAGGCGGGAAGTTTTGAGTTTTAACGATGAGAACGACTCCGGACGAGTGCGGGATGCCTGCGGAGAAAATGAAGAAAAGATCGTATATAACCTGTTCGAAAATGATGAAACCTATGCTGTCGCAACGGGCCCGGAGCCTGATTACCGGAGTTTGCCGCCTGGTGCTGGCCGTCGTGTTCATCGTGTCGGGCTTTACGAAGGTGATCGATCCCTGGGGAACGTCGATCAAGATCAACGAATACCTCACGATTTACGGGTTCGATTATCTGATTCCGGCCAGCATGGTCTTTTCGATTTGGCTGTGCGGCGCCGAGATGATGATGGGTTGCATGCTGCTTTGCAAGGTGCGTATCCGGCTGGTATCGATCTTCGCTCTGGCGTCGATGCTCTTCTTTACGATCCTTACCTTTTTGAGTGCGACGTTCATCCCGGTCGAGGATTGCGGCTGTTTCGGTGAGGCGATCAAACTCTCCCCCTGGGAAACATTCTTCAAGAACCTGGCCTTGCTGCCGATGGCGGCCGTCGTGTGGGCTTATTACCGGAACGATAAGATTCTTGCCTTCCGCCGTTCGGAGGTCGCTTTGACGATTTTTTTCTTCCTTCTGACGATGGGGCTGGGGTTCTATTGCTATTGTCATCTTCCGTTGATCGATTTTCTGCCGTATAAGATCGGGGTGAATATCCGCGAGGAGATGCACGCCTCTTCTGCGGCCGGTCCCGAGGGCGAGTTGCAGACCGTACTGGTTTATCGCAATCGCATGACGGGGGAGGAGCGGGAGTTTGCGCTCGATGATACGGAGTGGCAGGACGATACGGTCTGGGAGTGGGTCGATACGAAAATTCTGGGAGAGGTACCGGAGATGAATCCGATGATCGAGGAGTTCGCTCTGCGCAATGGCGCGGAAGATGTGACCGACCGGGTGCTCGCTACTCCGGGACGGCTCTATTTGATCTGTGTGACGCGTTTCGACCGCATCGGCCGCAGGTGCGAGGATCGTTTGGAGCGGCTCGTGGAGCGTGCGTTGCAGGAAGGGGCGCATGTCGTCTGCATCACGCCCGAACCCTTGCAGGGAAACGGCATCCATTCGTTCGGGAAAAGCACGCCGGTTCCTTGCTACAACATCGATGGATCGACGCTCAAGACCATGTTGCGGGCTCATACGGGTATTGTCGTGCTCGACGACGGGGTAATCGCCGACAAGCGGAACTGTCGGGACATAGACTGAATCGGGCGTCAGTATTTCCGGTGCTATGCGCGGAAGCCGGGGTTGCTCCGGGCTGCGGAGGCGAGGGGTGAGTTCCGGTTTCCTGCCTGACGGAGTACCGGGACAGACGTTCCGGGTATTGTCGGAAGTAGAGAATATGCGGAAGGGCGATTCCTTCCGATAAAAGACCGTGTGTCATAAAGGCGCACTGTTGTGTCATTATCGGGAGCGGGCGAGTCATTTACGGCAGTAAATTCCTGTCGCCTTTACCTTCAATGCCTTGCATTGCATCCATTCTGACAACCTTAAGGGCTGTGCCTGGAACTTTCATTTCGACACAGCCCTTTCGTTGCTTTTTCGTAATTTGTAGTGCTTCGGCCTATTTCGTATTGACGATCGCGATTTCGTCGGCTACCGGAGCGATCTTGCGCAGCATCTGCACGCCGCCGCAATGTTTGTCGTGGGCCAGGTTGATGGCCCGGCTTACTTTCATCTGGTCGTTTTCGCATTCGCATTGTACGTTATAGACGATGCGGAAAGATTTGAAGACGCTGCTCGATTGTACGGTTTCCGTGTCGAGTTCACCCGATATGCTGAGTTCGAAGCGGGTCGGAGATACGCGCTCCTTTTCCATGATCGCCATCGCGGTCATGCCTGCGCAAGTTACGCCGGCCAGCAACATCAGCTCTTTGGGATTTAGTTGGTCGCATTTCTTGTTTCCTTCGAGGACATAGGTCCGTGCCGAAGTCATCTGTATAGTTACCTGTTGGATCATAACGATAAATTTTTAGGTTGAATTTTCTTTTTTTTGTTTTTATCCGGCAGAATATGCGGGCGGTTTTGCCTTCGTTCGTCGAAAAGATTCTTTTTTCTTTTCTGTCGGGCAACAATCGTTCCCAAATGGTGCGTCTGCCCCGGGAAATCGTTATCTTTACGGGAAATGACTCCGATTTGAACGAATGCACGGGACTGGGGCTAAATAAATTTGGCGCTGGGCCCGGCTTTCGCTATCTTTGTAGAAGATAGGATTCGGTTCGGCAATTTTCGAGAGCAAGTTCTCTCGGTTACCCTCGCTTTTCACTATCTTTGCAAAAGATCGGAGGCGGTTCGGCAATCTTTGCGTGCAAGCCCGCACGATTGCCCTCACCTTTCACGATCTTTGACATAGTCTTAGATAGGATGCGCCTCGGAAAATTGGGAACAAGTTTCCATTTTTCTCTCGGCTTTCACTATCTTTACCGAAAAAATATTTTGATTCGGGCAGGAAGCGCCTCGGGCAGCGCTGAACAGGTCGGACTTACCACCGGGTGTTCGCTATCTGCGTTCGAATTATTGTGTGTGCGTTATGAAGAGAAACATCCTGTATTTATTGTCGATAGGCATTTGCCTGTTCACTTGTGTCGGGAGCCATGCTGCGGCACCGGAAACCCGGGCGCATCTGGAGCGGGGGCGTTCGCTTTTCGATCACGGGCGCTGGACAGATGCCCGTTATGAATTGCTGAAGGCCCGCGAGGGAGCGGACCGGGACGACCGGCTTACGCTCCAGCAGATCGATTATCAGTTGGCGGTTTGTGCCTTGAAGCTCGGCAGCCGGGATGCCGAGGCGATGCTCGCCGACTTTTCCAAGCGTTATCCCGAGTCGGTTTACAACAACGACCTGCGGTTCGCCCAGGGGTTGCTTTATTGCAGCCGGTCGGAGTATGACAAGGCGCTCGCATGTTTCGGACGGGTGAACTACCGGGCTTTGGACAGAACCCGGCGCGAGCAGTACGACCTGCGCATGGGATATATCGAATTCGGCCGGGATGACTATGACCGGGCGATGACCTATTTCGACCGGATCAATCCCCAAAGCGAATTTTACGATCACGCTCTCTATTATAAGTCCTACATCGCCTATGCGCGGGAACAGTACGACTGGGCCAGAAGCGGGTTCGAACGATTGCTTAAAAGCGAGGCTTACGGCGAGGTAGCGCCCTATTACCTGCTGCAAATCGAGTTCAAGCAGGGGAATTACCGCTACGTGGTCGAGAACGGCGAAGAGTTGATCCGCCGGGCATCGCCCCGCCAGCGGGCCGAACTCTCGCGGGTCATGGCCGAAGCGTGGTTTCGCTTGGGCGAATATTCCAAACCGCTGGATTACCTCGACGCTTTCGTGCAGGCCGGCGGAGAAATGGGCCGGGATGAAAATTATCTCTACGGATTCTCCCTCTACCGTACGGCCCGCTACGACGATGCCGCAGAGTATCTGCGCAAGGCGTGCGGAGCCGACGACGCTCTGACGCAGAACGCCTCCTACCACCTGGCCGACTGTTACTTGCGCGGCGGGGACAAGCAGCAGGCGATGCAGTCGTTCGCCATGGCTTCGAATGCCGAATTCGATTCCGCGATTGCCGAAGACGCGCTGTTCAACTATGGAAAATTGCAATACGAACTGGGGGGCGGACGTTTCAACGAAGCGATTCAGGTACTCAACCGCTATGTCGCCCAGTATCCGTCGTCGCCCCGTGTACGCACGGCCAAAGAGCTGTTGGCGGCGGCCTATTACAATTCGCACAATTACGACGAAGCGTACGAGATCATCGCCTCCTATCCCGATCCCGACGGCGACCTGCTGGCCGCCAAGCAGAAGATCGCCTATTTCCGCGGCTTGAGCGCACTGGAAAAGGGCGATACGCAGGGGGCCGGGCGTTATCTGGCGGAGTCCGCCCGTATCGGAATCAGTCCCAAATACAATGCGCTGGCAACCTTTTGGCAGGGTGAAATCGCTTACGGCAGGGGAAATTACGACGTTGCTCTGCGCGATTACGAGTCCTACCTGAAGCGGGCGCCGAAAACCGAGCCCGAATATGCGATGGCTTTCTACAATACGGGGTATTGCCACTTCTCGAAGGAGAATATGCCCCGGGCGCGGGAGTCGTTCGTTCGCTTCATCGAATTGTATCCCACTCAGGACGGTTACCGCACGGATGCCCGCAATCGTCTGGGCGACACCTACTATTCGGATCGCCAGTTCGACGAGGCGTTGAAGTATTACGGACAGGCTGCGGCCGCGTCCGACGACGGAGCGGATTACGCCCGCTACCAGCGGGCCGTTACGCTCGGTATTCTGGGACGTACATCTGAAAAAATCAAGGCGTTGCAGCAGATTATCCGCGACGGCAGGGGAGATTACCTCGACGATGCGACTTACGAACTGGGCCGTACTTTCGTAGCGCAGGAGCGCTACCGCGAGGGGGCTGCAGTGCTCGAACCTTTCGTCGAAACCTATGTTTATTCGCCCTACCGGAGTGCCGCGTTGTCCGAGTTGGGACTGGCTTACCTGAACCTGGGCGACAAGAAAAAGTCGCTTTCCTACTATGATATGGTGGTGAAGACCGCTCCCCAATCCTCCGATGCCAAGGATGCCTTGCAGGGGATTCGGGATATTTACGTCTCCGAAGGAGATGCCGGCGGTTATTTCGATTATGCCCGGAAGAGCGGTGTCGAAGGGGACCTTACGGCCATGTCGCGCGATTCGCTTTCGTTCGCTGCCGCCCGCCGGATCTATCTTTCGGGCGAGCCTGCGTCGGCGGCCAAGTCGCTGCGCAGTTATCTCGAAAGTTATCCCAAGGGATATTATACGGCCGATGCGCTCTATTGTCTGAGCGATTGCTACCTGAAGACGGGCGAACGATCCCGTGCGATCGAAACGCTCGCGGCTCTGGCCGGTGCGGGACAGAATCAGTACACGCATCGGGCTTTGAAGACGCTGGCTGGAATGACTTTTGCCGATGAACGCTTTACGGAAGCTGCGGCGGCTTACCGCAAATTGGCCGATGCCGAAAGCACCGCTGCCGGAAAAGCCGAGGCCATGAACGGCTACGTCCGTGCGACGATCGCGGCGGGGGACGAGGAGCGGATTCTGTCCATGGCCGACGATGTGGCATCCTACACCGCTGCGGGGGACCTGGCATGGCGAGAGTCCCAGTTTGCGAAGGCCGGGATTCTGGATCGCCGGGGAGATGCTGCTGCCGCGCAAAAGATCTACAAGGTTTTGAGCGCCAATGTGAAAACATCCGAGGGAGCCGAGTCGGCCTACCGGGTGATCGAGTCCGCGTTCCGGGCCGGTGATACGGCTCGTGCCGAAAAACTGGTGCTCGATTTCTCGGACAAGGGAACGCCTCATGCCTTCTGGCTGGCCAAGTCCTTCCTTGTGCTGGGTGATATTTATGTGCAGAAGGGCGACATGTTCCAGGCCCGGGCGACCTACCAGAGTATCGTGGACGGCTATACCCCCGCCGATGACGGAATCGTTGCGGAAGCGAAAGAGAAAATCAAGAAACTCAATTAACGATATGAAGCGATCAGCTATTCTGTCCCTGATGTTTATCGCCGGGATGCTTGCGGTGCCCGGGGTGCTCAACGCCCAGGTCGAGAAGCGTGTCGAAGTATCCAAAGCCTATGTGCCGAGCGTGGAGCATGCGACGAAACTTGCCGTGCGCCCCAATATGGTCGATACGGCGGCCATACAGCCGGAAATCGACTATTCGATCACGCCGCTCACGCTCGAAACGCAGCTCGCCACGCGCCCGATCCGTCCTGCGACGATCACCTATTGGGAGTTCGACCGTCCGCTGCCTTTTTACCTGAAGGCCGGAGCGGGTTATCCGCTCAATTCGGCGCTCGATCTGTATGTATCGACACAGAACCCCGACATCGGCTATGCGTTGGGCTATATCAACCACGACGGACGGTACGGACGGATTCCCTATACGCCCGACGGGGACCATAGCGCCCTGTGGATGGACAATCGGGTGGGTGTCGCCGCCGGGAAATACATCGGGCGTCATGTGCTGGAGGGCGAGGTGAGCTACCGGAACCGGATCATCGACCGTTACGGCCTTTTCCCCGATCCGGACTTTCCGACTTTCGACAACGGAAATCGCCGCGTGATCGGCGATTTGCAGGGAAAGATACGGATCGGCGACGATTTCAACGACCTCTCGCGGACGAATTTCAATGTCGAGGTCACGGCGGGCAACTGGTGGAATCCGCTGGATTCGAAACTCTATCTGGAGGATAATGTCGTTCCGGTGTTGGATTATCCGTACGAAAACGAGTGGAATTTGGGGGTAGATGCCGCCGTTGGACGACGTTTCGGCCGCCATACGCTCGTCTTCCGGGCCGGATTCGAGGGCCGGTGGGGTGGCGACCGCAAGGGCGAATCGGTTTGGGCCGCTCCTTCTGACTATTACAACCGGACCTATTCGGGAGCGTTCCGTTATGCCTATCGTGCCCGGTCGGTCGATATGGAGTTCGGTTTGGATTACTACCGGGACGATGTGGCGGGGCGCGATGCGGCGAATTATTTCATTCCCTACGCTCACTTGCGTTTCGATCTGGGCGGCGGCGGTTTCGTACCTTATGTCGAGTTGGACGGAACCCTGAAGCACAACGATATGCGGGAGCTTATGGAAACCAATCTTTATTACGTGCCTCGTTATACGGACCTGATGCCCCGCAATACGGTGGACTATTCGGTCCGTGTCGGTGTGAGCGGGCGTCTCGTCGAGGATAAGCTGATTTACCGATTGTTCGTCGGCTATTCTTTCATCGAGAATCATAACTTTTGGTATTGCTATACGCCGACTACCCGGTATGAGGGGTTCAGTCTGGTACAGGGACGGCTGAATGTCATGTCGCTCAACGGTGAGCTGGAGTTCCGTCCGGTGAGCAATTTCACGTTCTCCATCGGCGGGCGGGGACTGACCTATACCGAGCATCAGACCTTGAGCATCGGCCTGCCGGAGTTCGAGGGTACGGTCCGGGCCCGCTATCATCATCGTAAGTTCTCGGTCGGCCTCGTTTTCGACCTGCAGTCCAACCGCTATATTTCGCGAGTGATTCCGTGGTTCCCGAACGACGGGATCGTGGGGAATATGCGCATTCCCTATACGGTAGATCTGGGGTTGAATGTCGATTGGTACGCGTCCAAGCGGGTAACGGTATTCGCCGAAGGTCACAATCTTTGCAACCGCCGGATTTACGACTGGAGTACGTTTCCGCAGTACAGCGCCGGATTTACGGCAGGTGTGAAGTTGAGTTTTTAGCGGATCGACCCGATATGAAAAACGGCCGGTAACATACCGGCCGTTTTTTATGGAGTACGATTTTTACTCCAGGTTTTTCCGGACTCCGTCCAGAAACCGCTTCATCTTCCCGCTGTCCTTTTTGTCGATGATCTTCGACAGGTGGGTCAGCGTGGCGACGATGTTGTCGATCTGTGCGGGCGTCTTGGGGTTGAAGAGGATTTCCGTCAGCAGGTAGTCGTCTTCGGAGAGTAGTCCGCGGGCGATGGCCATGTGTTTCTTGAAGGTGGTGCCGGGGGCATCCTGGTGCTTCATGATGGAGGCGAATACGAGCGTCGAGGCGAACGGCACCGAGAGGGAGTAGGCCACAACTTCATCGTGCCCCTCGAAGGTGTATTCGCAGACGTTGAGCTTCAGCGAACCGTAGAGGTCCTTGAAGAAGATTTTGCCCATGTGGTCCGACTCCTTGATGATGATGGCGTTTTCGGTTTGCAGGTTGCCCAGGTTGGCGAACGTGGGGCCGAACATCGGGTGGGTCGAAACGTACCGGAATCCCGATTTCTCATAAAATTCCTGCAACCCGGTCTTTACCGAGGCGATGTCGGAGATGATACACTCTTTCGGCAGATAGGGAAATACCTCCTCGAATGCCTGGAGCGTGGCGTTCAGCGTTACGCAGTTGATAAGCAGTTCGGGCCGGAAGTCGGCGATCTCTTCGGGCGAGGTGAAGCGCTGGGCGTTGTAGATGAATCGCATCCGCCGAGGGTCTTTTTCGAGGACGGCTACGTCGTGGTTGAAACTCAACAGGTCGGTGAAAAAGGAGCCCATCTTTCCCGCGCCCAAAATCAGTATGCGCATATATCGGTTTGTTTATGTTTTTTGATGATCCGGGCGGTATGGGAGCGCCCGGGGATTGTTCTATTTCATTCTTCGTTTTTTCGCTCGGCAGAGGTCGTCGGCAACTTCCGTCCCCGTTTGCCGAAAACATTGAATCGCTTCTTCGTTTTCTTCGCACGGCATAATCCGAATAAATTCGGTGCTGTCTTCGCTTATCGGGAACGTCGTTATTTCATTATTTCCATCTGGACCTTTACCGACTCTTCGTGGATCGCTTTCATGATTTCCGAAATGAATTCCGGGTCGAGGTCGAGCGATTGCCCCATTTTGCCGCGTTTGTCCAGGATTTCATCGTAACGCTTGTTTTGCAGGATGGGCATGTTGTGCTCCTTCTTGTAGGTGCCGATCTCCTGCGAGATGTGCATCCGCTTGGCGAGGAGGCTCAACAGTTGCTCATCGACCTCGTCGATCTGGCGGCGCAGGATGCTGATGTTCTCTGTGGTTTGGGCATTGTCGCGCACCACGAGCAGTTGCAGCGTGTAGTCCAGCACTTCGGGCGTCACCTGCTGCGCCGCGTCGCTCAGCGCACTGTCGGGATCGCAGTGGGATTCGATGATAAGTCCGTCGAAGTTCAGGTCGAGCGCCTGCTGCGAGATGGGAGCTACCAGTTCGCGTTTGCCGCCGATGTGGCTCGGGTCACAGAAGATGGTGAGGTTGGGGTATCTGCGGCGAAGTTCGATCGGAATATGCCAGAGCGGAGCGTTGCGGTAGATTTTTTTCTCGTAGGAGCTGAATCCCCGATGGATGACGCCCAGCCGTCGGAGTCCGGCGTTGTAGAGCCGTTCGATCGCGCCGACCCACAGTTCCAGGTCGGGATTGACGGGGTTTTTTACCAGAATGGGGATATCCACGCCTTTCAATGCGTCGGCCAGCTCCTGCATGGCGAAGGGGTTGGTGACGGTGCGGGCACCGACCCAGAGGATGTCGATGCCGGCTTTCAGGGCTTCGAAAACATGAGCGGGAGTGGCGACCTCGGTGGCTACCAGCATGCCGGTTTCCTGCTTGACCTGCTTCATCCAGGGAAGGCCTTCGACGCCGATGCCTTCGAAGCCGCCCGGCTTGGTGCGGGGTTTCCAGATACCGGCCCGGAAGATCTTTACGCCCCGGGCAGCCAGTTCGGAGGCGGTTTTGAGTACCTGTTCACGGCTCTCCGCGCTGCAAGGGCCTGCGATAATCATCGGACGTTTGGGATCCACGCCCGGAAAAGTGAGTGGTTCTATTTCCATTTTCATTGTCGTTGTTGATTTTGCGATCGCCGGCTGTAACCGGCGAATCCGGTCTGTTTATATTCTGTTTACTGATTCTGTTTTGTTCGGGTCGTCGTGATCCGGTCGAGTGCCTCCTGCAACATCTCCTCGTTGCAGCAGAGCGAGATGCGGATGTAGTTCCGCCCTTCCGAGCCGAAGATGGAACCTGGAGTGACGAAGACCCGTGACTGGTGCAGTACCCGGTTGCAGATGGCTTCCCCGACACCGTTCGGGCACTCCCCGGCAGCCGTGAGTTGCGCCGCGAGGGTATCGTTCACCCGTCCCCAGAGGAACATTCCCACCTGGTCGTCGCGGACATCGCAGCCGAGGGTTTCCAGAATCCGGGCAGCCAGTGCGCGTCGGCGGCGATATACCTCGTTCATCCGTTGGTACCAGCTGTCGGGGGCTTTCAGCGCTTCGACGGCGGCCAGTTGCATCGGGCGGAACATTCCGGAGTCCATGTTGCTCTTCACGCGCAGGATCCACTCCAGGAACCGGGAATTGGTCGCCACCATTCCGATACGCCAGCCGGGCATGTTGAAGGTTTTACTCATGGAGTTGAGTTCGATGCAGATCTCTTTGGCACCCGGTACGCTCAAAATGCTTAACGGGCGGTCGTTCAGGATGAAGCTGTACGGGTTATCGTGGCAGATCACGATGTTGTGCCTGCGGCCGAAGGCGACCAGTTTTTCGAACAGCTCCCGCGAACCGTTGGCTCCCGTAGGCATGTTGGGGTAGTTGCACCACATCAGTTTCACACCGGACAGGTCCATTTTCTCCAGTGCTTCGAAATCGGGCTGCCAGTCGTTCTCTTCTTTCAGGGCGTAGGGCAGGATGCGGGCGCCGACGAACTTCGACACTGAGGCGTAGGTCGGATAGCCCGGATTGGGTATGAGTACCCCGTCGCCTTCGTTCAGGAAGGCTAGCGAAATGTGCATCACACCCTCCTTGCTGCCGATCAGGGGCAGGATTTCGTTGGCAGGGTCCAGGTCCACGCCGTACCATCTCTTATACCACCGGGCGAACTCCGCACGCAGTTCCGGAATACCTACGTAAGGTTGGTATCCGTGCGTGTCGGGCCGCGCTGCCGCCTGGCAGAGCGCCTGCACGGTTTCGGCCGACGGGGGCAGGTCCGGGCTGCCGATCCCCAGGTTGATGACGCGTGCGCCGGATTCGTTCATCCGGGCCACCTCTTTCAGTTTCACGGAGAAGTAGTACTCTTCGACGTTTTCCACCCGGCGGGCCGGGGTGACGGTCGGTTTCGCCGGTTTCGTTTCTTCGGAGCCGCCAAGCTCCGCAGGTTGCTGTTTTTTCATACTGAAAACAAAAAAGCTCCCGCCTCAAGGCAGGAGCTATGATCTAAATTCGTAATTCTGTCGATCGAACTTTACAACACGCAAACTCCCGCCTTTACTCGGCCCGAATAAAGGTAATAATAGGAGTATGTAAACTGAACGTGTTGCATATCGTTTTTGTCGTCGAATATCCGTCCAGGGTATTTAACGGGACAAATGTATCGCATTTTTCGGAAAATGACAAAATTTTTTTCGCTTTTTTATTTCGGGCATAAAATTCCTAAATTTGTCGGGACAAACAATTTCGAATAAACGTGAGTAATCTTCATATATCATCCGATTTCAGCGGTTTGGATGCCCTGATTCCGCAGGGCCGACGGGTTTTCGTCGTTATCGACAGCAACCTGAAGCCCTTTTTCGGCCTTTTCGAACGGTATGAACTCATTCCGATCCAGACCTCCGAGAAGGTTAAAACCTTCGCTACGGTAGAATATATTATCGAACAGTTGCTGGAGCGGGGAGCCGACCGGAGCTCGTTTCTCGTGGGCGTGGGCGGCGGCATCACGACCGACCTCTGCGGTTTCGCGGCGTCGGTTTACAAACGGGGTATTCGGTTCGGTTTCGTACCTACGACGCTGCTGGCGCAGGTGGACGCTTCGATCGGGGGTAAGAACGGCGTGAATTTCCATGCCTATAAGAATATGGTCGGTACGATCACCCAGCCTGAATGGATCTATATCTGTACCGATGCGCTGCGGACGCTTTCGCCCCGGGAGTTCCGGGCCGGAATCGCCGAAGTCCTGAAGACTTTCATCCTGTTCGATGCGGAATACTATCGCAAGGCCGTGGATTATTTCGCCCGGATGGAGGCCCACTTGCGGAAAGCGGGAACCTGTTGCGGGGGCGAATGTGTGTACGGGCAGGAGGAGCTTACCGAAATCATTCGCAAAACGGCGTTATACAAGTGTGCCGTAGTGGAGCGGGATGCTTTCGAGAAGGGGGAGCGGCGCTTGCTGAATCTGGGGCATACCTTCGCTCACGCCATCGAGAAAAATTGTCCGATCATGCACGGCGAAGCCGTGGCGATCGGTCTGGCGGAGGATTTGAAGAAGGTCGGGCTTCCCACCCAGTCGCCCATAGCTATCGGTGTTTTGCTGGAAGCGTTGGAAAAAGATAAGAAGGTGGAGGGCGATGCCATTCATTTCATCCTGCCCCGTGCGGTGGGGGAGGTGGTGGATCGTGCGATTCCGTTAAAACAGTTGGAGGAGGTCGCCCGTGATCTGCGTTAGCGTACAGGAAAAGAGTTTCGGGGATTGCCGGGCGATCCTCGAATCGTGTGAAATGGCCGAACTCCGGGCGGACCTTTGCCGTCTTTCGGTCGAAGAGGTCGAGCGGCTCGTGGAGATTCGGCCGAACCTGATTGCCACCTGCCGGATTGCGAACTCTTCCGAGACATTCGCCCGCGAGCAGCTCGAGGCGGCGATCCGCAGAGGGGCGCGTTATGTCGATATAGAGATCGAAGCGCCCGACGAGCATCTGGAATATATTCGTACGCTCGCCCGCGAGTACGGGTGCCGGCTGATCGTTTCGTTCCACGATTTCGAGGGAACTCCCTCCCTCGACGAGCTGAAGGGGATCGCCCGGCTGTGTCGCACGAAGGGGGCCGATCTGGTGAAGATCGTCACGACGGCCCGGAATATTTCGGATGCCGCCCGTACGATGCGTTTGTATGACCTGCAAGCCGACGGAGCGCTTTTCGAGGGTGCCGCCGCTGCGGAGCGTCCGCAGTTGGTCGCTTTTTCGATGGGCGAAGCCGGGAAATTCACCCGTCTGCTCTGCCTGAAGCTCGGTGCGCCTTATACGTATGTTTCAGCTGGAGCATCCAACGCCACGGCGTCGGGGCAATATACCCGCGAGGAGATGGAGCGGCTGCTTTCGGCCGAAAATTATCCTTTCGAGGGATTTCGCGAGTTCCGTCGGACGACGGTTGCCGTTCCTTGTTCCAAGAGCGTGGCTCAGCGGGCCGTGTTGGCTGCTGCGCTGGCTGCGGGAGAGAGCCGGCTCGCCAATTACGCCCCTTGCAACGATATAGTCGGAGCCGTCGAGGTCATCCGGGGTATGGGCTGCCGGATTGCGTCGGACGGTACGACGCTGCATATCGAGGGTGTCGGAGCGGAGCGCTTGGGACGTTGCTCGAAGATCGAAACCGGCGAATCGGGGCTGCTCACGCGGCTACTGACTCCGCTGGCATCCCATATTTCCGCTTTGAACGGCGGTGCCCCGGTGGAAATTTCCGGGCATGGCAGTATTCTGAAGCGCAATCTGCACGAGGCGGTCGCCGCGCTGCGCGAAGCCGGCGTGCATTGTTCTGCTCGTGAGGAGGGGTATCTTCCGTTTCGGATCGAGGGCGGTATTACCCGTCGTGAGATCGCCTTTTCGGGGCGGGAGAGTTCGCAGACCGTATCGGGTTTCCTGATGACTTTGCCGTTGTTGCAGGATGCGACCGTGCTGACGGTAACCGAGCCGTCGAGCATTCCCTACCTGGAGCTTACTTTGCGGACGCTGACTCGGTTCGGTATCCGACTCGACAGGGAGGCGTTTTACGACGGGGGGTGCGGCGGACGGAAGCCCGGGACGCCTTCGAAAATCGTCTTTTCGGTACCGGGCGGGCAGGAGTACCGTCCTTCGGACCTCTTCCTGGATGCTGATTGGAGTTCGGCCGCCTATTTCGCGGTGGCCGGAGCCGTCGCTTCGTCGCTGGGGCGGATCGAGGGGATTACGCTGCGCAATATGCGGCTCGATTCGCTGCAGGCCGATGAAAAGATACTCGACATCCTGCGTTCGTGCGGTGCCGATGTGAGCGTCGCGCCTGCGGACGTATCCGTAAGGGGCGATATGCCGGGAGATTTGCAGAACATCTCCGTTACTGCGACCGGCCGGCGGCTGAAGGCTTTCGAGGTCGATGCCACGCATTGCCCCGATCTGTTCCCGATCCTTGCGGTGCTGGCTGCCCATTGCGACGGTACGAGCCGTATCGCGGGTGTCGGACGTCTGACGCAGAAGGAGAGCAACCGGGCCGAAACGATCTATGCCGAGTTCCGGACGCTGGGGGCGCGGATCGACATCCAGGGCGACGAGATGTTCGTTACGGGCGGGCCGTTGCATGGAGGAGATGTCCGCTCGCACAACGACCACCGGATTGCCATGAGCCTGATCGTCGCCGGGTTGTTCACGCCGGAGCCGGTGCGGCTGGACGACGTGAAGTGCATCGACAAGTCGTTTCCTTCGTTCCTCGATCTGCTCGCCCGGCAGGAGTAGCGGGGCGGGCAGATGGTATTTCCGTTCCGGCGGAAAGAACGCTTTCCGTGCGGCGAAGCGCGGAAACGATGGGGCCGGACGATTGAAGTAAACTCGAAGAAACTTAATTGGCTATGAATTCATACGGAACAAAATTCAGACTCTCGATTTTCGGGGAGTCGCACGGTCCGCTGATCGGCGTGGTGCTCGACGGCGTGCCTGCGGGCATGCCGCTTTCGCGCGAGGATTTCCTCGCGGATCTCGACCGTCGCCGCAGCGGTGCGAAGGGAAGCACGCCCCGTAAGGAGAGCGATTTGCCGGAGATCGTAAGCGGCGTCTGCGACGGGCACACTACGGGTGCTCCGCTCACGATCGTATTTCGCAACAGCAATACCCGTTCGGGCGACTATTCGGACTTTCGCGCGACGCCCCGTCCGGGCCATGCCGATTTCGTGGCGGAACGGAAATACCGTGCCTTCAACGATCTGCGGGGCGGCGGCCATTTTTCGGGGCGGCTGACGCTGACGCTGGTGGCGGCCGGAGTCGTGGCCAAGAAGATGATCGGCCCGATCGAAATCCGGGCCCGGATCACCGAGCTGGGCGGTATTCCCCGCGAGCGGCTGAATTGCGAGCCGGGGAAGGAATTGGGCGCCGAGGGTGCCCCGACGCTCTGGGACGAGCTGATTGACCGCACGCTCCGGGAGTTGGATTCCGTAGGCGGGG
>OHCX01000409.1_pt1 | contig 16897 bp, 13 predicted proteins | sample 1566841 | NCBI WGS metagenome assembly OHCX01 (sample SAMEA3879513, study PRJEB24766) | human gut metagenome | biome: human-associated habitat; feature: feces | place: USA | collected 1985/1987 | reverse complement strand
GGCATTTTCAGCTCTAAATTCAAGCTGAAAGAAAATCAAAAATATAAAAATTCTGAAATACTTCCTTATAAAAAGGGAGCAATGATTTCGATAATAATCAATTGTGCGATAGCTTCGTTTTTCGTGCAAATGTCACTATATTCAAATACGTCGATTATAAACTGTATCAAATTATACGGACTGTTTGTTTTGGTTCTTTTCGCTGCATTGATCGACAGCAAGAAAAAGATAATTCCGAATATTATATCGAAGAATTTGCAGATATTCTCAAATCCTGCTTTTAGGGATATATATATATTTATCCTGCTTGCCTTTTTCACACTTCTAATAAACCACTGCTGCCAGAATGATATATACCAGAATCGACACCATACAGTACATAGAATTGGTTGTTGATACATAGGCACTGCCCTCTTCCTTTTTCAGAAAAGTCTGCATGCTGAAAGTGGCCGGCGCCGACATATAGGAAATGATGGCAAGATTCAACAGCATGTTATCTCCTATCCACAAATGCACTGCCCACAGCACTCCAATTGCCATAAGTGTCTGTAGCAGAACTCTCATCAGGATTGTCTTCAGGCATGGCCGGATCAGTTCCTTTGTCAGTTCCATGCTATATCCCACAACGATCAGAATGATTGCTGTCACGGATGTGGTAAGGATCCCTTCCACCGCCAGATATGCACCGCCGAAGGGACTGTCGATCAGGCAAATCACCACCTTGGACAGTCCTGCCAGGATTCCAAGCACACTTGCAATAAATGCCGGTGTGTGGAATGCACTCATACATAGTTTCTTTGCATTGATCTTCTCTCCGTTTTCCACCTGTCCCAGCATCCCCATATAGATGCTGAATCCAAACAAAAGTCCTGCAATATCCAGTACTGCGATCTGTGAGAGATTTTCCTGCCCGCACAGGCTGGTATACAAAGGATACGCCATGAGGCCACCCTCATATACACTGACCATAAACGGCAGGTACTTGCGGTATTCTCCGTTCATAAGCGGCTTCAACAGAAATCCTACTCCGAAAGATACCACCAGCATAACGAACATAATCCCCACCAGTTTCCAGGTCTCCACACTGTAATCCGCTGTGGCCAGTGCATGAAAGATTGCCACCGGAAGCATGATATTGGTTACCAGCAGTTTCATATTATCTATTCCGCTTTTGGTAAGTAACTTTAATTTTCTGCATGCCATACCGAGAACCAGCATGACAAGTACCGGCAATATAATTTCTAATATTCTCATTTGTTATCCCTTTCCGAGGTATCCTATACTTTTTTATTTATTATACTTCGATTTTCCTATCCTGTATATTATGTATCCCGGAAGTTTTGTAGAAATGTTTTAGAATTGATGCAGAAATGTTAATGCCAGAATTCGGTCTCCATTTCAGATATGCAAAAAGGCACTGTATCTCAATTTTTTTGAAATACAATGCCTTTTTTACAACACAATCTTACCCAAAGAAATTATACTTGTTAGCCTCAAAAGCTTCCATATAGGTTGCCCCATTGGAACCATACCGGTTGGATGCGCTGACCACATTTTCGGAAGCATTCTTATGGATGTGCTCACCGAGAAATCCTATTTTGGAGGCAATGCCATTCTCTCCTCCCAGTACCTTCTGTAAGGTATCCGCATCCGCATTCCGGAATACTTTCTCGTCCACGATCAGGCTTCCGTCCTTTGCCTGACTGATTCCTATACTTTCCAGTGATTCTTTACTGCCCGCTGGAATGTTTTTTAACTGTTGCTGGTAAAATTCATTCATGATTCCGCCGGTGGTCTTAAGCTGCTTCATGGTAGCATTGTACGCTTCCACCATTTTGTTCACATCACTCAGGATGTCCGTGGTGTCTCCGCTCTCTTTTACCTTGTCGTAGAGGGAATCCTTATCGCTGCCTGCAAGCTTTGACGCAGATTGGCTCAACTTCTCCGACAGATCCTCCAGCTTTGCATAATTATTTTTCCTCAGAATGTCCGTGGCACCGGTACTTGTGGTGTTCATGCTCTTCCCGATGGTTCCCAGCAGGTTCTGGGATGACTTGTTATTGATAATGTCCAAGAGCGACGTTCTCTGAATGGGAATCCCGCTTTTTGCTGCGGAATTTGCCAGCATTTGGGTTGTGATCCTCATTTTGCGACCTCCTTTGATCTGCAATTTTTTCTCTCTGTCTTCTATATCGCCGCTTTTCTTTCACCCTTAATATGTCTTGTAACGAACCGATCTTTTCATGTAACGAAACATCAAAAAATCAGCAGGCCCATCACCCGCTGATTCCTTTCTGAAGCATCACCGCTTACACTTTTCTCAGATACTTCATGTATGCGGTGACAAAGTCATTGTATTTCTGTTTTGCTAAAAATACGCTCTCACCGTTTTTCAATTCTATGTTGCTATTGTCATACCGGGCGACCTCCTGCAGATTCACAAGAAATCCCCGATGGGAGCGGAAAAAGCGATCTCCCAGCTTCTGCTCCAGCACTTCCATTTTTTCATAAAAACAGTAGGGCTCCTTCTTTGACTTGGTGTGCAGCATAATTTTTCTGGCCTGGTTCTCGGCATAGAGGATATCATCCACAGGAATCCTGACATAGTTGCCGCCTACTTTTATAACCAGCGGTTCAACATTCTTTTTACTCCGGATCTGGCAGATTGCCCTGTCCATGACTTCTGTGAACTTCTGCTCATCGATAGGCTTCAAAAGATAATGAAACGCCCCCACATCATAGCCTTCAAACACATATTCACGTAAGGCCGTCACGAAGATAATCAGTGCATCCGACCTTTCACGGATCTTTCTGGCCGTCTCCATACCGTCCGGTTCCGCCGCATTCTGCTCCCGGTTCAGGGAAATATCTAACAGGATCAGGTCAAACGCCGTCGGATCCGCCAACAGTTCTCCGCCGTCGACAAACAGTCGGATTTCCCCCTCCGTACATTTCTCTACCAGCCTTTTCAGGTATTCTCTTATGGGCTGTTCATCGTCACATATTGCTATTTTCAGCATTCGTCTTCTACTCCCCCGGATCTTATTCCATTCAAACATTTCCTTTTTTATATCGCCACTTTTCCTTTGAAATTCAATCCTATGTAACGAAATGCGATTTTTGTGTAACGAAAAAATCAGCGGGTATATAGCATCCCAAAAGCTCTCTCCTGCGAGAGAGCTTGGTCTGCACCTGTAAAGTCAAGGTTGTTTTGGTGTAAATAGCATAAAAACGACAAATTCCATACAAAAAATTCCCCAAATCAGAAATTTTTGTACGGAATTTACTTATTTTGCTTATATAGCGAAAATGGAGACTTTTCAAACGGTAAAATTCCACATTTTTGTATTTTTTTCGTCCAAAACGGCGATTTAAATACAAACAAGATTTCCACTGACTGTCCCGATGCAACGCTCACAAAGAGAATTTCTATCACTCTGCGAACAGTTCCTTCTTCCGTTCAATCATCTCATCAATCTTCTCAATATACAGCCCTACATCCTTGACATTATCGCACCGTTCGATCCGTCCATCGGGGAAGACTCTCTTGGTGATGCTTCCGGCTCCCAAAGCCACAATGGTCTGTTTCTCCTCCATGATGAGGATGTTATACAGGCCGTATTTTCCGGGGCGGGCGTAGCCGGTGTTCTCGAAATTGCCGGACATGTTCTTCTGTCGGTAGAGGTAATAAGGCTTCATTCCAAGCTTCTCAGCTCCCGCCGCCGCGATCTTCATGGTTTCGTCGGTGTTGTGAAGCATGGAGACGCCGTTCTCCTGGATCCACTGGTTCAGGCGGGATGCACGCTTGATGGCCAGGGAATGCACGGTCAGGCTGTCCGGGGACAGTTCCACGATCTTTTCGATGGTGCGCTGTACATCCGCCTCCAGTTCTCCCGGCAGTCCCAGGATCAGATCCATATTGATATTATCAAATCCGACCTCTCTCGCCAGCCGATATGCCGTAAGTACCTGTTCCACGCTGGCCTTCCTGCCGATGATATCCAGTGTCTCCTGCTTCATAGTCTGGGGATTCACAGAGATGCGGCTGACCTGATGACGGTACAGTACCTCCAGCTTCTCTCTGGTGATGCTGTCGGCACGACCGGCTTCCACAGTGAATTCCTTCACGGTAGAGAAATCAAACTTGGACTTTAATGCCGTGATCAGACGGTCCAGCTGCTCCGGTTCCAGTGTGGTGGGCGTACCACCGCCGATATAGACGGTATCCAGTACCTTGTCCTGAAAATTCTCCGCCACATAATCCATCTCTTTGATCACAGCGTCCACATAGGCGTCCACCTGCCTGCGGAATGCAGCGATCGGATAAGAGGTAAAGGAACAATAGAGACAGGTTGTAGGGCAGAACGGAATCCCGATGTACAGACTGTAGCCGCCCTCATAATGAATCTCTTTTAACAGATCCCGCTCTCTCTTCGCAATATCGATTCCCAGCAGGGCCTTTTCTTCACTGACATAGTGGCTCTGCTCCATGAAATCCAGAATCTCTGCATCGCTTCTGCCCTCATCCAGCATACCGTAGGCGATCTTCGTGGGACGGATGCCGGTAAGGTTTCCCCATGGGAGTTTCTGCCCGGTCACCTTGCTTAAGGTGCGGTACAGGAAACGTTTCAGACCGTTCTTATACCCATCTGCAAGGTTTGCTGTCTCTGCATTCCACAGGAAATCCTCTTCCCCCACACGGATCTTCGCTCCGGTCTCGGCCAGTTCGATTTCCAGACTGACCTGCGGTTCCAGCTCTGCCAGCTTCTCCGGTTTTGTCTCCGGGGTGATGACCGTGACCTGGTCCTCCGCATAAAAAGCCTTCACCAGAGAATGTACATCATATTCATAGTTAGGATGGGATAATTTCACTACTTTCATTGTATTTTCCTCATTTACATAAATACAGGCACAGAGATAACTCTTTCTGTGCCCGAATATATTTCAGTATTATAACTATTCAGAACCCCATTCGCAAAGCCACTGCTACGCAGCTTTCCCTTTGCTCATGTGGTTACTTCGCCATATAAATATCATATAATATTCTTACGAATGCCAGCATTCGACGAATATTAACGCTATTTACATGGCTCTGAATAGTTATACACAAAACGGATTATATTTCTTCTCATGTCCGATGGTGGTGCTGTCGCCGTGTCCCGGATAGACTACCGTCTCCTCCGGCAGAGTAAACAGCTTCTCCTTCACCGAACGCACCAGCGTACTCATGCTGCCGGTGGGGAAATCGGTTCTGCCCACGGATTCCTGGAACAGGGTATCCCCGCAGATTAAAAACCCTCCCTCCGGGAAATAATAGCTGACACCGCCTGCAGTATGTCCGGGCGTTGCCAGAACTTTGATCCGGATGCCATCCAGATCCAGTTCCTCGCCATCCTTCAGATACACATCCGCGGTGACCGTTACCGGACGCCCCATATCTTTCGACAGGTTGCTCTTCGTATCCCGCAGGAAATCTTTCTCCGCCTCCCCGGCATAAATTTTCACCGGTTCCCAACCATGCTCCCCGGCATAAGCATCCGCTGCCGCCTTCAGTTCCTCACAGCCGCTGATCTCGAGTTCTTTCTCCTGGTTTCGGATTGTATCCTTTAGATGAGAATCCTTGTCCATGATTAGGTTTAGCTACAGAAGATGTACCACTCTCATCAACACTTTCACTAATTTTCCCCTGCGGAGGACAAGCTTTCCTTTTATACCCACTCGGATCATCATACACCACCGGATTATTCCCGCAGTACGCATACAGATTCAGTCCATCCCCCTGATAGACGTCTTCCTGCATGAACCGCCCGGCAACCGGATTATAATACCTCGCCCGCAGGTAATACTGCTCTGTCAGTTCATCATACTGCTGGCCCGTATAACGGATGCGGTTATTCAGCTGTTCTGTGGTCTCAAGGGGTATGCCAAAGGCATCATACTGATAGCTGTTCCGGATTTCTCCCTGTCCATCAGTAACAAATACCGTACTGAGCTGTTCGTCCCTGTGGTAGTAGGACAGTTCCTGTCCTCTGCGGAACGCTTCCATCCCTGCCCCGAGATGATAACTGGTGCCCTGCTCTTCTCTTCCCTCCTCCTGCAGAAGCTCTCCATCGTGGTATACAAAGCTGGTTCTCCTGCCGTTTTCCAGCAGTTCAAACCGCAGGCCTTCCGCGTCATAGCGGTTCTCCTGCACGCTGCCGGTTTCGGTTTCCACCCTTGTCTGCTGGTGGCGGCTGTTATAGGAGAACAGGCGGATCCCGGCTGCATTTTTCTCCTCTATTATACCGCCCTGACGGTCATAAGAAAACTGTTTTCTATCGGCAGGGCTTTCCTCTTCGACCAGCTGGTTCTTCTCATTATAAAGATAACGGATTTCTCCCTGTACATCCGTCTTCCGGATTCTGTTTCCGGCTTTGTCATAGGCATAGCAAACAGAAGCGCCGTTCCGCCGCTCTTCCAGAAGCTGTCCTCGGACATCATAATTGTAGGAGATATCCAGTGCATTATTCCCTGCGGTGATTTCGGAAGTGATGCCGCCCAGAGCTGCCTGTGTGCCTGCCTTCGCCGTGCGGTTTCCGTTGCCGTCATACCGGTATGCAAAGGAGAGCAGGACATTTTCTCCCGCCCTGGTTTCCAGTGTGCGGACATTTCCGTCACCATCGTAGGTATAGGCGGTCTCCACACCGTTACCATAATGGATGCGACTGATGCGGTTCAGGGCATCGTAGCCGTAGCGCACCTCCAGTCCGTCATCATTAAAGATGCGGCTTCGTCTGCCCAGAATGTCATACTCATACCGGGTGCTGACTCCTGCGGGATCCCTGATCTCCGTGATCTGCCCTGCCCTGTCATGGGTATAGGAAACTAAGCGTTTCCCGTTGGAACGCTTTTCTTTCAGGTTACCATATGCATCGTAGATGTATTCATAGGACTTTCCGTCGCAGACAGCACGGGTCACCCGGCCCAGGCTGTCATAGTGCCAGGTGCTGATATTGGTATGTTTTCCCTCTGCATCGGATGCCTTCTCATATACAGGCTGACCGAATACGTTGCAGGCGCGCTGCAGCTGTCTTCCATCCCTGTCGATATGCAGGGACAGGTTGCCCTCCTCGTCATACCGGAAGGTCTCTGTATCGCCCAGCTGATCAATTCTCTCGCTGATCTTGCCGAGACTGTTGTAGCGGTACTGCACCGCATTACCGTTACCGTCTATAGTCCTGCTGACCTGCCCGGCGGGGGTATATTCATAGCCTTCCTTCACCCCGTCCACAAAGCCAATGCCTGTGATGCGTCCCCAGCTGTCCACGTCATAGGAAATGGGATTCCGGTTGCCGTCCACAACTCCCGTGATCTGCCCCCTGGCATTATACTCATACTGTTGGAGGGTGCGCTGATGGTTCCGGTTACCGTTCCCTAATCGCCGGACATCCTTGATCTTTCCGTCCAATTCGTAGGAAAGCTCTGTCCGGTTTCCAAACGTATCCTTTTGGATGACCGGCTGATTCCGCAGGTTGTAGGAAAGCTCCTGTACCACTTCTCCTAATGCATTGGTGGTGCGGAGGCGGTTGCCGCGGCTGTCATAGGTGTAGGCTGCGCCTGCCCCGTCATCGTTTTCCGGCTCGTAGCCGTAGGGACTGATCTCTTTCCGCAGCCTGTCATTCCGGTCATAGAGATAGCGGGTCACCCCTCCTGCCGGATTGGTTCTGTGGGTCGCCCGGTCTTTCAGGTCATACCGGGTGCTGCTCTCCAGACATTCCCCGTCCGTTCCCAGAATGGCCTGTTTCAGCACATTTCCGGCCGCATCATAGGCATACTGCACCCGTCTGTCGATACCGTTCTTTCTGTCAAGGACTCTCTCCTCGGTCAGGCGGTCATCCGCATCGTAGCTTCTGCGGATCTCGGAGCCCTTCGGGGTGGTGATCTTTGTCAGGTTGCCGTTGGCATCGTAGGCATATCTTGTAACGGCGGCCTGTACCGGGCCGTTGCCCTGGATTTCCTCCGTCCGCTGAACAAGCCACCCGTTTTTATTGTAGGCATAATGAATGACACTATGAACACCGTCCGCAATGGCACGCTCTTCCAGCGTTACATTTCCCAGACAGTCATAATCGTAGCGCATTTTTGCCCCAAAGTCATCTTTCACTACATTCAGATGATTGTTTTTATCGTAGGAAAAATGGATCCGGTGCCAGCCATCCGGCTCTCCGTCCCGTTCTACTTCCTGCTGTCCGTAGGCCTCCTCCACCTTATTGCCCTGACTGTCATAGGTATAGGCGATGACACGGTACAGCGCAGGATCGGTCTCCTGCACTTTTATCTGTTCCCGGATCTTCCAGCCCAGATCATTATAGGTATAGAGGACCTCCTTTCCTTCGCCGTCCACTTCCCGGAGGATCTGTCCGTGCCCGTTGTACTCGTAGGTGTGCAGGATGTTCCCCTCGGGATCCTGTACTTCTGTCATCCGGCCGCAGGCGTCATAGGCATAGCGGTAGCCATTGCCGTCATCCGAATCTGCATCATAAGATTCCGGCTGTACCTGTTTGATCATGTTGCCATCCGCATCATAGAATCTCCGCTCCACGCCTCCGTCCGGATAAAGGATACGGATGCAGTTCCCGTCAGAATCGTACTCATAGCGGATTCCTTCTCCCTCATCGCCTTTCAGGGCATAGCTGACCGGATGGATCCGGCTGGTGATGTCCCCGTCAAAGTTACGGAATACACGGTGATGTTCCTGCAGGGGAGATATGGTATCTACCACACGTTCCAGAAAATCGTGGCGGTACTCATAGCCGCTCTCTTTCTTTTCCCACTGCACGGGTGGATAGTAAGTGGTCAGATTGCCCATGCGGTCATAGAATCTACGGGTGGTGTAGCCTTCCCCGTCGATGCGGCTGGTGACAAAGTTTCTGGAATTGTAAGCCAGCTCCACCGTGCCGTAAGTATTGCTGATGGACAGTCTGCGGCCTACGGTATCGTAGCCGTAGGCAGTCTCCTCCCCCTTCGGCGTAATGACACGGCTGGGGTATGCCCGGTTGGCTTCATATTCATTAACTCTTTACGATTGCTTATGCTGTTTCATCATCTACAATCATAATTGACTGTAAATTGACAATATCATATAAAAAAATCTGGCACCAAGTTATATCATTTTCATCAAATCTTTCATCATTAAAAGCAAATTGATCAGAGTACTGGATGATAATGGCTACATTGAATTTATCATTGCTTTTATTGATTATTTTTTCTAATTTCTCTTCTGGGTCTCTAGCAGTGGTTGCACACGGATATTCAATTAAATCATATAATGTTATCTGTTTTCCACATGATGTGCAGAATGCTATCACTTTAGGCTCGGAATTCTTATAAACAACAAATTCTTTATTTCCACAATTACAGCTGATTTCATAAGCAAAAGTAACTTCTCCATAAATGCCATCTCTAAAATACTTATTTTCTCCCTGAATTTGCTTTGCATATTTTTTAATATGGCTAGGTGCATAAATCATTTACAACTTTCCTCCTATTATACCGCCCTGACAGTCATAACGACAGGGCTTTCTTCTGTAATAAGCTGGTTCTTCTCATTGTAAAGATAGAGAATTTCTCCCTGTTCATCTGTCTTCCAGATTCTGTTTCCGGCTTCGTCATAGACATAGCTTGCCTACCTTCACCTAATATGATGATATATCAGATTTTTCGCTTTCTTACAATAATATTTTCCTATAGAGCAAACATATGATATCGTTCTAATTTCTCAATGTTATTCCCGTTCGCTAATAACAGCTTATTTGTATATCTTACGACAGCGACGCTTTCCTAAATTTGCTCTGTCTTTTAAATGCACCAATTGTACCTATTTTTCTATATTATTTTCTACTATAGGTGATTCATCATCTCTTACAAATCTTTTATCACACTCCTGAACATTATTCAAAAATGCTTCAAAACTTGCATCCAAATCTTTGAATACTATCTCTATATCCCCAAACTTTATAGTTCTATAAAAGTGTATATCTTCAATATCTCCTACAAAATACCTCCATCCATTTTTGTCTTTCATCCTAATCATGCATATATTAGGTTTCGAAAACTTACTATTACGAAAATGTAACTCAATATAAACATTTTTGTTTTGATAATTATTGTATACTATCTTATCTATAAAGTACTCATCACCGTTAACCTTTTCATACCATATTTGTTTTGTGGTATCTAAATCGATAGCAACAAGCTGAAATGTAAAATAAATAATCTTTCTATATAGCCTATTATCTCTATAATCCATCATAGAGCAAATAGGATTATAATTTTTCTTACCTTTTTGCGCTTCTAATAATATCTTTTGTGCCTCATCACATGTTATTTGCCTTGTACTCTTATCCTCTATATTCCCACCTGTCAAATATAAAATTTTGCACATATAAATCTCCTTCCAGACTAAATTTAGCATAAGAACATTGTTTAATTATAATTGCATACATTATGTTGATAAGTATAATATTTCAGAATTTATCATCAAAATCCTTATTGAGTTTTCCTTATAAAATAAGGCTTTCTCAAATAATATGAAAATATATACAACAAACCTTTCATATTAGCGACAACTTTTACTACTATTTTCTTCGTTTTCTGGTAGACCGTCTAAAAGATTATTTTCATTATTTCTTGATGTTTTAGGATGTTCTTCCGTATTTTCTCGAATAGTTATATTTAAGCTGTCAGCCTTATCTGATACTTTCTCCGGTATACCTATCTTTTGTTTAGGAACTTCTAAATATAAATCTCCCTGTAATGTTTTTCCCCTTAACTCTTGAGGATTAAAATCAATATCAAGTATTTCTGTTCCCGGCGCATATTTCTTATCTGCCTCTGTCACATATTCTAATGCTGTCGACAATTGAACTTCACCTAATTGTGTACTCTTCCTAGAAACTATTTGTCCCTCAACAAAGTTACCATTTTCATCGATAAAAGGAGGTTCATATGAATCCACCACAAAGTAAGGCTTTTTACCATCTCCTGCTACTCTTATTTCATTGTATGTATAATTTGGTCTATTTTCTCTATTAAAATTATTCCCTCTATTTATATTTTCTCTTACCTGTGGCGGCCATGTATTCCAGCCACTGTCATACCCACTCGGATCATAGTACACCACCGGGTTATTGTGACAGTACGCATACAGATTCAGTCCATCCCCCTGATAGACGTCTTCCTGCATGAACCGCCCGGCAACCGGATTATAATACCTCGCCCGCAGGTAATACTGCTCTGTCAGTTCATCATACTGCTGGCCCGTATAACGGATGCGGTTATTCAGCTGTTCTGTGGTCTCAAGGGGTATGCCAAAGGCATCATACTGATAGCTGTTCCGGATTTCTCCCTGTCCATCAGTAACAAATACCGTACTGAGCTGTTCGTCCCTGTGGTAGTAGGACAGTTCCTGTCCTCTGCGGAACGCTTCCATCCCTGCCCCGAGATGATAACTGGTGCCCTGCTCTTCTCTTCCCTCCTCCTGCAGAAGCTCTCCATCGTGGTATACAAAGCTGGTTCTCCTGCCGTTTTCCAGCAGTTCAAACCGCAGGCCTTCCGCGTCATAGCGGTTCTCCTGCACGCTGCCGGTTTCGGTTTCCACCCTTGTCTGCTGGTGGCGGCTGTTATAGGAGAACAGGCGGATCCCGGCTGCATTTTTCTCCTCTATTATACCGCCCTGACGGTCATAAGAAAACTGTTTTCTATCGGCAGGGCTTTCCTCTTCGACCAGCTGGTTCTTCTCATTATAAAGATAACGGATTTCTCCCTGTACATCCGTCTTCCGGATTCTGTTTCCGGCTTTGTCATAGGCATAGCAAACAGAAGCGCCGTTCCGCCGCTCTTCCAGAAGCTGTCCTCGGACATCATAATTGTAGGAGATATCCAGTGCATTATTCCCTGCGGTGATTTCGGAAGTGATGCCGCCCAGAGCTGCCTGTGTGCCTGCCTTCGCCGTGCGGTTTCCGTTGCCGTCATACCGGTATGCAAAGGAGAGCAGGACATTTTCTCCCGCCCTGGTTTCCAGTGTGCGGACATTTCCGTCACCATCGTAGGTATAGGCGGTCTCCACACCGTTACCATAATGGATGCGACTGATGCGGTTCAGGGCATCGTAGCCGTAGCGCACCTCCAGTCCGTCATCATTAAAGATGCGGCTTCGTCTGCCCAGAATGTCATACTCATACCGGGTGCTGACTCCTGCGGGATCCCTGATCTCCGTGATCTGCCCTGCCCTGTCATGGGTATAGGAAACTAAGCGTTTCCCGTTGGAACGCTTTTCTTTCAGGTTACCATATGCATCGTAGATGTATTCATAGGACTTTCCGTCGCAGACAGCACGGGTCACCCGGCCCAGGCTGTCATAGTGCCAGGTGCTGATATTGGTATGTTTTCCCTCTGCATCGGATGCCTTCTCATATACAGGCTGACCGAATACGTTGCAGGCGCGCTGCAGCTGTCTTCCATCCCTGTCGATATGCAGGGACAGGTTGCCCTCCTCGTCATACCGGAAGGTCTCTGTATCGCCCAGCTGATCAATTCTCTCGCTGATCTTGCCGAGACTGTTGTAGCGGTACTGCACCGCATTACCGTTACCGTCTATAGTCCTGCTGACCTGCCCGGCGGGGGTATATTCATAGCCTTCCTTCACCCCGTCCACAAAGCCAATGCCTGTGATGCGTCCCCAGCTGTCCACGTCATAGGAAATGGGATTCCGGTTGCCGTCCACAACTCCCGTGATCTGCCCCCTGGCATTATACTCATACTGTTGGAGGGTGCGCTGATGGTTCCGGTTACCGTTCCCTAATCGCCGGACATCCTTGATCTTTCCGTCCAATTCGTAGGAAAGCTCTGTCCGGTTTCCAAACGTATCCTTTTGGATGACCGGCTGATTCCGCAGGTTGTAGGAAAGCTCCTGTACCACTTCTCCTAATGCATTGGTGGTGCGGAGGCGGTTGCCGCGGCTGTCATAGGTGTAGGCTGCGCCTGCCCCGTCATCGTTTTCCGGCTCGTAGCCGTAGGGACTGATCTCTTTCCGCAGCCTGTCATTCCGGTCATAGAGATAGCGGGTCACCCCTCCTGCCGGATTGGTTCTGTGGGTCGCCCGGTCTTTCAGGTCATACCGGGTGCTGCTCTCCAGACATTCCCCGTCCGTTCCCAGAATGGCCTGTTTCAGCACATTTCCGGCCGCATCATAGGCATACTGCACCCGTCTGTCGATACCGTTCTTTCTGTCAAGGACTCTCTCCTCGGTCAGGCGGTCATCCGCATCGTAGCTTCTGCGGATCTCGGAGCCCTTCGGGGTGGTGATCTTTGTCAGGTTGCCGTTGGCATCGTAGGCATATCTTGTAACGGCGGCCTGTACCGGGCCGTTGCCCTGGATTTCCTCCGTCCGCTGAACAAGCCACCCGTTTTTATTGTAGGCATAATGAATGACACTATGAACACCGTCCGCAATGGCACGCTCTTCCAGCGTTACATTTCCCAGACAGTCATAATCGTAGCGCATTTTTGCCCCAAAGTCATCTTTCACTACATTCAGATGATTGTTTTTATCGTAGGAAAAATGGATCCGGTGCCAGCCATCCGGCTCTCCGTCCCGTTCTACTTCCTGCTGTCCGTAGGCCTCCTCCACCTTATTGCCCTGACTGTCATAGGTATAGGCGATGACACGGTACAGCGCAGGATCGGTCTCCTGCACTTTTATCTGTTCCCGGATCTTCCAGCCCAGATCATTATAGGTATAGAGGACCTCCTTTCCTTCGCCGTCCACTTCCCGGAGGATCTGTCCGTGCCCGTTGTACTCGTAGGTGTGCAGGATGTTCCCCTCGGGATCCTGTACTTCTGTCATCCGGCCGCAGGCGTCATAGGCATAGCGGTAGCCATTGCCGTCATCCGAATCTGCATCATAAGATTCCGGCTGTACCTGTTTGATCATGTTGCCATCCGCATCATAGAATCTCCGCTCCACGCCTCCGTCCGGATAAAGGATACGGATGCAGTTCCCGTCAGAATCGTACTCATAGCGGATTCCTTCTCCCTCATCGCCTTTCAGGGCATAGCTGACCGGATGGATCCGGCTGGTGATGTCCCCGTCAAAGTTACGGAATACACGGTGATGTTCCTGCAGGGGAGATATGGTATCTACCACACGTTCCAGAAAATCGTGGCGGTACTCATAGCCGCTCTCTTTCTTTTCCCACTGCACGGGTGGATAGTAAGTGGTCAGATTGCCCATGCGGTCATAGAATCTACGGGTGGTGTAGCCTTCCCCGTCGATGCGGCTGGTGACAAAGTTTCTGGAATTGTAAGCCAGCTCCACCGTGCCGTAAGTATTGCTGATGGACAGTCTGCGGCCTACGGTATCGTAGCCGTAGGCAGTCTCCTCCCCCTTCGGCGTAATGACACGGCTGGGGTATGCCCGGTTGGCTTCATATTCCTTAAGGCTTTCGTTTCCGAGGGCATCCCGCTCCAGAATACATCTTCCCCTGAAATCATACTTCCGGGCCGTTTCTTTCCATTTGCCCTCTTTGATCTTTTCCATCGTCCTGACCGGATTGTGTTCCTGGTCATAAGTATAGAGGGTCTCTCTTCCGTCGCTGTCCCATGTATGTACCAGATCATGGTGCTCATTATATTCATGGTGCACTTCAAAGCCATCCGGGAATTAATCTAATAAAAATTCATTAACAATACATCATCGTTAAATAAACACTGTAGAAGACAATAGCACTTGTCAGAAATATCGTATCCGTCATTCCTCATCTCTTGTGTTATTTTTCCATTTTCCCGGGGCTTAGTGGTTTATATCCATCGTCTTTTTCGACTTGCTTAAACCCACGGTTCCCACCCTTTTATAAATTCTTCCAAAGATGGTGCAATTTTTCTCATTTTTCCTTTTTCGTCATCTGCAAATTTAACAACTCCTGTTTTTACCTCCACCACGACGTTATAATTTGCTTTCTGTTGTTCTACTCCAATCGGTATATGCGTTATTTTTCCATTTGAATCGGTATATGCATCTATTTTCCGTCTTAAACTTTTATATTCATCTTTTGGTTCTACAGAATTTATGCTGATTAAATAATTTTTAAATTTTATATCAATTCTCAAAAAATAATATGTACTGAAATATTCTACTATATCCTCATTCTTTTCAATTCCATATATCTCTAGCAATCTAAGAAAACTTTCATCCCGACCATATGGTATCGGTTTCCATTTACTATATCCTTCGGAATCAGTTTCACCTATATATATTGTCTGATCTATATTTTTCCTTTTAGGACATCTAGGTAAACCTACCGCTGTTTCTTCGTATTTTTTTAAAAATTTTTCAAAAAACATATCCATTTCATTTTTTACTGACATTATTTTATCCTCACATTCTTCCATTTTTTTGTGCGTATTGTCATGGATTTAATACTTTGAAGTAATTCTGAAAATACACTATCATCTACTCCACCCCAAATGCCTAATTGTTTTTCGACATTATGAACCCCCCCGCTTCCACTATGTAAATCTTGCGGAATAGGCATAGCTTGTCCCCCTCCACCTATATGATGATGTATTAAAGGTTGGTCTAAATAATCAGCATATTGTGGGAAATATTCCAAAAACTTCTCATTAACAATTGGTGCCTTTCCATTTTGGATTCTTAATAAATTAATTTCTTTTAGGCTTCCCATTGTTATACTCCCATGTATGTTCATGTGAACTTCTGGGTATTTTTTAGGATTTCCATGGTCGCTCATATCAACATCTCTATTGTCTCCACATCACTAGGAGTGCTAGGTTCCTTAAATTAATCTACATCTCTTTCGGCGATCACCATTCTGCTTAATTTAAAGACCAAATGTCCCCGCTGATGTTCTTATACGAAGGCATAGCTAAACTATATTTTTTCATAGTAATTACTCTCTAAGATAAAATCATCAGGAAAAAAAGGACATTCTATCTCCCTTTTTAATAATTTACACAAGAATTCTTCCATGCCCATTATATAGCTAATATTCCTTGCATATCTTGACTCATATACCACAATCTCTAACATATCTCCTTTAAAATTCCAAAACAATTCATCTCCATTATCTGTAATTCCCCATGGAAACAAACCACTTTTCCCATTGTAAAAGTTAAGCAAAAGCTGCTCTGGAAATTCTCTTTGCATACTTATATATGCTTCTTGCATCGATTTAAATTTCTCTATAGAATTTAAATTTTCATTTTCACTAAACGGAGATAATATCCATAAAAACTCATTAATCCCTCCCTCACCATATGAATCAATAAATAATTTGTAATCCTTAGGAAAGATAAGCCCTATTCTTTTCTCAACTTCTTCCCATGCGTTCTTCTTGTTCTCTCCTCGTTGTATTGGTAAAAGCCCATTAATATTATAATCCATAAACAAACCTACTTCCTGTTTAATATCGTTTCATATATATTCAAGCCACCACTGCCTTCTGCTCGAATTGTGATTCCACATGGTATAAGATTATTACCTTCATAGATAGGCGTAACCCTATAATTTACAATCTGTCCTCCTTCAACTGCTTTACGAACATTTGCTTCAATTGAACTCATTAATGGATGATTAACTGGATTTTGGTAAATTGTCACTAAATTTCTGGGGTCACTTCCAGAACCTCCTAGCTGGTTACCTAACAAATGTCCTCTTGCATGCCCTTGGGCTTGCCCTCCAAAACCTGCTGGTTTTATAGATGATTTGGCAGGACTTCCTGTTCCAATCATATCCTGTGTAATAGCAGCTTCAATTCCCGTCGTTCTACCTAATGAGTCTAGTTCATCATATGTAACAGAACCACTACCACTCTTGACAAAGACTCTTTACTCTTATAAT
>OHCX01000406.1_pt1 | contig 16935 bp, 10 predicted proteins | sample 1566841 | NCBI WGS metagenome assembly OHCX01 (sample SAMEA3879513, study PRJEB24766) | human gut metagenome | biome: human-associated habitat; feature: feces | place: USA | collected 1985/1987 | reverse complement strand
TTGCTCATTCGTTTTTCCTTTCTGAATTGTTTATGTTCCGTACTTCTCTGTAAACAAAAAACTCACTCCAAGGAGTGAGCCGAAATTCGTATCACTCCTTATCTTTCGGCCGGATAACCGCCGCAGGAAGTAGCACCTTTTCCCTCCGCACCGTGGAAAACCACGGGTATCAACAGGAGAGGTTGCCGGGCTTCATAGGGCCTGTTCCCTCTGCCACTCTTGATAAGTTGCTATTCTGTTGTTGTGTAGTTAGTGTACCATAGACTTTAGGCAAAGTCAACGATAATTGGTTGTGCAGTTCGGCAGGTTTGCACAAAAGTGGGGCAGATTGCGTGGCGTGTGTGGTTTTTACTTTCTGCCATGCAAAATCGGCGACAAGGGCTTATAAATAAGGAAGCAGAGCGCCGCATCCAGCAGACCCTTAAAAAGGGTGAACGGCAGATTGAAGGTCAGCAGGCAGGCCAGTAGGCCGTCCACGCTGGGATTGATAGCCTGGTACATCCCGATGATGGCCTCCAGCGGCAGGTGGTACATGACCACATAGGCTGGGTAAACGATGAAATAGTTGTACGGCACGCTGACGACGGCCATAACCAGCGCGCCCAGCCCTGCGCCGATGAGAGCACTTCGGCGGGTCTTGCTGCGCTTGTAGACAAAGCCCGCCACAGCGGAGAACACAGCGCCCAGCATAAAGTTGCACAGCTCGCCCACGCAGGCGGTGGAGGTGCCCTTGATGATGATGTGCAGCAGGTTCTTCATAAAGCTGATGACCACGCCGTACACCGGACCCAGTGCAAAAGCACCCAGCAGGGCGGGCAGGTCGGAGAAGTCCATCTTGACAAAGGACGGGATGAGCATCGGCAGCGGGAACTCGATGAACATCAGGATAAAGGCGACCGCGCTGAGCATGGCGGCAACGGTCAGATTGTGGGTGGTATTCTTTTTCATGGTAGTTGTCCTCCCCGGGGTGTACTCCCCGTTCAAATTTGTTCGGAAAGCCCTTTTCGCGCTGGATCGAACCGGAAAGACAAACCAAAAAGCGCCCTGCTGCAACCAAAAACTGCAACAGGGCGCACAGACGCAATTTGCCTGCCGTTTCTTGCATCCGGACTATACCGTTGGTCCCGGAGTTGCACCGGGTCAGCACCCTTGCGGGTGGTCGCGGACTTTACCGCCAGTGGGGAATTGCACCCCGCCCTGAAACGAACTTTCTGACCAAGAGTATAGCGCGGTACTGCGGCGCTGTCAAGCCCCCTTTCCAAAAAGTTTGCACATTTTTTGTCAAAGTGCGTTTTCACCTTTCTTTCCTTGCCCCGGGCGGCAGAGTATGCTATCATAATATGCGTTGTGAAAAAACACAGGAGGTTTTCCATGATTTTCTCGATCCGTGGCCTTGGTTTTGAACTGGGCTCGCTGCTGCTGGAAGGCTGGGCAGCCTTTGCCGCCCGCGTGGTGTGCGCGGCGCTGCTGCTGGCGCTTGGCTGGCTGGCGCGGCAGCTTTTGTCCCGCAGGGTGTTCCCTGCCCTGCTGCGCCGCAACTGGCGGCTGGCCGGTACGCCCATTCTGCTGCGCAGCTTTGCCGTGCCGGTGCAGCGGCTCACCCTTGCGGCGTTCATCTATGCCGCAGCGGCCAGCCTGCCGTGGGCAATTGCCGGCGTGAGCAAATTTCTGCTTATAGCCTTTGAGCTTGCCGCCACCTTTTTTGTGTGTCAGGGGCTGTACGCCGCCGCCGATCTCACCGACCTTTTGCTGGCGAGCTGCGGCGAGGAGGTGCGCACTAACCGCACCCTAACCACCCTGCTGAACAAGGTGTACAAAGTTCTCATCGTGGTTCTGGGCGTTATGACCATGGCACAGGAGAGCGGCCTGCCGGTGGGCAGCATCGTAGCCAGTGCGGGTCTTGTCGGTCTGACCATCTCTCTGGCCGCACAGGACAGCGCCAAAAACCTGTTCAGCGGGCTGGTCATCCTGCTGGACCGCCCCTTTTCCATCGGCGACTGGATCACCGTGGGCGACGTTTCCGGCGAGGTGGTGGACATCAACTTCCGCTCCACCAAAGTCCGCGCGTTGGATAACTCGGTGTACATCCTGACCAACAGCACGGTCAGCTCTGCCACCATCAACAACGGTACTTTGCGCAACAAGCGGCTGTACCGCTTCACCCTCGGGGTCACCTACGATACCACTCGCCCCCAACTGGAACAGCTGATGACCGACCTGACTGCCATGCTCAAGGCCAGCCCCTACACCTACGAGGACTCGGTGCTGGTTAAGCTGAACGGCTTCGGCGCTTCCAGCATCGACCTGCTGGTGTCTGCCTACCTGCGCACCGCCGACATGACCCGCTTTTTGCAGATGCAGAACGATCTGAACCTTGACCTGATGGACGTGATGCAGAAAAACGGCGTGGACTTCGCCTTCCCCTCCACCACCGTGTATTTGGAAAAGAACAGCGAAAACTAAAAGACGATCCAGAATGGCCGCCGCTTGCGCTTTGGCCATCTTCAGCAGAATTCTATTTATATTTCATGTTTGCCGCGGCTTGTAGGCCGCGGCAAATGCATTTTCACGGACCAAAAAAGAAACGCTGGTTTTGTTGTAAAAATCAGGCGCTTTTGCCCTATGATTTCCCGTCTTGTCATGTTATTCTTATAGCGCGCCCGCATACACTGCGGAGCACGCCATCAAATCATCTGCGGAGGAACTTTTCCTATGACACAGCTTTTGCTGCCTATTATTTACTTAGCCTTTATCAGTCTTGGTCTGCCAGATTCCCTGCTGGGTTCTGCATGGCCCACCATGTACCCCCAGCTGGGCGTCCCCTTCTCCTACGCGGGCATTCTGTCCATGATTATCTCGCTTGGCACCATCGTTTCCAGCCTGAACAGCGACCGGCTCACCCGGGCGCTGGGCACGGGCAAGGTGACCGCCCTCAGCGTGGGCATGACCGCTGCGGCGCTGTTCGGCTTCTCGGTCTCCGGCCGGTTCTGGATGCTCTGCCTGTGGGCTGTGCCCTACGGTTTGGGCGCGGGCAGCGTGGATGCCGCCCTGAACAACTACGTTGCCCTGCATTACGAAAGCCGCCACATGAGCTGGCTGCACTGTATGTGGGGCGTGGGCACTACCATCGGCCCTGTGGTGATGGGCGCGGCGCTTTCCGGCGGGCTGGGCTGGAGCAGCGGCTACCGGTGTATTGCCCTGTTCCAGATCGCACTGACTGCCGTTCTTTTTTGTAGCCTGCCCCTGTGGCATAAACGCCCCGATGCCGCCCCGGACGGCACCGTGCCAAAGGCGCTGACCCTGCCGCAGGTATTCGCGCTGCCGGGCGCGAAGGAAGTGATGCTCTGCTTCTTCTGCTACTGCGCGCTGGAGACCACCGCCGGGCTTTGGGCCAGCAGCTACCTGACCCTTGTGCGGCAGGTGCCCGCCCAGACGGCTGCCAGCTTTGCCAGCCTGTTCTATATCGGCATCACGGTGGGGCGGGGCGTCTGCGGCTTTCTGACCTTAAAACTGAGCGACGACCAGATGATCCGTCTGGGGTTTGCGGTGCTGGGCATGGGCATTGCCGCCCTGCTGCTGCCCGGGGCGCAGGTCTTTGCGCTGGCCGGGCTTGTGCTGGTAGGGCTGGGCTGCGCTCCCATCTACCCCAGCATCATCCACGCCACCCCGGCGCATTTCGGCACACAGAATTCTCAGGCCGTCATCGGCATCCAGATGAGCAGCGCCTATGTGGGCAATCTTGCCATGCCGCCGCTGTTCGGCGTGCTTGCCAACAACATCACCCCGGCGCTGTTCCCCTTCTACCTGCTGGTATTTCTGGTGCTGATGGTGCTGATGCACCGGCAGCTGGTGCGCAAAACGGCGCACATCTGAAAGGGTCCAGCCTGCTAAAGTTAAAAGGACTGCCGTACCTCATTTGGTGCGGCAGTCCCTTTGCTATTTATTCAGTTATTTGTAAAGAACTGCGTTCAAAACTTATTGAGCATCTTTTTCAGCTTTGCCAGTTCCTCTGCATCGCGGGTATCATCCAGCAGGGTGAGGGCATCGTTGAAGTAGTTGCGGTCCATGTAGGAGTGGGTAGAGTTTGCGTGGGCAGCCATAGCCTCCAGCACGGCATAACCGGAGCGCACCAGCGGGTGGGTAGCAGGCACGCTGCCGCCCTCGGCCACCAGCGCAAACTTGCTTTCCGCCATATCCTCCAGCAGGGCGCTGTAAGCGTTGTTGGGGTCGGTGCCGTGGTTCTGCAGACCCTGATACAGCAGCTGTGCCACAAAACCCAGCGTAGAAGCCGTATACCAGTTACCATTGAAATTATTGGGGTTCGCGGCCTTATCGGTGACCGGGGAGTTGATCTTGTTGGTCAGGTACACCACCACCAGATTCTCCACGGGGTCGATCATGGTCAACGTACCGGTCCAGCCCTGATGGCCAATGGTATTGGAGGGTGCCTGCGTACCGAAATACCAGCAGCGCTGGTTGTCGCCCTCACGCCACCAGCCCAGACCCCAGTTGGCAGCGTCCTCCTTCTTGGGTGCGGTAAAGGCGTCCATCACGTTGCGGGAGAAGTAGCGGTTCTCGCCGTAGCCGCCGGTGAGCATGACAGAGGCCAGTTTTGCCAACTCGGTAGCGTTGGAGAACAGGCCTGCATGGCCGGAAATACCGCCCATTGCGTAGTAGCACTTCTCGTCGTGCACCTGGCCCTGAATGGTGGCGGTGCGCACGCCGGTAAAGGAGATGGCACCATCACGGGTGTTGCCGTTCAGCTCGGTGGCGGCGCAGTCGTTGGCGGCAAAGCCGTTCAGCAGGGGGTTGTAGGTGGTGTGGGTCAGACCCATGGGGTCCCAGAAGGTCTCCTTCAGGAAGGCGTCCAAACCCTTGCCGGTGATGGCTTCAATAGCGAAGGCCAGCAGCATATAGTCCACGTCGGAGTAAACGGTCTTGGTGCCCGGCTTATACATCAGCGGGGTCTTGAAGATGGACTTGAGGGTCGCGGCGCGGGTTGCAGCGCTGCCGTCCCAACCGGAGAAGAGCACGTTGGTGGCACCGGGAACGGTCTTTTGAGCGCACTGGTCAAAGGAATCGTTGTGGTACTGGGGGTCTGCAGGGAAGCCTGCCTGATGGCGCAGGATATCGCGCAGGGTCAGTTCTGCTTTCCACTGCTTGTTGACCTTCAGGCCCGGGTTCTCGTAGCCGTTGTAGGTAATGTCGATGGTGTCCTCCACAAAGGCGCTGCCCAGCAGGTCTACCAGACGGCTGTCCAAATTGGCCTTGCCCTGCGTGACGAGGTACTGTAATGCGTAGTTTGCAGTGTACATCTTGGTGTTGGAGGCCAGATCGTACAGGGTATCGTTGGTCACAGCCGGGCTGTCGGTCTTGGGGGTGCCGTCCGGATTATAGGAGTTCACCTTGCCCCATGCGTTCTGGTACACCAGTTTGCCGTTTTTCACAATGGCCATCTGTGCGCTGGGGAAGCCGTTGTTCACGTCGGCCTGAATGATCTGCTCCAACAGCTCCAGTGCATCGCGGTCGATGCCCACGTCCTGCAGGCTGCCCTCCTGCACTGTGGGGTAGCCCACCCGCACGGTCACCTTTTTGCCGCGGGGACGGATGCCGCCCACCTGAATGGTGTTGCGGCCGTTGATGGTCTGGCCGGAAATGTCCACGTTCCACACGCCGCCTGCCGCCATGGCAGCGGTGTTGATCTGGCGGTTATTGACGAACAGGTTAAAGCCGGTCACGCCCGCCTCGGGCTCCACGCACAGCGTTCCCTGCCCTGCGTAGCCCACAAAGGTGTACATGTGGTTCATGGCCAGCGTATCGTCCAGACCCTTCCAGTTGGGGAACACCGGCTCGCCCTGCCAGCCGCCGCTCACGCTGCCGCGGCTGGTCACCTTGACCGAGGCCGCCTTTTTAGGGACGAGGTTCAGGGAGTTGGTATCCTCCGCTGCGGCGGCTGCGGGCTCGGCAGCAGAGGCTGCCCCGGCGGTGCACACGTTGAGCGCCATCATGCCCAGACCGGCAACGCTGCCCTTCAGGAACGTTTTACGGGAAAATTTGGTTGACATGGTAAGGTCCTCCCATTCTTTTTGCCGCAATGCGACAATATACCTGTATTCGTGCTTTTTTGTCCCGCAGCAGCGGGACTGCCTTGTGCCCCGAATTGTACGCGAGACGAAACAAAATGTCAATCATGTTTTTATCTTGTGGCACAAAGTTTTGCGTTTCTCAGTTTTTCGCCTATTTTGGCACATTGTTTTGCGTTTTGTTTCAAATTTTCATGCGTTTTGTATACAACCAGCCGCAAAAATGCGTAAAAAAGCCGCCGCACAAACCCTTGTGCAGCGGCTTCGGTTCATAATTTTTCTTACAGGATGCGGGCGCTGATAGCGTTTGCCACCTGAAACAGGTCCTTCTGCCCAATAAAGCCAAACTTGGCCTCGTGGCCGTCCGCAAAGCAGACTGTCAACTGGGACGCCTGCAGCGGATCGCCAAAACCCGCCGTCTGGATGCCATAGTGCAGCACCTTGCGGTAAGGCAGCACAAAAAGCTGCTGCCGCGTGCCCGTGACCCCCTGCATATCCACCATGATGATGCGGTGGCTGGTGAACACCACCTGATCACGCACCGTCTTGTATGCGCCCACGATCTGCTCGCCCTCCAGCAGCAGGGCGTTAACATTTTTGCAGATATCCTTCTCCTGCAGGCGCATGAGGTTCTCCATCGGTTTATCGCGGAATTCCATTGTAGCGTTCCCCTTTCAGCGTTTTTATGGCTCTATTGTAGCATTTCCGCCTCCGGTTTGCAAGATGACTGCCCAGTGCAGGACAAAAAGAAAAGACCCGAACCGTTCAAGGTTCAGGTCTTTTGGAGCGGGTAATGGGAATCGAACCCACCTCCTCAGCTTGGAAGGCTGATATACTAGCCGATGTACTATACCCGCAATTGCAGAAAGAATTATACCATAACTTTCCGCAAATGTCCAGCATGAATTTAGCAGCTGCATAGCTGGGCAGACACAACAAAAAAGCACCGCACATTCCTGTGCAGTGCTTTTCTTTCTGGTGGAGATTACCGGGATCGAACCGGTGACCTCTTGCATGCCATGCAAGCGCTCTCCCAGCTGAGCTAAACCCCCAGATGTTTATCCTCATGCCTGACAACATGGGTTATTATACCAGCCGGAGGGGCGCTTGTCAACGGTTTTTTACAAAAATCTCTCCTCTTTTTTCAGCGGTGCAGTGTGCCCGGAAGCTTTTGACGCAGCTGCGTTTTTCCCGGGCTGCTCTGCCGCAAAAGGCCGCAACATTACCTGTCCCATTTGTCGCACAGAGCGTTGATCTGATCAGCAAATTTGGCCAGATCCTTGTTGGCGCCACCCTCGTTGTGCTCAATGACCCGCAGCAGGCGCTTGCCGGCGCTGAGCAGCCGCTGGAACACGGTAGCGGCGCGGTTTGCACCCTCGCCTGTCCTCTGCTCCACACGGACCTTTGTGCCCTCCTGCAGGCAGACTGCACCCTCGGCACCGATGGCCCACTGCGCACCATTGTAGGGTGCACAGGCGGTAAAGCCCTGCTCGGTCAGGGTGTCCACAAAGCGGTTCTCCACCTCGTCCTCGCCGTGGATCACGAACACCCGCCGGGGCTTTTCCGTAAAGGCGTTCACCCAGCGCAGCAGACCGTCCTTGTCCGCGTGGCCGGACATGCCGGTCAGCTGACAGATCTCGGCCTTTACCTCGATGGGCTCACCGAACAGCTTGACCGAGTCCACCCCTTCGATGAGGGTGCGCCCCAAGGTGCCCACGGCCTGAAAGCCCACGAACAGAATGGTACATTCCGGCCGCCACAGGTTGTGCTTGAGGTGGTGGCGGATGCGTCCGGCTTCGCACATGCCGCTGGCGGACAGGATGACCTTGGGCGTGCGGTCGGTGTTGATCATGCGGGAGTCATCGCTGGTCACGCTGATGCGCAGCCCCGGCACGTTGATGGGGTCGATGCCCTTTTCCAGCAAAGCGCGGGTCTGGGCGTCAAAGCAGTCGGGGTCTGTATCCCGGAAGATGCGGGTAGCCTCGGTGGCCAGCGGGCTGTCGATGTAGACCGGGAAGTTGCCGTGTCCTTTGACAAGGCCTTTTTCCTTGATCTCCCGCAAAAAATACAGCATCTCCTGCGTGCGGCCCACCGCAAAGCTGGGCACCACCACGTTGCCGCCCCGGTCAAAGGTGCGCTGCAAAATTTTTGCCAGTTCTGCCACATAGTCCGGCCGTGGGGCGTGGTTGCGGTCACCGTAGGTGGACTCCATGAACACATAGTCTGCCTGTTGGATGTAGGTAGGGTCCTTTATGATGGGCTGCTCCAGATTGCCGATATCGCCGGAGAACACCAGCTTTGTGGTGGTGCTGCCCTCGGTGATCCACAGTTCAATGCTGGCAGAGCCCAGCAGGTGCCCCACGTCCACGAACCGTGCCTCGATGCCCGGGGCAAGCTCGATACGCTTGCTGTACTCCACACCCCGGAACAAGCGGCAGGCGGCTTCGGCATCCTGTATGGTGTACATGGGCTCCACCGGCTCTGCGCCGGCGCGCTTGCCCTTGCGGTTTTTCCACTCGGCTTCAAACTCCTGAATATGCGCCGAGTCCCGCAGCATGATGCCGCACAGCTCCACGGTGGGGATGGTGGCGTAGATCCTGCCCCGGAAGCCATTGTGCGCCAGCAACGGCAAAAGACCGGTATGGTCGATATGGGCATGGGTGATGAGCACAAAGTCGATCTCGCCGGGGGCTACGGGCAAGGGCTGGTTCTCGTACACATTTTTGCCCTGCTCCATGCCGTAGTCGATGAGGAAACGCTGCCCCGCCGCTTCCAGCATGGTGCAGCTGCCGGTCACCTCGTGGTTCGCGCCTAAAAATGTCAGCTTCAATGCAAAACACCTCCGGTTCGTTTTATAGCTTTAGTATAGCATATTTTTAAGGTACACGCCGCACAAATCTGCGGGAAGTTTACGGGCATAATGCTGAATTGCAGAAAAAATTTTTATACAATCTTGACAAACCACCCTGTTCTGTTATAAACTTAGGATTGTATGACGTTCGTTCGTATTTTATGAGTCTTTTTAAATAGAGAGGTAGAAATTTATGGTTCGTAACGATTTGCGCAACGTTGCCATTATCGCTCACGTTGACCACGGCAAGACCACCCTGGTGGATGCCTTGCTGCGTCAGAGCGGCGCTTTCCGCGACAATCAGGCCGTGGCCGAGCGCGTGATGGACAGCGGCGATATCGAGCGTGAGCGCGGCATCACCATTCTGGCTAAGAACTGCTCCTGCACCTACAAGGGCGTCAAGATCAACATCGTCGACACCCCGGGCCACGCCGACTTTGGCGGCGAGGTGGAGCGCGTGCTGAAGATGGTCAACGGCGTGCTGCTGCTGGTGGACGCTGCCGAGGGCTGCATGCCCCAGACCCGCTTTGTGCTGCAGAAGGCTTTGCAGCAGAACCTGAGCCTTGTGGTGGCTATCAACAAGATCGACCGTCCCGATGCCCGCATCAAGGAGGTCATCGACGAGGTGCTGTACCTGCTGATGGACCTGGGCGCTACCGACGAACAGCTGGACTGCCCCATTCTGTTCTGCTGCGGCCGTGACGGCACCGCCAGCCTGGACCCGGATGTGCCGGGCACCGACCTGATTCCCCTGTTCGACACCCTGCTGAGCACCATCAAGCCGCCCGAGGGCGACCCTGAAGCTCCCTTCCAGATGCTGGTCTCCTCTGTGGACTACAACGAGTTCGTGGGCCGCATCGGCATCGGCCGTATCCAGAACGGCGTTGCCAAGGTGGGTGAGGAAGTGGTCGTGTGCGACTGGCACAACCCCGACCTGAAGATGCGCGGCCGTCTGACCAAGCTGTACGACTTCCAGGCCAACGGCCGTCAGCCGTGCGACAACATCACCGCAGGTGATATCGTGGCATTCTCCGGTCTGCCGGACGTGACCATCGGCAACACCCTGTGCAGCCCCTCCAACGTGGAGCCGCTGCCCTTCGTCAAGATCAACGACCCCACCGTGGAGATGACCTTCTCGGTCAACGACAGCCCGCTGGCCGGCCGTGAGGGCAAGTTCGTCACCAGCCGTCAGATCCGCGACCGTCTGCAGAAGGAACTGCTGAAGGATGTGGCCCTGAAGGTGGAGGACTCCGCCACCACCGATTCCTTCCGTGTCATGGGCCGTGGTGAGATGCACCTGTCCATCCTCATCGAGACCATGCGCCGTGAAGGCTATGAGCTGCAGGTCTCTCCCCCGCACGTTCTGACCAAGGTCATCGACGGCAAGACCTACGAGCCTATGGAGCACGTTGTCATCGACGTGCCCACCCAGTATCAGGGTGCCGTCATGACCGGTCTGGGCCAGCGCAAGGCCATCCTGCAGCAGATGGAGTCCCTAGGCTCTGACCGTGTGCGTCTGGAGTTCCGGATGCCCAGCCGCGGCCTGTTCGGCTACCGCAACCAGTTCCTGACCGATACCCACGGCGAGGGCATCATCAACCAGATCTTTGACGGCTACGACGTCTGGGCTGGCATGATCGCCAACCGCTCCACCGGTTCTCTGGTCAGCTTTGAGACCGGCGAGGCCGTCACCTACGGCCTGTTCAACGCTCAGCAGCGCGGCACCCTGCTGGTGGGCCCCGGCGAGAAGGTGTACGAGGGCATGGTCATCGGCTACACCGCTTCCGGCGAGGATGTGGACGTGAACGTCTGCAAGACCAAGCACCTGACCAACACCCGTTCTTCCGGCTCCGACGACGCTCTGCGCCTGATTCCCATCAGCAAGCTGAGCCTCGAGGGCTGCCTGGAGTTCCTGGCACAGGACGAGCTGCTGGAGGTCACCCCGGAGAATCTGCGTATCCGTAAGCAGATCCTGAACCACGACCAGCGCATGAAGGCCAAGAGCAAGCTGAAGTAATTTCAAAAAAGCATTCTTTTATAGCAGCGCAGAAGCACCTACGGGCGTTTTTGCGCTGCTTTTTTCATAACTGACAAATTACTCAGCATTTTTTGCAAAAAGGGCTTGCAAAAGTGCGGTGACTGCGGTATAATATTTCTTGCAGTCACTGATATGCCTCTTTAGCTCAGTCGGTTAGAGCACCTGACTGTTAATCAGGGTGTCGCCTGTTCGAGTCAGGCAAGAGGCGCCAGCAAGCGATGGATATTCTTCCATCGCTTTTTTGTTTATCTGCATCTTTTTCACCCTTTCTTTACGGTTCTTAAAAAATATCGCCTTGAAGAACCCTAGTGGTTGTGGTATACTTTTATAAGTTTATAGGCGTGAAAAAGGTACTGTGCAGGCTGCACAGTCTTTTCTACCCACAGACAGGCGCTCCCCGGTCAGAAGACTGCCGTGCAGGAGCGCAATTTTTTCGTTGGTCAAATCAGCAGGCAGGCCGGTGGTCTTGTGCGGCAAACGCAGGGCGGCAGGGCGGCTTGGTGTCGTTTGAATAAATCTTGAGAGTAAAAGGAAACATCTATGCGTTATACCTACGTCCGGCAGCACGATACCACCGACTGTGCGGCTGCCTGTCTGGCCATGGTGTGCCTGCACTACAAAAAGGAAGTTACCATTACCCGCCTGCGGGATATGATGGGCACCGACCTGAAAGGCACCAACCTTGTAGGCCTGCAAAAAGCCGCCAATGAACTTGGTTTTACCACCGCCGCAGTCCGCGTGGACCGCGAAAACTTTCTGAGTGATTTCTCGCTTCCCTGTATTGCACAGGTCATCACCGATCAGGGTCTGGCTCACTTTGTTGTGGTGTTCAAAAAAACCACCATCAAGGATGATGGCGCACGCCGCAAGCATATGCTGCAGGACGCCGAGACCCGCAAGGAAGAAGAGGAAAAGGGCAAAAAGCATAAGTGCAAGGATTACGTCATCATCGGCGACCCCGGCACGGAATTGAAAAAGATCAGTCTGGACGAGTTCTACAAGAACTTTACCGGTGTTCTGCTGCTTTTGAACCCCACCTCGGAGTTCAAGGGCGGCAAGATTGAAAAGGGCGGCATGATGAAGCGGTATATCAACCTGCTGCTGCCCCAGAAAAAGCTGTTCTTCTACGCCATCCTCAGTTCGATCATCACCACCATTCTGGGCATCGCGTCCTCCATGTTTAATAAGATCCTGATGGACGAGGTGCTGCCCTACGGGTTGAACAGCCTGCTGGTCACATTGATCCTGGTGTTCAGTGTAGTCAGCATTACCAGCACGCTGATCGGCTTTGTGCGCCAATGGGTGCTGATCCATCTGTCCATCAAGATCGATATCCCGCTGATGCTGGGTTACTTCGGGCACATCTTCAACCTGCCCATGAAGTTCTTTGCCACCCGCAAGACCGGTGATATCACCACCCGTTACTCGGACGCAAACACCATCAAATCTATCTTTACCAGCATCGCGCTGAGCCTTGTGATGGATATCTCCATGGCTGTCATCACCGGCATCATTCTGTTCCGCATGAACGCCATGCTGTTCTCCATCTCGCTGTTCATGGCGCTGGTCAGCATCCTTCTGGTGCTGGTGTACAAACAGCCTTATAAAAAGATCAACGAAGAGAGCATGGCACAGTCTGCTGCGCTGAACAGCCAGATGATCGAGAGCCTGCGCGGCATCGAGACCGTCAAGTGCAATGCCAACGAGCAGACCGAGCTGGATAATCTGGAACGCGAGTACATGAAGAGCCTGAAGATCAGCCTGCGCTCCAGCCGCATCAGCACCACGCAGGGCCTGATCTCTTCCTTCATCTCCACCGGTTTCAGTATGCTTACCACCTACGTGGGCATCACGCAGGTGCTGAACGGCGAGATGACGCTGGGCGGCTTTATGGCCTTCAGCACCCTGTCCGGCTACTTCACCTCCCCCCTGAGCAACCTGATCGGTCTGCAGATGCAGATTCAGGAAGCCAGCATCTCCATGAAGCGTCTGACCGAGATCATGGATTACCCCTCTGAGTACGAGACCGCCGAGGGTGTGGAGCAGAGCGAGCTGGACAAGGTGGAGGGCGACATTGAGTTCAAGGACGTTACCTTCCGCTACGGCAACCGCGCTCCCGCGCTGGATCACATCAGCTTCACCATTCCCGCCGGTAAAAAGGTGGCGCTGGTGGGCGGCAGCGGCAGCGGCAAATCCACCATCACCAAACTGCTGCTGAAGTACTACGACCCCGAGGACGGCGAGATCGACATAAACGGCGCAAATCTGGCCGAGTACACCAACAGTTCGGTGCGCCGCGCCATTGCCTATGTGCCCCAGAACATCGAGCTGTTCAGTAAGACCATCTACGACAACATCCGCATCTCCCGTATGGATGCCACACTGGACGAGGTGAAGGAAGCTGCCAAGAAGGCCGATGCCCACGAGTTTATCCGTCACCTGCCGCTGCAGTACAACACCTATCTGGAGGAAGCCGGCAACGGCCTGTCCGGCGGTGAGAAGCAGCGTATCGCACTGGCACGCGCCTTCCTGAAGGACTCTAACCTCTACATTCTGGACGAGTCTACCAGTAATCTGGACTTTGCCACCGAGACGCTGATCTTCAACATGATCTACGAGCAACTGGCAGACCGCTCCATGCTGATTGTGGCGCACCGCCTTTCTACCATCCGTGACTGCGACCTGATCCTTGTGATGGATCACGGCAAGATCGTGGAGCGCGGCAACCATGAGGAACTGATGGCAAAGAATGGTCGCTATGCCGAGCTGTGGAATATGCAGCAGGGCATCTTCCGCAAGCGCAAGTCCGAGCCCGCTCCGCAGGTACCTTCTGCTGTGGTGGAAGAGGACGACGACGGCGAGTCCATCACCTACTGACCGCACCGCATCCGCAGCCTTTGCCCGGATGCAGCATAAGCGCTTTCCCGCTGGGAAACCAAAAAATGCCTCGTTATGGTGTGCCCGGAGGCAGACGCTTCCGGGCACCTTTTTGTTTCGGCTCACATTAAAAATATAACAGGATTAGGGGTAATTTATCATGAATGAGATCAAAGTTGCTGAAAACAAGACCCTCAAGCTGACCAATGTCCTCTCCCGCCTCGTGCGCCCTGAGGAACTGGGCAATCTGCCGGTCATCCTGACCCAGATGCAGAACTTTATGAAGAGCAACGGCGCACAGCCTATCGGCCCGCTGGTGCAGGCGGTAAAGATGGGTACCGGCCCGGATCATGTGCCGGAACTGTACATGATGCAGCAGGCTACCCAGATGATCACCCAGATGGAGCCCGGCTACCACATGGACGCTGTGCTGCGGGTGAAAAACTGCCTGTACGCCCACTACACCGGCCCGATGAGCCACAACCAGCTGGCTACCGCCAAGCTGCAGATCATGGCCTTTGAAAACGACATCAAGCTGACCGGCGACAACTATACCATCTATGTCAATCAGGACGATGACGATGCCGTGATCGACGTATTTATGGAGACCAAATAATTATGACGACAACCATTCAGAACCTTTCGGATCTGCAGGACCGCCGGATCATGATGGACAAAAAGCTGCCCCCTTACGGGTACGCCTTTGTCATTCTGACCGGTCTGTTCATGATTTTTCTGGTGATCTGGAGCACCCAGACCAACCGCATCTATGTCAGCCAGAACAGCGGTGTGGTGCAGGCCGCCAACAAGACCTACATCATGTCCAGCTACTCCGGCTCCATCACCGAGCTGTATGTCTCTGAGGGTAGCTATGTGAATGAGGGCGACCTGATCGCCCGGCTGAAGAGCACCGATCTGGATATGCAGAAGGATAACCTGCAAAGCCAGCTGGATATCTACCAGAAGCAGCTGGATCAGTACAACAAGCTGCTCAAATGCATTCAGGACGACACCAACTACTTCGACGAGACGAATGCCGAGGACCAGCCCTACTACTACCAGTACCAGACCTACAAAAGCCAGGTAGCGCAAAAGACCTTTGACGCCACCACCTATCAGGCTGCCGGTTACTCCGACACCCAGATCAAGGCTTTGATGGAGCAGAACCAGAGCGAGCTGGAGTCTTTGTACTACTCTACCATGCAGTCCATCTCCCAGAGCATTACCAGCGCACAGGTCAACGTGGATAACCTGCAGGCGCAGCTGGATTCCCTGAACACTGGTGCCAACGATTACTTCATCTATGCGCCCACCTCCGGCGTGATCCACATGGACAGCCCTTACAAGGAGGGCATGGTGCTGAGTGCCGGTTCTGCACTGGCTACCGTTGCCAGCGAGAACGATGATCTGGAGATCATGGCCATGGTGACGGTGAACGACCGCCCCCTGCTGCATGTTGGCGACCCCTGCAAGATCGCCATCACCGGCCTGTCGGAGTATTCCTACGGCACGCTGACCGGCACGGTCACCTCCATTGACAGCGATGTGACCTCCAGCAACAACGGCTCCTACTACAAGATGACCATCAAACCTGACGCCACCTATGTGGTGAGCCGCAGCGGCGACAAGGTGGATCTTTCCAACGGTATGAGTGTGACCGCCCGCGTGGAATACGATCAGGTCACCTATTTTGAGTATGCTATGGAGGCTCTGGGCGTGCTGTTCCGCTAAAAACGGATTACGCAGCACGGCAGGATGCCCCCTTCTACACCACCCCAAAGAGGTACAAACAACATGATTCGAACCGCAAAGAAACTGGCCGCCTGTGTGCTGATGCTGGGTGTGCTGGTATGCGGCACCGCACTGAGCGCTGCCGCAGCCAGTCTGCCCGTTGAAGAGCAGAACGGCGTTTCACTGCCATGGCTCAAGGACGTGCCCGCCGAGAGCATTGCCACAGGCAGTTACTCTGCCAATATGCTGCTGGGCGCTTCTCAGCAGCTGTCCCCCGTGGTCAGCCCCAGTTACAGCACCGACTCTGTGGTCTTTTTGACCGATGACAGCAGTGTGCTGACCGTAAGCAGCAGCGGCGTAGTACAGGCTGTAGGCGTTGGCACTGCCACCGTTACGGCAGCAGCCGGCAACCAGATCTGCGCCTACACCATCGTGGTATCCATGGACTCCTCCATGATCGTGACCGAGATGGACCTTTCCCTCTCCTCCAACACTATCTATGTGGGCAACTCGGTGTCGGCTTCACTGCAGGTGCGCCCCAGCTCTGCTTCCAACTACGCCACTGTCACCCTGACCTCCTCTAACGAGAAGATTGCTACGGTGAACAGCTTTGGCCGTGTGACCGGCGTAGCTCCCGGCAAAGCCACCATTACCGCAACCTGCGGCTCGGTGGTAGCCACCACCACCGTTACGGTGCTTGCCCTGCCCACGGATTCCTCCACCGGCACAAGCGGCACCACCTCCAACAACAGCGGACAGGTGATCACCCCCAACACCAACTACATCGTGCTTAAGCCCGGTGCCACCCGCACCATTACGGCCAAGGCCACCCCTGCCAGTGCATCCCAGTCCTTCACCTTCAAGTCCGGCAACAGCAGCATTGCCACGGTCAGCCCCACGGGCGTGGTCACGGCGGTAGGCACCGGTTCTACCTCCATTACCATCTCCAACGGCAAGGCTACTGCCATGGTCACCGTCATCGTGAACCGCTCGGCAGATGCCGCCTCCGGCAGCGACAGCAGCAATGACGGCACGAACACCCCGGACGACAGCACCACTATCCCGCTGGACCCTGTGGTGCAGACCATTCAGGACAGCACCGAGGATCAGGTGGTGTTCGCCCAGTCTGAGGTTCCCATCGTGACCGGCGAGATTCTGAACGCCCTGCGCACCACCGGCAAGACCCTGTGCGTGGTGGGCGATGGCTATACCCTGAACGTTTCCGGTAAGGAGGTGAAGAGTACCACCAGCGAGATCGACACCGCCATCACCTTCACCGAGAGCGAAGAGGGGCTGGAGTTTGAGCTGGATAACGGCCGTACCCTTCCCTGCGCGGTGCAGCTGGAACTGGACGT
>OHCX01000395.1_pt1 | contig 17257 bp, 16 predicted proteins | sample 1566841 | NCBI WGS metagenome assembly OHCX01 (sample SAMEA3879513, study PRJEB24766) | human gut metagenome | biome: human-associated habitat; feature: feces | place: USA | collected 1985/1987 | reverse complement strand
GTCCAGCAGGATGGGGGCCGCCTGTTCCTGACCAATGAATCCAACGATTCCGCACATATGATAACATTCTCCTTTTGATGATTTTTGAAAAATGGGCAAAATACCCCTTTGCGGCGCAAAGCCGCTTCTTCAAAAGGACAAATGCGCAGTCATTTGTCGCTTTTACTGCAGTCACAGCCCCTCTGTTTTGCGGTCGCCCGCATATTTCTGACTTCGTTACGCGCACAGAGACTGCACGGGAACGCATCCGCCGAATCCTCGATCACGTTCCTCCTCGTTGTCCTGCCGGAGTCCGGCAGGCGCATGGCGCTTGTGATGGCGAAAGCCATGATCCTCCTTTCTAGTTCTGCGTCTTGCTCCTATTATATTCGATATGAGGAAAAAAAGCTACTATAAATTCCGCGCCCGGGGAAGCCCCGGGCGCGGACGAAGTTTGTTCGTTTTCAACGTAATGCCGTAAAAATCACAGCTCCGTAGGGGCGGACGACTCTGTCCGCCTGCTGAGAAGCTACGAATTCGCCGGGGATTTCCGTGAAAACGGTACAATCTGCCGGGCGGAGCAGAGCCCCGCCCCTACCAACTGCATTCGATTTTTATTTCCCCAGCGTCTGCCCGGCGCGGCGGCTGTAGAGCTTGGCGAGGCCGCCTTCGCTCGTTTCGCGGAAGGCGCGGTTCATGCTGACGCCGGTTTCGTACATCGTGCGCACGACCATGTCGAACGAGATCGTTCTCGTGCCGACCAGCATATGGGCCAGATTCGCCGAGTCGATGGCGCGCTTGGCGGCGACGGCGTTGCGTTCGATGCAGGGGATCTGCACAAGGCCGCAGATGGGGTCGCACGTCAGGCCCAGATGGTGCTCCATGGCGATCTCGGCAGCGTATTCGATCTGCTCAATGGGGAACTCCATCAGCTCGCACATCGCGGCGGCCGCCATGGAGCAGGCCGAGCCGATCTCCGCCTGACAGCCGCATTCCGCGCCGGAGATGGACGCGTTGCGGCGGATCAGATTGCCGATGACGCCCGCCACGCCCAGCGCGTGGGCCATGCGCAGGTCGGAATAGTGGTATTTGCCCTGTAAGTACATGAGAACAGCGGGCAGCACGCCGCAGCTGCCGCAGGTCGGCGCGGTGACGATCGTGCCGTTGGCGGCGTTCTGCTCGGCGGCGGCGAAGGCATAAGCGCAGACCAGCTGCAGTTCGCGCACCTGCGGGATCTCCTGCGCGTGCTGGCGCTCGTAGAGATAACGCGCCTTGCGCTGCACGTTCAGACCACCCGGCAGAATGCCGGTCGCCTCCAACCCTTCCTCGACCTCGGCGCGCATGGTGCGCCAGATGGTCTGCAAAAAGTCCCAGATCTCCGGCCCCTCGTTCAGCTCGACATATTCACGCAGCGAGATATACCGCCAGCGGCAGTACTGCGCGATCTCGGCGAATGAATTTTCGGGGTACACATCGTCCGGCTCCGCCGCCTCGCGGCCCTCGATCACGATATCGCCGCCGCCGATGGATTCCACGCGCATGGATGCAAGCTTTTCCTCGCCCTTGTAGGCGGCAAAGTCCAGCGTGTTCGGATGGCGCAGATCGCCGGGGTCCTTCTTTGAGAAGATGATCTCCGTCGGGGTGGGCGCAAGGACCTCGCTCAGCACCCGGTCGGTGCCGTGGCCGACGCCAGTGAGGGCCAGAGAGCCGTAAAGCGTGACCTCATAGCGCTCCGCGCCGGGGTTTTCCTGTTTGAAGATGCGGGCCGCGCGTTCCGGCCCCATGGTGTGGGAGCTGGACGGGCCTTTTCCAACTTTATAAAGATCACGAATGGATTTCATGAGAATCTGCCTCCGATATTTTCGTTTCACCACATGATACCAGAGAACACGTCAAATTACAACCTTATTTCGGGCCTTTGCGTACTTTATTCAGCGCCGCCCCGCGGCGTCTGGTTCCGGCTCCGCCGGGCCAGCGCTTCGAGCGACAGCTCGCCCGCAAGCTTGAAGAGCGCGTCGCGCAGCACCTGCTCCATGGGCAGACCGGCTGCGCGGGCGACGGACGCGTAAAATTCCTCCGTCGCCGTGTCAAGCGGGATACAATAGATCATGGCATATGAACCTCCAATATTGCCTGCGTTCAGGTATCTCATCTTATGTACAGACGCTTGACAAGTGTGATAAAATAAATCTATTGACTGAAAAGTATTTCCGAAAGGATGAATTGATATGGCGAAAGAAAAGAAAGTCGAGCAGATCACCGATATGGAGGTCGATTTTGCCCAGTGGTACACCGATATCTGCCGCAAGGCGGAGCTGGTCGAGTATGCGTCCGTCAAGGGCTTTACGATCCTGCGGCCATACGGCTATGCGATCTGGGAAAACATCCAGCGCATCATGGACGCGGAGTTCAAGAAGACCGGCCATGAAAACGTCGCGATGCCGGTTCTGATCCCCGAAAGCCTGCTGAAAAAGGAAGGCGAGCTGGTCAACGGCTTCGCGCCGGAGGTCGCATGGGTCACGATGGGCGGCAGTGAAAAGCTGGAGGAGCGTCTGGCCTTCCGTCCGACGTCCGAGACGATGTTCTGCGACCACTGGTCGCGCGTGCTGCAGACCTACCGGGAGCTGCCGATGCTCTACAACCAGTGGTGCTCCGTCATCCGCTGGGAGAAGACGACCCGCCCGTTCCTGCGCTCAAGAGAGTTTTGGTGGCAGGAGGGCCACACCATCCACGAAACCGCCGAGGAGGCCATCCACGAGACGGAGCAGCAGCTGAACTGCTACGCCGATTTCTTTGAAAACGTCCTCGCCATCCCCGTCGTGCCCGGCCAGAAGACCGAAAAGGAAAAGTTCGCGGGCGCGGAGGCGACCTATACCGTCGAGTGCATGATGAAGGACCGCAAGGCGCTTCAGGGTGCGACGAGCCACTATTTTGGCGACAAGTTCTCCCGCGCCTATGACGTGACCTTCACCGGCCGCGACAACAAGCTGCAATACCCGTTCCAGACCTCCTGGGGCTCCACCACGCGCATGATCGGCGCGGTCATCATGGCCCACGGCGACAACAACGGTCTCGTCCTGCCGCCGAAGATCGCGCCCGTGCAGGTCATCGTCCTGCCCGTCGCGATGCACAAGGCGGGCGTCCTGGAAAAGGCTTCGGAGCTGAAGGACCGTCTGGTCAAGGCGGGGCTTCGCGTAAAGCTCGACGATTCGGATAACTCCATGGGCTGGAAGTGCGCGCAGTATGAGATGAAGGGCGTGCCCGTGCGCGTCGAGATCGGCCCGCGCGATATCGAGGCCGGACAGTGCGTGCTCGTCCGCCGCAACGACGGCGAGAAGACGGTCGTACCGCTGGAGAATCTCGAAGCCGCCGTTTCCGAGCAGCTGGAGCTTGTCCAGAAGGGGATGTTCGAAAAGGCGAAGCAGAATCTCGACAACCATATCTATGAAGCGCATTCGCTCGAAGAGGCCAGGCAGCTGCAGGCCGAGCACGGCGGCTTCATCAAGACGATGTGGTGCGGCGAACTCGAGTGCGAACTCAAGATGAAGGAAGAGGGCGGCATGTCCTCCCGCTGCATGCCGCTCAAGCAGGAGCATCTCGGCGACACCTGCCCGATCTGCGGCAAGCCCGCCAGGAAGATGATCTACTGGGGCATCGCATACTGATCGAATATGAAAAGAGGGCTGTCCCGAACACATCGGGACAGCCCATTTTGTTATCCTGCCATCCGCACGAGGATCGAGGCGATCTGCGCGCGGGTGAGCCTGCTCTGCGGCAGGAAGCGGCCCCGCGGATCGCCCTGCACAAGGCTGAGTCCCACGCAGACCGATACGCCGTCGACGGCCCAGCCGGAGATTTTCGCAGCGTCCGCGAAGTCCAGACTTCCCTGCGTCGTGACGCCGGAGCGTGCATAGTACCGCGCCAGCATGACGGCCATCTGCTCCCGTGTGAGGGTCTTTTCGGGCCGGAAGGTCCCGTCGTCGTAGCCCGCGACGATGCCGCTGTCCGCCGCCCAGGCGAGATACGGCGCGTCCTCCGCCGCCAGGTCAACGTCCGAAAAGCGCGCCGCGCCCTCCAGCGGATAGAGCGTGTGGATGCCCGCGAAGCGGGCAAGATCGGCGGCAAACTCCGCCCGCGTAACAAATGCGTTCGGCTTCCATTCGCCCGTGTCCGTCAGCATCATCCAGCCGTAGTCCAGACAGGTCTTCATGGCGGCGTAGCCCCAGTGCGTCTCGATGCGGCTCTCGTCAAACGCCTGCTCGCCGACCGCATCGGCGGGCAGATTGATCCCGTTGTTTTTTGCCGAATAATAGACTGTCGCCGCCTCGGGCGTTACGCCGCGCCGCAGCAGCAGGTCCTGCACCGTGACGAACTCATAGCCCTCGGCCAGCAGATCGTCGATCGCGGCCAGCGCACCGTCCACGCTGGTCTTGTAAATGTCATGGACCAGAATGATCGCGCCGTCAAAGACACCGGCTTCGATATTGCTGCGCACCGTCTCTGCATTGCGGTACTTCCAGTCTTCCGGGTCGACCGACCAGTAGATCAGCGGCGCGGTCACGACGGATTTGACCGTTTTGTTCGCGTTGCCGTAGGGGGCGCGGATATACGCGTTTTCGTCGCCTCCGGCGGCGGTGATGAGCGCCTGCACGGCGCTGATCTCATATGCGACCGTCTGCGCGGAGCAGGTGTTAAGGTTTTTGTGATTGTATGTATGGTTCGCAAGCTGGTGGCCCTCGTTTACGATGCGCTTCAGCGTCTCCGGCCAGCCGGAGGCGTTGACGCCGTTGACAAAAAACGTCGCGTGAACGCCGCGCTCGGCAAGGCCGTCCAGAAGCGCGCCGGTATATTTGCCAGGCCCGTCGTCAAACGTGATGGCCAGCAGCTTCGCGCCGCAGTCCTGCGTCCCGTCCGCCCGCGCGGGCAGACACAGTGCCGCCAGCAGACACAGCGCCAGAGCAGCGGATAAAATTCGTGTTATGTTTTTCATAAGGTGCTCCTTTCTCTGCCATCATACCAGATTCGGCAGATTTTGCAAGCGCTCAACGCATTCCCGTGCTGGACAGTTTAGCGCTTTGCAGCAAGCAGCCCCCGGCGGCGCCGGGGGCTGCTGGTCGTTTATTCGGCTTTTTTATAGACCCATGCGTTCGGCAGGGGACGGCCGCCGGTGTAGCGCAGAGGGGAGGACGACGACTGCGTGACATACTCGCCGTCGAACCACAGCATGGCGCTCGAACCGCCGTCGAGGTTGATGGCCTGCATACACTTGTGCTGGAGCAGGATCTCGGAGCAGTTGTTGACGCTCGTGCCGAGGATGCCTTCAAGCGGATAGCGGCCCTCGATGACCAGCATGAGAATTTCGTAGTTCTCGCTCTGGCCGATGCAGGCACGCGGCTGCTCGCCGGTCCAGTAATCGTCCATGATCTTCTTGCCGTCGACGATGAGCGCAGGTGTGAACTCCGCCGCGTCAGTGCAGTCTTCGCTGACGGGAGACAGCGCGTCCTTGATATAGAACAGGTTGTCCTCGTGCAGCTCGATGCGCTTGTAGGCGTAGGCGGAGAAATGGTCGCCGTAGGCCGTGCCGTTGGACATCGTATAGCCCGCAAGCAGACCGCCGTTGCCCGCGCCGTTGGGGTCGAGGAAGCCGTTGGCGTTCATGGCCAGAACGCCGTTGTGCGCCTCGGCGATGGTGCCCGAGAGCTGTCCGGCGGTGCCGAGCGTCGTGGCCATCTCGATGGACAGGCGCGACGGATCCTTGCCCACGGCCAGCACGCCGCGATAGCCCTTGCCGGAAATGCGCAGCAGCAGAACGCCGTCCTTCGCGTCGATTGCCAGCACCTGCTCGCCGAAGATGGACTGGATGGACGTGCCCTCGTCGTCAAAGCCGGCTTCGTTGATGTAAATTTGGTCCCAGCCGTTCGCCAGCGTGTCGGGGTGCTCGGCCAGATACGCCTCCATGGACGTGCGGTCCAGCTCCCAGAAGACGGAGTAGAAATTCTCCTGCGCCTGCTTTTCCAGCTCTTCTGCCGTCGGGGTATTGTCTTCCGTCTGCTCCGACTCGTGCGTGATGTTCGGATTGATGTGCGTGACGTTGTCGTCCGCTGCGGACGTGTCCGTGCCGGCGGGCGTTTCGTCCTTCTTGCCCCAGTTGGCGTTGGATTCCTTGCCGACCGTCGCAGCCTTGAACAGACCGTATTCGTACCGAACCTCGTCGATGACATCCTTGGGGATAAAATAGGTGGCCAGCCACTGGTGGCGCATGGTGTCCATCGCGGTGTTGATGTAAATCGTCCGCCATTTTTTGACGAAGCTGTTGTTCGTATACACGCAGAAGAAGTACAGCGCCTCCAGGCAGAGAATGACGAGCAGCCAGATGGCAAGCGTCTTCAGGGGCTTTTTGACCTTCTGCTTTTTCGGCTTGCCGGAACGCATGGCCACGCGTGTGCCGGTCGAGCTGAACAGTTTGACCTGTGACATCGAATCTCTCCAGTAACAATAAAAATCACATACGGGTGCATTCTATCACACATCGCCGCAGGAATCAAACCTTTTCCCAGAAAGTTAAGAAATATTTACAATTTGGCGCAGAATCGACACTTATTTTGTACCGGTCTGCGTGCTTTGTCTGACGGTGCCGTGCTCTGCTTCCAGATTTTCGCCGTATTCGACCGTGCCGATGCGGCAGCCGTGCCCGATGCGGACGTATTTGCCGCGGACGATCTCGGCTTCGACATTCTCAAGCTCGATGTTGTCGCCCTCGATCGAGCCGATGCGCGCGCAGCCGGGGCTTGTGTGGAAGATACCGAGGACCGTTGCCGTGTCCTTCTGCAGGACGCGGATAGTTCCGCCGCCGATGGCACTGATGTGCACCGCGCGGTTGGCCGAGATCTCGACCGTCTCCGCGTTCAGAAGTCCGCCGATCTCTACTGCACCGCTCAAGACCGCCGTCTCTGCCTCGACGTCTCCGCTGACCCGGCACGCGCCGGAGGAACGGAGCGCCCGGCAGTGGACGCTGCCGGCCTCCAGAGAGCCGGACGCACGGAGCTCGTCTGCCGTAAGCGCCTGCTCCGTCCGCAGCGAACCGGAGACGGACGCAAGCCCCTCTACCTGCACCGACTGCGCGGAAAATGCGCCGGAGGACGACAGGCTGCCACACCGGGCGCTTCCGAATACCTTGGCCGCGCCGCTCGTGTGCAGCTCGCCCGCGCAGTCCACGTCGCCCTGCACCTTCGCCGCACCGGAGCAGTGCAGTTCCTCGCATTTGAGGCTGCCCTGCACCTTCCCTGCCCCGCTGATCGAGACTCTGCCGTATTCGCCGCCCGGCATGCTGCTCGAGCCGGAAATTTTCATATCAATGTGTTCGTTCATAATGCTTCCTCCTTCAGATGCTCCAGAATATCGGTTTTGTGTTCGCCCTCGGTCAGGTACAGGTGCAAAAGCTCGTCGAGGGAATAGCTTTTCGAGCCGTATTTCGTTTCAAGGATCAGCTTCCGCTCTGCGGCCGCCGCCTGCTTCTGCCCGGCCAGCTCCGCGGCGAGTTCTTCGAGCGAGACGCGCTCCTTGCTTTCCAGGATCCGCTCCACGCGCGGGCAGATCTGCTTCGTGTGAAAATACGTCTCCTGTCCGCTCGGCGTCGAACGGCGCAGGAACCAGCCTTCCGGGATCAGGCCCATCCGCTTCCAGCGGTACAGTGCGCCATACGAAATTCCATAGCGCTCCAGCAGCTCCTTTTTGGAAATCAGGTCCTCATCCATGTGCAGCCTCCTTCCGTAACATTGTTTCGTAACATTGTTACGGCCACATAATAGCATAACATTGTTACGTTGTCAAGAGGTCTTCCCTGCCGAAACGAAAAAATCCCATCGCCGTGCGGAAACACGGCAATGGGAGTTGAAAATTCACGCGGGTGTGCTTATTTTACCGCCTGTACAAACGCGGCCTTGTCTTCGGCCTTGAAAAACGCGCTGCCTGCGACAAGGACGTTTGCGCCTGCCGCCGTGCAGACCTTCGCAGTCTGCGCGTTGACGCCGCCGTCGACCTCCAGCTCGCAGCCGGGATTTTTCTCATCGATATACGCACGGATGGCCCGCACCTTGGGCATCATGTCGGCCATGAAACTCTGTCCGCCGAAGCCCGGCTCGACCGTCATGACCAGAATGAGGTCGACAAGACCGATAAACGGCAGCACGGCCTCCGCCGGTGTTTTGGGCTTGACGCAGATCGCGGGCTTTTTGCCGCAGGCGCGGATGATGCGGAGCGCCTCAAGTGTGTTTTCCTGCGTGTCAGCCTCGACATGGACGGTCACGATGTCCGCGCCTGCCTGACAAAAGCGCTCGGCATAGCGCACGGGGCGGTCGATCATCAGATGCACGTCGAGCGTCAGATCCGTCACCTTGCGGATGCAGGACAAAACGGGCAGTCCGATTGAAATATTGGGAACAAACAGGCCGTCCATAACGTCAATATGTACATACTCGGCGCCAGCCTGTTTGATCGTACCGATCTCGCGTTCCAGATTTGCAAAATCTGCCGCCAGAATCGAAGGGGATACACGGATCATAGGAATGCCTCCATTACATAAAATAAAGCCGCACCGCCTTCCGGCTGCCGGCATAGGTATGGATATGCGGCAGGGAGCCGGTTCCTCAAGGATGCTTCCGCAGCTTCTCCCGCGCAGCCGGTTCCTTCCGCACTCTATTATACTGTGCGCCGCAGTCCGTGTCAATCCGGTCCGGCAGTTGACTTTCTGCTGCGTTTGTACTACTATTATTTTGAGAGAATATCCAGAAAAATGCTTCGCCTTGCGGAGAAAGGAATACCATGGACGAACAGAAAGAGAAACAGAACGCAAAAAAGAAGCGCTCCGCGCTTCCGATTTATGCCATTGGCATCGTATGGCTGCTGTACGCCGGCAAGCTGAACACCTTCCGGGGGATTCTTTCCTGCGCGGTCGTGTCGGCGATCGTGTATGCGATCCTGCGCATCGTGCTGCCCGGCAAAAAGACGGACGAGCCGCCGAAGGCTGCCGCGCCGGAGCAGCCCCAGCCGAAGCAGGCGGAAAAGAAGCCTGAACCGCAGCCGGAGCCAGAGCCGGAGGAAAAGCTCCCGCCGGAGCTGCAATCGGTCATCTATCAGGGCAAGCGCGCCATCGCCGATATCCGCCGTCTGAACGACGAGATCCCTGACGAGCGCATAAGCGCCCAGATCGATCTCATCGAGCGGCTGACGGCGCAGATCTTCGACTGCGTCCGGAAAAACCCGAAAAAGCTCAGTCAGATCCGGCAGTTCCTCAACTATTATCTGCCGACCACGATCAAGCTTATGGAGCAGTACGTCACGCTGCAGAACCAGAGTCTCAAAACGGAAAACATCACCGAGGGGATGCAGAAGATCGAAGACCTGCTCGACAAGGTCATTATCGCCTTCCAGCGGCAGCTCGACGCGCTGTTTGAGGCCGACGTCGTCGACATCACCGCCGATATCCGCGTGATGGAGCAAATGATGGCCAGCGAAGGGCTTACGAACAAAAAGGATTTTGCATAAACGGCACAAATAGATACAGGAGGAACAGATTATGGACGAATACATTCCCCAGCTCACCCTGACGCCGGATCTGAACGCGCAGCCGCAGCCGGAGGTCAAACAGGAAGCGGATCTCATCACGAAAGCACAGGCCGCGCCGGAGGCAGGCCCCGATCTTTCCGCGCTCTCCGAGCAAGAGCAGCAGGCCGTGCTGTCCTTCTCGAAGCAGATCGATCTGGAAAACGCGCAGCAGATCCTCGAATACGGCGCTTCCGCACAGAAGAACATCGCAGATTTCTCCGACACGGCGTTGGCCAAGGTCAAGACCGGCGATCTGGGCGAGATCGGCGATATGCTCTCCGGCCTGCTCGTCGAGCTCAAGACGATGGACGAGCCGGAAAAGAAGGGCATCGCGGGCCTGTTCCGCAAGGCAAAGATCAACGCCGAGGAGATGAAGAGCCGCTTCGCGACGGCGGAGGTCAATGTCGACCGCATCTCCGGCGAGCTGGAAAAGCACAAAATCACGCTGCTGAAGGACGTAGCCGTGATGGATCAGATGTACGAGCGGAACCTGCAGTACTTCAAGGAGCTGACCATGTATATTCTGGCCGGTAAGCAGAAGCTGGCCGAGGCCCGCAGCACCACGCTGCATGATCTGCGCGCAAAGGCCGAGGCTTCGAATCTGCCGGAGGATGCGCAGGCGGCCAATGATTTTGAAAACAAATGCGTCCGGTTCGAAAAGAAGCTCCACGATCTGGAGCTGACGCGCATGATCTCGCTGCAGACCGCGCCGCAGATCCGCATGATCCAGAACAACGACACCGCGCTTGTCGAAAAGATCCAGACCTCCGTGCTCAACACCATCCCGCTGTGGAAGAACCAGATGGTGCTGACGCTCGGCATCGAAAATTCCCGCCGCGCCATGGAGGCCCAGCGGCAGGTCACGGACATGACGAACGCGCTGCTGCAGAAGAACGCCGATATGCTGCATATGGCCTCCGTCGAGACGGCGAAGGAATCCGAGCGCGGCATCGTCGACATGGAAACGCTCAAGCACACCAACGAGCAGCTGATCTCCACGCTCGACGAAGTCCTGCAGATCCAGACCGACGGCGCAAAGAAGCGGCAGGAGGCCGAAGCTGAGCTTCGCAGGCTGGAGGGCGAGCTGAAGCAGAAGCTTCTGCAGCCGCGCAGCTGACACTTTAGAAGGAGCAAGCATGAAATTCTTTCAGAAACCGGGCGTTGCGGTCGTCTTTACAATCGTGATGATCGCCGCGGCGCTCTTCATCGGGCTGTCCCCGGTGCTCAAAAGTGACAAACCGGCTGAGACAGCGCAGACAGCCGTGCCGGAGCAGACTATCTCCCAGACGCCTGCGGAAGAGCAGACATCCAATACAGCGGGAGACGAGACGATCTCCGACAAGTATATCCGCGACGACGCGGGGCTGTTCACACGCAGCGGCGAAAAAGCCATTCGGGACTATAACGACAAGATCTACCGCAAAACCGGCAGCCATATCGCCATTCTGACGATGGACGGCACCGGCGGAAAAACGCTGGAAAGCTGCACGAACAGCGCGTTTGATTCAATGGGACTGAGCGAGTATGACATGCTCTTTGCCATCGATACCAGCGCGGACGAGTGGTATGTGACGACGGGTATGTATGTCGCGGATTACACGGACAGCAAGCTGGAGTCGATCTTTCAGGACGGCTTTGCCGCCATTCTGGACGGCGATGCGGACGACGCGGCAGACACGATGTACGAGGATCTGTACAGCTGGTGCAAAAGCAGCCTGAACAGTTCCGCGAACGAGGATTATGTGCCTGTGCAGGAGACCGGACGTGTCAGGAGGAAAAGCATGATCGGTACAATTATCACGATTCTGGTCATTTTCTGGATCATCAAGGCCATTTTCGGCTCCGGCCGCAGAGGCGGCGGAGGCGGAGGCTTCTGGTCGGGCCTGTTTTTGGGCTCGCTGTTCTCGAACCATCATCACCACCACGGCCCCGGCCCGGGGCCTGGCCCCAGACCCGGCGGTTTCGGCGGCGGCCCCAGACCCGGCGGCGGCAGCCGCGGCGGCTTTGGCGGAGGCCGCGGAGGTTTCGGAGGAGGTCGAGGCGGGTTCGGCGGTGGCCGCAGATAAAAAATTTTCCAGCATGAACAGGCCGTTTGCGCACATACTAAGTCCGTACCTTAAAAAAGGAGGAAGTTTTGTATGAGCTTTGCAAACGAAAAGGCCAACCACGCAATCGAGTGCCACGTGAGCCAGTGCAACAACCACTGCGGCTGCGAGGATTACTGTACCCTCGATAAGGTTTGTATTGGAACCCATGAAGCCGATCCGACGGTTGATCAGTGCACGGACTGCCTGTCCTTCGTCAAGAAGTAAATCCCAGCCCCTATGAAAATGCCCCGTGCCGCAGCACTGCTGCACGGGGATTTTCTGTCTGCGCTGCATTTCGCCTGCAGACGCTTTTCACGCCTTATGTCCGCCGATCTGCTCATTTCTCTGGCGGGCAGTTGCGCCGTCGCGGAGACTCATGGCCTTCAGGATGGCGTTTTTGCCGTATTTTTCGCGGATGGCCAGCACGGCGTCCTGCATCCGCCGTTCGCGCGCACGCGCGAACTGTTCCTCGCGCCGAGCCGTGAGCGCCGCTTCGTCGGCAAACAGATCGAGCTGAACGTATTCCGGCTCGGTCTGCACGTCCCGCTCCCGCTGCACATGGTTCGCAACGACATACATCCGGCGCACGAGCAGCCCGCGGTCCACGATCCGGTCAAACAGCACCGTCAGCGCCTGCAGGAGCTCTCTGGAGGAGGCGGTCGGTGCCCGGAGCGTTTCTGACCCGTGCGCGGCTTTCGGGACGCGCCGCCCGTAATGGTCGACTGTGACCGGGCCGTGATACGGCGGACAGGACGGGTCTGTCAGGCTTTCACGGTCATAGCCGACGGTCAGGACCATCTGATCGGTCACAAGCCCCTTCCGGGCCAGCTCCAGCGCCAGCGCGTCCGCCATCTCCCGCGCAACGAGCCGCGCCTTTTCAAACGGATACGGGCATTGCAGCACCTGACCGGAGCTGACGCTGTGCGTCTGGGGCCGGTAGGCCTTGATGTCCGCAAGCGTGCACGGCTCGCAGCCCCATGCGTGGTCGATCAGCAGCTCCGCGTTCACACCGAACATCCGGTACAGCAGTTCCTCGTTGTAAAATTCATCCGGCCTGCCGAGCGAACAGCGGGCGATATCGCCCATCGTGAACAGGCCCTTTTCCTCAAGCTTTTTCGCGATCCCGCGTCCGACGCGCCAGAAATCCGTCAGCGGCCGGTGCGTCCAGAGCGTTTCGCGGTAGCTGCGCTCGGTGAGGCAGGCAATGCGCACGCCGCTTTCATCCGGCGCCACGTGCTTGGCCCCGATATCCATGGCGACCTTCGCCAGATACAGATTCGTGCCGATCCCGGCGGTCGCGGTGATGCCGGTCGTGCGCAGCACGTCCAGAATGACCGTCCGCGCCAACTCCTGCGGCGTCTGGCCGTAGGTGCGCAGATACGGCGATGCGTCGATGAAGACCTCGTCGATGGAATAGACGTGAATGTCCTCCGGCGCGAAATATTTGAGGTAGATCTGATAGATCTGCGTGGAGACACGTATATAGTTCGCCATCTGCGGCGGCGCGGTGATGAAGGAGAGCGCAAGCTCCGGGTGCGCGGCAAGCGTGTCCGCGTTTTCGCTCTGGCCGCGCAGCTGTCGGCCCGGCGCGTGCTGCCGCCGCATGGCGTTTACCTGTTCGACGCGCTGCACCACCTCGAACAGCCGCGCCCGGCCCGCGATGCCATACGCCTTTAAGGACGGCGAGACGGCCAGGCAGATCGTTTTCTCCGTCCGCGCCGCGTCCGCCACAACGAGATTTGTTTTTAACGGGTCAAGCCCCCGCGCCGCACATTCCACCGACGCATAAAAGGATTTCAGATCGATCGCCAGATACACCCGTTCCGCCTCCCTTCAGGTTCTGTCCCTATCATACCACCGAAGGCGGATCCAATGCAAGCATTATTAGAAAATTTGTTCGATTTAGAAGATAAAATAAAACTACAGCTGGTAAAGGGCAGGAGGTGTGGGCCGAATACGATGCAATTGTCACAGAGGGGGGTTGGGCTTCCCAGCCGAAGCAGGGAAGCCCGGATTTGCTTGCTTGAAGGAGAGAGGGTTAAAACGTTTCCAATGCCATAGCCGGAGGGAATGAGGGATGACTCCGCTGGCATATATACCAATGATAGCATACACTACAGCCTTTTTCAAGTCCTTCCGTGCGTTTTTGATGGGAAAATAACAGATTCCCCGCCATGCGGGCGGCATGGCAGGGAAAATTGTAAAAATATTGGAACCTCAGTTAAAGCTGCCCAGCTGCTTGCCGGAGAGCACGTGGAAGTGGATGTGATGGACGGTCTGCCCGGCCAGCTCGCCGACGTTCGTTACCACACGGTAGCCGTCGGCAAAGCCCATTTCCCGGGCAAGCTTGGCAATGACAGTATAGATGTGGCCGACCACGGCTTCATTTTCCGGCGTGACCTCAGCGGCGGAGGCAAAATGCTGCTTCGGGACGACGAGGAAATGTGTGGGGGCAAGGGGGCTGATGTCCTTGAAGGCATAGCAGAGGTCGTCCTCGTAGACCTTTGCGGACGGGATCTCGCCCGCGATGATTTTGCAGAACAGGCAATCAGACATGGTGCTTCCTCCTTAGTCCTTGACATTGGCCGCGACGTAATCGTCGACAGCCGCCAGCGCGTCGTCGAGCTTGAGGGCGTTCGTGCCGCCGCCCATGGCGGAATCCGGCTTGCCGCCGCCCTTGCCGCCGACGATGGGCGCAATATTCTTGATGATATCGCCCGCCTTGATGCCGCGTGCGACGGCGTTTTTGCCGCAGACGGCCAGCAGCGTGACCTTTTCGCCGTTGACAGCGCCGAGAGCCGCGACGGTGTTCGGGTTCTTGTCGCGCAGGAAATCGCCCAGCTTGCGCAGATCGTTTGCATCGGTATTTTCACGGCTGGCCGTGACGACCTTGAGGCCGTTTACGTCCTTGGCGGAGAACATGAGGCTGTCCACATCGCCCGCGAAGAGCTTGTCCTTCATGCGCTCGATGGTCTGGTGCAGCTCACGGATCTCGTTCATGCTGCTCTGGGCCTTGTTGATCAGCTCCATCGGCGTGGTCTTCAGCAACTCGGCGGCCTTGACCAGACGCATGTTCATCTCGTCGACGAGATTGAGGAACGCTTCGCCCGTGACGGCCTCGATGCGGCGCACGCCGGAGGCAACGGAGGATTCGCTCGTGATGCGGAACGGGCCGACCTTGGCGGTGTTATCGACATGGGTGCCGCCGCAAAGCTCAACGGACTTGCCGCCCATGTTCACGACGCGCACGACATCGCCGTACTTTTCGCCGAACAGGGCGATCGCGCCGAGCTTCTTCGCCTCCGCGATGGGCATTTCCTTCGTCTCGACGGGCATACCGTCCAGCACAAGTTCACTCACAAGGCGGCTGATCTTGACCAGCTCGTCTGCGGTGACGGCGGAGAAGTGTGTGAAGTCGTAGCGCAGGCGATCCGGCTCGACAAGGGAGCCTGCCTGATGCGCATGATCGCCGAGGACGGTGCGCAGAGCGTAGTCCAGCAGATGCGTTGCGGAGTGGGCGCGCATGATGGCCTTGCGGCGGGCTGCATCGATGGACGCGGTCACGGTATCGCCGACGGCCAGAGAGCCGGAGACGAGCTTGCCGTAGTGCATGAACTTGCCGCCCTTGTTCTTCTGCACGTCGGTGACGGTGAATTCGGCGGTTTCGGTGTGAATGGTGCCATGGTCGGCGACCTGGCCGCCCATTTCGGCGTAGAACGGGGTCTGGTCGAGGACAAGAATTGCATCCGTGCCGGACGTGATCGCACCCTGAAGCTCTTCGTCGGCGACGATGGCGACGATCTTGCCCTCGGCTTCCATGTTGGTGTAGCCGATGAAGGTGGTGGCAGGGATCTCCTTGCCGAACTCCACGCCGGCCCAGCCCAGATCGCCCAGCGCCTTCCGGGCCTCACGGGCACGGGTCTTTTGCTCCTGCATCTCCTGATCGAAGGCGGAGCGGTCCAGCGTCATGCCGGCGTCCTCCACCATTTCGTTGGTCAGGTCGATGGGGAAGCCGTAGGTGTCATAGAGCTTGAACGCGTCCGCGCCGGAGAAGGTCGTCTCGCCGTTTACCTTGTGGCTCTCGAGCATTTCGGAGAAGATCTTCATGCCGCCATCGATGGTCTTGGCGAAGTTTTCTTCCTCGGTGCGGATGACGCGGGTGATATAGGACTGCTTTTCACGCAGCTCGGGGTACTGGCACTCGTTTTCATGGACGACGGTGTCCACGACCTGATAGAGGAACGGTTCGTTCACGCCCAGCAGCTTGCCGTGACGCGCGGCGCGGCGCAGCAGGCGGCGCAGGACGTAGCCCCGGCCCTCGTTGGAGGGGAGAATGCCGTCGCAGATCATGAAGGTCGACGAACGGATATGGTCGGTGATGACGCGCAGGGACACGTCAGTCTTGTCGGACTCCTCATAGTGTGCGCCGGTGATCTCGGAGACTTTATTCGTGATGTTCATGACAGTGTCGACGTCGAACAGGGACGCGACGTTCTGACACACGCAGGCAAGGCGTTCGAGGCCCATGCCGGTGTCGATGTTCTTCTGCTTGAGCTCGGTATAATTGCCGTGGCCGTCGTTATTGAACTGGGAGAAGACGATATTCCAGACCTCGACATAGCGGTCGCAGTCGCAGCCGACGGTGCAGCCGGGCTTGCCGCAGCCGTACTCCGGTCCACGGTCATAGTAGATCTCGGAGCAGGGGCCGCAGGGGCCGGAGCCGTGCTCCCAGAAGTTGTCCTCCTTGCCAAAGCGGAAGATCCTGTCCTCAGGAATGCCGATCTCGTCCCGCCAGATGGCGAAGGCCTCGTCGTCTGCGGGGGTCGTCTCGTTGCCCGCGAAGACGGACGGATAGAGGCGGTCCGGCTCAAGGCCGACCCACTCGGGGCTGGTCAGGAATTCCCATGCCCAGGGAATGGCCTCCTTCTTGAAGTAATCGCCGAAGGAGAAGTTGCCCAGCATCTCAAAATACGTGCCGTGGCGGGCCGTATGGCCGACGTTTTCAATGTCGCCGGTGCGGATGCACTTCTGACAGGTGGTGACGCGGTGGCGCGGGGGCTCTTCCTCGCCGGTGAACCACGGCTTCATGGGAGTCATGCCCGCGTTGATCAGCAGGATGGATTTGTCGTTCTGCGGAACGAGAGAAAAGCTCGGCAGACGCAGATGGCCCTTCGTTTCAAAGAACTTCAGGTACATCTCGCGCAGCTCATTGAGTCCGTATGCCTTGTGTGCCATGATGAAATACTCCTTCTATATACATTAAATTTTAAACAAATTACCGCTGCCCTCTGTCTCCGACAGCCCATTCTTTTCCGCCTTGCCGGAAAAGAATGGGGAGAAAAGGGGCGCTTGGTTACGGTTTGGTGCGTTCTGCTGGTACGGTTTAGGTAAATCCTGATTTTCGGGTGTTGCGAACACACATACTCACTCTACGAACGCTATGGTACGCGCCGCCTGTTACGGTACACCGGATTTGGAAGTAGTTGCGATTCAACATCTGCGGTAAAAACGCCTTGCGTTCGAAATTTGCAAAGCAGTACGAATTCGCCGAGGCTCTGTAGGGGCCGATGCCCACATCGGCCCACTGG
>OHCX01000393.1_pt1 | contig 17306 bp, 16 predicted proteins | sample 1566841 | NCBI WGS metagenome assembly OHCX01 (sample SAMEA3879513, study PRJEB24766) | human gut metagenome | biome: human-associated habitat; feature: feces | place: USA | collected 1985/1987 | reverse complement strand
CTGCGGCAGGTGGTCACCGCCGTATCGGATGGCGCGGTAGCCGTCCACTATGCGGAGGAATATCTGGCGGAGAACCGATAAGGGAGGATGTTTTGAGAACATATAAGGATAAAGAGGAACTCAAAAACGAAATCCATCAAAGCTTTGAGAAGTATCTTTCCGAATTTGATACGGTCCCGGAATCCCTGAAGGATAAAAGAGTACCCGGTGTGGACAGAACGCCGGCAGAGAATCTTGCGTATCAACTGGGGTGGACGACACTGCTTTTGAAATGGGAGGCCGATGAGAAGCGTGGAATGGACGTGAAAACACCGTCGGAGCAGTTCAAGTGGAACCAGCTGGGCAACCTGTATCAATGGTTCACAGACACCTACGCCCATTTATCCTTGGCGGAATTGAAGGGCAAATTAAATGAAAATATCGCCGCGATCCAGACCATGATCGATTCCATGAGCGAGGAGGAGCTGTTCCAGCCGCACATGAGAAGGTGGGCAGATGACGCCACCAAAACAGCGGTATGGGAGGTTTACAAATTCATCCACGTCAATACCGTCGCTCCTTTCGGAACGTTTCGGACAAAGATCAGGAAGTGGAAAAAGGCCGCGCTGTAGGTTCTGATTTGTTTTATAAGCCATAACAGAGGATGGGCCGTGCTCAAGCCCGGAATGAAAGCCCTGGCTTTGCCTAATATGATACAAACGGCGATGCCGTCAGTCTGCACGACTTTGCCGGCAAGAAGGTCGTTCTATATTTTCATTCAAATGATACCACCCCCGGCTGTACCCTGCAGGTCAGTGCCTTTGCCGTAGCCTACGTGGGATTTGAAAAGCTGAACGCCGTTTCATCGGCATCAGCAAGGACTTGAAGGCCTCCCGCGCAAAATTTACGCAAAACACAATCTGCCCGGTCTTCTGCTCTCCGACCCGGAGCTGCAGGCGATCCAATCCTATGGGGTCTGGCAGGTGAAGCAGCTCTACGAGAAGGTTTCCATAGGCGTCGCCCGCAGCAGCTTTCTCATCGACGAGCAAGGTGTCATAGAAAAGGCTTCGTTTAAGGTCAAGCCGATACCAACGCAGCGGAGCTGCTGGGTATCTAAAAAGTGCGTCTCAGTAGTGATATCAGGAGACGAAAGAACCTCTCCCGATATGCATCAGGACACCCTACATGCTGGCAAAAGAGGCTGCGGCAAATGCCGCAGCCTCAGGCTTCATTGGGGATCGTTTGTGATGGCGCTCAGTACTCTTTTGGAAGAAAACATACTCACCATTGCTCCTGCCTTTTTAGGCAGTATGCTCGTTAATCCAGGCGATCATCGTGATCAAAGGACAAGATTGACATTCTGTTTTTTATAGTTTTTACCTCATGTGTGTTTTATGATTGGATTACCGTCTTTATCAAGAAGGGGCGTCATACCGCTTAGCCACATGCCACTTGCCACCAGATAATGAACTCCTGATTCTTGATCGACAATGATCTTTAATATCCCACCATACCGTATGGTTTCTTCACAAACAACGCGCTAGTTTCTCCATGTATAGACTTCTGTATCCACAACGCCACAGGGGTTAGACGAGGATGTTACAGTTCGGTTGCTCCCGCTTTCCCAAGTGATATTTCCTAAGGCATCTTTTTTGATAAACTTAAATTCTATCGTTGTTCCAGAGGGAACGCTTACAGGAAGAAACCACTCCGGATAATTGGGGTTGAGCATGGATTCCGTACAGTTATCAGGATTCCAATTTCCGAGTTCCGGAATGTTCCCAACTATATAGATATTCTCACCAAGTTGAGTTTCAGCGGATACATGGAAAACTATCTGATTTTGATCTCCAGACAGAACATTATAGTAAATTGCATTACTAGTTGCCGTCCCCTTTCGCACGGTGATAGGTTGGAGTCCGGCATTAACCCCCTCGGGTACAGTTGCCACAATCTTATTGGCGGTTGTACTTTGAACAGTTGCAGCGGTAGTCCCGAAATATACCGAGATATTCCCACTAAAACCATCTCCATAAATGTGAACGGTATTTCCGGGACGTCCAGTAGTAGAGATTACATCTCCAATCTGGGGCGTGGAAGGCGCTTCGGATGCTTGGTATTGCCATACGCAAACGCCGCCGCCAGAAATAGTAAACGAAGGTATGAGATTGTTCTGCACAGTCGTGGCAGTACCAAACAAGGATCCGTCCAAATAATCCGAATACTGTCCGGTGGGGAGATTTGTTTGAATTGCAGGAATAACGCTTGCACTATCGGGTTGTCGGTTGACTGCAACGACAACTACGTCATCGTAGAATTGTCGTTCAAAAACCATCACATTATCATCACTATAGCGAACGGTTGTAGTGCCGTATGCAATTGCATCGTTTGAGCGCCGCAGGGTAGATAGGGTTGCTATAAGCTGATATGCTGTTGTTGTTGTACTAAAGCCACATTCGGTGGGCATGTATACTCTTCCTGCAACATCACTTGCATCACCGGGTATAACATACTGTTCCGTTCCGTAGTAGATTGTTGGAATGCCCCTTGATGTCAGCAGAACTGCAAGCGCCGCATTGTAGACTTTCTGACTCCTTTGGGTATATCCAAAGCGGGTAACATCGTGATTATCTAGGAAGGTTACAGTCTGATTAGGATGGTCGTAATCCTCCTGAGTATATACCAACATATTGGCAAAGTTGCTCATTGGAGTAGAGAATGAGCCAAATGTTGTACTTGCTGCTCGGTAGAACTCAAAATCAAGGTTGTTTACACCAGTTTGCTTGGGAAAATAAACGTATTCATCATATTTGGGATCTGGTCTGCCAATAAAGAATTCACCAAAGTGAGTAACTGTTTTTCTGGAATCCACAACATCTTTTAGACCCTTTACAAAAGACGGATCCATATGAAGAGTAGCATCATGGCGAATACCATTTACGCCCAAATCACTCCAAAACAGCATGGCGGCTTCCAAATACGCAACAACATCACTATGTTGCTGCGAGAAGTCCGCAAGCGAACCTAAATCCTTATGCCGGTATCCAAATCGGCTAGAGTCATTGCCTCTGTCCCCAAGACCATGGAACCAGCCATTTATATTGTTGTTGGGATCAGCGATCAAGTTTTCAATCAGTCCGTCATTGTTGTAGTCATATGGTTCTCCATTTGCATCAAAAGCAAATTCTCCATTTTCCTTGCGGTCTGGCTCATACAGTTTTCCATCTTCTGGAGCATTGTTGTTTGTTGGGTTCATTTCACGGCTTGTATGATTGGTAACAAAATCGATTACCAATTTAATGCCGTTTTCATGAAGAGCATCCCGCAAATCCTTGAACTCATTAAGAGTACCAAAATGCTTGTTTGTTGCAAAATAATTACGCACATGATATCCATGAAAGCTGGTCCAAGTGTCGTAACTCCCGTCATTTTGATAATCAATTATCGCTGTATCTCGATTTTCATAGGGCGCGGAAATCCAAACAGCGGTTACGCCCATCCCTTTCAGATAAGGAATTTTCTGAACAATGCCATCCCAATCCCCACCTTGATATAGTTTCAAGTCTGCCCCAGTTCCGTCATATAAGTTGGAACTAAAACCAACCGGAATATTATTTGTACTGTCGCCATCATAGAAGCGGTCAGTAATAATCTGATAGATGACATCTTTGGACGAAACTGGACCAAGGTCATTGACAGTTTCTTGAGCAAATACAGTCGCGCCAGGTATGGATAGCAACAAAACTATTACCAGCACGAACACTAAAACTCCTCTAGCACGCTTCATGCCATATTTCCTCCTTCTGCATCAAATGGCCTTAATATCTCGTGTAAAAACCCTAAAACTTATGCTCTACGGCTCCTGACTCCATTCCATTCATCGTTTTAAGTTTGATTTGTGCGTCTGGTTGACTTTCTCTCCACAATGTTTGAAGTCGTTACATACGTCTGAATTTGCTTATTGGGATGCTTGATTATGTCTATTATCAACTTACCAGCTTGCCTGCCTAAGTCCCTTACATTGATATCCACAATGGTGAGCTGAGGTTCTATTACTTGAGAGAGCGGGTAGTCATCAAACGCAACAATGCCGATATCCTGTGGGATTCTTATGTTTTTCCTGCAAAGAGCGTCAACACACCCCATGGCAATATAGTTGTTGGCGCAGATAATGGCGTCCGGCAGGATTTTATGATCCAGGAGCTTCATCGTCATAAGGAAGCTGTCTGCGCGGGTGGATTCTCCCAACCAGATATACTGATCTTCCAATTGCAGGCCGGCATTTTCGAGTTCCTGCTTTACACCTTGCAGTCGATGCAGCGACCCAAAGTCGTAATACTGTCCGCCGATAAATGCAATTTTCCGGTATCCCCGTGAAAGAAGATAAGCCGCTGCGACGGTTCCGGAGTACACATTGTTGTTATCAATCCAACACACCTGGCTTTCAAAATTCGGCGCGCCCAACACGATGTGAGGAAAGTGCGATTTTGTAAGCAATCCGGACAAGGGATATGCTATTACGGAAACGTGGATGGCTAGTGCGTCGGCACTTTGCCGATAAATCACTTCCTTGGCTACTTCGTATGCAGTTGCTGGGTCTACTCCGCGAAGCTGAAGCCGATACCCTCTGGTGCTCAAAGACTCCTCTAAACCCGCAATAATCTCAAACATATGTGGATTCTGAAAGGCCGTGTTCGGAGCTAAATTTGCTAAAACCGCAATCGTTTTGGTCGTGCCTCTAGCAAAACTCTGTGCGCTGGCGTTTGGATAATAGTTGAGTTCCTGCATAACCCTGCGCACCCGCGCCGCTGTTTCCTCTGAAATACTGTAGTGCCCATTGATCACTTTGGACACGGTAGAAACAGAGGTGCCGGCTGCTGCCGCAACATCCTTAATCGTAATACCCATGACACAGCCCTCCATGCAGAATAATCATACAACTATTTTAAGTATAATTTATTCAGCATTGACCGTCAACAAATACTGCAAAGCCATGATCGTAGAGTTTCCTGTGGTCAAGTCCTTCGCTCCAATGCAGTTTACCGTATTCCTCGTCCAAATCAACGGCTTTGCCGCCGCGATTGATACAGATGGTAACACGCTGATTGCAGTATTCCCTTGCGTAGATGATTAGTCCGCTTCCGCGCTCTGCAGATACCACGCGGAAATCGCCACAGCGAAGCGGTTCCAGTTTTTTGCGCATGGCGATGGCTTCCTTGAAAAAAGTACACAGAGTCGAATTTTCGTTATCCCACGGCATCGGACAACGGTATTCTTCTTCTGAAAGACCTTGAACACCCAGTTCATCACCATAGAAAACCGTGGGCATTCCGACAAAAGTCATCATAAAAAGAATGGCCAATCGATACCGCCTCATGTCTCCGCCGCACAAAGACAGAAACCGGCTCACATCATGGCTGTCCAGCAGATTCATCTGCGCCGGAGTCATCTGCATCCGATAGCGCATGAGCATATCCGTGATACGTCCCGCAAAATCCGATGCATCAATGGATTGCTCCGCAAAAAACAGATTGCAGTGCTTTCGGAAATCGTAATTCATAGTGGAGTCAAACATGTCGCCCTGGAGCCAGTGCCCTGCGCTTTCCCATACTTCGCCGATGAGCAGCACATCCGGGTCAATCTCCTTCACCGCTTTTCTGAATGCCCGCCAGAAGCCATCGTCCACTTCACTGGCAACATCCAGCCGCCAGCCGTCGATGTGGAAATTCTTCACCCAATAGCGTCCTACCTCGCAAAAGTACTCTCGCACAGCAGGGTTCGCTGTATCCAGCTTTGGCATCATCCGCTCATAGGCGAAGCATTCGTATTCCGGATAATCCTCCGGATCGTCCGGACACACCACGGGGAATTTCAAACCGTAGAACCAGTCTCTGTAAGAGGATGCCTCTCCTTTTTCCACCACATCTTCAAAGGCGAAAAAATGCCAGCCGCAATGATTGAACACGCCGTCGATCAAAATGCGGATTCCCCGTGCATGAAGCACACGTACCAGATGATGCAGTGCCTCGTCGCCGCCAAAGCACGGGTCAACGTGAAAATAATCCAAAAGATCGTATTTGTGGTACTCTCCTGCCACAAAGATGGGATTCAGGTATACGCAGTTCACGCCCAGCTCTTCCAGATAGTCAACATTGTCGGCAATACCCCACAATGTGCCGCCCAATTTGCCGCGTACGGGCTGACCATGATAGTCAATGGCTCGATCCTGAATGGAAATGCGTTTGACCCCTGAGGCAAAGCTGTCGGGGAAAATATTGTACACCACAGCGTCATTGACCCAGTCAGGCACAACCGCAATGTCTGCCCGGTGGTTGAACGGCAGCTTGAAATACTGCGAACGGTCATCCACCAGATGATCGGTAAATACATCGCCGTAATACAGGATCCGCTCGGTACCGTCATTCAGATGGAAGTAATAATACAGTCGCTTATAGGGACTATCCAGCACTACCTGCCAGTAATCATGATACAAATCGCTCGCTGCCACCCTCATGGCGACAGGAGTAAAAACGATGGGAGTAACACGGCAGGCGGTATCTCCATAGTAGAGCGTGCAGCTCTTCAAATCGCCTTTGGCGCAGCGCAGGCGAAAAACGATGTGCTTTTCGTCAAGTCCATGCGCGTACTGCGACATGGGGATGTGTAAAACAGCTTCTTTTTTCATGCTTATCCTTTCACTCCGCCGGCCGTTAAGCCGGAAGTCATGTGCTTCTGGCATAGGAAGAAGATGATCAGCACCGGAATTGATACGGTAATGGACGCGGCGGCAAAAACCGGCCAGCTGCCGCTCATTTCCGTTGCTTGCAACGCATACAGTCCGGCAGCCAGTGTGTAGTTCTCCTCGCCGGTCATAAAGGTTGTAGCATAGATATACTCGTTCCACACATAAATCAGGACCATCAGAGCTGTGACAACGATACTGGGCTTCGCCAAAGGCAAAACAATTCGCGTGACCACCTGAAGAGGATTCGCACCGTCCATCCGGGCAGCTTCTTCGATTTCCACGGGTACCGTGTCAAAATAGCCCTTGATATTCCAAAGGCTGAAGACCGCCATGGTCCCGGTATAGATCAGGATAAGGCCGGTTCGGTGATTGATAAGTCCCATCGGGCGGAGCAGGCGGTATACGGCAAACATCGACAGGACAGCCGGAAACGAATTGAGCAGCACAAGGCACTTCAAAATCGGTCTGCGACCGGGAAACCGCCGCCGTGAAAAACAGTAGGCAGCCGGAATTGCTACACAGAGTGACAGGGATACAGTAACGACCGCCAGATAAACGCTGTTGCCAAGCCATGTGAGAATATCTTCACCAAAAAGGACACGGCGGTAGTTTTCCAGCGAGAAGTTCTTGGGGATAAAGGAAAAATCCGAACTCAGCAACGTGTTTTGTCCGTTGAGGGAAACACTAAGCGAATAGAGAATAGGAATCAGTGTAATAAAACACAGGACAATAAAGAAAATATTCAGTGCCGTAAGGCGAACGCGTTCTTTTTGTTTGCGGCTCATCTGGAACCCTCCTCTTGCAGCCGATACCGGGCGGAGAATGCAATCAGCAACACAAAGATAATGATGGATATGGCAGAGCTGTATCCATAGTTATTGCTGATGAATGCATTTTCGTAGGCATAGGTCAAAATAGTATGCACATGTGCGCCGGTTTTGGCTCCAGCCTGCTGTGTCAGAAGATAGATCACATCGAACTGCTTGAAGGTTGTGAAGATGGTGATAATAACAGCCGGCGCAATGATGGGACGAATGGCTGGAACCGTAATATAACGGGTGCGCTGCACCCATCCGGCACCATCAAGCAAAGCGCTTTCAAAGTAACTTTTGTCTATGCTCTGCATAGCGCCATCCATAATCATAATCATAAACGGCAGCGCCAGCCAAAGATTGACAGCCGTGCAGCAGATAAACGCCGACACATCCGAGGATAGCCACCGCATAGTCTCTAGCCCCAGCTTTTCCATCCACTGGTTCAGCAAGCCGAACTGTGTGTTGAACATGCCGGTTTTCCACAGGAGAATGGAGACATAGCCGGGCATGGCCCACGGAAACATCAGCAGCGTTTTATACAGCTTCCGAAACCGTAAGTTCTGTATATTCAAAAGGCTTGCCAGCACAAAGGCGATCACCAGCTGCAACACCATATTGACCGCCGTCCACAAAACGGTTACGAGAAGCGCCGATAAAAACCCGGAATCAAAAACGAACAGCGCACGGATATAATTCTCCAAGCCGATAATGGTAAAGTCAAACCAGTGGTACACGTTCATGTTGGTCAGAGAGATATAGAACGTATAGAGGATGGGAAAGACTACTACCAAAGCAATCAGCAGGAGGGACGGTCCGGACCATAAATAGGAGCGGAGCCACTCCTTTTGTAGCTTACGTTTCATAGAAAGTTCCTCAATGCATGGCGTCAATCAAGCTGTTCGCTTGCGTCAATGCGGCAGCAAAGGCTTTGTCTACCCCCGATTTGGAGAGGTTTACATCTGTCAGCAAATTACCGACTACTGTCCACATAACATCCATTTCAGGGATATTGGGCATGGGAACGGCAATTTCAGCGGTAGTGCGCATTGCCTGCACCAGTGTATCATCACATACACGGCTGTCATCATAGCATGCGCTGTTTGCCGGAGCACAGCCGCTTGCTTGCGCCAGCACAACACCCACTTCCGGATCCAGCAATGCATGCAGCAGCTTTTGGACGGCGTCCGTTTTGTTCTGTGCCGCGAAGGTCAGCACATGAATCCCCTGCACGCCGGAGTAGGGAGCAAGAGCCCTGCCTGTTTTATCTACGGTAGGCATCGAAGCAATGCCGAGGTCTATATTCGCTTCACGGGCAGAGGGAACCATCCACGGACCGCCGATTGTTGCGTCCGCTTTCCCCTCCAAAAACAGGGTATTCACCGTAGAATACTCCGTTTCCCCAGGCATCAGATCTACAAATTTCAAATGATACTCCAACGCGTCCTTGACTGCCTGCTGATCGGGGAACGGTGTGCCGTCTGCATCGATAATGCTGCCGCCAAAGCCGTGAATCCATGCAGCGCTGTAATAGGCGGTGCTGTGCTGCTCCACAAAGCCGTAGCGACCGCGCCCGGTGTTTTCTTTCATATACGCCAGCAGTTCTTCTGTGGTGGTCGGCACCTCTTCATCCTGCATATAGCGTCGATTATACATAAACAGCAGCGTTTCAAAATACAGAGGAAGCTGGTACAAGCTGCCGTTGTAGGTCGCAGCCTCCAGCGTCATGGGGAGATAACCGGACAGTTCACTTTGTGAGATCAGCTCTGTAACAGGCGTAAGTATTCCCATTTCGGCAAAAACGCCTATTTTGTCATGGGCAAATACAAACAGATCGGGAGCGGAGGAAGGATCATTGCCTACCAGCTTCAGCGAGTCTGTCAGGCTGGTTTTCTTTTCAAACCGTACCGTGATATCAGGCAGTGCCTTATCCAGATAAGCCTGTAAGGCTTCAATGACTGCGGCTTCCTTGTCGTGCCACACAACAAGAGTATTCGGATCGGCAGCTTTGCCGCCAGATCCGCCGCACGCCGCCATGGTCATTACTATCAGCAGCGCCAGCGTCAAGGCGAGAAATCGTTTCATAATATCCCCTTTCTAATACATAGTGCGGGGATGCAAAAACGCATACCCGCACTATTGTTATCAACCGTTACTTTGCCTTTTTCTTCTTTACCACAACAACGACCGCAACCGCTGCCGCAGCAGCAACAGCCAAAGCAACGCAAGCAAACAGAACGGTATTGTCCTTTTCAGCGGCAACGATTTTGCTGCCGGCAGGTTCCTCATAGCTGACGGTTGCATTTTCCGCATCAGACACAACAATCCATACATCCTTTCCGACTTCAACAGACAGATCAGCGGTCTGGACAGAGCCTTCATTGGCGTTAATGATTACGGAGTTAATCCAACCGGGAACCTCGATGGTATACCAGTCACCATCCATTGTCAGAGCCTCACCGGGCCACGAAGAAAATACATTTGTGCCGTCCGGCGCAGACCATGCCCAGCAGCACGGAGCAGACCAGTCGGAGGGAACCTGAGCGCGGACGGTAATATTTTCAGCCGTTTTGTTCGGATCTGTGTCGGAGAGCTCATAGCTCAGATCCTCATAAACGGTAATCCAGAGCTCCTTGCCCTCAATGCTGATATCGGCTGTCTGAACAGTGCCCTCGTTGCCGTTAACTATGACAGAATTCACCCATGTAGGGGCTTTGGCGGTGAACCAGCCGTCTTCACCCTCATCCATAGCCTGACCGGGCCACGCCGCAAATGCATTGGTACCATCGGGGGCGGACCATGCCCAAAGATTTACGCTTTTCCATGTCAGCGGCACATAAGCATGTACTGTAAACTTCTCCACATACTCGGGGACCTCTGCCATACTCTGCGCTTCATAGCTTACAGAAGCGGTCGCGTCATCGGCAACCGTGATCCAAACGGCTTTGCCGGCCTCTACCGCAATGCCTTCCGTCTGGACAGAGGCCTCACTGGCATTGACAATGATGTTCTGCACAAAGCGTGGAACATAAGTGTAATACCACCCATCATCCAAAGGTTCAAGCTGCTCGCCAGGCCATGCCTCAAAAGCGTTTGTGCCATCATCCGCCCAGGCCCAACAGCAGGGAGCGTCCCAGCCTTCAGGTACGGATACGCAAACAGGAATCATCTCGTTGCTCTTCTCTTCTTCCGCAAAGGCAACCGTATAAAGCGAGGAAATGCACAAAGAAACAGCAAAAAGAATGGCCAATACCTTTTTCATCTTACTTTCCTCCATATTTTTTTGTCCCAATATCACTATAGGGCATTTTTATTATAATTCACGCCGAAAATGCTGTAAATCGTTTTCTGTGAAACTGTTTTCCGTCCTTAAACTCGCCTGTCTCCCTCGATATTGCCGATTTTATTTGTGAAAATAGCCAATTATTACGGCTGCGTTGTGGCAGTTTGCCCAGCAAAACGACATAAGTCTGTTAGCTGCATAGGAAAGCGGTTTCTCATTTTCTTTGCTTCTCACCCGTTCCCTCTGTACAAAAAAGCAGGAGGATTACCACCACCGGCACTCCTCCATAACCTTTCAAGTGAACAATTGTGAGTTTTGAACCCAGGACAGCTTTTTTCAACAGACACTGCCGTGGTCGCAAAGCAAGCCCTCAGCCTTTAGGCTGGTGTTTACGGAAGCTCTTGCAGTATTCATCAACGCCGCCGCTTGGTACAAGGTCGGCGTATGCCCCTCCGTCAGTATTTGGACGCCAGCCGTCCATAAGCTTGTCGTTTTCCATGATAAAGGGGCTTGCCGTATCCTGCCCCCATGAGGTGTCATATTTCCCCATAAGGTAATCGCTCAGTGCCGTTCGGTCGGCAAAGCGCAGCATCCGGTACGGCTCCTGGAAGGCGACCTTTTCTACGAAATACAGCGTCCCGTCCTCCGCCGTCAAAAGTGCGCCAACATGCCCGACAAACAGCAGAGATTCCTCCTCGGTCGGCTTATCGTGGAAGAATACCGTGATGAGGCGGATTCTTTCATTCTCACGAAAGGTAACGCCGCGGGATGCCCATTCCTCTTGTACGGTTTGTACATGACGCTTGATCTCCGTGGTATCCTCCGCCTTCATGGAGGAATACAGTGCGCGGAAATCTGCAAGGCTGCTTCCGCCCAGCGCATCGGGATCTGTTTTCAGCGTCTCCTCGTCCACAAACAGCACATCTTCACCGGCATTGATTTGAGAGTCTGCGCTCACGGAGAGGAGGTCCCCAAACAGGTTCATGGCGGTGATCCTGCAGTTATAGCCCGGAAACGTTCCGTTCTTTGCCGTCCATTCGTCCTGCATTGTATAAGGGTCATATTTCGTATACAGCAGCTCTGCTTCCTCAAAGCCATCCGTAAGCCATTCCTGCTTGACGCTGTCATTAAAGCGGTCCACACGGCGGAAAAAGCCCTGAATACGCCCATCTGACACGCCTGCATCGGAGAGCAGCTCCTGCAAAAGCTCCCTCGATCCGCTGTCGTTCAGGTTCGTGTACTCGATTTTTCCCAATGCCGGACGCTTATCCGGCAAATCAGTATCCGCACCGCAGCCTGCGAATGCGGAAGCGATAAGAATAACACATATAGCCAGCATTGTCTGCCGAAATGATTTCATAATCTGCTCCATCCTTTCCTTTGACCATCGACCATTTTGCAAAGATTATTATACCATTCAAGCATAAGGTCTATGTTAAGCAAGAGGTCTTTGGGGCGATCGGAACAGTGAAAGACTGGCTTTCACCACGCGGCTGACAAAGCGGATTATCTCATCCTTGCTGTACTTGTCATAGCCCTCCACAACGACATGCATCAAACCATTTGACAGATGGGTATACATCATCTCAAGATCTGTTTCGCTGGCATTGGGCAGCTCTTTCCGCCAGTAGGCAATGCTGTCCTCCTTGGCCAGGGCAATCATCCGCATGAGGACCGTTGAGTTTGTATTCCCCAAAATCAGGATGCGGCACGCCGTTTGATTCTGATCGACCATATCGTAGATGGCTTCGATCAGCGCCGTCACATCAAACGAATTGACATAGCGAAGGGATTTCTCAAATGCGTCGATGAGTTCATTCTCAATGCTCTCCATCAGGGCAAAGCAATCGCTGTAATGGGCATAGAAGGTGGCACGGTTAAGCTGCGCCAGCGCACAAACCTCCTTCACCGTAATTCTGTTTACAGGTTTTTCCTTCAGCAGCTTCAGAAAAGACTGCTTGAGCACCATTTGCGTATAGCGTTTCCTTGCATCCATCTTCTCCATATAGAGCCCCTCCAAAAAAGTTTACAAAGATTATCAACACTTCAACAGACAGTGTTGCTTTTCTTTCAGCCGTATGGCAAGTGCTGATTGTTTCTGTCTTTCCCCTCAAGTATACTGTACTTGTGAAAGATAATCAACACTTGTATGCTTATTTGAGAGAGGAGGCTTTTTGAATGTATGATAAATATCTTGTTACAGGCGCTACCGGCTTCCTCGGAAGGGCTGTTGCGGAGGAGCTAGTACGCCGCAAGGCGCAGGTGCATGCGCTTGTGCTGCATGATGACCCCTATATCAATTTGCTCCCGAAGGAGGTCCACACCGTCATCGGTGATGTGTGTGCGGAAAACTCGCTGACAGACTTCTTCGCGGATGCCGACGGCCGTACCTGTGTGATTCACTGTGCTGGTATCGTCTCCGTCGCGTCCAGACCCGGTTCGAGGCTCTATCAGGTCAATGTAGGGGGGACATGGAGAGTTCTCCGGCAATGTATGGAGCATGATGTGGGCAAAATGGTCTATGTCAGTTCCGTCCATGCCATACCGGAAAAGCCGAAGGGCTGCATCATTACGGAGGATTGCGAATTCTCTCCGGGGCTTGTGGACGGAGATTACGCCAAGAGCAAGGCAACTGCAACAGAGTTGGTCTTCGCTGCAACGGAACGCGGGTTGAATGCCAGCATTGTTTTCCCCTCCGGCATCATCGGGCCGGGCGACTTACAGGGTGGGAGCTTCACCTCAATGGCAAAATCCTTTCTTGCCGGGAAGCTGCCTTTAGCCGTTCGCGGCGGATATGACTTTGTGGATGTGCGGGATGTGGCAAATGGCCTTCTCGCCTGTTCCGAAAGCGGAGAGCTCGGTAAAGGCTACATTTTGTCCGGCCACTATGTCACCATCCGCAAGATGCTTCAGCTCGTGGGAAAGACTGCAAAGCTGAAGTATCGACCCATCTGCCTGCCTCTGGGTCTTGCAAAGCTGGCCGCTCCGTACTACGAACGCCGGAGTCTGAAGGATCGAAAGCCGTTGTTTTACACCCCATATTCCGTTTCCGTTCTTGCCTCAAACGGTCGCTTCAGCCATGCTGTTGCGTCGGAACGCTTTGCATATCAGCCGCGCCCGATGGAGGAGACTTTGCGGGACATGACAGCCTGGCTTTTGGAGCAGAGGAGAAAGGACGAAGTGTGACCTCACATCAACAAAAAGCCCTTGGGCAGGCTGTGCATGCTACTGATATGCTCCGCAATCTCAGTTGTCATCAACACGCATTCCATGATATAATTTAATAAAGGGATTAAAAACTCGCGAATGCAGGCATTCACCCATTGTTTCATAATATTTCATCTCACACTTATGTACTGTCATTATTGCCCCACTTAAAAGGCTTTTGTCGGAAAGGAGCACGATATGAATCGGATCATCACCATCGGCCATGCAATGGGCGGTCGGCAGCGGTCTTATGAAGGGAAAATCCGGCAATCTGCTTGACTCGCAGGGCACGGCGACCCGCGCTGAGATCGCCGCCATGCTCCACCGCTTCATTGAGAAGTATGAGCTGGTGCAGGGCAAGGCTCCCGGCGGCCTGATGGGCTGGATCGACCCGAAGCGGCTGCAAATCCCAAAGACCGGCGACAGCAGCGTGTTAGGCTTGTGGGGGCTCTCCCTCTGTATATCTCTTGCCGGATGCCTTGCGCTGACCACATGGCAGATCAGGCGGTGGCGTGAGGAAGAAGCGCTGCAAATCATCGAAAAGTAAACAGGCTCACCTTTAGGGGCGCGGGCAAATAGCCCCGCGCCCCATTCGCTGTCTTCCCAGAAAAAAACGGCTGTTCTTTTGAAGAACAGCCGTCCTGCTTTTTCGCTTGATGTGTATGCACCTGAAATCATTTCTCAAACAGATACAGGAGGTATCCGTAGCCCTCGGCCTCCATTTTTTCATAGGGGACAAAGCGCAGAGCCGCACTGTTGATGCAGTAGCGCACGCCATTGGGGGACTCCGGATCGCCGGTGAACACATGACCAAGGTGAGAATCTCCGGCACGGCTTCTGACCTCCGTGCGGCGCATGCCGTGGCTCAGGTCCTCCAGTTCCACCACGGCAGGCTCTTCAATAGGCTTTGTGAAAGCCGGCCAGCCGCAGCCGCTCTCGTACTTATCCGTGGAGGAAAAGAGCGGCTCGCCGGTGACGACATCCACATAGATGCCCTTTTCAAACTTGTCCCAGAACTCGCCCGTGAAGGCGCGCTCCGTGCCGCTCTCCTGCGTGACGCGGTACTGCTCCGCCGTCAGCTTATCCCGGATGGACTCCGCCGCGGGCTTCTGATAGTCGCCCGGGTCGATGCGCAGTTTGGAGAAGAGCTCCATCTCCGCGCGCGGGATGTGGCAGTAGCCGTTCGGATTCTTTTCAAGGTAGTTCTGGTGGTACTCCTCGGCGGGATAGTAGTTCTTGAGCGGGCCGATCTCCACGAAGAATTTCTCGCTGCGGCCGCGCTCAATCTCCGCGATGCGCTTCACCGTTTCTCTCGCGCTTTCGTTGGTGTAGTAAACGCCGGTCTGGTACTGGCTGCCCCGGTCGTTGCCCTGCCGGTTTTGCACCGTGGGGTCGATGACATAGAAGTAGGCCAGCAGCAGCGCGTCGAGGCTCACCTGCTCGGGGTCGTATTCCACCCGCACGGTCTCCCGAAAGCCGGTCTCTCCCTTGCAGACGGTCTTGTAATCGGCATCCGCCTCGCAGGTGCCGTTGGCGTAGCCGCTCTCGGCGTCGGTGACGCCGGGGATGGACTGCATCAGCTGTTCCATGCCCCAGAAGCAGCCGCCCGCCAGATAGATGACATTTTCCGTGGTATCCATATAGGTGATCTCCTCGTCAGACCGGTCAAAAGCCGGGCCGTCCATGTTTGTTTCCTGTCCGCTCTTTTCCTTCGGCACAGTCTGCCGCCCGGCGGCGCAGCCGCTGAGCAGCAGCACTGCGGCGAAAAGCAGTGCCAATACACTTCGATACATCGTGTTTCCTCCTTTCAGGGGAATCAGGGCTCACTCCGCCCTGTCGCAGTCCTGTCTCTTGCCGCGACCGGGCCACAGGACGGTATACAGCAGCGACCCAAGGACGCAGCCGAAGCCGGTGGAGAGCCACGGGCTGGACGTAACGGCACAGGTGCCGGTGGTGCAGCCCACATAGCGGTAATACAGCCACCCTCCGGCACTGCCCACCAGGGGCAGGGCAATGGTGCACAGAATTCTCGTCAGCCTACAGCTCTTTTACCATAATAAAGAGAATGGGTTAAAATCTTTGTTAAGAACGGGGATTTAATGGAAATATATCTTAAATTCGCTGAGAATAAAGCGATTGGAGCAAAAGACAGGGGTAGCAAGAAGAAAGCACCTGCGAAAAATAACCAAACCCCAAAGCCGCACAGCCGTTTGTAAGGTTATCTGCTTTTAATGCAAGACCTGCATCTCCGGGTTCTTCTCCCCAAATTTCTCGCGCAGCGTACTGCAGATATCCTCCCGGGACTTGCCCTGTTTCTCACCGTTTTTAATGAGCTTGTACGCCTGAAACAGCGCCGAGGGGCCGATCTCGCTGCTGAAAAAGCCGATGCCCTGATTCCATGCCAGCAGCTCGAACACGTCGTCCAGCGCGGCGCTCTCTACGCCGTGGATATATGCCTTTACCAGCTCCCGCGCCGCCTGCCGCATCCGGCCCGCACCGACAGCGTTGGTCAGGGACAGCAGCAGCCGCGTTTCGTAGGGCAGTACGCGCTTCTCGCTCTGCCATGTGGTCTCCCAAAAATCCACGGCGATCTGCCCCAGCTTTTCATCGATCATGGGATAGTTCAAAAGAGCCAGCGGCTTGAAGGGAGCGGAGCTGTCGCCTTCCTTCTTCTCCACACGGCAGAACCAGACATGGAACTCCGCCTCACTCCGCTGCTCGGTGTGGTGCTCGTAGCCCAAGCCCTCCATGACAGCGTACAGTGGATGCGGCTCAAAGGTCTGGATGATGTGTAATCCTTCGCCCACCTCCAACGCTTCGGCTCGTTTCCTCAGCCCTTCAAAAAAGCTGCCCTGTATATGGCGCACATCCATGGTCTGAAACCCCTGCGCTTTGTCCTTCCAGTTTTCGTAGCTCATGCGGTTATTCTCCTTTCCTCACTCGATAAAACCAGACGTGGTATTCGCTGCCGCTCACCTTCTCCGTGTGACGCTCAAAGCCCATAAGGGCCAGCACCGGGTACAGGGGGACAGGCTCGAAGGTCTGGATGATATGCAGTCCTTCGCCGTTTTTCAGCGCGGCAGCCTTTGCCTTCAATGCGGGGAAGAAGTCCATCTTTTTGCCCCGCACGTCCATCACTTCAAATGTGCCGATTTTGTCCTTCCAGTTTTCATAACTCATAGTCTTTGCCTCTCTTGCAGAAAGCTCACGCCTCTTCGAAGGAATCCTTACCCACGCCGCACAGGGGGCACTCAAAATCCTCCGGCACCTCGCTCCAGGG
>OHCX01000390.1_pt1 | contig 17356 bp, 14 predicted proteins | sample 1566841 | NCBI WGS metagenome assembly OHCX01 (sample SAMEA3879513, study PRJEB24766) | human gut metagenome | biome: human-associated habitat; feature: feces | place: USA | collected 1985/1987 | reverse complement strand
CGCCATGCTTGCGTCTGGAGGCTATAACTGGACGGTTGTTCCGGTGGAGCGTAGAAAAGAATATATGAAAGCGTTGGAAAAGGCCAGCGTGGAGGGGGATATTTCCGAATTTGCCAAAGTGATAGCCTCGCTGGTCAAGTAATGATATTTATAATAATGACAATATGAAATCAACGGAATATATCGAATGGGATAAACTGGAGCAGATCCCGTTCTGCCTTTGCCGGATCGCGGAGGATGAAGAAAACCAGGAAATAGATGTTTATTATCTGGATAAACGGGTTTGCCATGATTACGATCATGTGGGGCATTATTTTCGTACTGCGATAATCATGTTTGGAAGGATCAGGAACATAACGGCCGATTGGGTGAACCTCAGAAACCTTTGGTTGCTAAGGGACTGTATCAGGGAGAATTTTAATCATGGCCTGGAGGTGGACGATCTGATCTTCGGGGAAACATTCGACGGTGAGGATCCGGAAACTATAAAGCCGCTAACCAAAGAACGGCTGTTCAAGATTAAAAAGGTGATTCAGGAAAAAGATCCATACGCTACCGTATAGGGGGGGAGTATATAAAAACAAAACCCTGGAGTTTGTCTTGCGACAGGGACAATAGGGGATTACTACGCGAATATAGGGAGTATATCTCGTTTAATTTGTATTTTCACCATGTCTATCGTCGGATTCTCTTGTTTATTTTTACAACACTAAGATAAGTGAATTCTTCGACATGGCAAAATCCTGAGCCGCTCGGCTCTGCCGCTTGGCTTGTCCAAGAACTTTTTGTTGCTCAGGTACTTAAAAGGTTTAATTTACAATAGTGTTGTGGAATTAAGGTAATAACAATACTATGAAATCGTTATTCATATTACAACTTGTATGTTGCGTCATTACAGCCATGCTGGCATTGCAATTAGCCATGGCAAGTTTGCAGGTGAGATGGAAGGTGTGGCGCTACGAAATATCAAGATGGATTCTCGTTGCATCCATGCTATTCTTCTCCGTCCACTACCTCTTACAGATGCTTCATGGACTCCGTGCACAAGGTACCGATGTGGGCGCAGCATTCAACATATTGTTCTATACCCCAGTGGCATTTGCCATCACTCTCTCCATAATCAACATAGAGAGCACAGGCAACAAAGTGCGCCGTTATTGTTTACGTAGTATGATGGCATACATACTCATCGCCATAGTTTTCGTCATTGGCATGTTCAAAAATAACAGTTTACACATTGGCAATATGCTCTATGTCGATGCCGAGAACCACACCTGGACCACCGACAACTTCCTGAAGGCTGTGCAGGCCGTCTACGACTCCGGCAAGACCGACGTCGGCGCGATCTACTGCAGCGGCCAGGGCGGCGACCAGGGCACCCGCGCCATCATCAACAATATGTACGGCGGCACCTTTACCGATGCAGCCCACACCAAGTACACCGCCGACTCTGCCGAGAACATCAAGGCCATTCAGACTCTGTACGATGCAAAGGGCGTCAACTTCGATCCCTCCATCAACGGCGGCGAGGAGATCACCCTGTTCCGCAACGGCACCCTGCAGATGGCTTTCTGCTGGAACATTGCACAGCAGCTGAACGCTGACACCGCTGCCGCAGGCCAGACCATCAGCGGCGACGAGATCTTCCCCATGGCATTCCCCACCGAAAGCGGCGACCCGAAGCTGTGCGGCGGCATCTGGGGCTTCGGCATCTTTGATAACGGCGACGAGGCCAAGATCAAGGCTGCAAAGACCTTTATCGAGTTCATCGCTGCCGACCCCGCTCAGGTCAAGGACAGCGTGCTGGCTTCCACCTACTTCCCCGTCCGCACCAGCGTGGGTGACATCTACGCCGGCAACGAGGTCATGAGCGAGTACAGCAAGTTCATGGGCTATCTGGGCGACTACTACCAGATCACCCCGGGCTGGACCACTGCCCGCACCGAGTGGTGGAACATGCTGCAGCGCGTGGGCTCCGGCGAGGCCGTCGAGACTGCCGTCAAGACCTTTGTGGACAACGCAAACGCAGCCGCTGCTGCCGAGGCATAAGCGCTACTTTTTCTGAACTGCATCACAGCTGAACCGCAAGGCCCCTTCCTCCGGGTGAGGGAGGGGCCCTTTTACGGAAAAAACACTCTCAAACGAAAGGTCTGGTGATCCTCTTGGCTGCAAAGACGGCAATGAAAGAGCCCAAACGCAGCAGTGCGCTGGTACGGCGCGAAACCTTCGCCTCCTACTGCTTCCTGCTGCCCAGCCTGATCTTCTTTCTGGGCTTCGTCATCTACCCCATGATCCTCTGCGTGGTGACCAGCTTCTTTGACTCCACCATGAACCGCGCGGATATCTTTGTGGGGATGGCAAACTACAAGACCCTGTTTGCCGACCCCATCTTCCTTGGCGCATTAAAGAACACCTTCGTCATCGTTATCGTGTCGGTGCCCATCACCTGCATCTTCTCGCTGTGGGTGTCCTCCGCCATCGTAGACCTGCCGGAGTGGGCCACCAGCCTTTTCCGCTGCGTGTTCTACCTGCCCGTGGTCACCGGCTCTGTCGCTGTTACCGTGGTGTGGAAGTGGATGTACAACAACTACTACGGCATCTTCAACTATCTGGGCAAGAGCCTTGGTATTCTGGACAAGAATATCAACTGGCTGGGTGACGAGCGGTTCGCACTGGGCTGTATCATCCTGATTTTGCTCACTACCTCCGTGGGTCAGCCCATCGTGCTGTACGTTTCGGCACTGGGCAACGTGGATCAGTCCATCGTGGAGGCTGCCGAGGTGGACGGTGCAACCGACTTCCAGTGCTTCTGGAAGATCAAGTGGCCGGCCATTATGCCCACCACCCTGTACATTCTGGTCATCACCACCATCAACTCCTTCCAGTGCTTTGCACTGATCCAGCTGCTGACCTCCGGCGGCCCCAACCACAAGACCGATACCATTATGTACTACATCTACTACACCGCTTTCAAGCAGTACAAGTACGGCTACGGCAACGCCATGGGCGTGGTGCTGGCGGTGATCATCGCCATTCTGTCTGCTGTCCAGTTCAAGCTGGGCAACAAGGATAATTAAGGAGGTGCGGAACAATGCGTGCAACTGCTGCAAAAAAGCAAAAACCGTTGGAGCGCCATCCCAGTAAACTGAAAAAGATGAGCGCCTACGCCATTCTGGCCATCATCCTCATCAGCATTATGGCGGTGCTGTTCGCCTTCCCGCTGTACTGGATCATCACCGGCTCCTTCAAGACCGGTGCCGCCATCAACGCCACTACCCCCGAGTGGTGGCCCAGCCAGTGGGTGCTGACCAACTACCAGAAACTGTTTGCCGGCAAGCGTGCCCCGCTGTGGCAGCTGGCCGTGCCCTTCGGCTCCAAGTTCAGCGCCAACGGCGAGCCCGTCTACTTCTCGGTAGGCCCCATGGCTCCCGCCGCCATCCGCTGGATGATCAACACTGTGTTCATGGCCGTTATGTCCATGATCCTTACCTGCCTGACCGCCGCCATGGCCGGTTATGCGCTGGCCAAAAAGCGCTTTGTGGGCCGCAAGCTGCTGTTCACCCTCATCGTCTGCGCCATGGCACTGCCCAAGCAGGTCATCCTGATCCCCCTGCTGCGCGAGATGAGCGCACTGAACCTGTACAATACCATCTGGGCGGTCATCTTCCCCATCGTGGGCTGGCCGTTCGGCGTGTTCCTGATGAAGCAGTTCAGTGAGGGCATCCCCACCGAAATGCTGGAAGCTGCCCGCATCGACGGTGCCAGCGAGGCACGCACCTTTGTCAAGATCGTGCTGCCCATGGTCAAGCCCGGTATCGGTGCACTGGCCATCTTTACCTTCATCAACAGCTGGAACGACTACTTCATGCAGTTGATCATGCTGTCCAGCACCAGCAACCTGACCATTTCGCTGGGCATTGCAAAACTGCAGGCGGAGAACAGCACCGACTTCGGCCTGATCATGGCCGGTGCCGCACTGGCTGCTGTGCCGATCATCATCATCTTCCTCATCTTCCAGAAGTACTTCACCAAGGGCATCGCAATGGGTGCGGTTAAAGGCTAAAAATTACAGAAAGAAGGGCTTGAAACATGAAAGATATCAAAAAATATCAGGGTGTCATCCCTGCCTTTTACGCCTGCTATGACGCAGAGGGCAACATTTCGGTGGAGGGGGTCAAGGCGCTGACCCGTCACCTGATCGCCAAGGGCGTCAAGGGCGTGTATGTGGGCGGCTCCTCCGGCGAGTGCATCTACCAGCACGTCGAGGAGCGTAAGACGGTGCTGGAGGCCGTGATGAGCGAAGCCAAGGGCAAGCTGACCGTGATTGCCCACGTTGGCTGTAACAACACCGCCGACAGCATGGAGCTGGCACGCCACGCCGAGAGCGTGGGCGTGGACGCCATTGCCTCCATCCCGCCCATCTACTTCCACCTGCCGGAGTACGCCATTGCCAAGTACTGGAACGATATGTCCGCAGCAGCACCCAACACCGAGTTCGTCATCTACAACATCCCGCAGCTGGCTGGCACGGCGCTGACCATGAGCCTGCTGAACGAGATGCTGAAGAACCCCAACGTGGTGGCCGTGAAGAACAGCTCCATGCCCACCCAGGACATCCAGATGTTCAAGGATGCCGGCATTGCCGCCCGCGGCGAGGGCAACTTTGTGGTGTTCAATGGCCCGGACGAGCAGTTCGTTTCCGGCCGCGTCATCGGCGCAGACGGCGGCATCGGCGGCACCTACGCCGTGATGCCGGAGCTGTATCTGGCTATGAACGCCCATCTGGAAAAGGGTGAGATCGCAAAGGCCCGCGCCATCCAGTACGAGGCCAACCGCATTATCTACAAGATGTGCTCTGCCCACGGCAATCTGTATGCGGTGCAAAAGGAGATTTTGCGCCGGATGTACGGCTTGGAACTGGGCAGCGTGCGCGCCCCGATGCCCGGCCTGATCCCCGAGGATGAGCCCATCGTTGCCGAGGCACAGGCCATGATCGAAGCTGCCATCGCAAAGCTGTAACAGGATAAAAGCGCCCCTCTCCGTCTCTTTTTCAGAGGGGAGGCGGGCGCTTCTTTTATTGGAGGAAACGCGAATGATCTGCGATACCTTGCAGCATCTGGGCCGGTACAGGGGGCTGCACCCCAACTTAGATACCGCCATTGACTACCTGCTGACCCACGACCTTGCCGCCCTGCCGCTGGGACGCACCGAGGTGGACGGCGACAAGGTGTTCATCAACCTGATGGATGCCACATTGCACCCGGACGCGGGCTACCACCCGGAGTACCACAAGCTTTATGCTGATTTACAGGTAGACCTTACCGGCAGCGAGGGCTGGGGCTACACCAATCTGCCCGGCGCGGAGATCGGGGAATTTACCGGGGACTGCGGCTTTCAGGACAGCGCCAGTGTAGTGACCGGTGCACTGGGCGAAGGACGCTTTGTACTGTTCTTCCCGGAGGAGCTGCATAAGCCCGGCCTTGTACAGCACGGCTGTGTCAGCGTGCGCAAGGCCGTTGTCAAGATCAGAATGGAGGAGTAAGACCATGGATAAGGAAAAGCTGTTTGCACAGATCAAGGGCGGACTCATCGTGTCCTGTCAGGCATTGGAGCACGAGCCGCTGTATACCAAGGAGGGCGGCGTGATGCCCCTGATGGCCAAGGCTGCCGCCATGAGCGGGGCTGTGGGCATCCGCGCCAACACCGTGCGGGACATTACCCAGATCAAGCAGGTGGTGGACCTGCCGGTCATCGGCATCATCAAAAAGGATTACCCCGGCACGCCCATGTACATCACCGTCACCATGAAGGAAGTGGACGAGCTGGTGGCCTGCGGGGTGGATATCCTTGCCGTGCAGGGCACCGGTGCGCTGCGCCCGGACGGCTCTACCTCCGCGCAGTTCATCCGCGCCATCAAGGCAAAGTACCCCGAACAGCTGGTGATGGCTGACTGCGATAACCTTGAAAATGCCATGCTCTGCGCCGAAGCCGGTGCCGACTTTGTGGGCACCACCATGCGCGGCTACACCCCGGAGACCACCGGCATTGATGATATCGACTTTGACTTCATCCGCAAGCTGTCCGCAGAGTGCCCGGCAAAGATCATTGCCGAGGGTCATATCCACTACCCGGAGCAGGCGGTCAAGGCGCTGGAAGCCGGTGCCTTTGCGCTGGTGGTGGGCGGTGCCATTACCCGCCCGGCAGAGATCACCGCACGCTTTACCGGTGCCATCAACGCCGCAAAGAAATAACACAGGGGAGTGCCTGCTATGAAACACTATCTTGGTATCGACATCGGCGGCACCGCCGTCAAGCTGGGCATCGTGGACGAGACTGGCGCGGTGCTGGCGAAAGCCGAAGAGAGCGTAAGCTTTGACGGCTACCGCACCCCCATCCTGATCACCGTGCTGAAGGCTGCACAAGCTTTCCTTGCCGCGCAGAGCGTCCCGGCGGAAAGCCTTGCGGGCATCGGCGTTTCTGCCACCGGGCAGATCGACAGCCGCAAGGGCATCGTGGCGGGTACCTGCGGCAATCTGCCCAACTACATCGGCGCACCCATCAAGGCGGAGCTGGAAAAGACCTTTGGCCTGTCGGTCACGGTAGCCAACGATGCCAACTGCATGACGCTGGGCGAGGTGTGGGTCGGCGGCGCACAGGGCTATACGGACGTCATCGGCGTGACGCTGGGCACCGGCGTGGGCGGCGGCATCCTGACCGGAGGCCGTCTGCTGGAAGGTGCGCGGGGTCTGGGCGGCGAGCTGGGACACTACCGCACCCACGCGCTGGACGGCGTGGACTGCACCTGCGGCGCAAAGGGCTGCTGGGAGCGCTACGCTGCCACCACTGCTCTGGTGCGCGCCGCGCAGGAGGAAAACCCGGCATGGAAGGATGGCCGCGCTATCTTTGCCGCCGCAGAAGCGGGCAACGAGACCGTGCTGGCGCTGCTGGACGCATGGACGGACGAGATCGCGCAGGGGCTTGCAGGCATGGTGCATATCTTCAACCCGCAGCTGATCCTGATCGGCGGCGGCGTGTCTGCCCAGCAGAAGCTGCTTATCGAGCCTATCGCTGAAAAGGTGAAAGCATCCGTCATGCCCGCCTTTGCCGAAGGGCTGGAAATTCGTGCCGCACAGCTGCACAACGATGCCGGGATGGTGGGCGCTGTGTACTACTTCCGGCAGACGATGGAAAAGGAGTGATTTGGTTATGAAAAAGCATATTCTCTGTCTGGGTGATTCCAACACCCACGGCTATTGCGCCGACCCCAACGACTGCGCCGACCACGGCATCCGCTTCAACGAGGACGAGCGCTGGACCTGCCGCCTGCAAAAGGCGCTGGGCGAGGAGTATCTGGTCACCGAGGAAGGTCTTTCCGGCCGCACCACCGTGTTCGTGGACCCGCTGCACGAATCCATGGATGCGCTGAGCGTGGCTTACGCCCTGCTCAAGAGCCACGAGGTCATCGACCTGCTCATCATCATGCTGGGCACGAATGACGTCAAGGAGCGCTTTGGCGCAAACGCCGCCTGCATCGGCGCGGGCATGGAGCGGCTGCTGCTCAAGGTGAAAAGCGTGGACTGCTGGGGCGGCAAGGCACCTAACATTCTGGTGGTGGCACCGCCCTGCATCAAGGACGGCTTCCACGATGCCGTCATGGGCGCAGGCTGCGTGGAAAAATCCCGCGGGGTCGCCGAGCAGCTGCGCATCGTAGCCGAGCGGCAGGGCGTGCACTTTATGGACGCCGCCGAGTGCGAGTTCAACGAGGTGGACTTTATGCACCTGACTTGCAAGGGTCACGCCCGGCTGGCAGAGCTGCTGACCGCAGCGGTGCCAAAGCTGGTCTGAGAAAAAGATGCTAGAGCGATCCCGGAGGGTCTGCGGACTTTCCGGGATCGCATTTTCATGCAAGCAGGGGAGAAAACTCGATTTCCGGGACAGCATGGAAAAGGCGCGCGGTAAGAGCTGCTTTTTTCTGCCATACTGCCGCCTTTTTTGTTGACAAGGCACCGGCTTGCTATTATAATAGTGTAGTCAAAATGGCATTCCTGTGCGGCTTTGTGGCTGCGCGAAAGAAATACAGCTAATAACAAGGAGAGATTCTCAAATGGCACAAGAGATCAAGATGTCCGCTGCCGGTCTGAAGGCAATGCAGGAGGAACTGGAATACCTCAAAACCGTCCGCCGCAAGGAACTGGCTGAAGAAATCAAGGAAGCCCGCAGCCACGGCGACCTGTCTGAGAACAGCGAGTACGACGAGGCCAAGAATACGCAGGGTCTGGTGGAGAACCGCATCACCGAACTGGAGCAGACCATCAAGAACGCAGTTATAATCGACGAGAGCGAGCTGAGCGTGGATAACGTCTCCGTGGGTACCCACGTTACCATCCGCGAGACCGGCGAGGACGAAGCCGAGGAATACGATATCGTGGGCCGCACCGAGGCTGATGCCTTCAACGGCAAGATCAGCGATGAGAGCCCCGTGGGCCACGCCCTGATGGGCAAGGCTGTGGGCGAAAAGGTCGAAGTGCTGCTGCCCACCGGCCAGACCGTGGAGTACACCGTGCTGGCCATTACCCACGCACGCAGCTGATAGGAGAAACCATGGAAGAGCAAAAGAAGAACCCCGCACAGGGCCTGTCTGAGAGCGAGCAGGTGCAGGTGCGCCGCCAGAAGCTGGCCGACCTGCAGGCCGCCGGCAACGACCCCTTTACCCTGACCAAGTTCCCGCAGGACGCGTATTCTGCCGACCTGAAGGAAGAATTTAAGGAGCTGCCCAACGAGACCGACAGCGGCAAGCTGGTGGCACTGGCAGGCCGTATGATGTCCAAGCGCGTCATGGGCAAGGCCAGCTTTGCCCACCTGCGCGACGACAAGGGCGATATCCAGCTTTACGTCCGCCGCGATGAGCTGGGCGACGAGCCCTACGCCGCTTTTAAGAAGCTGGATGTGGGTGACATTATCGGCGTGAAGGGCGAGGTGTTCCGCACCAAGACCGGCGAGCTGAGCGTGCGCGCCACCGAGCTGACCCTGCTGGCAAAGAGCCTGCGCCCCCTGCCCGAGAAGTTCCACGGCCTGACCGATACCGAGATGCGTTACCGTCAGCGCTATGTGGACCTGATCGCAAACCCGGAGGTGAAGGACACCTTCATCAAGCGCAGCCGCATCCTGAAAGAGATCCGCGCCTATCTGGACGAGAAGGGCTTTTTGGAGGTGGATACCCCCATCCTGACCCCCTTCGAGATCGGTGCTTCTGCACGCCCCTTCTACACCCATCACAACACCCTGAACATGGACATGGTGCTGCGCATCGAGACCGAGCTGTACCTCAAGCGCCTGATCGTGGGCGGCATGGATCGCGTGTACGAGGTGGGCCGTATCTTCCGCAACGAGGGCATGGACCCCAAGCACAACCCGGAGTTCACCACCATTGAGCTGTATCAGGCCTTTACGGATTTCCATGGCATGATGGATCTGGTGGAGGAGCTGTACAAGCGCCTTGCCCTCAAGATCTGCGGCAGTCTGGTCATTCCGTATCAGGGCAAGCAGATCGATATGAGCCACTGGGAGCGCCTGACCATGGTGGAAGCCGTGAAGAAGTATTCCGGTGTGGACTTCAACGACTGGCAGACCGATGCGGACGCCATCGCTGCCGCCAAGGCGCACAACGTGGAACTGCCCGAGGTGCCCACCAAGGGCGCCATTCTGGCCGAGTTCTTCGACGCCTTTGTGGAGGACAAGCTGATCCAGCCCACCTTCATCTACGATTACCCTGTGGAGATCAGCCCGCTGGCCAAGCGCAAGCCGGATGATCCCGCCTTCACCGAGCGCTTCGAGTATTTCATCGACTGCACCGAGTACGGCAACGCCTTCAGCGAGCTGAACGACCCCATCGACCAGAAGGGCCGCTTCGAGCGTCAGGTGGCCGAGCGCAAGGCCCTGGAGCCCGAGTGCAAGGCACAGGTGGACTACGACTACGTCAACGCACTGGAGTACGGTCTGCCCCCCACGGGCGGTCTGGGCTTCGGCGTAGACCGTCTGGTGATGCTGCTCACCGATAGTGCCTCTATCCGTGATGTGCTGCTGTTCCCCACGATGAAGCCGATTGAGCAGTAAAACGCAAAAAAATGGCTTTGTTTCGTTTGAAATTGTGGTGTTCGATACTGGAACAACGTGGATTTACCACCAACTTACCACCAAATTTGATAATTTGCATCAGTAAAACGGAAAGCAGCCTACAATAAACACAAGCACCCCTGCCAATGAAATGTGCGATGACACATGGATTGGCAGGGGTGCTTTTCATGTTTGGAAGATATTAAGAGTATTTCGGAAAAATACTGGTATTGTCTTGTTGCCCACCGAATCAAGTCGTGGTATAGTAATAATTGGAGTAGTTTAACCTTAAAGGTCGTTGCGGCATACAACTTCCGATAATATTGATTATCTGGAAGTTTTCGGGATTCTACAATGCAGGAGGTTGTCTGTATGGCGGTGCTTTCAAAGAGTCAAATGTCCGAAGAAGATGTTAAGTTTCACTACATCACACCCGCAATCACGGCAAAGTGGAACAACCAGCACATCACGCTGGAAACAAAAATCACAGATGGCCGTATCAATCTCAAAGGTAACATCGTGGCCCGTGAAAAGTCGAAACGTGCAGACTATGTACTTTACCTAAGCGCGAACAATCCGATTGCCATTGTCGAAGCAAAAGACAACAATCATACGGTTTCCCACGGATTGCAGCAGGCCATGACCTATGCGCAGATGTTGGATGTTCCGTTTGCCTTTAGCTCAAATGGGGATGGCTTTGCAGAACATGACTTCTTGACGGGCAAAGAACGCACCTTTGGCCTTGACGAATTCCCAACAGAAAAAGAGCTGGTTGAGCGGTACAAAGCAGGTGCAAACGATGGAGCTGGTTTGACAGATGTGCAGGAGAAATTAATTGCACAGCCATATTACAGCAGCCAAAACACTTACCCACCGCGCTATTACCAGCGCATTGCCATCAACCGCACGTTGGACGCGATTGCAAGAGGACAAAATCGGCTTTTACTGGTAATGGCAACTGGTACAGGTAAAACTTATACGGCATTTCAAATTGTATATCGTCTGCTCAAAAGCGGCTTAAAGAAAAAGATTCTCTATCTTGCGGACCGGAACAATCTTGTTGACCAGTCTATCCAACAGGACTTTGCGCCGCTGGAAAAGGTCATTCATAAGGTGAATTTTTCTAAGGACGACCCTCGCACGATTACTTCTTATGAGGTCTATTTTTCTCTCTATCAGCAGCTCGCTGGAAAGAACGAAGAACAAGACGAGAACGCTGAAAATGCACTCGATAAGCTGTCACAGCTCTTTAGCCCGGATTTCTTTGACCTGATTATTGTCGATGAGTGTCACCGTGGCTCGGCGAAGAAAGAAAGCAACTGGCGCAAAATTCTGGAATATTTTGCTTCTGCTACGCAAATCGGCATGACCGCTACGCCTAAAGAAACCAAATATGTTTCCAACATCGACTACTTTGGTGAACCCATCTATACTTACAGTCTGAAAGAAGGAATCGAGGACGGTTTTCTTGCACCTTTTAAGGTAATCAATGTTATGACTGATATTGGTGAGGGATGGCGTCCACGCAAGGGCCAGCGCGATATTTACGGAAACGAAATCGAAGATCGCATTTATACAAATAGCGATTACGACTACAACATTATTATAGAGGATCGTATCAATCAAGTTGCTGCTGAAATCACGCGGTACTTGAAAAGTACCGACCGTATGGCAAAAACCATTGTGTTCTGCCCAACAGAAGAGGCAGCAGAACGTATGCGGATGGCATTGGCAAACCAGAACGCTGACATGGTGAAGCAGAATCCCGATTATGTTGTCCGCATTACAGGCAGCGATACTTATGGAAAGAGTAAGCTGGATTATTTTATCTCCGTTGGCTCAAAATATCCTGTTATTGCGACTACCTCCAAGCTGCTCTCCACGGGTTCGGATTGCAAGATGACAAAGCTGATTGTTTTGGATGAAATGATTGGTTCTATGACTGAGTTTAAGCAGATCATTGGCCGTGGAACCCGTCTGCGCGAAAAAGAAGGCAAGACCCATTTTGTTGTGATGGACTTCCGAAATGTGAGCCGCCTTTTTGCCGACCCGGATTGGGATGGCCCGATTGAAATGAACGAAGACTTCGATCCTGAAAAAGAAAAGGATAAGCCCGTACCGAAAAAAGACACCGGAAACTCTGATCCTCCTGTTCGGCCAGACCCCAAGAAACCCAAACCAATCGTTGATAAAGATGGCTGCCGGGTGGAGATCATCTACAAAACGGTTTCCGTTTATGATGCAGGCGGAAAGCTTCTCCGGCAGGAAAGCATTATTGACTACACAAAAGAGAATATCCGTGGCTCGTACGCTTCGCTGGACAATTTTATCCGTCAATGGTCTGCTGAAGAAAAGAAAGAAAAAATCCGGGAGCTTCTTTTGGAGCATGGTATTGACCTTGAAGCACTAAAGGCCGACCAGAACATGACGGATGTGGACGACTTTGACTTTATCTGCCATGTTGCGTTTGATAAAAAGCCTTTGACGCGCAGAGAACGAGCAGAAAATGTCAAAAAACGCGACTTTCTAAGCAAATACAGCGGTGCAGCAAGAGATGTTCTGGAAGCACTTCTGGACAAGTATATGAATACTGGCATTTATGAGATTGAGAAAACGGAAATTCTGCGGCTTGACCCGTTCCTGAAAATGGGCAAGCCTCAAAAGATTGCCTCTTACTTTGGCGGGAAAGACGGGTATCTGAAAGCTGTTAAGGAACTGGAACAGGCAATCTATGAAGGAGAAATTGCATAACAATGGGAAATTTATCGAATTTTGTGAAGCGTGTCCGCGATATTATGCGGAACGATGCAGGTATCAACGGTGATGCGCAGCGCATTGAGCAAATTGCATGGATGCTCTTTTTGAAAGTGTACGATGCCAAAGAGGATGACTGGGAGTGGAACGAAAAAGATTATCAGTCGATTATTCCTGAACCCTGCCGCTGGCGTAGCTGGGCGCACGATGAAAATGGTAAGGGCATAACGGGCGACACACTGTTGGAATTTGTCAACAATACGCTGTTCCCCACCTTGAAAAAGTTACCTGTGGACGCTTCTACGCCCATCAAAAAAGCAATCGTGCAGACTACCTTTGCAGATGCCAACAACTATATGAAAGATGGTGTTTTGCTCCGACAAGTTATCAATGTGATCGATGAGCTTGACCTGAGTGATTATGCAGAAAGTCATGCGTTTGGGGAAATTTACGAAACTATTCTAAAAGAGCTGCAAAGTGCTGGCTCTGCAGGTGAATTTTATACGCCGCGCGCCGTAACTGATTTTATGGCGCAGATGATCAACCCACAAATTGGGGAGAAGATGGCCGATTTTGCCTGTGGCACAGGTGGTTTTATCACCAGTTGGCTGAAAGCTCTGCATAAAAATGTCAAGACAACAGAGGATGAAGCCCTGTATGCAAACTCCATATATGGCATTGAAAAGAAGCAGTTCCCATATATGCTGTGCATCACCAATATGCTGCTGCATGACTTGGATGTGCCGCAGGTGTTCCACGATAACACGTTGCTTCGGGATGTTCTGGACTATACCGAGGACGATCAGGTAGATGTTATCTTGATGAACCCTCCCTATGGTGGTTCTGAGAAAAACGATGTTAAAAATCACTTTCCGGCTGACCTTGCCAGCAGCGAAACAGCAGACCTGTTCATGTCCGTCATTATGTATCGACTGAAAGAAAATGGCCGCGCAGCAGTCATTCTGCCGGATGGTTTTTTGTTCGGCACAGACAATGCCAAAGTAGCAATCAAGACGAAGCTGTTCTCCGAGTTCAATGTCCATACCATCATCCGTATGCCGGGCAGTGTGTTCTCCCCATATACATCGATTACGACCAACATTTTGTTCTTTGACCATACCGGCCCAACAAAGGAGACATGGTTCTATCGTCTGGATATGCCGGAAGGCTACAAGCATTTCAGCAAGACCAAGCCCATGAAGTTGGAACACTTTGCTCCTGCAGTAGAATGGTGGAATGACCGCAAAGAAATTCAGCTGGACGGGTTTGACAAGGCCAAAAAGTATACCGTGCAGGAGATCAAAGACCGCAACTATAATATTGACTTGTGTGGCTATCCGCATGAGGAAGAGGAAATCTTACCGCCCAAGGAGCTGATTCAGCAGTATCAGGAGAAGCGCGCCAGCCTGAACGCAGACATTGACCGAATCCTTGCTCAGATCACGGAGATTCTGGGCATTGACCTTGATGCACAGGACTGAGCCACATAGATAAGGAAGAAAAAATGACAGGACAGCAACTGAAAAATTCCATTCTGCAAATGGCAGTGCAGGGCAAACTTGTTCCGCAAGACCCCAATGACGAGCCTGCTTCTGTGCTGCTGGAACGCATTCGTGCAGAAAAAGAACAGCTTATCAAAGAGGGCAAAATCAAAAAGGAAAAGAATCCGTCTGTGATTTTCCGTGGAGCCGATAATTTGCCTTATGAGAAGGTCGGCAAAAATGAGCCTGTCTGCATTGCAGATGAAGTGCCGTTTGACATCCCGGAGAGCTGGGAGTGGGTTACTTTAAAACAGATAGCTGTTACCGCACTAGGTAAAACACTAGATAAATCAAAAAACATTGGTGAATATCGCCCGTATCTATGCAGCATCAATGTTTATTGGACAGGTATTGATTTATCAACCGTAAAACAGGCTCGTTTTGAAGATTCTGAATTATCGAAGTACCAGCTGAACAAGGGAGACTTGCTTATCTGTGAAGGCGGTGATGTTGGCCGTTCTGCTGTATGGGATAGAGATGAAGAAATGTATTATCAGAATGCACTTCATCGTGTCCGCTTTTACGGTAATATCGAGCCACGCTTCTTCCAGTTACTGATGGAAAGCTATAAGGGCGCAAAAATATTGGACAATTATAGCAAAGGAATGACTATAAAACATCTCGTTCAGAATTCACTTAACTCTATTTACTTTCCTTTGCCGCCACTTGCTGAACAAAGGCGCATCGTAGAAAAAATCAAACAGCTTACGCCGTATCTTAAAAAGTATGGTTCAGTTGAAACTATACTGTCAAATCTGAATTTGGCTTTCCCGGATGACTTGAAGAAATCAATTCTTCAATATGCAGTACAAGGCAAGTTGGTTCCTCAAGATCCTGCTGACGAACCAGCATCCGTTCTGTTGGAGCGTATTCGCACAGAAAAAGAACAGCTTGTCAAAGAGGGCAAAATCAAACGTGACAAGCATGAATCGGTCATTTTCAGACGAGATAATTCTTATTATGAGAAGGTCGATGGAATTGAACGCTGTATCGATGATGAGTTGCCGTTTGAGATTCCCGAAAGTTGGGAATGGGCAAGAATCAAAAGCTGTATGGATGTTCGAGATGGAACTCATGATACGCCCAAATATGTCGAACATGGCATTCCACTTATTACAAGCAAAAACCTCTCTAACGGCTATCTTGATTTTTCAACTGCAAAATTTATTTCTATTGAAGATCATTTATCAATTAAACAACGCTCGAAAGTTGATGATGGCGACATCCTGTTTGCTATGATAGGAAGTATAGGCAATCCCGTCCTTTACCGCGGAAGCCAAGAATTCAGCATAAAAAACATGGCCTTATTTAAGAAAATTTCTGATGAAATAATTATGGACTATGTATATATATTTCTCAGATATGCACAGACCTATATGAAAAAAGATGCTACTGGAGGCGTTCAAGCATTTGTGTCTCTTAATTATCTTAGAAATTATTTGATTCCCGTTCCCCCTCAAAATGAGCAGATTAGAATTTGCAATGCAATAATTAAGCTGTGCAAAAAAATTGATTACATATTATAAAAGTAAGGGATGCGCTTGTTTGCTGAAGCACATCCCTTGCTTTTTTACCAGTCTATGATATTATCTACTAAAGTCCTCTGTTCGGTTGCAGTTTTGCGCAAATAAATTCGCGTCGTTTCAATACTTTCATGACCCATCAAGTCTGCAAGGAATGCAATGTCGCTGCACCGCTCCAAAAAGCTTTTTGCAAACCGATGCCGGAAAGAGTGGGGATAAACCACCGCAGGATCAATGCCATACTTTATCGCCAGCTTTTTCAGCTGTCCAGAAATACCTCTTGTAGTGATTCGTTCATCAAAACGATTCAAAAAGATAAAGCCGCTGTCCTGTTGTTTTTCTTCCAACCAGACAATGGCTTCATCCTGCAATGATTTAGGAATGTAGATGCGGCGCAGCTTTCCACCTTTAGAATAAAGGTCGAGGTGTCCAAGCCTAATGTGTTCAACTTTGATTTGCACCAGCTCGCTGACACGTGCACCCGTGGCAGCCAAAAAGCGAATGACAAAATACCAAAGCATATTGTCATCGCGCTTCAGGCAGTTTTTGAAGTAGATGTAGTCTGCTTCGCTAATGACATTTTCAAGGAAGGCTTTCTGCTGCACCTTGACGGATGACAATTTCCATGAATCCTTTCCGATGCTTTCGAGGTAGCAGTTGATAGCGCGGATTCGTAGATTAACTGTTTTGGGCTTGTACTGCTCAATCAGCCAGGCTTTGTGCTCTTTCAAATTGCGTTTGGTGACGGCATCATGCCGTTCCCCAAACTGCCGCACAGCAAACAAATAGGATGTTACAGTGTTTTCTGAGAGATTTGTTCCTCTCAAGTGTCTTTCAAATTCTTCAATCATAGTGAAAGACCTCCTTTCACCATGATTTTATACAATCTCACACCAAGGCCATATATAATTCTTTGATTTTATTTACGATGCGCTCTTGTTCCTGAATTGGCGGCACAGGAATCAACACTTTGCTCAACTCAGCTTGATTTATTTTGGGCATTTTAACTCGACTTGACATTGCAGTTGCTACCTGTGCATTGAACGAGTCTGATAAAATATACCTCAATAGGTATTCTTTGTTTAGTGGAGTCTTTAGTGGGTACATATCTGCGCTACACAATCCATCAAATGGAGCAATTACAGCCTTGCGCAAAAGTGGGCGGATTTTAGAGTAAAGAATCTGTCCCTTGAAAAATAGATGATTGGGACTTGAGACTTTATCCTGCGCAACTGTTCGACATTCCAAGAGGGTTCCTGTTGATTTTTCAATATTGTCAGGAGCAATATGCATATAATCGAAATATCGTTCTGGAGAGACAAGATTTGTTGCTATCTCCACTATGGAAAAGAAGCGCACCCACTCCCAGTTTTCTGGAATCTCAAACGGCAACTCATCATCGATACAGCGTTCAATTCCATCGAC
>OHCX01000365.1_pt1 | contig 18151 bp, 19 predicted proteins | sample 1566841 | NCBI WGS metagenome assembly OHCX01 (sample SAMEA3879513, study PRJEB24766) | human gut metagenome | biome: human-associated habitat; feature: feces | place: USA | collected 1985/1987 | reverse complement strand
GCTGGCCGGGCCGGGCTTGGGGGAGGGGGCAGGGGAAGTCTGCCGCGCCCTGCTGGGCAAGAATCCGCCGTGGGCGGGTGCGGTGCTGGACGCCGACGCACTGAACTCGCTTGCGGCGGGCAGGCTGCGGGACCCCTTGCCGGAAAATACCATCCTGACGCCCCACCCCGGCGAGGCCGCGCGACTGCTGGGCTGCACCGTGGCCGATGTACAAGCCGACCGGGAGCAGGCTGTTTTGCGGCTGGCAGAAACCTATCACTGCGTCGCCGTTCTAAAGGGCAGCGGCACGTTGATTGCCGCGCCGGGCGGGGAGCTTTTGCATAACGCCGCCGGCAACGCCGGGCTGGCCCGGGGCGGCAGCGGGGATGTGCTGACTGGGATGCTGGCGGCGCTGCTGGCCTGCGGTCTGCCCGCCTACCAAGCTGCTGCCTGTGCGGTATATCTGCACGGTGCCGCCGCCGACCGCGCCGCCGCAAAGCGCGGCGAGTACGGGATGCTGCCCCACGATATCCTGCCGGAACTGGGCGCATTGTTTGCGGAAAACCAAAGATAAACGAAAAAAGGCAGCTGCACAAAACACCGTGCAGCTGCCGCTTTTTGTTGCTATAATTTGTGGCTCAGAAACGTTTTAGATCACCGGAACTGGCCGAGATATTCCTCCACCGAGCGGGTCATCTCTTTGGAGAAATCGGAGTTATACTTGCGGTTGCAAAAGGCGGTGCACCACTGGTCAAAGGGGGTGTTGCCAGCCTTGTAGCCAAAGGTATCCCGCAGCTCTGCGCCGTCCATGGTGCGGTAGCCGTTTTCGTGCACGATATGCTCCATGGCGCAGCGCTGGGGCTTTACGCGGTCCTTCTGCTGCTGGGTGGGCCAGCCGAACACCAGCATCACCGCTGGGAACACATAGTCCGGCAGGTGCAGCAGACTGCGCTGGGTGTCGCAGTTTTCCATGATGTCCCCGATGTAGCACGAGCCGATGCCAAAGCTTTCGGCGGCGACCACGGCGTTCTGGGCGGCAATGGCGGTATCGGTGACTGCCAGCATCAAATCGCCCACACCCGGGGTGCGGGGCGTGCAGCCGGCCTCTAAGTAGGCGTCGTACCACTTTTTGCAGTCGGCGCAGAACACCAGCACCAGCGGAGCTTTGGCAATAAAGGGCTGGTGGTCGCAGCTTTCGGCCAGCGCTTCCTTCAGCGCCGGGTCGGTGATGTCTAAAATGGTATACAGCTGCTGACAGCCCGCGGAGGGCGCCTGTGCGGCAGCTTCCAAAATGGCCTGCTTCATCTCGGCAGGGATGGGCTTTTCTTCATACACCCGCACCGACTTGCGGTCGAACAGGCTTTGCAGGATAGGGTTGCGCTCGGTCATGGGAACACCTCCGGTGTTGTGTTTATTCGTAGTCGATGGGCAGGGTGGGCAGGCCGTTCAGTTCCAGCCCGGCGGTATGCCCGGCAATGTACTGGTAGTAGCCCTGCGCGGCGATCATCGCGCCGTTGTCGCCGCAGAACTTCAGCTCCGGCAGGTAGACCTTGGCACCCAGCTTCTGGGCACCGTCATTTACCAGTTGGCGCAGACGTCCGTTGGCGGCTACGCCGCCGGCAAGGCACACCTGCTTTGCCCCAGTATCGGCAGCGGCAAGCAGCAGCTTTTCGGCCAGAATGCCTGCAATGCGCTCCTGAAAGCTGGCGGCAAGGTCGGGCACGCTCACTTCCTCGCCCTTCATCTGCGCCTTGTTTACCTCGTTGAGCACAGCGGTCTTTAAGCCGGAAAAGCTCACGTTGTATTTGCCCTCCACATGGGGCACCGGCAGGCGGTAGGCCTTGGGGTCGCCGGTCTTTGCGGCGGCGGCTACGCTGGGGCCGCCGGGGTAGGGCAGACCCAGTGTGCGGGCCACCTTGTCAAAGGCTTCGCCCGCAGCATCGTCTACGGTATGACCCAGAATGTGGTAGTGGGTGTAATCCTGCACCTCCACGATGTGGCTGTGCCCGCCGGAGGCCACCAGACACAAAAAGGGCGGCTTGAGCTCCGGGTGGGTCAGGTAGAGCGCGGCGATGTGTCCCCGCAGATGGTGCACCGGCACCAGCGGCTTGCCCGCCGAGTAGGCCAGACCCTTGGCAAAGTTCACGCCCACCAGCACTGCGCCGATGAGCCCCGGCGCAAAGGTGACGGCTACGGCGTCCTTGGCGAACACGAGAACCTTGCGGGTCTTGCCGGTGCCGTTCGGGAGAACGATCGCGCCGCGGACCTGCTGGTCAGCGTGACGGGAGTCAACGCCGAGCTTGATGTGGACTTCAACAGTCTCGTCGAACTTGGCGGAAGCGGTCTTTACAACAAGATCCATAGCAGCGGGAACTTCGTACTGCGTGGAGCGGTCGACCAGTTTCGCGCTGTCCTTATATTTTTTACCTCTAAACAATGTAATTTCCTCCTTAGTGGTGATTCGGAATGATTCCTCCCACATATTTATGAGGCTCGGCCTGTTGCCGATATACCTCGGTCAAGCTGTTATTGCGGTCAAACTCAGTCGACGACCACGATGCCCATGCTGCGGCAGGTACCTGCGACCTGGCTCATAGCGGCTTCGATGGTGTTTGCAGTCAGGTCGGGCATTTTGCGCTCGGCAATTTCCTTGACCTGTGCCTTGGTGATGGTGGCGACCTTGTCCTTGTTGGGCACGCCGGAACCCTTTTCGATGCCCAGAGCCTTCAGAATGAGGGTCGGGGTCGGGGGGGTCTTGGTGACGAAGGAGAAGGAACGGTCAGCGTAAACCGTGATAACGACCGGGATCTTAAAACCAGCCTGATCCTTGGTACGCTCGTTGAATTCCTTGATGAACTGAGAAATGTTGACGCCGTGCTGGCCGAGAGCCGGGCCGACAGGGGGCGACGCAGTTGCCTTTGCAGCGGGGATCTGCAGCTTGATATAGCCTGTTACTTTCTGTGCCATGATGAGCACCTCCTGAATAAATGTGGTGATACGCGCACGGGCGCGTATTTTTGGCGGGGGTCAAGCCCCTCCCACGTTCCGCGTTCCTGCGGGGTCAGTCGTTGACCAGCTCGACCTGATCGAGCTCCAGCTCGACCGGCGTTTCGCGCCCGAACATGGAGACGATGACGCGAACCTTGTTCTTTTCGATATCGATCTGGTCGACAGTTCCGATGAAGGAGGTCAGCGGGCCGTCGTTGATGCGGACGCTGTCGCCTTCAGAGTACGAAACCACGATCTCATGCTTTTCAATGCCCAGCTGCTGCACTTCCTCCTCCGTGAGGGGAGTCGGCTTCGTGCCGGAACCGACAAAGCCGGTCACGCCGCGGACATTTTTGACGATGTACCATGCCTCGTCGGACATGATCATCTTGATGAGAACGTAGCCCGGAAATACCTTGCGGTCGTACGTTTTCGGCCCGTTGTCGGTGATCTCGGTCACAGTTTCCATGGGGATGGAGACAATGTGGATCAGATCCTCGAGATGGCGGGTCTCAATGGTTTTCTCGATGGTAGCCTTGACGGTGTTTTCGTAGCCGGAATAGGTATGCACAACATACCATTTTGCTGCTTCCGCCATGCTTTAGCCTCTGACCAGGGTAATGATACCGTTGACGACGACGCCGCCTACAGCATCGAAGACCCAAATGCAAATGCCGACGATCAGTGTGCACACCAGAACGATGACGGTGTTGTTGACCATCTGGCTCTTTGTCGGCCATACGACTTTTTTCAGCTCGCTCTTCATTTCACGGAACCAGCGGCTGAGACGCTTGCCAGTGCGGGCAAAGAAGTTTTCCTTTTTCGCTTCTGCCATGATGTTCACCCTTTCTGCTTGTCCGATGTGTTACTTCGTCTCGCTGTGCACAGTCTGCTTTTTGCAGAATCTGCAATACTTTTTCAGTTCGATACGGTCGGGGTCGTTTTTCTTGTTCTTCATGGTGTTGTAGTTTCTCTGCTTGCATTCGTTGCATCTGAGCGTGATCTTAACTCGCATATTCGGCACCTCCTTAATACTTGCCTCCCTGCAAAACTGCGGCTATTGAAAATTTAGATGACGCCGAAACTACGTGGCGTCCCGCAGCTTGAAAAATGGGCGCAAAAAAAGAAAACCCCTTTTTCACAGGTAGAGCCATATTATCATAAAAAGCATTGCAGGTCAACAGGTTTTTTTCAAGAAAACAGGAAAATTTTCTCGCGAATTGCAGGAAGGCAAAAAATCTGCTATACTATAAAAAAACAGGAAACAGGGAGAGACTGCATGAAAATCATGGCGATCGACTACGGCGACGCACGCACCGGCGTGGCCATTTCAGACGCGCTTGGCTGGATGACCGGCCAGACGGCGGTGATCCACTCGTGGAAGCCGGAAAAGACGGCGGAGGAAGTGGCGCGGATGTTTAAAGCAAGCGGCGCGGAGCGGCTCGTGATGGGCTTCCCGCGCAATATGGACGGCACAGAGGGCCCGCGTGCCGCGCTCTACCGCGACTTTGCCGCGCTTCTGGAGCAGACAGTCGGGATAAAGCCCGTTTTGTGGGATGAACGCCGCACGACCATCGAGGCGCACCAGATCCTGAACGAAAGCAATTATCACGGCAAAAAACGCAAAAACACGGTCGACGCCGTGGCGGCCAGCCTGATTTTAGAGGGCTATCTGGCCTATCTTCGCAATCAGAAGGAGTAAAAGCAATGTTTACAGGCTATACCGACCAGACGGTCGACGTGTTCTGGGGCATCCGGTTCAACAATGACCGGGCGTGGTTCGCAGAGCACAAGCAGGAATTTCAGGACGCGGTCATGACGCCGACCAGAGCGCTGGCAGGGGAGCTCTACGACTGGTTTCAGGAGAACTATCCCGATCTGCACCTGAATGTCCACATTTCCCGCATTTACCGCGACGCGCGGCGGCTGTTCGGCCGCGGGCCGCTCAACGACCATATCTGGTTTTCGTTCCAGAACGCGATCGAGAACCGCGGTGAAGCGCCGTGCTTCTGGTTCCAGATCGGCGCGGACGGCTACGGCTGCGGCGCGGGCTGGTGGATGCCGGCAGCATCCGGCGTACAGCTGCGGCGGATTCTGGACAACGACCCGAAACGCGCCGAAAAGCTCCTGCGGCAGCTGGACGCGCAGCAGGAATATACGCTTTCCGGCCCCGCCTATGCAAGGCCGAAGGGCCATGCCGGGGAACCGGTTGGAAGACTTTATAATATGCGTTCGTTTTCCATCGAAAGTATGCACCCCTTCGACGAGCGCAGCAGCGGCCCGGAGCTGACAGACTGGGTCAAAGCAGGCTTTCAATTCCTTCTCCCATTTTACCAGCTCTTTGAGCAGGCATACGGCATGGCGGAGTAGAACACCGCCAGGACAAGGCCGGGCTCCTGCATGGTGCCCGGCCTTGCGGTGCCCGGCGAAGCGCTGCCGGTTCTGCTTTTGCGGCACGCTGTAGGACAAACCGCCGCATCTGCCTGTAAGAAAATCTTGCTATTTCGAGCCGAAACAGGTATAATGCAAACAACTGCCGCCTTTGGTGTGTGAATGAGCGGCAGAGGTGTGTGAAAAAACTCGCTCGAAAGGATGAAAAAAATGAGTCTTTCCTCTTCCGCTCCCTGGTTAAAATATTACGGCAATGTGCCGCAGCATCTGTCTTATCCGCAGAAGACCATCTATCAGATGGTCAAAGCCGCAGCAGAGCGCAATCCGAAGCTGCCTGCCTATGAATTCATGGGCAAAAAGACGACCTTCACGCAGTTCATGCAGAAGATCGACGAGACGGCGCAGGCGTTTCTCGCCATGGGCATCAAAAAGGGCGACCGCGTCACCATCTGTATGCCCAACTGCCCGCAGGCCCTGCACGCGTTCTATGGCCTGAACCGCATCGGTGCGGTGTCCAACATGATCCATCCGCTTTCCGCTGCGGGAGAGATCAAATTCTATCTCAATTTCTCGCATTCCAAGTGCATCCTCACGCTCGACCAGTTCTACGCCAAGATCGCACCCATCATGCCCGAGCTTGACGATCCGGACTGCAAGCTCCTGCTTGCCAAAATCGAGGACGAGCTGTACCCGCATCTTGCCCTCGGCTATGCCCTGACGGCAGCCCGCAAATACCCCAAGCCCCCGAAAAAGGGCAATTACATCTGGTGGTCGGAATTCCAGCGCGTCGGCAAAAAGCGCGACCTGCCCCTGCCGAGAGAGTTCGGCAAGGCGGAGGAGGGCGCGTCCATCCTCTATTCCGGCGGTACGACCGGCACGACCAAGGGCATTCTCCTGTCCAATATGAACTTTAACGCGCTGGGCCTGCAGACCATCGCTGCCTCCGGCTTCTCGCCCATCGACGGGTTGAAGATGCTCTCCGTCATGCCCGTGTTCCACGGCTTCGGCCTCGGCATCGGCATCCATACCGCCCTGATTGGCGGCGCGTGCTGCATCCTTGTTCCGAAGTTCAACGTCAATACCTACGCCGAGCTGCTTATCAAAAAGCAGCCCAATATCATCCCCGGCGTCCCGACGCTGTTTGAGGCGCTGCTGCGCGCAGAAAAGCTTGAAAACGCAGACCTCAGCTGCCTCAAGGGCGTGTTCTCCGGCGGTGACAGTATGTCCATCGAGCTGAAGAAAAAGGTCGACGATTTCCTCAAGGCCCACAATGCTTCCGTGCAGGTGCGTCAGGGCTACGGCCTGACCGAATGCGTCACGGCCTCCTGCCTGACGCCGAAGGATTATAACCGCGTCGGCTCCATCGGTGTCCCGTTCCCGGATACGTATTATAAGATTGTAAAGCCCGGCACGAAACAGGAGCTGGACGCGAATCTCGAAGGCGAGATCTGCGTCTCCGGCCCGTCGGTCATGCTCGAGTATGTCGACAACCCCGAGGAAACGCACAACACCCTCCGCCGCCATGAGGACGGCCGCATCTGGCTGCACACCGGCGACCTTGGCAAGATGGACGAGGACGGCTTTGTCTACTTCTCCCAGCGTATCAAGCGCATGATCATCACCTCCGGCTATAACGTCTATCCCGGCCAGCTGGAAAACATCATTGACGGCCATGAAAAGGTGCTGCTGTCCTGCGTCATCGGCGTCAAGGATCCGTATAAGATGCAGAAGGTCAAGGCCTTTGTCGTCCTGCGCCCCGGTTACGAGCCGTCGGACGCGGTCAAGCAGGAGATCCTCGACTACTGCCGCCAACATATCGCAAAATATGCGATGCCGTATGACATTGAATTCCGCTCCGAACTGCCCAAAACGCTGGTCGGTAAGGTTGCCTACCGTGTGCTCGAAGAGGAAGAAGCCGAGCGTCAGGCGCTGGAAGACGAAAAGAATTCGTAATTTATTTCGGCAGCCTGCCGCGTTCCGCGGCAGGCTGTAATGATTTCAGGTGATTTCCATGAAAAAAACCGACCGGATCTGGGAGCTGGACGCGCTGCGCGGCCTTTGCATCCTCTGTGTGATCCTCATCCATCTGATTTTTGATCTGATCTATTTTATCGGCCTTGATCTGCACCTGCCCGCGTGGTACGTATTCATCCAGCAGTATGGCGGCGTGATCTTCGTCGTCCTGTCCGGCTGCTGCGCTACGCTCGGTTCGCGCAGCTTCCGCCGCGGCTGCATCGTCTTTGCCTGCGGAATGCTCATTTCGCTTGTGACCTTCGGGATGTACCGCCTCGGCATGGCCTCGCGCGATGTGATCGTCTGGTTCGGCGTACTGCATCTGCTGGGCATCTGCATGATGCTCTATCCCGCCTATAAAAAGCTGCCCACGCAGGCGCTTGCCGCCATGGGCGTTGTGATCGTTGTGACCGGCTATCTCATTTCCGGCACGGTCGTGGAGGCAAAATTCCTTTTCCCGTTCGGCTTTGCCTATGAGGGCTTCGCGTCCAGCGATTATTTTCCGCTTCTGCCGCACCTCGGCTGGTATATGCTCGGCACAGTTCTCGGCAGGACGGTCTACGCGGACAAAAAAACACGCCTGCCCGGCACGTTCCGGGAAAGCGCGATCGCGCGGTTCTTCTGCTGGTGCGGCCGCCAGTCCCTGTTCATCTACCTGCTCCACCAGCCCATTGTCTACGGCCTTCTGGAACTGATCGCGGCATTGAGAAGATAAAAAGTATGCGCCCGGTGCAGCCTTGCACCGGGCGCGCATTTAATCCAGCTTAAAATACTTTTTGAAGATTTTCCGCAGCAGATATGAATTGAGCATCGCAATAAGCGCGCCACCAATCAGAAGCCAGAAGATGCACGTCCGCAGGAAAAAGCTTGTCGCAAACAGGAGCAGGAGCGGCGCGGACAGATTCAGCGCCGCCATCACGAGCGAATAGGGGAGGTTGCCGATCGAAAGCAGAATGGCGTTTTTGAGTGTGTTCTTGATGGTATTGTCGAACTGCGCCAGCAGGGGATAGATGTATGCGCCGATCAGCGAAACGAGCAGCGCCGGGAAGCAGAAAATCACGCCCATCCAGACCGACTGTGCCACCGCACCGGACAGATAGATCTCAACCTCAACGATCACCAGCAGCGTCGGGATCAGAAGGATCAGGAACAGCAGAACGCCCTGCTTGAAATTGAGCTTGAACGACGCCCAGAAGCTGCGGACGACACCGCCGCCCTCACCGCGCACCAGATTGAGCGTCACGCGGTACATTGCCGCCGTTGATGCGCCGATGGTGAACACGGGGATGCAGAAAACCAGCCACAGTATATTTACAATGACAAGGTCTGCGATCCGCGACATAAACGACCAAAAAGGGGAATCATAATTGAAGAACTTCATAGCGCGCCTCGTTTCAGGAAAGAATATAGAATATTATATCGACTGAACAGAAAAAACGCAAGCCGGAAAGAGGATAGAAGCAAACTGCACAATTTTGAAGCCTTAAAATCGTACAAAGTGCTGAAAATTTTTTTGGAACAAATTTTGATTGCTCAGATCAGAAAAATGTAGTATAATATGGGCATTGGAAATGGAAACGTTTCCAGAATTCAAAAATCATTCAGGAGGAAATACCATGAAAAAGATCATCGCAATGCTTCTGGCGCTCGTGATGGTTCTTGGCCTGGCTGCCTGCGCAACCAAGACCGAGCCCGCACAGCCCGAAGAGACCACCCCGGCCGAGACCGAAACGACTCCGGCCACCACCGAAGAGACTGCCCCCGCTGAGACCGAGACGGAAGAGCCCGCCGCGACCGAAGCGACCGGTTCTGTCTACTACCTGAACTTCAAGCCCGAAGCTGACGAAGCTTGGCAGAAGCTCGCCGCCACCTATACCGAGCAGACCGGCGTTCCCGTCAAGGTCGTCACCGCTGCTTCCGGCACCTATGACACCACCCTCGCAGCCGAGCTTGACAAGAGCTCCGCTCCGACTCTGTTCCAGTGCGGCAACCAGGGCGCCATCAACTCCTACGGCGACTACTGCTATCCGTTCGACGGCACTGCCATCATGGATCAGATGACCACCGATGCTTTCAACCTCAAGGGTGAAGACGGCCAGACCCTCGCCATCGGCTACTGCTACGAGGCGTTCGGCATCATCGTCAACAAGGCTCTGCTTGAGAAGGCTGGCCACTCCATCGACGAGATCACCAACTTCGAATCCCTGAAGGCTGTCGCTGACGACATCCATGCCCGTGCTGACGAGCTCGGCTTCGACGCATTCTCCTCCGCCGGCCTCGAAGGCTCCTCCAGCTGGCGTTTCTCCGGCCATCTGGCCAATATGCCGCTGTACTACGAGTTCCGTGACGACGGCGTGACCGCGCAGCCCGCCACCATCACCGGCGCTTACCTCAACAACTTCAAGAACATCTGGGATCTCTACACCACTGATTCCGCTACCACCGGCGCTGCTCTGGCTACCGCTACCGGCGACGAGTCCGAGGCCGAATTCGGCGAGGGCAAGGCTGCGTTCTATCAGAACGGCAGTTGGGAATATTCCAACCTGACCGGCACGTTCGGCATGAACCCGGACGATCTGGCTATGATCCCCATCTACTGCGGCGTTGACGGCGAAGAGAAGGCCGGCCTGTGCTCCGGCACCGAGAACTGCTGGGCGATCAACAGCCAGGCCAAGGAAGAGGACATCCAGGCTTCTCTGGACTTCCTGTATTGGCTGGTCACCGATCCCGACGCATCCGCTGTCCTGGTCGAGCAGCTGGGCGCTGTTCCCTTCAAGAACTGCCCCGCTTCCGCCAACAAGTTCATCGTTGACGGCAACGCGCTGCTGGCTAATGGCAACTACGCTGTGACTTGGGCGTTCAACTACACCCCCAACGTGGACTCCTGGAGAGCTACCGTTGTCACCGCTCTGGCCGCTTACTCCGCTGATCCCACCGACGCCAACTGGGAAGCTGTTAAGACCGCTTTCGTTGACGGCTGGGCCATCGAGTACAAGACTGTGAACGGCTGATCGGCACACCACAACTGAAACCCAGAGGGGCGGGCGGTAAGCCCGCCCCTTTGAATGTCCCGGCCTGCACAGGGTGGGAGGGTACGTCGGCTTTTGGGCGGATGCAGCCTCCTGTCCTGCGCGGCAGCACCGGAACGCAGTTCCGTTCTGACACGGTTATTTTGGTAAGCAGCCAAATATAATAAAAATACAATACAGGAAAGCGAGGGAATCTCATTGAGCAAAAAAAATGACGGCGCCGGGCTGAACAGCCGACTGATCCGCCGTCCCATTCAGCGGTGGGCGCCGCTGTTCATCCTCCCCGTGTTCGCTGCCTTCTGCATCGGCTTCGTCTGGCCGTTTTTGCAGGGTATCTACCTGTCCTTCTGCACCTTCAATATTCCCAAGGACGCCAAATGGGTCGGCCTGACGAATTATTCCAAAATCTGGACGGACGTCAGCTTCTGGAACGCCTTCAAGAACACCGCATTTTTTGCCGTGGTCTCCATTCTCCTGATCAATGTGCTGGCCTTCTTCATCGCCTATGCCCTGACCCAGAAGATGCGCGGCTCCAACCTGTTTCGCACCGTGTTCTTCATGCCCAACCTGATCGGCGGCGTGGTGCTGGGCTATATTTGGAGCATGATTTTTGATGGCATTCTGCGGAACTATTCCACCTACCTCACCGCCAACGCCACCTACGGCTTCTGGGGCCTGGTCATTCTGGTGGCTTGGCAGCAGATTGGCTACATGAACTCCTGGCAGACGCTCTGGAAGGTCAAGATCCCGAACGTAATGCCTTCCATCACCATCTGCCTGTTCCTGACGCTGACCAACTCCTTCAAGCTGTTCGACCAGAACCTGGCGCTGACCGGCGGCCTGCCCAGCGTCATTCAGAACGGCGCGAAGTTCAACCAGACAGAGCTGCTGGCGCTGAACATTTACTCCACCTACAACATCAATAAGAATTGGCACGGCGTTGCCCAGGCAAAGGCTGTTATCTTCTTTATTCTGGTGGCCGTTCTGGCCATTGCCCAGCAGACCGCGACCCGCCGCAAGGAGGTGCAGCAGTGATGCGTAAAGACAGAATGAAAACCAAAGAGTATTCCGCCGGCAGCACGGTGCTGACCGTCGCTTTTGTGCTGATCTGCCTTGTTTGGATCATGCCCATTTACGAGGTTGTCGTCAACTCCCTGAAGTCCAACAATGCCATCAATCTGGACGTGTTTGCCCTGCCCAATTCGGAGAGCTTCGTGGGCTTTGCCAACTATGTCAAGGGTATGACATTCGGCAATTACCCCTTCCTCAAGTCCGTGGGCTACAGCCTGTTCATCAGCGTGGTTTCCACGGCGCTGATCCTGCTGTGCTGCTCCATGGCGGCATGGTATATTGCCCGGGTGCGGAGCGGCTTTGCCAAGTTCTTCTACTATCTGTGCCTGTTCTCCATGATCGTCCCCTTCCAGATGGTCATGTTCACCCTGACCTCCACTGCCGACTCCCTGAAGCTGAACACCCCCTGGACGATTCCCGTGATCTATCTGGGCTTCGGCGCGGGGCTTGCCATCTTCATGTTCGTGGGCTTTGTCAAGGGCCTGCCTCTGGAAATCGAGGAAGCGGCGTCCATTGACGGCTGCGGTCCCGTGCGCACCTACTTCAACGTGGTGCTGCCCATGCTGAAGCCTACCCTCATTTCTGTGGGTATTCTGGAACTGATGTGGGTCTGGAACGACTATCTCCTGCCGTATCTGGTCCTGGACATCACCAAGTACCGCACCATCCCCATCCACGTCCAGTACCTGAAGGGTAGCTATGGCACCGTGGATCTGGGCGCGACCATGGCGGTCATCATGATGGCCATTCTGCCCATCATCATTGTCTACCTGTTCTGCCAGAAGTACATCATCAAGGGCGTCGCTGCCGGCGCGGTGAAGGGCTAAGTTCCCGTAACTGATTTTTACCCACCGGCCGTGTAAACAGCCGGTGGGCATTTCAAAAAAGGAAGCTCTGAATAAACCGGCGAGAGCTGACAGCGAGAGATTCTTCACCAGATGAAGGTTTCAAAAGTGGGGGAATACTGTATGTATTTCCCACTTTTGAAACCGCACAGCTGGGGGAAAAGATCCGCTGCTCAGCCGAAGACGGTTTGTTCGGAGATTCCGCCAAAAGAAAGGGGCGGCGGATGCCATGACAATCAAAGATCTGGCTGCAAAGACCGGCTATGCCGTCGGCACCGTTTCCCGGGCGCTGAACAATCATCCCAACGTCAGCGAGCGGGCAAGGCAGGAAATCCTGGAGGCCGCCGCCGAAAGCGGCTTTCAGCTGAACGTCAACGCCAAGCAGCTCAAGCAGCACCACTCCACCACCATTCTGGTGGTGGTCAAGGGTATCGGCAACGAGCTGTTCGGGGAGATGGTGGAGTCCATCCAGACGCTGATCGCCCAGACCCACTACCAGCTGGTGGTGGACTACATGGACGAGGACGAAAACGAAGTGCGCCGAGCCGCGCAGCTGTGCCGGGAAAAGAAGCCTCTGGGCATCCTGTTCCTCGGCGGCAACAACGAGAATTTCATCCGGGATTTCGGGGGCATTGACGTTCCCTGTGTCGTGGTCACCAACGACGCCTCCATGCTGTCCTTTGACAACCTGTCCAGTGTCTCCACCGACGACCGGGAGGCCGCGTGCAGCGCCATGGATACGTTGATTCGCCTGGGACATAGCCGTATTGCCATCATCGGCGGCGACCGGGCCATTTCCGACACCAGCCGTCTGCGCTACGAGGGCTGTATGCAGTCCTTCACTGCCCACGGCATCCCCTTCGACCCCAAGCGGGACTATCAGGGCGTGCGCTATTCCTATCAGGCGGGGTATCAGGCGACCAAGGCGCTGCTGGATAAGGGCTGCCGGTTCACCGCGATTTTCGCCACCGCCGACGTGATGGCCATCGGCGCCATCCGCGCCTTGCAGGACAACGGCCTGCAGGTGCCGGAGGACGTGTCGGTCATGGGCGTGGACGGCCTGCCGCTGAGCAGCTTCCTGGTGCCGAGACTGGCCACCGTCCGTCAGACCGTTTCCCTGCTGGCAAAGCGCAGCGTGGAAATTCTGCTGGGGAATATCGAGCGGAACGCGCCCGCCTGTCACGAGACGGTACCCTTTGAGATCCTCTCCCGGGAGAGCATCCGGGAAATTTCACACTGATAATCCATTAAAATGCTCAATTCTGAATTGAGCATTTTAATGAACGATCACATATCACAGATGCTGTTTTTCGATAAGAACGTAAAGCGGTATCAATTAAGGAGACCATTGCAATGCGCGAAAGCGGAATTTTGATGCACATTACCTCCCTGCCGGCCCCTTACGGCATCGGCACCATGGGGAAGGACGCCTATGCCTTTGTGGACTTTCTGGTCAGGGCCGGACAGCGGTACTGGCAGATCTTGCCCCTGACTCCCACCGGCTACGGCGATTCCCCCTATCAGTCTCTGGGCGCCTGCGCGGGCAACCATTATCTCATCGATCTGGACAGGCTGGCAGACGAGGGACTGCTGAAAAAAGAGGAAATCCAGAACATTCCATGGGGCAGCAATCCGGCGCGGGTGGATTTTGGAGCCATGTACGCTCATCGGATGAACGTGCTGCGGCTGGCGTTTCAGCGGTTTGCACCGGATGAAGCCTACGAAACCTTCGTGGAGCAGAACCGGAACTGGCTGGAAGACTATGCTCTGTTCACGGCGTTGAAGGACACCCTCGGCGGCAAGCCATGGCTGGAGTGGCCGGAAGCCCTGCGTCTGCGAAAGGCTGACGCTCTGACGGAAAAGCGCCGGGAGCTGTCTGATGAGATCCGGCTGCAATACTTTGTTCAGTACGAATTTGACAGGCAGTGGAAGGCGCTGCGCAGCTACGCCAATGCCAAGGGCGTCCGGATCATCGGCGACGTTCCCATTTACGTGCCGCTGGATTCGGCGGACGTGTGGGCAAATCCGGAACTCTTCCAGCTGGACGAAAGCCGCCATCCGGAACAGGTGGCGGGCTGCCCCCCGGATTCCTTCACCGCGGACGGTCAGCTCTGGGGCAACCCAATTTACGACTGGAAAAAGATGGCGCAGACTCATTATTTCTGGTGGATTCAGCGCCTGACGGCCGCAGGAAAGCTGTACGACGTTATCCGTCTGGATCATTTCCGCGGCTTTGAAAGCTACTGGTCGGTGCCCGCAGGAGATACCACCGCGCGGAACGGCAAGTGGGTGAAAGGCCCCGGAATGGACTTCATCCGCACCATTCAGCAGGCTCTGCCCAATCTGGAATTCATTGCCGAAGATCTGGGCTTTATCACCCCCGAGGTGCGGAAGTTGCAGCAGGACTCCGGCTATCCCGGCATGAAGGTTCTGGAATTTGCCTTCGACTCCCGGGAGGAAAGCGACTACATGCCCCATCTGTACCCCGTGGACTCCGTGTGCTACACCGGCACCCACGACAACGTGACCCTGAAGCAGTGGTTTGACGAAGCCGCGCCGGAGGATGTGGCCTGCGCGAAAACCTATCTCGGACTGAACCGGGAAGAGGGCTATATCCGGGGCATGATTCGCGGCTGCATGGGTTCCGTGTCCCGGCTGTGCGTGGTGCAGATGCAGGACTATCTGGAACTGGGCAAGGAAGCTCGCATGAACTTTCCCGGTACGCTGTCCAGCGCCAACTGGACGTGGCGCGCGGAAAAGGGCTTTGACTCCGACGCTCTGGCCGCGAGAATTTACGCTGCCACAAAGCTGTACGGACGCGTGGGGAAATAACGGATTTCCCTTGCGGAACAAGGAAAAACTGCTCTAAACCATAATGTAGCGAAATTTCACCGGGAACCGGGATTTTGTCCGGGTTTCCGGTTGATTTTTTGGAAACGTTTTTTCCTGCATCGGCGGGGATTTTTCCGAAAAAACGGCACAAATTATGCAAGTTTCTGCATTATTCACAAAATTCTGCCCCAATGTCCATTTTTTATGTGAATACTATAAAAAAGTTGAAAATTAACATTTTTTCCGATTGATTTTACCGCCCGTTTGACTTACAATAGAAGACGAGCGGATTTTGAGAAAACAGTCCGACGCGACTGCCACCGGGGTGATGTGCATGCTGAATATTGTTCTGGTGGAACCGGAGATACCGCAGAACTGCGGCAATATCGCCCGCACCTGCGCCGCAACAGGCTGCCGTCTGCACCTGATCCGGCCGCTGGGCTTTGACATCTCCGAAAAGGCCGTCCGCCGTGCGGGTCTGGATTACTGGCACATGGTGGAGGTTCGGGACTACGAAAATCTGGAGGACTTCTTCGCGAAGAATCAGGTGGAGGAAATGTGGTGCCTGTCCACGAAAGCGCCGAGGAGCTATACCGAGGCTGCCTTTCACGACGGCTGCTACCTGTTTTTCGGGAAGGAGACTAAGGGACTTCCGGAGGACTTCCTTCGGGCGCACTACGACGCGTGTGTTCGCATTCCCATGCGTCCGGATGCCCGGAGCCTGAACCTGAGCAATGCGGTTGCCGTCACCGTCTACGAGGCACTGCGTCAGCTGTCGTTTCCCAATTTGCGCGACTTTGGTAAAATGCGGGAGTGACCTCCCGAGAATATGGAGGAGTTATCATGAACTACAATAAAAAGTCCATCGAGGACATCGACGTGGCCGGCAAGCGGGTTCTGTGCCGCTGCGACTTCAATGTTCCCACCAAGAACGGCGTCATCACCTCCGATAAGCGGATTGTCGCCGCCATGCCCACCATCAAGTATCTGGTTGACCACAACGCAAAGGTCATCCTCTGCTCCCACATGGGCAAGCCCAAGGGCGAATGGAAGCCCGAGCTGAGCCTGAAGATCGTGGCGAAGCGCATCAGCGAGCTGCTGGGCAAGGAAGTCATCATGGCCGCCGATGTGGCAGGCGAGGACGCCAAGGCCAAGGCCGCCGCGCTGAAGGACGGCGACGTGATGCTGCTGGAGAACACCCGGTTTGAGAAGGGCGAGACCAAGAACGATCCCGAGCTGAGCAAGGCTCTGGCCTCTCTGGCGGACGTGTTCGTCAACGACGCTTTCGGCACTGCCCACCGCGCCCATTCTTCCACCGCCGGTGTGGCCGATTATCTGCCCGCCGTCAGCGGCTTCCTCGTTCAGAAGGAAGTTTCCATCATGGGCAAGGCCCTGTCCGACCCCGAGCGTCCCTTCGTCGCTGTTCTGGGCGGCGCAAAGGTCTCCGACAAGCTGAATGTCATCAATAACCTGCTGGAAAAGGTGGACACCCTGATCATCGGCGGCGGCATGGCCTATACCTTCCTTGCCGCCAAGGGCTACGCTGTTGGCAAGTCCCTGCTGGACGAGAGCAAGATCGACTACTGCAAGGACATGATGGCCAAGGCGGAAGCCAAGGGCGTCAAGCTGCTCCTGCCTGTGGACGTGGTCGTTGCCGATTCCTTCCCTGACCCCATCGACGGCCCCATCGACGTTACCACCGTTGACGCCGCTGCCATCCCCGCCGACAAGGAAGGTCTGGACATCGGCGAGAAGACCTGCGCTCTGTTCGCGTCCGCTGTGAAGGACGCTAAGACTGTCGTCTGGAACGGCCCCATGGGCGTGTTTGAGAATCCCACTCTGGCCAAGGGCACCATCGCCATGGCGCAGGCTCTGGCAGATTCCAGCGCCACCACCATCGTCGGCGGCGGCGACAGCGCTGCGGCCTGCGAGCAGCTGGGCTTTGCCGACAAGATCACCCACATTTCCACCGGCGGCGGCGCTTCTCTGGAATTCCTGGAAGGTCTGGAGCTGCCCGGCATCGCCTGCCTGGAAGACAAGTAATCCGGGAATCGAGTTTCTATTAACATCCCTATCAATAAAAGGAGAAATGGAATCATGAACAGAAAATACCGCAAGACCGTTATTGCCGGCAACTGGAAGATGAACAAGACCCCCTCCGAGACCAAGGAGTTTATGACCCAGCTGAAGGCCATTCTGCCCAAGGGCCGCTGGTGCGACGTGGCTCTGTGCGTTCCCGCCGTGTGCATTCCCGCCGCTGTCCGCGCCATGCGTGAGACCCGGGTAGGCATCGGCGCCGAGAACTGCAACGCCAACGCCTCCGGCGCTTACACCGGTGAAATCGCCACCAATATGCTGGTGGACGCCGGCTGCAAGTACGTCATCATCGGCCACTCCGAGCGCCGCGCCATGGGCGAGACCGACGCCGATGTCAATGCCAAGGTTCTGGCTGCCCTGAACGCCGGCCTGACCCCCATCATGTGCTGCGGCGAGAGCCTTGAGCAGCGCCAGAGCGGCATCACCACCGAGTGGATCACCATGCAGATCAAGCTGGGTCTGGCTGGCGTTCCCGAGGACAAGATCCGCAAGGTCATCATCGCCTACGAGCCCATCTGGGCCATCGGCACCGGCCTGACCGCCACTCCCGATCAGGCGGAAGAGGTCTGCGAGAACATCCGTACCGTGGTGCGCAAGCTGTACTCCTCCAAGAACGCCCGTGCGATCTCCATCCTGTACGGCGGCTCCATGAACGACAAGAACGCCTTCGAGCTGCTGGCACAGCCCGACATCGACGGCGGTCTGATCGGCGGCGCGTCTCTGGTTCCCGAGAAGTTTGTCAAGATCATCGAGGCTGCCAACCAGCCCACTGTCTAATTTTTACCAGTCTCTGATGGGCAGCCGCAAACAAAAGCGGCTGCCCATCTTTGCCCCTTATTTCAATTGGAGGTGTATTGATGAAGACACTTCTTCTGTCCGCATTGGACGCGGAAACGCCCCAAATTG